>Ga0209420_1000735_pt1 | contig 16408 bp, 10 predicted proteins | sample BlaSpr_A8_OM1_O1_FD_187972 | JGI IMG/M metagenome (GOLD analysis project Ga0209420, IMG submission 187972) | Forest soil microbial communities from Thunder Bay, Ontario, Canada - Black Spruce, Ontario site 2_A8_OM1_O1 (SPAdes) (version 2) | ecosystem: Environmental > Terrestrial > Soil > Boreal... | reverse complement strand
GGCGGCGATAGTCTTCCACGCGTCCAGAAAGAGCTGCGCCGCCAGAAAGAGCTGATCGCTGCGTCGAAACAGATCCAGAGTCAAACCGGCTTGCTCGCCGAAAGGCTTGCCGACCAAGAGCGCCATCTCGTCGTTCCCGGCGATGTGAATAAAGCGAGCGCGGACTTGCAAGGCTGGATCGTGCAGCAAGCCGCCGCGCAACAGCTGGATATCATCCGCAGCGAATTCTTGCCCGTAACGCCCGTCGGCGGTGCCTACGTTCGCATTCCGGTGCAGTTTGAGTTCAACGGTCAGATGACTCAATTTGCACAGTTTTTTGGAGCTTTGCAGCGCGGCGACAAAATCGTTTCCGTCGAGGATTTGCAGATCAATAGCACCGGCACGAAGGATAAGCGCGTACGTTGCGTGATCGTCATCGCTACCCTGATGCCTAAAGCAAGTTAAGGAGCTACATGCGCATCCGCATCTGGATACTGAACCTGTTGTTGCTGGCCATGGCTGCCGGTCTTGTGTGGAAATTGAAGACCGATTGGCACACCTATGCCGCCGCCAATGGTCCGCAGGCGCTTGTGCTCCGTCCTTTGGGCAGCGTCGTCGCACCGCCACTGTCTCCCCAGAGTGAGTATTCCGCGATCGCTCAGCAGAACGCTTTCCACCCGGACCGGAATGACTCGATGCCTCCTCCGCCGGCCGTGCAGGTCACCACCGCTCCGCCTCCGCTCGTATACGGTTCGCTGATCCTGGGTGATAACCGCTACGCCTTGATGGCTCCCGACGAATCGGCGGTACCCCAACAGATTCAGGAAGGCCAAAGTTTGAACGGTTATACTCTGGTTCGCGTTCAGGCACAGTCGGTCACACTCGAGTCCAGCTCCGGCCAGCAGGAAATCATGTTTTATAACGCGATGTCCAAGCTTCGGCGGAATTCCAGCAAAACCGTCGCCGCGAGTAACGGAGCCGCGGGGGGCGCCGTCCACACAGGATCGGCGTCCAGCCAGTCGGCAGCGGCCAATGCGGCGGCCAGCACGTCGGCAGCAGCGCCGCAGCCGGCCGCGGCGCCAGCGGCCGCACCGCCTCCGGGCAAGAAAGTTGTACAGACGCCATTCGGACCTATGTTGATGGATGACAAGCCAGCGCAACCGGTGATCAAACAGTGAACCCAAAAACCAATATCCAGCAGCAATCACGTCTGAATGGAAACCCCATTCGGCTGAGTTTCGTTCTTGCTTTGTGTCTCGCCGCATCCGCGTTTTCCTCGGTTGCGTCAGGACAGGGAGCCGGCGTGCAGAGGTCTACTCCTCCGAAGGCGCAGTCCGCAAGTGCATCGTCTCCTTGCGCGGTGAATTCTTCGCAGAAGATGGAAGAGCCCACTTCTGCGCGTGCCACGGAGCTCACCTCCGTGAACACTTGCGTTGCGCGTGATTTCACTCGCGTTGTGATCGGCTTGGCCGGACCGGTGAAATACCAGGCCTCACGTCTTGAGAATCCCAGTCGCATTTATTTTGATCTGCACGACGCGAATCTCAGTCGGGCCGTTCTGGGCAAGCCGATTGAAGTGGAAGGCGACGTCGTGAAGAATGTTCACGTCGCCCAGAATCAAGCGGGCACGGTCCGCATTGTCCTGCAGGCCGCTACAGGTAGTGAATACTCGGTGGCACTATTGAAGGCTCCATATCGCATGATCGTGGATGTTTATCTCCACCCGACTAAGGCAGACAGCGCCGCTTCCGCGGCCACGCCTCCGGTGGCTGCACCTCCCGGGTCCCAGGTATCCCAAGCCGCTGATCAGACGGCCGCGAAACCGCAAACGATTTCGACTCCCTTTGGCGAAATGCGCGCTCCGCCGCACACAAATTCCCCGGCGCAGCCCGTGCCAACTCAGACAGACGCCTCGTCCAAGGAGTCAGCGACTCAATCGGCGCCGCCGGTAACCTCCGCGCCGGCGCAAACGCAACCTCCGGTCGATGTACAGCAGTCCGGTCCACAGAAAGAAACTGTTCCGCCGCCCACAACTCCAAAGACCGTGGACGTGCCGGCAGGCCAGACGCCTCCGCAAGGGACTTCCGGCATTGCGCTGAACCTCGAAAACGCCGATCTCTATCAGGTTCTGCGAATCATTGGCACCGAACTCAAGATCAATTACATCGTGGACCCTGGCGTCAAAGGTACAGTCAACATTAATACAACCGGCGCTGTTTCCCGAGCCGATCTATTTACGCTTCTACAGACAATTCTGCAAATTAACGGCGCTACGATCGTAAGAGGTGAGGGTTACTATCATATTATCCCTCTGAGCGAGGCCAAGGGAGCTCCGCTTCCACTCGAGTACGCCAAAGGTGGGGGCGTCATCAGCCCCGAGTCGGGGATGAGCCTCGAGGTATTCCCGATGAAGTTCGTCTCGGCCGCTGAGATGGGCAAGATCTTGACTCCCTTTCTTTCCACCGCCGGCCAATTGGTTGTGCAAGAGCAAGGGAATATTCTCTTGGTTGCTGAGACCACGCCGAAATTGCAGCAGTTCAAGGATATTATCGATACTTTTGACAGCCCGGTATTCAGCCGCGAACGCGTGAAGCTCTTCCCGATCGCCAACAACGTCGCGAAAAATGTTCTCGTCGAACTCCAAACCGTGTTTTCGGGTTACGGCCTTTCCACCCAAGCGTCTGCCATTCGCTTCGTGGCTCTCGATCGCTTAAACGCCATCCTCGCGATCAGCCCTTCCCCCGAGGTCTTTGATGAGGTAGATAATTGGATTCATAAGCTGGACCAACCCTCGCAGCAGGTCGGCATTCGCAACTTTGTCTACAAAGTTCAGAATGCCAAGGCCTCCGATCTCCGCGACGTTCTCGTCGAGCTCTATGGCGGCCAGATCATCAAAGCGGGTGCGGCGGCGAATCAGCAGCAGCCCACCAACCCCACGGCAACTACGGCCACGCCACAACCTTCTGGTACGCCCGGCGCCACCGATTCCAATGCGGGAACCGCCGCCCGAGTCCAAGGCGAACTCCGCATCCTTTCCGACGATAAGAACAACGCCCTGATTGTGCAGGCCAGCCCCCATGATTACGAAATCCTCGAGACTACCATCCGCGAGTTGGACATTCTGCCGAGGCAAGTCTTGATTGACGCGAAGATTTACGAAGTGGATTTGACAGGCGCTCTCTCCATGGGGATTTCCGCTTATCTCGATCGGCTTAGCGCCTTGCCCGGTCCGACGCCGCTCATCACCAACGCGTCGGAAGCCTCGGGCACGGTCAGTTTCTCCACGTTCAGCATTCTTAGCAGCACCCGCGCGGTACAAGCGTTCCTTACCGCCACGGAAAATAGCACCCGCGTTCGTACGCTCTCCGCTCCCTCGATCCTGGTGACGGACAACACCAACGCGCGGATTCAAGTCGGCAGCGAGGTTCCCGTTCCCACCGGTTCTTCGCTTACGCCGGTGCAATCGAATGGCAGCAGCATTTTTGCTCAAACCATTCAGTATCTGGATACCGGAATTATCCTCACCGTTACGCCGCGAGTAAACGCCAGCGGCATCGTTACGCTCAATATCGCGCAAGAAGTCAGCGGCGCGGTGCCGAACACGACTTCGGACATCGTTGCTCCCGTGGTGAACAAGACCGCTTTCCAGACCACGGTAATTTTGAAGGATGGCCAACCATTGGCGCTCGGTGGAATTATCGAAACCTCCGACAATTACACCCGCTCGCGCATACCAATCATCGGTGACATTCCCGGACTCGGCACGATTTTCGGATCGACTTCGAAGAATACTTCCCGGAAGGAACTGGTTCTGTTAATTACGCCCCACGTGGTCCAGGACATACAACAGGGAACTGCTGCGTCCGACGAGTTCCTGCAGCAGATGCGGGAAATTCGAAAGATGATCGAAAAAGAGAAGAAGTAATCAGGGAGCTTGAATCATCACGCTCCTCGATCGCCCAGCTTTAGAATTGGCTACCGATGATCGACCCTTTTGGCGCCGATTTTGTTGCGGGTGCGCTCCGCAGATCAAGTTCGGAGGCTGCATAAACTCGGCCGCTTGCAACTACCGTCTCAATCTTTTGTGTGTTGCGAATATCCGCCGTTGGATCGCCACCTAGAATCACCAGGTCGCCGGCTTTCCCGGGTTCAATCGTTCCGACTTCTGTCCCTCGGCCGATGCTTTCCGCAGTGTTTCGGGTAGCGGCCATAATCGCATCCATCGGCGTAAGCCCGGCCTTCACCAAAAGCTCAAGCTCGCGGTGCACGGAGGCGCCCGGAAAAACCAACAGATTTCCTGCGCCGGTACCCACCGCAATTGGCACGCCGGCCTTGAGCGCTCGCCGCACGTTATCGTCGGCGCGTTGTTCCTGTTTCTTGAAAAGGTCCCCGATACTTGGCGTCTTATTCAGCATCCCACGCGTATATCCGACCGCGCCTCCCGGCATCTCCAATCCCTTCGTCAGAGCCTCGGAAATGGTGCGCGCAGCAATTGGTTCGGAAAGATAGTCTCTCAGGTCGGGCAGCTGGATGAGGTTGACCAGATCGCCCTGCATCGTAAGATCCGGCACGAAGAACACGTGTTTCTTCGCCATCTCTGCTAGCGTTGCGTCGGGGATCGCCTCGTCCCACACCCCTTCAATCGCGTCCGCACCCAGTGAAATCGCGGTGTCTGCTTCCTCGGCCCGGCCCACCTCACAAAAGAACTTCAGTTCGTGCCCATGAGCTTCCTGGATCATCTCCTCCAAAGCGTCCTTGTCGAGCCTGGGATAGGGAGAGACATCAGGGCCTTTGTCGTAGACCGCTTCGAATACATTTAGGCCCGTGTGTGCAAGTTCGCGCGATTTGTCGCGGGCTTCGTCGGCATTGGCCACCTCGCGCGTCTCACGGTGGGCCGCGCTCGCAGCCGCCACGCTGTAGAGGTCGACCGGATGTCCCTTCGGTGCGGTGAACACCGGTCCGGAAAGCACCATTCGTGGAGACGTTAGCAGGTCCTCCCCCCACCAGCGGACGTACAGTTTTTGCGCATCGAAGTCTCCCTGAATCAGCCGCGTGGTCGTGACTCCTGCGGCCAACATCGCTTGCAAACTGAGCAAACGCTGTTCGATTTGTACTTCTGAGCGATCCACTCGATTTCCCGGGCTGGGGCCGATTTCCACTCGTGCGTCTAAAAGTCCTGGAATGATGAATTTACCGGTTGCGTCCACGATCTTCGCGCCCGCTGGTATTTTGGCATCCACGCCCAGGGCCGTGATTTTTCCTCCTTCGATGACAATTGTGACGGCGTTTTGCGCTGGTTTCCCCGTTCCGTCGATCAATGTCCCGCCCTTAATCGCCACGTTCTGCGCCACAACCGGTCCTGCCAAAAGCAAGAATAGGGCTGGAGCCCACACTGGCATTCGAAATCCGCGCCTGCCTACACCCTTTTTCATTGCGCCCTCGTTTCGGCCATTTCCAAGCCCTCGGGGAAAGCCGTGGCTGTCATAACCCTACCCTGAATTTCTTTCGAGACCAGATTAACCTACATTTTGGACGCCCGGGATGCCTCTCCGTTGGCAATGTGCCCGTTGAGTAGCCTTAGTGGCGATGCTACCCTGCGTATCGGGTGCGCGATCCGTCCCAGAGACCGTGAGATAGGGCAAGGCCGTACCTAGGTCCTCGGTTGGTTGACCGTTAGCCTCTGCGCGTAATGCTAGCCCTAGTAGGTCTAGTCCCTGCAATCACCTGCAGATAGGCTCGCCTCGAGGACCTCTGAGAACTCACTTGCACTATTTGAGCAAACGGTTGGCCCAATCCCTAGGGTTTACTACTGATACGCGCATGTGAAATTTATGTAAGCAGAACAAACCAGATGTGTTAGGCTACGGTTACGGCGTTCTAACCTTTGGTTACTCGATTGCTTAGCTTGGTACTGCATTCCGTCTGGTGTGTACGGTCCGCTCTAAGAGTTTGTGTAGTGCTGTGTAATGCCTTGGGAAGCCGGTAATCGTCCAACCGCGTTTCTTGGGGGTGGTCGGGCTCAGTTGTGCACGTTATTCGGAAGCAGGCGCGATGGGGAGGCCCAGCTCAAGCGCCTGTCGGTAGACCCGCTGGACCAAATGCAAATCTTAACACTTGAGGGGGAGGAGAAAGCAAAATGTCCTGGAAACGCGTACTGGCTGGGCTAGCTTTTGCCACAGCCATGTTCGTTGCAGTTCCCAGCCCGTCTTCGGCGCAGCTCGTTACGTCGCAGCCGGCTGGTTGCGCTGGTGTGATCATCAACCAGACAGGCTCGAACAATCCGAAAATTAACCTGGAGTACAATAACCCGCTGGAAATGAACCACGAAGGTCGCACCGAGCGCTCCTCGGATCTCGCGATCTATTCCGCCAATCTGGGGACGCCACAGACTTGCTTTGTGGACGGCAACACGATTGACGTGGTTTATCCAGAGGTTTTGACGGATGCCGATGGCACGTCTTATGGTGTGAACGGGGCCGCCGCAGCTCTCGTGTTGGCATCTCCGCAAACCCTTCCGACCGGTTCGTATGCTATTTACGATCCGAACGGAACGCTTTCGGTTACCGTCAAGGTTTTCACGGTTACGGTGGTAGGTGGCGGCGGAGTTGGTACGGACATCGAAATTTCCGTCCGGACTGGCACCAAGGCTGGCACAACCGGCAAGCCGACGATCAACAACAATTCGACCCCATTCCTCGTTCTCCAGAACCTGCGTTTCGACGTGGTTCCGGTCGCGGATGGCACGTCACCACAGGGTCACGCGTTCGATGCGACGATCTCGGTTTCCGGTCCAGATGACGTCTTCGTCATCAACGACACGAGCATCGACACATCCACGTTCGATCCTCAGGTTCAAGTCGGCACCGTTCGCCAGACGATCTACTGCTACTCCGAAGGCGAGTCGATGAACTTCAGCAACTTCGGCGATCCATATTTCGACGACGGGGCTTGCGCGGACGTTTACCGCATCGGCCTTGGCTATGAGAATGGCGTCGATCCTTACATCATGCACCCGTATCCGTTGGAAAACCCCGATTGCTCCAAGGGCTGCCCTGTGCAGGCCTCCGGTGGAGTTGGGAATGAGACCGGTTTCCTCATCAAGAACGCTTACTGGTACATGTTTGAGAACCCCTACTGGCAATACGTCAACCCGTTCAGGATTGCTCTGAATGGCCGTGGCGACCCAGGCGTTGACATTTCGACCACTCCGACCGATCTCGTTGTCGATCTCGAGACGATTCCGTTCGGTGTGTCTATCGAAGTGCCCCAGACCCTGACGATTTGCCAGGGCAGCGGTGTTGGTGTGCAGTGGAGTCTCGCGTCCGGAACCAATTCGGTCACGGGCAATATGTCGGGCACCTCGAACCTGATCGCCATCTACAAGACGGTCAAGGGCGATGTGAACGATCCTAGCCCCGGGATTCCCCTCGTAGTCGCAACGGGACGCGCTGCTTCGGACGCGATTTGCGCCGGCGGCTCCACGCTTCTCCCGACGTTCGGCGTTCAGATTGCTGATCCTTCGGGAATCGGCAATGTCACCCTCCGTGTAGTGTTTGGCCCTTCCGAGGGTCCCGGCACTTTCCCGGGTGATGATGTGAACCCGACCGCAATTCCGCGCTACATGAACCCGATCACCCCATCTGAGGGTGAGAATCCGGGCAGCCTGTCGCGTGGAATCATCGACGACGTGAACGGCAACCCAGTGTGCTACATCGTAATCGACCCGACCCGCACGTATTTGCTGTACGACTACGTTACGGACCGGTCCGGATGGCAGACTGGACTTGAAGTGGCCAACACCGGCAATGACGCCCAAGCTTTCGCTCCCCTCGGAGTCGAAAACGCGGGTCAGGCTGGTGCGATTGACCTCTGGTTCTTCCCGAATGGCGGATCGCCATTTGTTTACACCTTGCAGGGAACGGACGGCCGTGGTCTCCAGTCTTCCGGGTTGCTTGATCCCGGAAACATCTGGGCGGACACGCTCGACATGTTGTTGAGCTCGTCTGGCCATGGCAGCTTGTCCGGTGCCTTTGACGGTTACATCATCGCCGTTTGCCACTTTAACTTCGGCCACGGCGCTGCGTACCTGTTCAACGGAGCCCTGTCCGGCACTTCCGTACCGGCACTTGTGTTGGGTGGCGATTCGGCCCGCATGGGTGACGTCCAGAAGTTGCCCGAAAGGCTGGACCAGTAATATCAGCAGTGCTTAGCTAGATGGGATCGGGTGCCGCGCAGATTAGTGCGGCACCCGTTTTCCTAAGGTACTACAACTTTTCAGGCGCAGAATGGTTCTTCCGTACGCTTTACCAACACGACCCCAATGGTCATACTGTCCACCAGCAGTGATCGGCCCGGAGCCAGGAGAGGCACATGAAATCCTATATTAGTAAGTTCCTCGTTTTTGCGATGGTGTTGGGATGGAATTTTTCAGCCGCCCAGGCGCAAACGCCGCAGCGCGAGGAAACTCCGGTCCAAAATGCGCAGGTCGCGCAAGATCCCGCATTGTCGCAGCGGGCCGCCGCCTATTACAAGGATCTGGTAGACGGGGAAAGCGCAACCGCCTTCGAATTTGTGGCCCCTCAGTCCAAGAACGATTTCTTCAAGATGCACACCGACGGCTTGGTCGCAGCGCAGATTCTCGGCATCGAACTGCCTTCAGAGCCTGGCGGCATGGCCAAGGTGAAGGTCCAGAAGAGCATCAAACCGCCGCAATTTGCCGCAACGTTAGATTTCCAGTATGTCGAGACTTGGAAACAGATCGACGGGCAGTGGTACATTGTCCTTCCGAATTTCAAGGACACTGACAGTCCTTTTGGCGCTATGCGGTTCAATCAACAAGGGAAGAATGGTTCGGGTGCTTCAGCTCCCGCGGCGGCCACAGGCAATGTTTCACCCGATCTCGCTGAGATTCAAAAGAAGGCTGAGACGAATGCGAAGAACGCTGATCCGGACCAGTACCTTATGGCGTTGAAGAGGGCTATGGACCAGCAAGCGCAGGCGCAGAAGACTAAGACTCCTCCGGCGGATGACAAGAAGAAGACGGATCAAACGCAGGATCCGAAGCCTAAGCAGTAATTGTTAACCTAGAACTGGATTTCTCGCTTACGGGCAGCAGCGATATTGGTACCCCTACTTGGGGAGCGTCTTTTTGGCTGGCGCGCTGCTGCGATTAACCCATCCCCTTATTTCTTCGATCACTTGGAGTGGTACGTGGTACGCCTTGCCGGTAGCGTCGCTTGTGGCCTCGGTTGTAGGAAGGAAGGATTGGTTCAGGTTTGGGTAGGAGCGAAAAGTCACGTTTCTGCTCCCCGAGAGCGCTTGACTCCATTGGACGAAGTCTGGATTTGGTGAGACTGCTCCGAATTTCCCCTGCAGAATGAGGATCGGTATTTTCAGGCTCGCACTCGTTTGCGTAGGGCTGTAGCTTCGTAAGTCCAGAACGTAAGCGGTTGGAATTTCTACGCCTTCCAAACGCACCATTCCTCCAGGTCTTAGTGCCGGATCCTCGATGCGCCTCTTGTCTTCCTCCGCTCTTGAAATCTCCTCGAGTCCTGAAGCACCCTTCGCTCCTCTTTGGGCTGCGTCGAATTGTGCCTCTGTAACCATGACGTCCTGTAGCGGTCGCGCGTAAGCGCCCATTAAAATCAGTCCTGCAATCTGAGAATCGCCGGCTGCAATGCGCGGTCCGAGGTAACCGCCCAGACCCACACCGAGCAAGAAAATATGATGGGGATCAATCTTGCTCATTCCGGCGAGCAAAGAAACGGCAGCTCGGGCATCGGTTACGCTTTCTTGTTCAACCGTGAATGTGGCAAAACTCTTTGAAATTTCCGCCCCATACTGCTTGGTTCGTTTCACGTAACGCAATACCGCTATGCCATGGCTTGCAAGTCCCCAGGCGATATCCTTGAAGATTCTATTTGAGCCTTCGGTTTCGTCTTCATCAAAGGTTCCCCAACCGTGAACCAAAACGACGGCGGGAAATGGACCTGCGCCTTTGGGCATGGCCACGGTGCCCGGCAAAATCCACGGCGCCTCACCGATTTTTACCTCCGCCTCGACAAACGACGCCGGGTTTGCATAAGTCGGTGTCTCCCAAGCGCCAAAAGTGCTGGCCGGCAGAGTCTTAAATCCGGCCACCTTCTGAAGCGCATCGAACACAAACAGGAGGTCGATGTTCCGGCGCGCGAAAATGCACGTCACATACACGTAGTCCAGGTCCTGCTTTTGCTCATGCCCCGCCCACTTGATTGAAACGAAACTGCCCAGATCTGAGGTCATCTTGGTCCATGTTGCCTTCAACACATCAGTTGGAAGCATCCGCGCGACGTTATTATTGAAGTGATGCTCCACTGATTCGAAGTGTCCGGCGGCTAGATCCCCAACCATTTCGCGCGCAACCCCCACGTGATCAACGGCTCCAGAGGTATTGAATTGCGCTGCACACGTTGCGGCCGTAACAGCTAGCGACAAGGATATGGCGAGCAATCTCAGCGTATGTATTGGGCGCATTCACTCTCCTGCAGCCATGTTAGCTTTTCGATAGCCAGGGCGGCGGTTCGCGATCCGTAGAAAATTCGATCGATCAGATTATAGCCGCGATTGTCTGGATGGCTGGACTTCAAAGCTCCAGTCGATACGAAAAGCGCAAGGCCTCGGTTCGTGAACGTAGACGGAGCCACTCCACTGGAAACCGATTTATCTGAAGGGAAATATGGTATGTCGGTCGCTTGAAGGAGCGAAAATTGATTCCACAAGCGCTAATTCTATGGTACTCTCGTACTAACCTTCTGTAGTTGTGAATTGAGTCCCCCGCTCCATAGCTCCAGAAACATCAGTTAGGCAAAATCAAGGTAGGAGCAGCTTGTCTAGGAACCTCTAGCTTCATGGCTGCTGCCGGGATGTTGCCAGAAGGCTTTGTTGATCAATGGATTAGGGCATTCGGAGGAGCCAGCCCATGTTCCGCCCGCGCTCGACCTTGACCTTTGCTCACGCTGCGGCCCTGCTAATCTTGGGATGTGCTTTTGCTGTTAGCGCCTCCGCTCAATGTTCTGTCACCCTTGACAACGGATTCGCGGCCCCGAACGAATTGAATCAAGAGGGGCGCACGGAGCGGCCTGCCGATCTACGCATCACGAACGCCACGCCTTCAGGCTGCTTTGTCGATGGCAACGTCATCAATGTTGTGTACAACGCTGTTATGACCATTCCCGGTGTTTCCGTCACCCCGATAACTTTGCCGATCTCGGATTACGTCGTCATGGACAATAGCGCCAGCCCAACTCTGGCCGTCAATATCACTGCTAGAACGGTCTCTCTTGCTGGAGGAGCGGTCGGCACAGACATCGAAATCGATCTCGCAATCGGCACGAGGGATCCGACCGCTTACATCATCCTGAAGAATCTGCGCTTCGATGTGACCAGCCTCGGCGATGGTGCCGCATTAAATGGCGTGGTTGCAAGCGTCGGACCCCCAGACTTTGAATTTACTTTGCCGGTAGGAACCGTCCGCAAATCTATAGCAGTCGCCGCGCCTTACGCTCCTGCCGTAGATATCATCGGGATCGGGTATGAAGACGGCGTCAATCCATTCGGGGGAGCAGGGAATCGCTCGGGGATCCTCGTTACCCAAGCAAAATGGGAATTCAGCTCAAGCCCATCGTGGATGTTAGTGAACCCGTTTCGAGAGGCGATCCCGGTCCCGCTCGTAAGTGGGGATATCCCAACGGGTCCGACCGATCTGGTGATCGACATCGAAAATATCCCAGCCGGAGTGACGGTAACCCTTCCTCCGACCATTACGACTCCGTACGTGGGCGCGAACCCGGAGGTCCAATGGGTCGCCGCCAGCCAGACGCTGAGCGCTACCGGCGGATCGCTCATCGTGATCTACAACACGAATAATCCCGGCATACCCCAGCCCACCATGCTGCACTTGGTCGTATTCACGGGGCCGGTGGCGGCGGATGCCACGGCAACCACGCCTGTCACTTTCGGCGTGACCATCGCCGACCCATCAGGCACTGGGACTGCAACAATTCGCGTCGTCATGGGGCCGTCGGAAGCAGCTAGTTTCCCAGGGGACGACGTAAACGCGGCTGCTGTGCCTCGCTATCTGGCAAACATCAGCAATAGCAATCCGACTCGTGCCATTATCACCGACAATGCGAATTCGGGAAGTCCCGTGCCATATTTCACCATTAATCCCACCCGCACCTATATTTTGTATCCATACGTTACCGACTTCGTGGGCTGGCAAACCGGCCTCGAGATCGGGAATACAGGGAACGATTCCACTCTCTTCGGCAATATTGGCCAGGCTGGTGCGCTCGACTTCTATTTTTTCCCGTCGGGCGGCACGTCATTCGAATACACCCCGACCGGCGGCGTTGGGCGCGGCTTAGATGCCAATGGCCTCTTGCAGCCCGGCGGCGTCTTTGCCGATACCTTGGATGAACTCCTTTTGAAATCTGGGCATGGCGCATTGCAGGGACAATTTGACGGATACATCATCGTAGCGGCTCATTTCAATTTTGGACACGGCGCGGCGCTGCTGTTTAATGGATCAGGTACGGCTGCGACAGCCCCGGCCTTGATCCTCGGAGGCGACTCGGCGAGGTTAGGGAACACCACGAAATTGCCGGAGAGATTAGATCAATAACGTGGGATAAGCACGCAAACCATCTGAACGCTTCTGATCTGATTGTGTCTGGAAATTTGAGCAAACGGCCATTTATGGTTGCGGCCGTTATTTAGCGGGAAACAACGCGGACTATCTTCAACTGCTCCTGTTATCTGTTTTGAACCAACCCCCGCAACTATCACGCTTGACAGAAACCTAAAACGGTATATTGGCTGCGTTGGCAAATGCCCGGTCGGAAACTTTCTCATCTGTTGGACGCAGACGAGAAAGGCTACCTCCCCGCAACCGACCTGGCAACAGGGCCTCGAGCAAATTGCTTGGGGCCCTCAACTCTAATTTAGATCGAGCTACCGCGCATGAATTCCGCACCGCTCATTCCAATGCTCCGGGCGACTATAAGAAGCTAGTAATAGCAACGCTATAGTACTTCAGTTCTATCAGCAGGGTAGGCCAACGCAGCGTCAGCTTCTTTCGACACTTCAAAGCTTCGCGAGGACTGGCAGTAAATTGCCACTTCTCGTCCCGGCACTACCGTCATTACAAAAAACTCACAATTCGGTTTGCACAACAGCTTATCGCTCATCGACTTCCGGATTAACCCACTGGACCGATACGTGCCTAAGCAATTATGGACGCAATTTCGGACGCGGCGTCGCCGCCGCCAGTTCACCTGTTCGCCGAAGTGGTCCGGAATGGGAATCTGGAGGATCTGTGCAAGTGAAACAACTGCTTCGTGGAATCGCTTTTGCTGGCTGCCTCGCCCTGGTGGGTGCCGCAGCCTCAGCCGACGAAATACCCGTTTACAATAATTCTTTCGAGATTTCTAACCCCATGCAGTATTCCTGCTTGGCGCCCGCCACTTGTTCTTGGAACGGCGGCCCCATCCCTGGATGGGTCTCCAACGAACCTCTGAACGCTTCCGGTTCTCAACAGCCCGGGAACGCCATGTTTTCTGGTCCCTTGCCAGACGGCGGGACGACGACTGCGTGGGTAAACGCGGGAACTTTAACCCAAACCCTCGATGTCGCTTTGCAACCCGACTCTACATATATCCTGTCTGTCTACGTGGGGCATCGCCTACCCGATTTCGTGCCTTTTGTTCCGGGGGACCCGCAAGCTGACCTGATCGCCGACTACTCGATTTCTTTGGACGCAGGTTCAACTACCTTGGCGACACTTACCGGCTCAAACGGAAGTATTACGGCAGGTACCTTCGCCTTGGAAACCCTAACCTATTCGACAGGGGATGTTGTCACGCCGGGAAACTTGGCCATTGTCCTGGGCAGCGATGGACCGCAGATTGACTTCTCTGATGTTCAACTGGTCGACCCGCCGAACGATCCTACGCCGGAGCCGGGATCATTTGGGTTAATGACGATCGGCATCGCTAGTCTGACATTGCTCTATCGGCGTCTTCACGCCTAGTATCCGGCAAAGGTCTGAGCGGAAGCCCACCGCTTCCGTTCAGACGCTTGCCGACCCTCCTAGCTGCTGCTCGACGAGCCCGCCTTTGAACTCTTCTGATATTTCAGGATTTCACCCTGATGTTCCTGGAAGAATTTCAGATTTGCACGATTGACAAAATCCGGGATTGGCTTATGGTTCATCTGTCCCTGAATCGCTGCCTGCGTGGAAAATAGCGTCAGCGGCGTCATCACGAACTCTCTCTCCGTTATTCCATTATTCTTTAGGAATGCCGCGATGTGCGGAGATTGCTGCGCCATTAGTACCTTTTCCAGATTAGGTACGTCCGAATCGCCGATCTTATTGACCTCGACGGCGAGCGCCGGGTCCGTTTTTGTGGCCTCCATCAGTTTGGGAGCGACCTCAAAATACTTACTTATCTTATCCATGGTAAGGATGTAGTCGTGGATCGCCTGTTCATCTCCCGTCAGCATCTTTGCTCCGCCTACCTGTTGCGCGTGCGCGCTGACAAGGATAAACGAGACCAAAATCGCGAATGCGCAAGCGTTTAAACTGAACTTATATCGGTACATAGTTTCTCCCTGGCGGCGTTTGGCCATTCGCCTAACATCGCTTTGCGTTGAGGGCTTCGCGAGGCGGTTCGACTCCACAGCCTGTCTGGCTGCGCAGCAATGAGCGATGCCCAAAATAGATCCTCAGTCAGTCACGAGCCTCGGCCCGGCAAAGCTCCGGACGTCTCCGTCCACAAAACGTCGATATGATATTGTAATGGTTTCCGCATTGCGTTTGTGAGAATGAGACCCTTGATGCGCGTCTTGTTAACCGGTCATCACGGCTACATCGGCTCGGTCATGGCTCCGTTCCTCGCCACCGCGGGGCACGAAGTCGTTGGTCTGGACAGCGATCTCTTCGAGCGTTGCATCTTTGGTCCCCAGCCGGCGGCGTTTCCTTCCATCCGAAGGGATGTCCGAGCTGTCGAGTTGGCTGATTTTCACGGCTTTGATGCCGTCATCCACCTGGCCGGTCTTTCTAACGATCCTTTGGGCAATCTGAACCCCGATGTAACCTACGAGATCAACCACACTGCCTCGGTGCGTCTGGCTCACCTTGCAAAGCAAGCTGGTGTGCGCCGGTTTCTGTTCTCCTCCTCTTGCAGCATCTACGGAGCGGCCGGAGACAAGATTCTTAATGAAACAGCCGAATTTAATCCGGTAACGCCCTACGCCCGCTCCAAAGTTCTCGTCGAACAGGAACTTTCGAAGCTGGCGGGCCCAACTTTCAGTCCCGTCTCTCTTCGCAACGCTACGGCATACGGAGTTTCGCCGCGCTTGCGTTGTGATTTAGTCCTTAATAACCTGGTTGGTTGGGCATTTACCACGCATCGCGTGCTCATACAGAGCGATGGCACTCCATGGCGTCCGCTTGTGCACATTGAGGATATTGCGCGCGCTTTCTTGGCCGCTCTGGAAGCCCCTGTCGAGGCCGTGCACAACCGCGCGTTCAATGTAGGCCGTAATCAAGAAAATTACCAAATTCGCGACCTTGCTGAGATTGTGCGAAAAACCGTGCCAGGATGCGAGATTGAATATGTCTCACGCGGCGGCCCGGATGCCCGATGCTACCGCGTCGATTTCAGCCAGATTGCGGAAGCGCTGCCAGGATTCAAGCCTACATGGGACGCCCAGCAGGGCGCCCGCGAGCTTTATGAAGCATTTCGAGCTGTGAGCCTTGACGCCGAAGCTTTGAATGGTCCTCGATATATGCGGGTCGGACACATTCAGAAAATGCTCGACAACGGCGCGCTTGATACCTCGTTGCGTTGGACATCTGTGGCCGCATATTGATTCGGACACGTTGTTTGACAGATTCTTTAATAAAGCACGACAGCACGGCAAGTATCTCGCGCCGCTCCGTGACCTAGCGCGCTTCCAGCGTCAACACCTCAAACGGCCCCAGCTTCGCCTGCACAGCTCGGCCGGCATTCAAATCCATCACCTCCGCGCCGCGAACGCCGCCCCACACGCTCCTCATCCTGAAATTCGTTGGCGCTCCTGCGGGCAGCTCAAATACCGCCTGCGGATCGACCTCAAAGCTCTGCGCACGATCGCTCGGATTGCGCAGCGTCAAAATCGCTTTCTTGGGTGACCAGGAGGCCCAGCCATACACCTCTAGCAAATTCGGGTCGCCGCCTACCCAATGCGTATCCACCAGCACGTCGGCGTTGCGCCGCGACCATTTCGCGCCTTCCGCTAACTCGTTCCATTTAGCCTCCGATAGCAGCGAAGGCGTCAGATACATTTCCTGGCATTGCGTACCGCTGCCAAAGTACGAATGAATCTCGGATGCGAAGTCGTTTCCCGG
>Ga0209420_1000734_pt1 | contig 16424 bp, 14 predicted proteins | sample BlaSpr_A8_OM1_O1_FD_187972 | JGI IMG/M metagenome (GOLD analysis project Ga0209420, IMG submission 187972) | Forest soil microbial communities from Thunder Bay, Ontario, Canada - Black Spruce, Ontario site 2_A8_OM1_O1 (SPAdes) (version 2) | ecosystem: Environmental > Terrestrial > Soil > Boreal... | reverse complement strand
GCACGCGCACCCACCGATGCAGTCGGTATTCAAGTTGCCGCTGGCGATTACGGCGTTGCATCGGGTGGAAGAGGGGAAGCTTTCGCTGGAACAGAAATTGCGATTTTTGCCGAGCGACCGGATTTTGCCGCACACGCACAGCCCGCTGCAGGACAGGTACCCGGACGGAAACGTGGACGTCGCGCTGCGCGAGTTGCTGCGCCTTGGGCTCTCCGAGAGCGACAATGTTGCAGCGGACATTGTGCTGCGCAGCATCGGCGGTCCGGCGATTGTGAACGGATATATGGAGTCGGTTGGGGTAGCGGGTTTTCATTTGCAGGATGACGAGCAGGCGCTGGCTCGCGACAACGCGCTGCAATATCGCAACTGGTTTGAACCTGCGGCGGCGGTGCGATTGTTGCGGCGGATCAGCGATGATTCTCCGCTGGGGCCCGGGCCCACGCGAATGCTGCTGCAATGGATGCAAGAGGCGTCCAGCGGGGCGGAGCGGATCAAGGGCGAATTGCCCGCAGGAACGATCGTGATGCAAAAGACCGGCAGTTCAGGGACGCGGGACGGCATGGCGGCCGCCACGAACGATATCGGTTTGATCACGTTGCCTGACGGGCGGCGGCTCGCGATTGCGATTTTCGTGACGGATTCCAAGGCGGATGATGCGGCGCGCGATTCGGTAATTGCCCGGATTGCGAAGGCGGCGTACGACGAGAGCATTCAGACCAAGAAGTAAGCGCGACCTTCAGCTAGAATGCCAACCGTGATCAATCGAGCGATAGGGGACAAAGACGCGCCGATTCCAGACCGGAACGACCGTGGAGCGGTGATCGTCACTGGCGCGAGCCGCGGGATCGGAGCGGCGATCGCCAGGCTGGTTGGCGCCAACGGCTTTCCCGTGGCAATCAATTTTTTGACGAACAGGGCCGCCGCCGAACAGGTGGTTCGCGAGATCGCCTCAGGCGGCGGCCGAGCGGTCGCGATCCAGGGCGACGTTAGCCGTGAAGAAGAAATCCTTCGACTCTTCGAGACGACTGTACGCGAAATCGGGCAAATCGGAGGGCTTGTGAATAATGCGGGCGTCACGGGCGGCTTATTCCGAGTTGATGCGCTACCCGCGCAGGCAATCGCGCAAGTCTTGGCGACGAATGTCGCAGGCACGATGCTGTGTTCGCGCGAAGCGGTTCGGCGGATGTCGGTGCGGCATGGTGGAACGGGCGGTTCCATCGTGAACATTTCTTCGCTGGCTGCGCGCAGAGGTGGCGCCGGGGAATGGGTGCACTATGCGGCTTCGAAAGGGGCGATCGATAGTTTTACTGTTGGGTTGGCGCGAGAAGTGGCGAGTGAAGGCATTCGCGTCAACGCTGTCGCGCCTGGATTGATTGAGACCGAACTGCACGCTGCCAACGGCGCACCGGATCGTCTGAAGCGTTTGGCGCCTTCGATTCCGATGGGACGTCCGGGCACACCGCTTGAGGTAGCTCAGGGTGTACTTTGGCTGCTTTCCTCGGCGGCTTCGTATACGACGGGAACGATATTGGAGATTGGCGGAGGGCGATGACGCGGGCTGTCCGTTGAGATTTCGCGACCTTTAGGCGTCATTCACTCATTTTCGTGACGGGTTCCGTGGCGGGTGACGCTGCGCGCGAGACGGCGGACCACGCGATGAGCCTGGCACGAACAGATCGTCGAGTTAGTTGCTGATGATGTGGGCGCGGTCGCGGGAAAACGACCAGCGGCTTCCGTCGAGAATCGGCTTAATGGAAGAGCTTACAGCCATCGGTTTCATAACCTCTGTGCGTGGGTGGGACGAGATTTGCGGTGATAAACGCACCCCATGGTTGCGGCAAGCGAGGCTTGTTGACTGGGACGGACAGGGGTATTTCAAGGCGGGCCCGGTGAATTGAAAACTGGCCTTTAACTGTCCCAGAGTACCATTGACTTTCGCTTTTGGTTCGCCTACTGTGGATGCTACAACCTGGGCCCAGAGGGGTGTGAGATGGCGCTGACCAAGAGGCAGAAAGAAGTACTGAACTACCTGGTGGGATTCATCAACAAGAACGGGTATTCGCCGAGTTTTGAGGAAATTGCGCACGCGCTGAAGCTGACGTCACTGGCGACGGTGCACAAGCACCTCTCGACGCTGGAAAAAAAGGGCTATATACGGCGCGGGTACAACCAGAGCCGGTCGATTGAGGTGGTGCAACTGCCGAAGCCGATTCGCGAACAGGTCCTGGATCGCCATGTGGTCGAGCTGCCGCTGGCCGGACGGATTGCGGCGGGACGCCCGCTGGAGGCTGTCGAGACGAATGAGACGATTTCGCTGGCTGATTTTGCGCGCGGGCAGAACACGTTCGTGCTGCAGGTGAAGGGCGAGTCCATGCGCGACGACCACATATTGGATGGAGATTACATTGTGGTGGAGCAGACCCAGGTGGCGAACCCGGGAGAGATCGTGGTGGCTCTGGTGGGCGAGGACGACGCGACCGTAAAGAGATTCTACAGGGAGCCGGGCGGGAAGGTGCGTCTGCAGCCGGCGAATTCGGCGATGGCGCCGATTGTGGTGCAGGGCAGCGACGTAAAGATTCAGGGACGCGTTGTGGGAGTGCTGCGCAAGTATTAGGATAGCGGCCGGAGCGAATTGCGATGAGCCGGCCGGAACGTTCCGAAGCTGCGGGTTATTACTTCACTTATATTGACCGCATTCCGCAGGATGACATCGTTGGCGTGATGGAAGGACAGCTGGACGATGTCGGCAGGATCCTCGCATCCATCTCTGAAGAAAAATCGCGGCACCGGTATGCGCCGGAGAAGTGGAGCATCCGGCAGGTGCTCGGTCATTTGAATGATGCGGAGCGCGCGTTTGCGTTTCGCGCTTTGTGGTTTGGGCGCGGTTTTCATGATCCCCTCCCCGGTTTCGATCAAAACATCAGTGTGAATGCGGCGCGGGCGGATGAGTATGCGTGGGCTAGCCAAGTGGCGGAGTTTCGGGATATTCGGCGTGCGACCGTGGCATTGTTTCGGAAGATGCCTGACGAGGCGTGGGGGCGGAGCGGGGTGGCTAGCGGGAACTTGGTGACCGTGAGGGCTCTGGCTTACATAATTGCGGGGCACGTCGCGCATCACGTGGCGATTTTGCAGCAGAGGTATTTCTAGCGCAATTCACAGTGACTGAGCCGACGACACGCCGGCGCTACGAAGTTCAAAGGCACCCATCCCGCAAAGGCGGGATGGCCGCTACGATTTCAACGTCAAAGACGAATCGCTGACATCCCCAAAACAAATCGCGCTTGCGATTTGAGGGGCGAAGACTTAGGATGGCGTTCCCCAGCTTGACCGGCGCAGTTATCTCGCCGGACACACCTGTTCCATTTTGGATTTGGCACGGCTGCGTGACGGGACTACATTCAAAGACCCCGGTCCTTATATGTTCGCAGGCTGTAGTTTCGGCGTATTAGGGTGCGAGGAGGGTAAATGTGGGGAGACAAGAAACCGGAGGCTACGGGGAAGAAGCCGATCCCGCAGCAGCCGCAACCGTCTCAGCAGGCGCAACAAACTAAACCAACCGTACCGAGTGCAAACGCACCGGCTTTTCCTGGGGAGGTAAAGACAATGGCACCGAATGATCCGACGTATCCGAGCACGAGTTCGGGCAACACGGCACGACTGGGTGGGAGCCTGCATGTAAAGGGCGAGATCACCGGCAACGAAGACCTTCTGATTGACGGCACCGTCGAGGGGTTGGTTCAGCTGGAGGATCGCAAGCTGACGGTGGGAGCAAGCGCCAAGGTTACGGCCGATGTGATCGCCCGCGAAGTGATCGTTTACGGCAACGTGAAGGGCAACCTGCGCGCGCGCGACCGGATTGAGATCAAGAAGGACGGGTCGGTGGTGGGCGATTTGACCACGGCGCGGATTTCGATTGAGGACGGAGCTTACTTTAAGGGCTCGATCGAGATTGACAAGACAGGCGACGCGGTCGATGACAGCAGCAAGGCGTTTTCACGCGCGAATCGCGGCGCGGCGGCAACGACCACCTCGTAGGATTGGTTTTTTCGGGTTTTGTAAGGTGGCGGGCCGCCTGGGGTGGTCCGCCGCTGACTTCGTTGGATTGTGCTTCCTCGCGTCCCTAGTTTTAAGTGGTCTGCCTGCGAGTCCTCGTTGACATAAATCGAGACGTACTTTAGACTCGTTGTTTGTCCTTAGACGGAAAGGTGTGACTAGATAGATGCCGACGTATATTCCAAGAGGCCGCGAGGCCGAAGAGTTGATGGTCGGGAAGAACTGGTTCGTGATAGACGCCCAAGGAGTGGTGTTGGGGCGGCTGGCGACGCGGATTGCGCGATTGCTGATCGGCAAGGATAAGCCGACCTACACGCCGCATCTGGATTGCGGAGATCATGTGGTCGTGGTGAACGCCGAGAAGGTGAAGTTGACGGGCAACAAAATCGATCAGAAGTTGTATCGTCATCACAGCGGCTGGCCGGGCGGATTGAAGGAAGTGCCGATCCGCACGTTGCTGCAACGCCGGCCGGAAGAGGTTGTGCGCGAGGCGGTGCTGGGAATGCTGCCGAAGAACAAGCTGCGCGCGCGTCGAGCCAAGAAGCTGCGTGTTTATGCCGGAAGTGAAGGCCTCGCCCGCCACACCGGACAAAAGCCTCAGCCGCTCTCGCTGTAACCTCAGTCACGGGACCCGAAAAAAAGCGTTTCGCGGATTGGTCCGCAGGAACGATTCAGGCATGTCCTTAGCGGCGCTCCGTTTACGGAGTGCGCTGGGGAAAATTTAGGAGGAAACTGTGAGTTCAGGCGCGAGTTCGCTGGAAGGAACAGCCAAACAATTTTACGGCACGGGGCGCCGGCGGGAATCGATCGCGCGCGTGTACATCAAGCAGGGCGCGGCGCGATTCACGGTGAACGGCCGGCCAGTCGATGAATATTTTCGCAATGTGGCGTGGAACACGGCGGCTGTCGAGCCGCTAAAGTTCACGCAGATGCTGGACCAGGTGGAAGTGAAGTGCATTGTTAAGGGCGGCGGCGTGGGCGGACAGTCGGGAGCGGTGCGCATGGGACTTTCGCGCGCGCTTTCCAGGTTGAACCCGGAGTTGCGGCCTGCGCTGCGCAAGAACGGATTCTTGACGCGGGATCCGCGCATGAAGGAACGCAAGAAGTACGGACAAAAGGGCGCGCGGCGTCGGTTCCAGTTCAGCAAGCGGTAGTTCGCGGGCTGGGTGGGGCTGCGAGCGAACAGAGATCTTTCACAGGCTTCGCGGGTTCAGGCTGACGGCGCAAGGCAAAGGCGGGCGGCTCTGAGACCCGCCCCCTGCAGCTCGACGATTGGAAGTTGTGGTACGGGGTGATGGTTGGGTACGGATCAGGCCTCGAGAAATCGAGGGCTGATTAATTCACGGCCGGGAAGGACCGGCAAAAAAGGATGCTGCCTTAGCGATCGCACGCAGGTCGCGGGGAAATAAGCATCCCTTCACGAGAGGAGGAACTTTGGGAGTCGAAATTACGATGAAAGAGCTGCTGGAGGCTGGAGTTCATTTTGGCCACCAGACGCGCCGCTGGAACCCGAAGATGAAGGAATATATTTTCGGGGAACGCAATGGAATCCACATTATTGACCTGCAGAAGACCTTGAAGATGTTCCGTGACGCCGCGCGCTACGTGGCGGAACTGGCGGGGCAAGGCAAACGAGTTCTTTTTCTCGGGACGAAACGCCAGGCGCAGGAAGCCATCGCTGAAGAGGCGAACCGCTGCGGCATGTTCTACGTGAACCACCGCTGGCTGGGCGGCACCATGACCAATTGGGTGACCCTGCAGAAATCCATCAAGCGATTGAAATTGCTGAAGGGCATGGTGGAAGACGGGCGGATGGCGCAGTTTTCCAAGAAGGAAGCGGCGCGGCTGGAACGCGAGTTGAAACATTTGAAGCAGAATTTCTCCGGCGTGGAAAATATGACCACGCTGCCGGACGCGCTGTTTGTGATTGATCCGAACGCGGAGCTGATCGCCGTGCACGAAGCGCGGCGCATGGGCATTCCGGTGGTTGCGATCGTGGATACGAACTGCGATCCGGATTTGGTCGATTGGGTGATTCCGGGCAACGATGACGCGTTGCGCGCGATTCGCCTGTTCACATCGAAAATTTCCGACGCGGTGATCGTGGGCCACCAGTCCTTCGAGCAGACGCAGATCGCCGATCAGAAGGCGATCGAAGGCAGCGGCGAAGAAGGCGTGGATTACGTGGACACCAGCGCCTACGAAGTTTACGAAAAACAGGAAGGCGATTTCGTGGAAGGCGAGCCGGGTGACGTGGTGGCAGGCGAAGAAGCGGCCGCCGCAGCCGTGCCGACCGAAGACGAGACGCAGCCTCGGTAAAAGCGAGTCCTCGCGCTTAATTATGCAATCGCTGGAATTGAGCGGGGCGGGTCCAGCCACACGCGCAGTGCGTCCCCAATTCATGAAAAGGAATTGAGTACAATTATGGCAACGGCAGACGAAAAACCGAATATTTCGGCGCAACAGGTGAAAGAGCTGCGCGATCGCACGGGTGTGGGTTTCGCGGCATGCCGCGAGGCACTGGTGGAGTCGAGTGGCGACATCGAGCGGGCGATTGATCTGCTGCGCAAGAAGGGGCAGGCAACGGCGGCGAAGAAGGCGCAGCGGGCGACGTCCGAGGGACTGGTAAGTTGTTACATTCACGCGGGCGGGAAAATCGGAGTGCTGATCGAAGTGAACTGCGAGAGCGATTTCGTCGCGCGCACGGATGATTTCCAGCGTTTGTGCCACGACGTGGCGATGCATATCGCCGCGCTCGATCCGCGTTTTCTGCGACGTGAGGAAGTGACGCAGGAGACGCTGGACCGCGAGCGGGAAATTTACAAGGAACAGGCCAAGGCTACCGGTAAGCCAGAAGCGGTGATCGAGAAGATCGTCAGCGGTAAGATGGAAAAATTCTACGAAGAGAATTGTTTGTACGAGCAGCATTTCATCAAGGACGAGGGGTTGACGGTGAAGGAGCTGATCGATCACACGATCGCTAAGATCGGCGAGAACATTGCGGTGCGGCGTTTTTCGCGGTTCAAGGTGGGCGAGATGGATGGGGCACAACGCACAACGGGAGCTGCCGAGGCCGAGGCGCCAGGAGCAGTGCCGAGCGCATAGATTTTTGCGCAATTTGAAGAGCTTTACGATCCGCCACGTTTTGTGGCGGATTTTTTTTTACGCGGATGATTGTTGCGGCAATGTGCTGAGCGGGGCGGAAAGCGAAGAAAGATCCTTCACCCGCTTGGCGGGTTCAGGGGGACGGCGAAACCCACAGGCAAAGCAGAGCAAGGCCCCTCGTGACGGCGACGGCGTGCAGCGCCTCTGCTTCGCTATAGAGCAAGCCATTGCGTCATCGCTGTGTGAGGTTGCGGGGAATCTCTGCTAAAATACGCGCGGCCAGGGGGGCTGGCGAATCCGTGACAATAAAAGCCGCAGGACGCAAGCGACAGACGACGGCCGCAGCCGACAATTCCCGGGGAAAGCATTCGATACAAACCAGCGCAACTGAGAGCGGCGCGACAAGCGCGAGCGGCGGGCCGGTGTATCAGAGGCTGGTGCTGAAACTTTCCGGGGAATCGCTTTCGGGGCCGCAGGATTTCGGACTGCACAAGGAAACGATCCAGGGGATCTCGCATGAAGTGAAAGAGATCTGCGATCTGGGTGTGCAGGTGGCGATCGTGGTCGGCGGCGGGAATTTTTTTCGGGGCACGCGGCAGAAGGAATTGGCGATCGACCGCGCGACCGGCGATTACATGGGAATGCTGGCGACGGTAATCAACGGACTGGCGATGGTGGATGCGCTGGAAAAGGCGGGCTGCCACACGCGGCTGCTGAGCGCGATTGAGATGCATCAGGTGGCTGAGCCGTTTATCCGGAGGCGCGCGACGCGCCATTTGGAAAAGGGCCGCGTGGTGATTTTTGCCGCGGGCACCGGGAACCCTTATTTTTCGACGGACACCGCGGCGGCGTTGCGCGCGATGGAAATTAAGGCGCAAGTGATATTGAAGGCGACGCGCGTGGACGGCGTGTATGACGCGGACCCGGAAAAAGTGAAGGGCGCGAAAAGATTCGACCGGATCACCTATCTGGACGTGCTGCAGAAGGGACTTTCGGTGATGGATTCGACGGCGATATCGCTGTGCATGGACAACCAAATGCCGATCGTGGTGTTCAATATGAACGTTCCCGGGAATTTGAAGCGCGTGGTGCTGGGTGAGCAGGTCGGTTCGACGGTTACTGCAGCGTGAAATATAAGGGCGGAGGCGATTTTATCGATGAGCACGATTGCCACCAGTAAAGATGCCTTGGCGCAAGCGAAGACGCGGATGGAAAAAGCGGTAGAGGATTTCCGCAAGGAGCTGGGAAGCGTGCGCACGGGGCGCGCGAACACGTCGCTGCTGGATCACGTGCGCGTGGATTATCACGGCACACCGATGCCGCTCAATCAGCTGGGCAGTTTGAATGTACCGGACGCTGCGACGATTGTGATTTCGCCGTGGGATCCGGGTGCGGTGGCATTGATTGACAAGGCGATACGTTTGACGGATCTGGGTTTGAATCCGACGAATGACGGGAAAGTGGTGCGCGTTCCGATTCCGGCTTTAACGGAGGACCGGCGCAAGGAGATGGTGAAGCACATTCACAAGGTGCTGGAAAATCATCGCACGGCGATACGGAATATCCGGCGGGACATTAAGGAAGGCGTGGAGAAATTGGAGAAGGAAAAGAAGATTAGCGAGGATGAGCGGAAGAGGTCGCTGGATGAGCTGGAGAAGGTGACGCATTCGGAGACGAAGAAGATCGAGGATCTGTCGGCGGCGAAAGAGAAGGAAGTGATGGAGATCAAGTAGGGCGAAGGTTCTTTTGCTGGAACTTCTGGGATTGCATCGTTGTTGTTTTGCCCCGCGGTAGAAATTTCTGCAGCATAGAAGTCAACGTCGCCCGCCTAAAAAGCAGCCGGCCGCTACCACGTCAACAGCAAAATCAACTGCGAACAAGCCGCGCATGAGTTTCAGGGCCGTGGCGCGGAACGCCCATCGGGAGAATGGCGTTCGCGGGGAAAAGCTAGTTCAGCGTGCGGACCTCTTGGGGGAGGGTTAGGGTGAAGTTGCAGGTTCCGGTGGTGGCGTTGCAGGCTAGGGTGCCGCGGCGGACGATTTTTGCAGGGGAGGCGTCTGGAAACATGGGACCGAAATCCAGGGCGCGAAGTTTTTCCGTGAAGGGACGCAGGTCCTGGCTTCCGCTGACGAATTTTGCAGCTTCGATTTTTGGATTTTTTCCGCCGGGCGAGAGCAGGACGAAGAAATCGGCGCGGGCGTTTTCTTTGAGGAGATCACCGGCTGGGAAGACGCGAATTTTTGTCAGCTCGGGTTTGGATTTCGAGACGAGTTCGTCGATTCCGGCGTTGCCACCGAGAAGAACGATCAGGCGCGCTCGAGTTTCGGGCACCGCGTGCGGGGCGGCGATGGCTTCGGCGTACATGCGGGCGGCGCGCTGCTTGTCGCCGCGCTTTTCATAGATTTGCGCAAGATGGTCGCCGACTTCGCCGTGCTGATTGAGCAACCAAGAGGCGCGAATGTAGCGTTCGGCCTGATCGAGTTCGCCTTTGCGAAAATTTACCCAGCCCAGTGTGTCCCAATAGACGCCGATGCTTGCTACCTGATTGAGATCGTCGAGCGAAAGGCGCGAAAGCTCGACGTTGCGAAGATCCGTCGCGGTGGCGGAGATGGCTGATTCGGCGTACTGCGCGGCTTTTTCGAGTTCGAGATTGTGCTCGGCGAGAGCGTAGGCGACGTTGTTCCAGACCGCGGGCGTTTGCGCGATCTCTACGCCCTTGTCGAACGCTTCCAGGGCTTTATCTTTTTCGCCGGTGTTCAGGAGCGCCTGGCCGAGACTAACTTCGAGTTCGGCGTTCTCCGGCGCGAGGACTGTGGCTTTATCGAGCTCGGGGACGGCTTCGGAATATTTGTGTTGTTCGAGGAATAGGGCGCCGAGCGCGGCGTGGGCGACGGGATCGAGCGGGTTCATTGCGATCTGTTTGCGGAAAGCGTCGGCGGCTTCGGGAAATTTTTGCTGCTGTTGCAGGGTGAGGCCGAGGTAATTGTAAACGTGCTCGTCGTAGGGATTGGCGGAAATCTGTTTTTGGAAAGCGACGGCGGCTTCGTCGAACTGTCCGAGACGTAGGTAGGCGAGGCCAAGATCGTTCCACCCTTGCTTGCTTTTGGGATCGATCTCGACAGCGTGCTGCAGCAAAGGGATCGCTTCGCGCACATTTCCCGCATTGAGCGCGGCGATGCCTGCTTCCAGAAGTTCATCGGCGCTGACGGTCGGGGGGATGGCGGGCGCGCCGGTGGTGGAATTCTCGACGACCAGGAGCTGGGTTTCGTCGGATTCGACAGCGCGGGAGAATGCGAGGTAGTCACTGACGCGCGCGGGGGCGAGTTCGCGCATTTTGAAATTCAGCGTGCGCTGCGCGGTGAGGACGTGATTTTCAAAATGATAGGTGGATTTGAAGTCGGCATAATCCCGTTCGACGGCAACGGCGACCGGAGCGCGTGCCGAGAAATTGGCGGGCAGCGTCATTTTCAGATCCATGGTGACATCGAGCGGGCTGCCGAGATGCACGGGATCGGGGGAGTCTTCGTTCGCGTCGGGCAAGCCGATGGCGAGCAGCGGCACGCCGACTTTGGATTTTTTGCTAGACCAGTCCAGATAATTCGTCTGCGCGAAATCCAGATCGAGTTCGAAGGGCTTTTCGGTGTCGGAGGGATCGCTTGGTTTCACATTGGTGATTTCGCCTTTAATGCCATCGAGCGCGGCGATGGTCTGGCCGAGTTCTTTCCATTGGGTTTCGGGCGTGCGGCGGAAGGCGACGCGCAGGGCAAACTCGTTATCGCCACGGAGAAAATAGCGCAGCGTCGCGGTTAGTTTGCCGAGATCGTTCACGTGAGCTTCGATTTCGACGTGTTGAGTCGAGAGGAACGGCGGATCGATGGGCGTCTGCACGATTTTTCCGGCGCCATCGGGCTCGACGAGCAGAGCGGATTTGTTGCGCAGCGGCGGCGAGAGCAGGCGGAAGGGCGCGACTTCGGCGGTGGAATCCATCCAGATTAATTCATCGCCGATCGGAACGGCGGTGATCAGGTGATCGAACTGCGAAGGGGAGGGCACATCGGTGTCGATTTTTCGCGCGAAGGGGATGAGGACCGCGTCGGATGGAATGTTGGCGGCTTGCAGCATGGCGGCGAGCAGCGTGTGCTTGTCCTTGCAATCGCCGTATTGATTTTTGAAAACGTCGGCAGCGGAATGCGGCTGATAGCGGCCCAGGCCAAAGGAGAGGCTGACGTAGCGAATATTTTTGGAGACGTAATCGTAAAGGGCGGCGATTTCCTCGAGCTCGGTCGAGTGGCCTTGGATGAGCTCCTGCGTTCTCGCGCGGATTTCTGGCGTCGGGTCAGTGCGCCCTTTTTCAAGATGGGCGTACCAAGTGGCGACCTGGGCCCAGTTGGTGAAGGTGGTGAATTGCACGTCGGGGCGGAGTTCAGGCGGCGGCTGCGGTTTTTTCTTGGCTGGTTCGGATGCCGAGGGCCGCGTGAGGTTCACGTGGCGCCAGTGGTGAATTTCGCGGCCGCCCGCAATGTCGGATGCGTCTTGCAGGCCCGGGGCGGCGATGAAATTATGCACGCGGCCCACGGGCAAGTTGACCTCGAGGCGTTCGTCGAGAGTGATCGCATCTTTTACGAAGGCGTAGTCGAACCAGAAATTTCCGGGCGCCAGCGCGGTGACTGTGCGCGTCGAGATTTCGTATTCGATGGTGTCTCCGGAATGCAGCGAAGGCACCGTGACGTGTTTTTCTTTGTAGTCTGTGTATTCGGGCGCGTCGCGGGCGACGGCGGCGGTCATGTCTTTCACAGAATCGGAGGAGGCGGTTACGACCGAGCCGTCTTTCTTGTTTACGCGGACGAAGCGGACGTCCATTACTTCGTTCGAGGAGTTGTAGCCGAAGATTAGTTCGCCGAGTTGTTGGACGCCGGCATCGCTTTGCACGCGGATGCGCACGGCGAGAGTGCGTTCACTGGTGCCATCGGTTTCAAAGCGCGCGGTGGTGTAGTACTGCTCGATGACGAAGGGTTCCTGGGAGTAATCGGCGGGCTGCAAATTTTGGGGTGCGGGCTTCCTCGCGGCCGGCGACGCACTTTGCGCGGGAGATTCTTGCGCAGCTAGGAAGGATGAGGAGAATAGAACCGCGCACAGCGAAACCGCGTAGAACCGTTTCATGCAGACTCCCTGTGGAAATTGCTTAGACGTAAGCAGTGTAGGTGCGTTGGCTGATGCGGTAAAGCAGTACAGGTTGGGGGCGTACGCAATGATGAAACGGCTTGGCGCATCGGTTGAGCGGGAACGCGACGGAAGCGATGAGGTCGGGTGAGGAGATCGGTCGCGCACCGTGGTGGGTCGCTACCATAAGCCGTTTGTAATCAATCGGGTGGATAATTGAGCCTCAGTTTCGAAGCCCTTTTCCCGTTTCGAGAAGCTCCCGTCTGACCGAATCTGCGCGAATATCGCCTGGGGGCGAGTTGGACAAAACGCGGAGGAGGGAAAGGGATGCCGGCGCGAGTTCAGGTTGCAGCCGGCGTCGCGGACAGCAAGGAATAGGCCAACCGCGCGGATTTATTTTTCGGATGGAATCGAGTTGACAAGACCCGTTGATTCTCCTATACTTCCTCGGTTGTCTGAGGGTCTTTGGACCCCGTGGTGATTAGGGAAGTCTTCAGTGCCCCGGAACAAAGAGCGACGGAACGGGGTAAGGAAGAGCGGCCGAAATGGGGCGCCAGCCCCGCAAAGCCGTGTGAGCCTCTCCGCAGATCGGTAGAAGATGCAGTTCACTCCTTGGGGTGACTCGTTTTCGCGGAGTACCTGGTAATTCCTTCGGGTGTGGCGCCTTTTCCGTATCATTCACTCGCCGAATTCTGCGCGGGCTTATTTGCCGTGCGTGGAAATTTGTGCTGGGTTTTCCGCTGGCGAGTTTTTCGGAACGAATTTTTTGCGAACGAGTTCTTGGGAATAGGGGGAAAGCGTGCCGACGTTTTCACAGCTTGTGCGTAACGGCCGGGAGAAGATTCGGGTGAAGACGAAGTCACCCGCGCTGGAAGGATGTCCTGAGAAGCGCGGGGTGTGCGTCCGTGTTTACACTCAGACACCGAAGAAACCGAACTCCGCGCTGCGCAAGGTAGCGCGTGCCCGCCTGACCAACAGTGCTGAAGTCACCACCTACATTCCCGGGATCGGCCACAACTTGCAGGAACACTCGATCGTGCTGGTGCGGGGCGGCCGCGTGAAGGATCTGCCCGGCGTGCGTTATCACATCGTGCGCGGGACCTTGGACGCAGCCGGCGTTGAAAATCGAAAACAAGCGCGCTCGAAGTACGGCGCCAAGCGGCCCAAAGCCGCACAGAAGTAGGAGAGCGGAACGATGCCACGTAAAGGATGGGTACTACGCCGCAAGATTCCAGGCGATCCGGTTTTCGGCAGCGACCTGGTGCAGAAGTTTATCTCCAGCATGATGTACGACGGCAAGCGCGCAACGGCGCAGGCGATTTTCTATAACGCCATGGATCAGGTGGCGAAGAAGACCAACGACGATTCCTTCAAGCTTTTCAAGAAGGCGATTGAGAACTGCAAGCCGGTGCTGGAAGTAAAGACGCGGCGCGTGGGCGGCGCGAACTATCAGGTTCCGGTCGAAGTAAATCCGTTTCGCAGGCAATCGCTGGCCATTCACTGGCTGGTGCTGTATTCGCGCACGCGCAGCGGCAAGACCATGACGGACAAGCTGGCGGAAGAAATCATGGACGCCGCGAATGGACGCGGCGGCGCGGTCAAGAAAAAGGAGGACGTGCACCGCATGGCGGAAGCGAACAAAGCGTTCGCTCACTATCGCTGGTAACACGGGGCCAAATTTCGCATGGCACGACTGGTACAACTCGATCAGACCCGGAACATTGGGATCATGGCGCACATTGACGCAGGGAAGACCACGTCAACCGAGCGCATCCTTTTCTATACGGGTGTGACCTACAAGATCGGCGAAGTGCACGACGGCACGACGGTGATGGACTGGATGGAGCAGGAGCGCGAGCGCGGGATTACGATTACGTCGGCGGCGACGACAGCTTCCTGGTCGCGCTTTGGGAAGAAATACCGGATTAACATCATTGATACGCCGGGGCACGTGGATTTCACGGTGGAAGTAGAGCGTTCGCTGCGCGTGCTGGACGGGGCGGTAGCGATTTTCGACGCGGTGGCGGGCGTGCAGCCGCAGTCAGAGACGGTGTGGCGGCAGGCGGATAAGTATCGCGTGCCGCGTATCGCGTTCATCAACAAGATGGATCGCATTGGCGCGGATTTCGATCATTCGGTGCGATCGATGCGGCAGCGTCTTTCGGCGCATCCGGTGCCGCTGCAATTCCCGATTGGGCGCGAAGAAAACTTCATTGGCGTAATTGACTTTATCGAAGAGCGCGCGATTATCTGGAAGGACGAGACTCTGGGCGCGGAATACGAAACTCTTCCTCTGGAAAAACTCTGGGATGCGGCGTATTTGAAAGAGCATCCGGCGCTGGAAGTCGCGGTGAAGGCTTCGGCGCTGACTCCGGAATTTTACAAGGAGCATCGCGAAAAAGTTGTTGAATACATTGCCGAGCACGACGACGCCATTCTGACCAAGTATTTGGAGCAGCATAAGCTCGAGCCTGCGGAGCTGCGCGCTTCTTTGCGGCGTTCGACGATCGCGCTGAAGCTGGTTCCGGTTTTGGCGGGTTCGGCGTTCAAGAACAAGGGCATTCAGCCGCTGCTGGACGCGGTGGTGGATTATCTGCCGGCTCCCTCCGATGTGCCGCCGGTTGAGGGCACGGACCCGAATGGCGACGAGCCGATTTTGCGGCGGGCGTCGGACGATCAGCCGTTTGCGGCGCTGGCGTTCAAGATTATGACCGACCCGTTTGTCGGGCACGTCACCTACATACGCGTTTATTCCGGCGTGCTCAAGGCCGGGCAGAACGTTTACAACTCGACGCGCAAGACGCGCGAACGCATTGGGCGTTTGCTGCGCATGCACGCGAACAAGCGCGAAGAGATTGAGTCGATCGAAGCGGGCGACATCGCCGCGTGCGTCGGACTGAAGAATGTGACGACCGGCGACACCTTGTGTGATGAAGAGAAGCCGGTGTTGCTTGAGAACATTGATTTCCCGGCGCCTGTAATTTCGGTGGCGATTGAGCCGAAAACCAAAGCGGATCAAGAAAAAATGGGCACGGCGCTGGGCAAGCTAGCGCAGGAAGACCCCACGTTCCGCGTGCATACCGATCACGACACGAATCAGACGCTGATTTCCGGGATGGGCGAGTTGCACCTGGAAATTATTGTGGACCGCATGATGCGCGAATTCGGCGTGCAGGCCAATGTGGGCCGGCCGCAGGTAGCGTACCGCGAAACGATTTTGAAGACGGCGGAAGGCGAAGGAAAGTACATCAAGCAGACCGGCGGGCGCGGACAGTACGGCCACGCGGTGCTGACAGTGCATCCCCTGGCGAACTCAAATCACGAAGACATGCACGAGATGTCCACAGACGAGATTGACGAGCTGGCCAAGCAAGTGTCGGGCGGCAAGGGCGGCAAGTGGCATTTCGACAAGGAACATCGTCTGCTGTTTGTGGATAAGGTTGTGGGCGGAGCGATTCCCAAGGAATTCATCGCGCCGATTGAAGCGGGCGTGCGCGAGGCCATGGAAACGGGCGTTTTGGCTGGGTACGAGATGGTGGATGCCGCGGTCGTTTTGACCGATGGCAGCTACCACGACGTGGATAGCTCGGAAATGGCGTTCAAGATTGCGGGGTCCATGGCGTTCAAGGATGCTTGCAAGCGCGCGAATCCGAAATTGCTCGAACCGATCATGCGGGTTGAAGTGGTGGTGCCGGAAGATTACATGGGTCCGGTTATTGCGGACCTGAATTCACGGCGCGGACAGATGCAGGGAAGAGAATCGCGCGGCGGGACGGAAATCATCAATGTGCGCGTGCCGCTGGCGGCGATGTTCGGTTACGCGACGGAAATTCGCAGCCGTACGCAGGGGCGGGGCAGTTTTACCATGCATTTCTCGCATTACGAGCAGGTTCCGGGAAATATCGCGGAAGAGATTATTGGCAGCGCCAGCGGCGAAAAGACCAAGAAGTAGGCGGGGCCGGGAACTTAGCAGTTGGAACAGTTTGACTTGAGGAGCAGAGAGCGAAATGGCGAAAGAGAAATTCGAACGGAATAAGCCGCACGTAAATATTGGGACGATTGGTCACATTGACCATGGCAAGACGACTTCGACGGCGGCGATTACC
>Ga0209420_1000733_pt1 | contig 16443 bp, 12 predicted proteins | sample BlaSpr_A8_OM1_O1_FD_187972 | JGI IMG/M metagenome (GOLD analysis project Ga0209420, IMG submission 187972) | Forest soil microbial communities from Thunder Bay, Ontario, Canada - Black Spruce, Ontario site 2_A8_OM1_O1 (SPAdes) (version 2) | ecosystem: Environmental > Terrestrial > Soil > Boreal... | reverse complement strand
AGCGGGGTCGAGCGGGAGGCGATGATGCCGACGCTCGCAAACCGACTCGTCGCGCAGCGACTCGTGGCCGCCGGCAGCCGGGGAAGATCATCGACCTGTTCGCCGGTGCCGGCGGCTGGGCGGAGGGCCTTCGGATGCTCGGCCTGAACGCGCTCGGTATCGAGCTGGACGAGTGGGCGTGCGCGACCTCGGCCGCCGCCGGTCACGAGGTTCTCCAAGCCGATCTTGCTGCGCTCGACCCTTGCCAGTTCTCTCCTGTTTGGGGGATGGTCGGCTCGCCTCCGTGCCAGGCATACAGCTCTGCCGGGAAGGGCCTCGGCCGGGAGGACAAGCCGCTGGTCATCGCATGCGCGCATGAGCTGGCCGCCGGGCATGACAGCCGCGCCGAGCGCCTCGCGCAGTGCGCCGATCCGAGGTCGCTTCTCACGGTCGAGCCGCTGCGGTATGCGCTCTCGTTGAAGCCGAGGTGGATCGCGCTCGAGCAAGTCCCTGCCGTCCTTGAGCTATGGACGATCTTCGCCGGGCTGCTCTCCGTTCACGGCTACCACACCGCCGCCGGGATTCTCTCGGCCGAGCGCTACGGCGTCCCGCAGACCCGCAAACGGGCGTTCCTGATCGCGTCGCTCGACGGGCCAGTCGAGCTGCCCGAGGCGACGCACCGCTCCTACCAGCCTCGGCGCAAAGAGACACCGGAGGACGAGCTTGGCCTGCTGCCGTGGGTGAGCATGGCCGAAGCGCTCGGCTGGAGCACCGCCGATCAGGTCGGGTTCCCGAGGCGCAACGACACGCCGAGCAACCAGCCAGCGAAGGGCGACACGGGCACCTACCGCAAGCGCGACCGGCGTCCCGGCTGCAACCCGGCGCCGACTCTGACCGCTCGGACACGCTCTTGGACCAGGCAGCCGTGCGTTGAGATTCGTCGCAGCGGCAGCAGGATCAACGAGGGGTTCGATCAGACCGAGGCTCCGGCGCAGGCGGTCACGAGCAGAGTCGACCGCTGGCAGGCACACGACGTCGAGCCGTGGACTGAGCAGCGGCCCGCGCCGACGCTCGTCACGACGAGGCGCTCGCGGGATGGGGCGCTCGTCGGCCGTCAGCTTCCTCCCGGTGAGGGTGTCGAGCGAGGCGGTTGGGCTTGGCGGAATGGCACGCACGCGCACGCCTCGGTTCGCGGCAGCGGGCAGCCAGCGCCGACCGTTCACTTCGGCCATGCGGCGAACAAGGTCGAGTGGGTGCCGTGCGCGTATGAGCCTCGCCAGCGCGGCGCGCAGCCCAGGCCCGTCGAGCAGCCCGCGCCGACGATGCTCGCCGCCGGGCTCGCGAAGGGCACCCCGGTATGGGCCGGGAAGCGCCCGGCGACGACCGTCGCTTGCGACAGGCGCGTTCATCCTCCAGGGCATAAGGAGAACGCGAGCGACCCTCCAGGCCGCTACCAGCAGCGCCGTGGCGTCAACGCGGTCCGAGTCACGGTCGAGCAAGCCGCGGTCCTCCAAGGGTTCCCCGTCGACTATCCGTGGCAGGGCGCTCGCACCCGGCAGTTCACGCAGGTCGGCAACGCGGTCCCGCCGCCGCTCGCGCACCGTGTTGCCGAGCAGGCGATCCGGCCCAGCGCACCTCGGCGTGCCAGCAAGGGGAGGCGGCCGTGAGCTTCGAGGTAGTCACCGTCGGTGGGGTCGAGCGTGAGGACCCGGACGAGCTGATCGCCCGCGCGCGGGGAGAGCATCAGCCGGTCGCGGTGTGGTGCCTCTTCAGCGGAGGGAACGACTCGACCGTTCTCGCGCACCGATGCCGCGAGCGTTACGACGGCCTCGCGTTCGTTGACACCGGGACCGCTGTTCCCGGCGTCGCGGAGTTCGTTCGCGAATACGCCGACTGGATCGGCAAGCCCCTGCGGGTCCTCCGCGCCGGGGACGCCTACCGGATCATGGTGCTCGGCGACGGGGTGTGGTGGGCTCGGTACGACGCCGCCCGCGCAGTCGAGCCTTGCCTTTCGATCGAGGCGTTCGTCGCGAGGGACACGCGGAGGTATGGGCGGGCGTCGGGCGGCGAGCTCGGCCAGATACCGCACGGCTTTCCTGGGCCGGGCGCGCATGGCCGCTCGTATAACAGGCTGAAGGAACGCCAGATAATGACCCTGCTCAGGGAGAGCAAGGTCGGCCATCCGCGCAGCGCGAGGGTGCTGTTCTTGTCGGGCATCCGGCGCGCGGAGTCACGCCGCCGCTCCAAGCGCGAGGCGATCAACCGCCTGCCGGGCAAGGCGGCGGTGTTCGCGGCGCCGCTGATCGACTGGACCGGCGAGGAGATGCGCTCCTATCGCCGCGGGCACGATCTTCCCGAGTCGCCGGCCGCCGCGTTGCTGCACCGAAGCGGGGAGTGCAACTGCGGTGCGTTCGCGAAAGCCGGCGAGGAGCGCGCGATGCTCAAGGCGCTCTACCCGGAGTTTTTCGCGGGCATCGAAGGACTGGAGCGTGAGGCGCAGGCGGCAGGTGTCCGCTGGTGTCGCTGGGGCGGCTACGACCTGTACGGCAACCGGGCGGGCGAGGTCACGCGCCGCCGGCCGGGGATGCTTTGCGAATCGTGCGAGGCGCGACAGCGCGTCTCTACGTCACCTTCGCGTAGGCGTTGTCGGGCCAGTAGAACGGGGCGGCGGCCGTGACTGGCGAGTTCCGTCTGAGGGTCCGTTTGAGGGTCCGTTTGAGGTGCCGTTTGAGGCTCCGTTGCGGCTTGCGGGCATTGCCTGCTTTCCCCTGCACGCGCGCGGCTTTTCGAGGCTTCGCGCGCGGCGACTTCTCTGTGTCCGCTAGTGAATCCTCGCCCTGTCACCCGCTGACTAGAGATCCCCTGCGGCTGGCGCTCCGCTCGCGCTCCGATAAGCCGCCGGGTGCGCCGTGGGCTAACTGGCTTGCCAATGGCCGTTGTGTGACCCTGCCGGTAGGTGGTCTGGTGACGTGCAGGTGCCGGTGCTGGCTGCCGCTCGCGTATCGTGTCGTCGCTGGTCGTCGTTGCCTGGTGGCGCCTTCGCCGCTGCGTGTGCCCGCTCGTTCGCCGTCGGCGCTGCCGGCGCCCGCTGGTCGGAGTTGCGCCGTCCCGCCGTCGCTGTCGCGTCGGCTGGCCGGCAGATTCGGTAACGGCCGGCGCGCGGCGCCGCGGGCGCGCGGGCGGGGCGGTGCTCGGCGATGAGTGGCCGCCAGTCCCAGGACCCCCGGCCGCTCGCGGCGGTCGTTGCTGTGCTCGTGGCGTTCTCGGTGCTCGGCGCCAAGCGCTCGCCCGTCGGGCTGCTGGGTCGAGCGCAGGCGCTCGCGCCGCTGGTCCTGATCCCGGCCGTGGTCGTCGTGGCGTTCGCGTTGGTGTGCCGGATGGTGGCGACGCGAAGGGCGCTCGCTTCGAGGACTCGGCTGGTGGTGCTCGCCCCGGACTCGTTCGATCCGAGCCTCGATGCGGTCCTTCGCTGCGCGGCCCAGCTCTCGCGTGTGCGGAGGCTCGTCGGCGGCTGGCTTGACCCTCGCGCGAGGGCGGTCCGGGTGCTCTTGGACTGCGATCCCGAGGGGAAGATGCGTTACTCGCTGAGCGTCCCGTCGCGGGCGCTGCCGGCGGTGCGCTCTGCGCTCGGCGTGTTCGATCGAGTGCAGGTCCAGGTCATCGAGGCGAACCCGGAGCCCGCGGTCGAGGGCGATGATCGCGTGGAGGTCGTGCGTGCTGAGCTGCGCCTCGCGCGGCCGAGCAGCGAACCGCTCGCACATCTTCCGTTGACCCCCGATCCGTTGCAGGGCTTCGCGCGGGTGCTTGCGCGGCTTGATCCTGCGCACCGGGAGCGCGCGGAGGTTGCGATCGACCTGCTCCCGACGACCGCGGCGACGCGCAGGCGGCTTCGGCGTCGGCTGCTGAAGGAGGCGCTTCGCCGTGGCGATGACTCATCGCGGCAGCCCGGCGGCGATGGCATGTTCGACTTCGACGGCGGTGGTGGTGGGCGTGGTCGTCGTCGCCCGGCGGAAATGGTGAAGCAGCGCGCCGAGCGCGAGGAGATCGCGGCGAAGCTGGTGCAGGCCGAGCCGATCTTCCGTCTGCAGGTGTTGATCCGCTGCTGCTCGCCGGAGCGCGGGACGGCCGTCGGTTGTCTTCAAGGGCTGCTGTCGTGTTTCGACGGGTTCGCTGGCGCGAACTCGTTGCGCGTCGTCGGTGTTCGCTTCTTCGGCTTGGCGTTCGCTGGCTCGGACCTTCCTGGCCGCCGCGGCTGGTTTGACCACCGCATGAGGACCGGCCTGTTCCGGCCAGCGCGTCGCGACTACGTGACCGCTCGCGAGATGGCGGGGCTGCTCAAGCCGCCGACGGTGAAGTGCGCCGCGCCGGAAGTGCTGCGTCTCGGACCGGCGGTGTATCCCGCGCCGAGGGTCCTCCCGACGTTCACCGGGCAGGCGAACCTCGTGCCGCTCGGTCGAGTGGAGGGCGAGGACGGGCAGCGCAGGGTCGGGCTGCGCGTCGAGGACTCCTTCTTCACCTACACCGCGGGACGGAGCCGGTGGGGCAAGACCGAGCTGGCGCTGACGCAGTTCCTTCACCTCGTCCGCTCAGGTCACGGCGGCATGTTCCTCGACCCCCACCAGGACGCGGTGCAAAGGGTCAAGAGCTGTCTGACCGAGGAGGGCCTCGCGGAGCGTGTGATCGAGCTGGACCTCGTCGGGCCGAGGAGCCGACAGGGGCAGCCGGGCTGGAACCTCTTTGCTGCGCGGGGCCTTGACCCCGAGGCCGCCGAGCGTCGGGTCGAGGCGATCGTCGACAGCTTTGCGTCTGCGCTTCAGTGGGGTGAGCGCAACAACCGTGCGCTGACGTTGACGGGGCAGGCGACGGCGGCGCTGATCGAGCTGGCGGGCGTGCTGCCCGATGGGCTGCAGCCGACGATCTTCCAGATACCGTCGATCTTGGGGAACCCGGAGTGGCTCGCCGCCGCTTTGCCGTTCCTCTCGCCGCCGCGCCGGCAGTTCTTCATGGAGCGCTTCCCGCGCCTGTCCGAAGAGGCGATTACCCCGGTCACGAACCTCATCGACCGGCTGCGCTCATCGACGCAGCTCGCGGCGCTGCTCGGCGCGCAGACGTCGAGCTATGACATTGCGCGCGCGATGAACGAGCGCAGAATCGTGCTCGCGTGTCCAGGTGCTGGTGGCGCGAAGGACAAGCTCGTCGCGAACCTCCTGGTCTACGACCTGCTGCACGGAGCGAAGGGGCGCGCGTCGATGCCGCCGGAGCAGCGGCTGCCGTTCTACGTGTTCCTCGACGAGGTGCAGACCTATGACGGCGCGTCGAGAGGGAACCTCGCGGCGTTGCTTGAGCAGACCGCGAAGTACGGCATTCGCGCCACGATGCTCAACCAGAACCCCGAGCGGCTGACGAGCGACACGCTGAACGCGCTGACGACGAACCGCTCGCATCTGATCACGACGGCGCTCAACGCTCACGCGGCTGCGCTGATCGCGCGTGAGTGGGGAGGCGACCCGCCGGCCCCGGCGATCAGTGGGCTGCCGAGGTGGACATTCATCGCGCAGGTCACGCACCACGGGCAGCTCACGAGGCCCTTCATGTTCAGCGGCGAGTCGGTCGAGGAGCAGTTCGCCGACGCCTTCCACCCAGACGCTCTAGGAGACGTCCAGGCAACGATCGACAAGGCGTCGGGGCGCGTGGCGGCGGCGGACACGGTCGCCGCGCTCGACACCCTCGACGAACGGATCAAGGAGTACCTCGAAGGCAAGGCGGGCGGCGGGAAAGCAACGGCCGATGAGCCGTGGACGGCGCCCGCGCCAGGCGCGCAGGCGCCCGGCGTCACCTTCATTCGGCGGCTCCGAGGCGACCACGCGCCGAGGACCCCCAGCGTCGTGCGTAGGCGCCAGGCGCCCTGCCCAGCCTCGCGCCACGCGCTCGCCGGAGGCAGGCCATGACCGCTCGCCCGCCTCGTCCGCTGCCGCCGATCGCGACGTCGATGCTCGCGGGCATCTACGACCACCGCCTGCTGTCAACGACGCAGCTGCACGCCCTCTATACGCCGCACGCCGGGCAGCGGTGGACGAGAACGGTCCTGGGGCTGCTGGAGCGCCGAGGGTTCGTCGAGCGCATTCGCAGCCCTCGCCGGCTGTCGCTTTGGTTCGTGACCGTCGCGGGCGCGGACGCAGTCGAGGCCGCAGGAGCGGTCGTGCAGTCGCGGCGTAAGGTCGCGACGCGAGAGCAGGCCGAAGGGCCGCTCAAGCAGCACACGATCGCCGTCAATCAGGTCGGCGTCGCGTTCGTGCTGGCAGCCCGCGAGCACGGTGACGAGTGCGGCCCGGACTCCTGGCGCAACGAGGTCGCGCACCCAATCTCCCCGCCACGAGGCCGCCGGCCCGCCGAGCTTGTCATCGCTGACGCTGTGCTGACGTACCTCCAAACGGCCGCCGACGGCGGGCTCGCCCTGCACCAGCGGTTCGTCGAGCTAGACCGCGGGACGCTCTCCGCGGAGCAGCTCGCCGCGAAGGTCACCCGCTACACGAGGCTGCGCCACTTCAAGGCATCCGCCGACGCATCCGCCGAGCCCGCTTGGCGCGGCTACTACCGATCCTGGCCGCATCTGCTCGTCGTGTTCGCCGACCAGCCGCGAGCCCGGATGCGTCAACGGCTGCAGCGCACGCTCGCGCTGTCGGCATCCGACCCAGCGGGTGGCGGCGTCGCGATCCCGGTGTCGTTCGCGGCGCTCGATGACCTCACCAGCTCCGGGCCATTCGCGCCCGTCTTCTTCACCGCACAGCAACCCGAGCAGCCCGTCGACTGGCTCGGCCAACCACAACCCCAGGAGACGAAGAACGATGCCTCGCCCTAGCCAGCGAATCACAACCCGCAAGTGGAGAATCGTCGAAGGCGACTGCTTCGACGGGCTCGCGAAGCTCGACCGGAACACCGTCGATGCCGTGATCACCGACCCTCCTTACGGGATCGGGGTCAACGGGGTCGAGTGGGACCGGCCAGCGCACCTCAACCCCGGTGGCAAGAAGCGCCGCCGGCCGCCGACCGAGAACCCCAACGCGCGCTTCCAGCAGTTCTCGCGTGAATGGAGCGCCGCGTGCCTGCACAGCCTCAAGCCAGGCGGACACATCCTCGCTTTCGCGGCAGCACGCACGGCGCACCGGCTGACCTGCGGCCTCGAAGAAGCCGGCCTTGAAGTCCGCGACGTGCTCATGTGGCTGCAGGGGCAGGGCTACCCCGCGACGCGCCTGCTTCCCGACGGACTCGGCACGGGACTGAAGCCAGCGTGGGAGCCGATCATCCTCGCCCGCAAGCCGGTCGAGGGCAGCCTCGACCAGACGCTCGCGACGCATGGCACCGGGGCGATGAACATCGACGGCTGTCGCATCGCGCTCACGGCCGAGGACTGCCCGACCGAAGGGCGCTCCCACGGTCGCAGGATCACGGCGAGCCAGCGAGGCCGCTGGCCCGCGAACCTCGTCCTCTCGCACGGCGCCGGCTGCACCGATGAGGAGTGCGAAGCCGACTGCCCGATCGGGCTGCTCGGCGAGCGCCACCGCTTCTTCTACTGCGCGAAGGCGCCCCGGCGGGAGCGTGAGGCCGGCTGCGAGAAGCTCCCCCGCCAAGTGGTGCAGACGTTCAAGATCGGCGCACACAACGAGCAAATGTGCGCCGCGAACCCGGTCGCCAACGTCCACCCGACGGTCAAGCCGATCGACCTCATGCGCTGGCTCGTGCGGCTCGTGACACCGGCCGGCGGGCTCGTGCTCGACCCGTTCGCGGGGTCCGGCAGCACTGGCATCGCGGCCGTGCTCGAGGGCGCCCGCTTCCACGGGATCGAGCGCGAAGCCGCTTACGTCCCGATCGCCCGCGCCCGGATCACGCACTGGGCGTCACGGCGCCCTGCCTGCGGCACCGCGAGTCGAGCGAGGTCGAGGGCGCGGGCGTGACGCTCGACAACGAGGACATAGAGCTGATCGCCGCCAGGGTCGTTGCTCTGCTCAGTGAGGCGCGGCCGGACGAGGCGCGCTTCGCGGACGCCGCCACGGTCGCGCGAGAGCTGGGCGTGGACCGCGATTGGGTCTATGCCCACAGCCACGAGCTGGGCGGAGTGCGCCTCGGCGGCGAGCACGGGCGGCTGCGCTTCGACCTCCAAGCGATCCGGCGGCAGCTCGCCGAGCCCGCCCCGAGACAGGCGCCCGAGGCGACGCGGAGGAGCCGCCGCAAACCCCCGCGAAGACGTTGCTCAAACGTTGATTTGTTGCCCTACGTGGAGCTACCATCCACGCAACAATCAAGTAGTGGCCGGGCGGCGTGTCACCGCCCCCGGCCCGACACCGGGAGGTAACCCCGATGTACCCATACGGTAGACCCTGCGCACAGGGGCGTGCCTAATGGCACGCCCCGTCACAGGAAGCCTCAAGGTCGAACAGCAGGTAGACGGGACGCTCCGCTTCCGCCTACGCTTCACCGCCGACGGCAAACGCGAAACGCTCATGTTGCACGAGCAGCGCGACTGCGATTGCGGCTGCGGCGGCGGGTGGAGCGAGCGCACCGGCCGAGTCGAGCTGAGGAACATCCTCGCCCGCATCGAGGCCGGCATTTGGGAGCGGCCAAAGGCGAAGCCGACCGTCGAAAAGCAGTTCGCGCAAATGCCGACGTTCCACGAATACGCCTCCTACTGGCTCAAAGCCAAGCTCGAAGGTCTAATCGGCGAGAAGCCGATCAGCAAGAACACGCACGCCGGCTATTGCACCATCCTGCAGTGCCACCTGCTGCCGTTCTTCGGCCGCTACCGCCTCGACGAAATCGACAAAGAACTATGCGGCGCATTCAAGGCGCACAAGATCAAAGAGGCGCACGAACTCAAGGAGGCGCTCGATGCCGGCGCGGACCTCCGCGACAAGCGCAACCGCAAGCTCGTCCCACTCGGTCCTTCTTCGATACGCGGCCTACTGAGCTGCCTCGGCGCGATACTGGAGGAAGCCGTCGAGGACGAGTTGATCCCCGTCAACCACGCACGGAGCAAGCGGCTGAAGATTCACGTTCCGAAGCCCAAGCGCACCTTCCTAGAGATGGACGAGCTGGCCTTCCTTGAAGACGCAGCCGACGAGCAGGACCCGTCTCTGGAGCGCTTTGCTGTCGCCGCGCGTGAAGCTCGGCCCGGATCGACCGCCGCCGCAGTCGCGCTCGGACTCGCCGACGGCAAGCGCCAGAAACGAATCGCCGCCGAGCTGGGCGTCACGCCCGGCACGATCCATTTCCACGTCCGCAACCTCGGCGGGCTGCGCGTCGGCGTTTACGTCGGGCGCAAGGCGATGCTCTGCACCCTTGGGCGCTCGGGCGTGCGCAACGGCGAGCTATCGGGCATCCGCATCGGCCACCTCCGCCTGCATGACCCCGAAGGCGCACGGTTCAATATCCCCGACTCAAAGACCGAGACCGGCATCCGCGTTGTCGAGGTCAGCCCATACCTAGCGGAAGTGCTCATCATGCACATCGACCGGCTCCGCCGCGCCGGAAACGACACCGGCCCCGAGGCGTTCCTCTTCCAGAACGAACGCGGCCGACGCATGAGCCGTAAGCGCGTCGGCACCATCGTCCACGAGGCCGCCGTGCTCGCCAGCGAGAAGATGCGCAAACGAGGAATGCCGCCCCTTCCCCACATCACCCCGCACAGCCTCCGGCGCACCTACATTTCGATTGCGCTTCTCGCCAACAACTACGACATCAAGTGGGTCATGGATCAGGTCGGGCACGCTGACAGCAAGATGACGATGGACGTATACAACCAGCTACAGCAGCGCGCTAAGCGCGAACACGGCGCGTCCTTCGATCGGCTCATTCGGCAGGCCCGCGAGCAGGTTTACGGCAGCACGGCCGACGCACATGGGGTTTTGGACAACGTTTTGGACAACGACCACCAAACGGCCCCGAAAACGCCCCAAACGCGCCGCGCTAAGCGGCCCAAAAAACCGCGCATTAGCAGGGCAAACGCCGCCTGGACCCCCGACGTTATTCAAGGCGGGGGACAGTCATTTTCAGTCGTGTGCTCTACCAACTGAGCTATCTCGCCGCTGACCGGTCTCCGACCGGTTCGATGCTATCGGCTTGCCGACGATCCAGCCTGAGCGCTCCCACGATGCCCGGCGGGGCCGAGGGATCCTGGTCGGTGGCACGCTCCAAGCCCTACCCACACGCGAATTCCTCCACGAGCGCCTCGTAGGTCAGCGCCAGCCCCTGCGCGATCGGCACCCGCGCGCGCCAGCCCAGCTCGCGTTCGGCCCGGCTGGCATCCAGGCAGCTGTTCTGCAGCTCGCCCGGGCGCAGGTCGGCCAGCTCGGCCTCGATCTGCTTGCCGGCCGCCTCGCTGAGCTCGCGCCAGACGGTGATCACGTCGGTCTGCACGCCCGTCGCGATGTTGTAGGTCCCCGCCTTGCCGCGCGCAGCCAGCAGCGCGCTGACCACGTCAGACACGTACACGTAGTCGCGCGTCGGCTTACCGTGCCCGTAGACCTTTGGCGCTCGATCCTCGTACAGGTGGCTGGAGAAGATCGCCACCACGCCCGCCTCACCGTGCGGGTTCTGGCGCGGCCCGTACACGTTGCCCAGGCGGCAGACCGCGTTGGGAATGCCCTTGGACTGCGACCAGGTCTTCACGTACGCCTCCGCCGCCAGCTTGGACGCGCCGTAGGGCGACAGTGGCTCGGGGAGGTAGTCCTCGGACGTCGGCCTTGGAGCCCGGTCCCCGTACAGCGCTCCGCCGGTCGACGTGAACACGACCGGCGCGCCGCAGCCGGCTGCCGCCTCGAGCACGTGCAGCGTGCCCTTGACGTTGACGTCGCAGTCGCGAACCGGGTCCTCCACCGAGGCCACCACGCTGGCCTGCGCCGCCAGGTGGAAGATCGCCTGCGGCGCGACCTCTGCGACGACCGCGTCCAACGCAGGCCTGTCGACGATGTCCAGCTCGCGCAGGTGCGCCTGGGCGGCCACCCGACGTGCGTCGCCGGAGGACAGGTCGTCGATGACCGTCACGTCGCAGCCCTCCGCCAGCAGCGCGTCCACCACGTGCGAGCCGATGAAGCCGGCGCCGCCGGTCACGATCGCGCGGGCAGCCATGCCCGCAAATCTATACGGCTGCGGGCGACGCGGCGTTGGCGGTGGCCAGCAGCTGTTCGACCGCCTCGACCGACTCGTCGATGCGCTCCAGCACGCGCATGCCGCGACGATTGCGCGGCAGGCTGCCACCCACCGCTGCACCGCCCAGCATGATCGGCAGGTCGGGGTGATTCTCGCGCAGCTCTCGCAGCGCGACCTCCAGCGAGTCAGACGCGCTCGGCACGGTCGCGCCCAGCACCACGATGTCGGGCGACTGGCTCTCGACCATCACCAGCAGCTGCTCGCCCGACAGGTCGGTGTCGAAGATCGTCTGGTAGCCCGCCGCGGCGATCTCGTCGTGGACCATCTGCAGCCCGAGCGTGTGGTCATCGCCCTGCACGCCCGCCAGCAGCACCCGCTCGCGAGTCGGTTCGGTGCTGCCCAACATGTAGCGGTACAGCGTGGCCAGCACGCGGCGGGTGATCGTCATCGCGCGGTGCTCGCGGTCACCGTCGATCTCCCCCGTTTCGCACAGCACGTTGATGCGCCGCAGCGCCGGGTCGATCACCTCGGCATGCAGCGTGCTCGGCGTGATGCCGTCTTCGATCGCCGTCGCGATCGCGCCCTCGGCCATCTCCGCGTCGCCGCGCTGCAATGCCTTGGCATAAGTCTCCAGGGTGCTCTCCACGAGCACCATCGGGTCCGGCCGGGGCCCCTCGTGCGGGTCCGGTCCCAGGGTGCCGAGCACTTCCATGAACGCGTCCAGCAGCACCGGGTCGAAGTGGCGCCCGCGCTGTTCGCGCATCATCTGCACGGCGTCTTCCACCGGGAAGGCCTTGCGGTAGACGCGGTCGCTGGTCAGCGCGTCGAACACGTCCGTCACCGCCACGATCCGGCCCTCGATCGGGATCGACTCGCCCGCCAGTCCGCGCGGGTAGCCGGTGCCGTCCCACTTCTCCTGGTGGCTCAGCGCGATCGTCGCGGCCATGTCGAGGATCGACGACGACGAGCCGCGCACCAGCCTGTGGCCCTCCTCCGCGTGGGTCTCCACGATCGCGCGCTCCTCCGACGTGAGCGGTCCCGGCTTGAGCAGGATCGCGTCGGGGATGGCCACCTTGCCGACGTCGTGCAGCGGCGCCGCGTGGCGCAGCCGCTCGCAGAATTCGGGGTCCATGCCGATGTGTTCGGCCAACAGCGTGGAGAAGCGTCCGATGCGCTCGATGTGCGCGCCGGTGTCCTCGTCGCGGAACTCGACTGCCATCGACAGCCGCTGCACCGTCTCGGCCTGCGCGATCTCCAGCTCAGACAGCGCGCGTTTGAGCTCCAGCGAGCGGTTCTCGATCTCCTGCTCGAGCGCCTGCCGGCGCCGGTCGCCCAAGCGCCAACCGAACGCCGTCGCCGCGCAACCGAGCACGACCACACAGCCCGACACGATCATCGAAGCGCCAGCCACAATTGCTCCCACCAACGCAGCCGTCATGAGCGCCAGCCACGGCAGCGCGCCGAGCGCCGAGGACCGACGGGTTGGGGCGGGGGGCCCTCCGCGGCCGGGCTGGTTGGCGGAAGTCAAATCGCCGATGCCCATACGAGCCAGCGCCCTGGCCAGCCGGCCGCCGCGCGTCCGCTTGGCACCCGGGTGCGCCTCGGCCATCCCTTGCTTGGCGGGCTGCAGCAGGCTGGCTTGAATCGCACTGTTCACTGAGAGCTCTCGCGTCCGTGTCCGGCCTCAGGTTTGAAGTCGTATCGCGCGAGTGCCGATTCGGCGCGCGCCACCACGATCTTGACCGGGACCGGGTGCGGATAGACACATGGCGGAAGGGCCTCACCGACGGCGGACCAGCTGGTTGACGTTGACCACATCTGTGGGCGCGGCGAGGGTGACCGGCTGGTTCCAGTGGTCAAACCTGATCGTGCCGCCGCCTGGCGTGCGGACCTCGAGCGGATAGGGGCTGCCCTGAGCGGCCACATATAGCGTGCCGCCAATGGCGAGGTCGTCGATCGCGACGACCTCGTGCCCGTCCAGCGTGCTCGTGCCCTTGCGTGCAAGCGTTCCATGGCTGGTCAGAGTCGTATCGACCAGGGAATCGAGATTCGTTAGCCCGGCAAATGAGGCCAGGGCGCCCTTGGTCTTGACCTTCAACCACCCACCCCGAAGCTCCTGCGCCAAGGGTGCGCCGAGCCTGCGGTAGATGGCGGGGTTGCCTTTGATGTACGCGAAACGTCCGATCTGTATCAACTTGAAGTCGAGCCTGTCCACAGCGATGCGTCCCTGGCCGCCCTTTCCCGCCACCAGCTGCAGGTCCAGCGACAGCGGCCCACCCGCGCCTGCGACCGAGCCCGAGACGTGCACCGTGGCCGCACCGTCTGCCGCCATCCGCGACATCGCCACGATCTGCTCGGCGGTCTTGGAGGCGATCTCGTTGTCGGTTGACGAGCTGCCACAGCCGGCCAGCAGCGCCACCGCCAGCCCCACCCACGGCGTGCGGCGGGCGTAGAACAAGGCGGGATAGCGCATCGGCCATCGACTGTATCCACGCACGGGCGCGCTTGAGCGTCCGCATGGGCGACCTCAGGTACAGCCCCGATACACGGTGGTCGATGCAAGAGACCATCAGCACTATCGACCCCCAAACCGACGACACGGCGCCGCGCGAGGAGATCGAGCTAAGGCTGGCGCTGCATGCTCGCCAACACGAGGCGGTTGCGCGCCTCGGGCAGGTCGCACTGCGCGAGCAAGACCTCAGCGCGCTCACAGACGAGATCGTCGCGACCGTCGCCAGCACACTGGACGTGGCTCTGTGCGCCGTGCTCGAGCTCGCCGAGAACGAGAAGACGCTGACGATAGTCTCCAGCGTGGGCTACAGGGGCACCGGCACGCTGCCTGCGGGCAAAGGCACGCAGGCCGGCTATGCGCTCGCCGAGCGCCAGCCCGTGGTCGCCGAGGACCTGCGCGCCGAGACGCGCTTCGATCCCCGCCCGCTGCTCGAACAGGGGGTGACGTGTGGCATGAACGCCGTCATCGAGGGGCCCGAGCGACCCTTTGGCGTGCTCAATGCCCATTCCGAGCGGCCCCGGCGCTTCAGCGAGGACGACGTCAACTTTCTCGTGGCCGTCGCCAACCTCCTGTCAGCCGCTGTTGAGCGCCGCCGTCGCGAGGAGCTCGCCCGACACGCGGCCCTGCACGACCCTCTCACGGGGCTACCGAACCGGCCGCTCGCGCTGGACCGTCTCGACCTGGCTTTGGCCAGGCGCCGGCGCAGCGGGACCCACGTGGCGCTGCTACTGCTCGATCTGGATCGCTTCAAGCTCATAAACGACTCGCTCGGTCACGCGGCCGGGGACCGGGTGCTGGTCGAGATCGCCAGTCGCCTGCGGGCCATCCCGCGTGCCACCGACACGGTCGCCCGCCTGAGCGGCGACGAGTTCGTGGTCGTGTGCGAGAGCGACGGGGCCACGAGGAGCAACGTCGTGGAGCTCGCCGAGCGCCTCTGCACGGTCTTCGACAGTCCCTTTGCGCTGGCCAGTGGCGAACACTTCCTGACCACGAGCGTTGGCATAGCGATCGCAGAAGACCGCAATGACACCTCAGCGTCCCTGCTGCGCGATGCCGACGCGGCGATGTACCGCGCCAAGAAACGCGGCCCAGGGCGCTATGAGCTGTTCGACAGCACCATGCGAGCGCAGGCGCTGGCAAGGTTGCGTACCGAGTCCGAGCTGCGCAGCGCACTCGAGCACGGACAGCTGTGCGTCTACTACCAGCCGATCGTCGAGCTGGCCAGCGGCCGGCCGGTCGCCTGCGAGGCGCTCGTCCGCTGGATGCACCCTCGTCACGGGCTGGTCCCCCCGCTCGAGTTCATCTCGATCGCCGAGGAGACAGGACTGATCAGCGAGCTCGGGCGATACGTCCTGCGCGAGGCATGCACGCAGGCAGCCGCCTGGCAGCGCCGCTTCGATGTTGCCCTGCAGATCTTCGTCAACGTGTCGGGCTGTCAGCTGGCCAACCCTGCGTTCCCTGCCGAGGTCACCGACATCGCCACCAGCAGCGGCGTACTGGCAGGCACGCTCGGCCTGGAGGTCACCGAGAGCGTGCTGATCGAGGAGGCCGGCTCGACGATGGTGGTGCTCGGGCAGTTGCACGAGCGCGGGATGCGTCTGGTGCTCGACGACTTCGGCACCGGCTACTCGTCGCTGAGCTACCTGCGTCAGTTCCCCCTGGACGGAGTCAAGGTGGACCGCTCGTTTACGGACGGCCTCGGCAACAGCCCTCGCGATGCGGCCATCATGAGCGCGATCGTGCAGATGTGCCATGCGCTCGAGCTCACGGTCGTGGCCGAGGGCGTGGAGTCCAGCGCCCAGCTCGAGCAGCTGGGCGTGCTCGGCTGCGAGCTGGTGCAGGGCTACCTGTTGTGCCACCCCATGCCCACCGAGCAGGCCGGCGAGTACCTCGAGCGTCGCCTGGAGGCGTTCGACCTCGACGTCGTCGACGGGCGACGGTCTTCGCTCGCAGGCGTATAGCGCAGTCCCAGGTCCTCTAGGGTGGGAGGCAGCGATGGCCTTCGCAAGCTCGACGTCCACACCCTCAGCGACCCCTGCCCAGCGGTTCTCCTGGCTCTCACCCGAGCGCGACCTGCGCGCGCTCTACTACAAGCACTTCTGCGACCGGCGCAAGGAGCGCCAGCTGTTCTCCACCGGATCGTTCTTCGTCACCTTCGCCGCCGTGCGCGCGATCACGCACGCGATCCGCGCCGAACGCGGGCCGTTCAAGAACATCACCCCCGGCGGGCGCCACATCCACCACATGACCTTCGGCATCGCCGGCCTGCTGACCGTCGGCTACCTGTGGCTGCTGGAGATCGGCACCAACGAACAGCGACGATCCTCGCGCTTCACATCGCTCGCGTACGGCAGCGGCGCCGCGCTGACGCTGGACGAGTTCGCGCTGTGGCTGAACCTCGAAGACGACTACTGGACCAAGCAGGGGCGCGAGAGCATCGACGCCGTCGTCCTGTTCGGCTCGCTGCTCGCGCTCAGTGCGCTCGGCAAGGGGTTCGTCAAGGAGCTGGCGCACCCCGAGCACCGGCCATGAAGCTGATCGCGGGCGCAGCGGCGTGCATGGCCTTCCTGGCGGTCGTTTCGGCGCTCGCCCCGGTCTCGGGGCTGGCTAGGGGCGCACGCGCCGCGAGGGTCCACTATGCGTGCAGCACTCCCAACAGCGCTCACGAGCCCTGCCACTTCTCCACCCCCAGCGGCAACATACGCTGCCTGTGGACGCCCCACCCCAACAGCGTCGTCTGCGAGCTGCTCTCCAGCGGACGCGCCTACCGGCTGCGCCCGGGCGGGCCACCGGCGCCATCCACTGGCGCC
>Ga0209420_1000732_pt1 | contig 16464 bp, 14 predicted proteins | sample BlaSpr_A8_OM1_O1_FD_187972 | JGI IMG/M metagenome (GOLD analysis project Ga0209420, IMG submission 187972) | Forest soil microbial communities from Thunder Bay, Ontario, Canada - Black Spruce, Ontario site 2_A8_OM1_O1 (SPAdes) (version 2) | ecosystem: Environmental > Terrestrial > Soil > Boreal... | reverse complement strand
AACGCTTAGAATAGCGAACAGGGGCCGGTGGGTCTTCATGGCGATCCCTCCTGTATAAAGACAGTCCATTCTCCCACCGCGCAAAGCGGGATTCAAACGAAAGCTCCGAAAGGAGCGGCTCTAGGCGGTTTCGCAGCAATCGCGCCCGCAGGTGGAGTGGCAATGCGTGGCGGAGGCGATTCTCCCGTCGGGTCCTTGCAACGCTTGCGTTTGCGCGCACCAAAAGGGGCCTCTCGCTCCGGCCTCTTCGTAGAGAGCGGCGGCGTCCGGTTCGTCTTCGATCAAAGGCTGGTAAGCCAAGGTTTTGGCGCGGAGCGAGCGGCACACATGGCCATTTTCGATGAGTACTTGCAGGCTCGACATGATCAGGCTCCTTCCGATGCAGCGCTCTGGTTGCGGACGGCAGCGAGCAAGGCGCGCTTTACGGCCACGCGCGCAAGCTGAACTTTGTAGGAATTTTGGCTGAGCGGCTTGGCGCCTTGCACGGCAGCGTCTCCGGCAGCCGCAGCGGTTTCCGAAGTGATGCTCTTGCCGGCGAGGCTTTGCGCGGCAGCATTCGCGGGCCAGGGCACGGGGGCTACGTGGCCCAGAACAATCTTCGCGGTGCGAACCTTTTCGCCGTCCATCTGCAGCGCGACAGAAGCGGTCGCCAATGGCCAATCAAGCGCTTCTTTCTGACGAACTTCATAGGTGCTGTTCGCCGTATTGTGTGCATCGGCTGGGACGAGGATTTCGGTGACGATCTCATTCGGCCGCAAAATATTTTCGCGCTCGCGGTCACTCTTGGGGATCACGAAGAATTCCGCGAGCTTCGCTTCGCGCTCGCCCTGCGGCCCGGCGATCTTCATAGTGGCGCCAAGGGCGATCAGCGCGGGTGCCAGACTCGAAGGATTCACAAAATAGGCCGGACCGGAATTGCCCAGGATGGCGTGATAGCGATTCTCGCCTTCGGGCACGAGCGGTTTACCCGCCGGATCGCGTGCGAGCAAACCATAGCCGTTGCGGAAATACCAGCAGCGCGGACGCTGGCAAAGATCGCCGCCGATGGTGCCCATGTTGCGGATCTGCGGGCTGGAAACGCCGGCGACAGCGATGGTCAAAGACGGCAAATGCTGTTTGAGCGTGGGATGATCGAGCAAATCTTGAAACGTGGTGAGCGCGCCGATGCGCAGGCCCTGAGGCGTAGCGCTGATGCCGGTCCATTCTTTCACGCCGCGAATGCTGACGACGCGCTTGGGAATTACGACGTGCTCCTTCATCAGAGAGATCAGGTCGGTGCCACCGGCGAGGACCGCGGCGGAATCCCAATCCGGACTTAACATGCCGAGCGCTTGCTGCTTGGTGGTGGGATGGGCGTACGCGAAGGCTTCCATTTAGGCCATCTCTCCTTTGCCGAGCGCGGCGAGCACTTTGTCGGGCGTCAGCGGCAGGTTGGGAACGCGAACTCCGATTGCGTTTGCCACGGCGTTGGCGATGGCCGCACCGGGCGAAACGGTGGGCGGCTCGGAAAGCCCGATCACGCCGCGTTCGTCGTAGCCCGGACCCGTCATCATATGGACGACGAGTTCACCGATATCGTTGATGCCCGCGAGTTTGTAAAACTCCATGTCGGCGTTAAGCATGCGGCCCGTCTGCTGGTCCATGATTTTCTCTTCGTAGACGGCGTAGCACACGCCCATGATCAGCGCGCCGTAGACCTGGCTCTCGGCCGTTTTTACGTCAAGCACCAGGCCGCAATCCTGCACGGCCACCATTTTTTCCACGCGCACGATGCCGGTTTCCACGTCCACACTCACTTCGGCCATCTGCGCGCCGCCCACCTGTTGCGACATCAGTGAACGGCCCTCAGGGCTTTGATTGGAAGTAGTGACGCTCACTGGCGTGGTGCCGAGTTTCGCGCAAGCCTGTTTCCACGTGATCGCCTTCGAAGGATCGGCAGCGACGCGAATATTGCCCCCCACCGCTTCCAGATCATCTGGCTTCGCACCCAGCGATGGCGCCACCTTCGCCAGCAATTGATTCAGGGCATTCGTGCTGGCAAGCCGCGTGGAGCTGCTGACGCCGCCGCTGGTGGTGGACCCGCCCGATGCGCCTGACTGCGGATATTTTGAGTCGCCGATATTTACGGTGACGCCGTTCAGAGGCAAGCCCAAAGTTTCCGCGGCCACGATGCCGATGATCGTGCGCGTGCCGACCCCCAAATCCTGCGAGGCCAGTGAAACTTCCACAGAGCCGTCCGGATGAATGGTGCAATTGCAATTGCTCGCGTGTCCGCGGCCGGACCAGGTGTGAATGGAAAGACCCACACCGCGCTTGATGGGGCCGGGTGTCTGATCGCCGCGCGGATGCCATTTTTTCTGCCAATCCATCAGCTCCGCAGCCTTGTTCAATTCTTCGGTGTAGACGCGGGCCAGAGAAAATGCCGGCGCACCACCGGGACCGGTTGCCGCCGTAGGAGCTCCGCCCGGCACCAGAGAAATATTCTTCAGGAAAAGCTGCAGCGGATCCATGTTGAGCTTGGCCGCCAGATCGTCCAGCGCTCCCATGGTGACCAGCGCATACTGCGGGTGATTCGGCGCACGCCAGGCGCGCGCGGGGCCGACGTTGGTGAGAATCGGCGTATGCGTCCTTTTGCGATTCGGAATCTGGAAAACGTAAGGGATCGCGCCCTGGCTCGATTCTTCCGGCCCGGCCGTGCCCCAGGATTCGGAAGACCACGCGGTGAGCGTGCCGTCTTTGGTGGCACCAACTTTTACCTTGGCGTAGAGCGAAGGACGCATGCCCGCGACCATCAGCTCGTGATCGCGTTCGAGCATCATCTTCACCGGCCGCCCGGATTTCTTTGAGAGCAGCGCGCAGGCGATGCCCCAGCGGTCCGCCTGAAATTTGCTGCCGAAGCCGCCGCCCATCATGGGCGTCAGGATGCGCACGTTGGCCGCGGTCACTGGCACACCGGCCTTTGTCAATGCCGTGACATATTCGCCGCCGATGCTGCTCACGGCCTGCGTGGAGGCCCACACGGTCAATTGATCCCCCTGCCATTCTGTCACCTGGCCGTGCGATTCCAGGCAGCAGTGCGTGACGATGGCGTTTCCGTACTCGCCTTCGTGGACCACTTCGGATTTCGCAAAACCCGCGTCCGCATCGCCTTCGCTGGCCACATCGGGTTTGTTGGCGCGGTCACCCGCTTTCGCTGGCGTGACGTTGTCATTCACCAGATGCGGCAGCACTTCATAGTCAATGCGCACGGCGCGAGCGGCGTCGCGCGATTGATCTTCGGTTTCGGCGGCGACGGCCACGAGTTCCTGGCCCGCCCACAGAACTTCGAAACCCGGCCCGATGGAGGGAAACGCGACGACGGCTTTCACGCCGGGCATTTTTTCCGCGGCGGCCGTGTTGATGCTCTTGATTTTTGCGTGGGCATGCGGCGAGAGCACCATGCGGCCAAACAGCATGCCCTCGCGATGCACGTCGTAGCTGTAAGTGGCTCGCCCAGAAGCCTTGGCGGGACCGTCCACTCGAGAAATCCGTTTACCGATCAGTTCGCGCTTATCCGCGGCAGGCCATTTGTAGTCGGCCATTATGCTTTCCCCCCGCTGATGCGTCCACCCGCATCCACAACCGCGTGGCGTATGCCCATGTACGTGCCACAGCGGCAAAGATTGCCGCCGAGCGCGGCCTTCACGTCTTCATAAGCCGGTTGAGGATGGGCATCGAGATAGGCTTTCGCGGCCATCACGAAGCCGGAAGTGCAAAAACCGCATTGCTCCGCGTCATTATCCACCCAGCAGGCGGAGACCGGATGCAGTTCGCCCTCGGGCGCGAGGCCTTCAATCGTGGTAATTTTCGCGGCAGGCGCGCCGGGGCGCTGGGCCACGTCAATCGCGAGCGTGGTGCAGGAATACATCGCCTTGCCATCAATGATCACGGTGCACGCGCCACAAGTGCCGCGGTCGCAGACTTTCTTCGCGCCGGTCAGGTACAGCCGGTCACGCAGAGCATCCAGCAGGGTGAGTCGAGGCTCGGCCACCAGCGTTTGCGGAGCGCCATTAATATCGAGCATCATGCGCACCGGGCCTGGACCCACGAGCGGCGAAGTGGCGGCATCGGCGGGTTGTTGGGGATCGAGAACGGGCCTTGGAGCGGCAGCCTGGAGCAACCCTTCCCCGGCCAGGACCGTGGAAACCGCGACGCCTGAGGTGCCGACGAGCTTAACGAATTCGCGCCTGCCTAAGCGCTGAGCGCTGTTTTCTTTTTCGCGAGAATCTTCGCCGGTTCGATCGGACCCGGACCTTTTCGACATGAAATCCTCCAGAAACCGGCCTCAAGAGGAGGCAGGCGAAACCCGCCAGCACGTAAAATAGCAATCCGCACCTAATATTCCGCGAGCGAAACGAAATCATACGTCTGGGCCACAGCGAATGCAATCTTGCGCTTAGAAGTTGCTGTGCAGTCCTGCGCGCGAGCACTCTATGAAGCGGTTAGGCTTAAGGTGCGCAGGATCGCGCGAATGCCGTGTGGAATGCGTCTAATATAGAGCACCTAAGCGCACCTAGCGGCGTGATCTCGTCCGTGGGCACCGAGCCACGCTGGCCGCAATAACGGGCGCAACCGAAATGCCACGCGAGCATAACCAAGGCGAACGCGCTATCTCGAGTTCCACTCCGGTGGAGCTAGCCGGGCGCTTGTGTGCCCTGGCCCGGATCGAGCGTTGGGGGCTGCCTGCGGCTGCTTTTGCGCGGGCGCTCGAACGCAGTGCTGGGCGGCGATTCCCAGATCGCCGGCCGGAACCACAGGAACTCGAACGATATCTCGCCTCGCTTTATCTGGAAGATCTGGGGCTGGCTTGTGCTTGCGGCGAAGGCCTTGAGGCTGCCTGGCAGGAGTTCGTCAAACGCTATCGCGAGCCACTCTATGCGGGCGCGCGGGCCATTGTGGGAGCGCGGGGCGAAGCGGCGGCGCGGGAATTGGCCGATTCCCTTTACGCGGAACTCTACGGAGTCGGGCGTAACCCAAGCGCCAGCGTCCAGCCGGAAGCGAAGCGGCGGCCGCTTTTCGATTACTACCATGGCCGGAGCCAACTGGCGACCTGGCTACGGGCAATTCTGGCGCAAAGGTATGTGGATCGTTGGCGCGCGAGTTCGCGATTGGTGCCGGAAAAGGAGGCTGAGGGCGCTGCTCGAGCGCACTACGAGAATGGCTCCGGCGCGAGGCTGGAGGTCGCAGCCGAAGGTGCACACTATGCGCAATTGATCCAGGAAGCTTGTGAATCCGCTCTCGCATCGCTCGAGCCGCAAGACCGCCTCGCGCTCTGTCTCTACTACGTGAAAGACCTAACGATGGCGGCGATCGGGCGCATTCTCGGCGAACACGAAGCTACCGTTTCGCGGCGGCTCGAGCGCACGCGAGGCTATTTGCGAGTGAATACCGAGGACCGGCTGCGAGCCCAGGGTCTCGATGCCGCGCAAATCGAGTTGTGCTTTGCTTGCGCGCAGCAAGACGGGCCGCTCGATCTTTCGCGAACCCTGGGCGGCGAAGCGGACGCGCCAGCCTGGACGGAAAATGCGCCGAAGCGTCCGACGCTCGAGAGTGGGGCGACGCGGATTTTGGCGAATCCGCTGGACGAGAAATCGTGAATGCAGCGCGGGACGCAAGAATTAGAGGTACGGATCGTTCTACCAGGAGAGGGAGAAAAGCGCGTCCATGAATCCTGACGGCAAGAACCCGGAAGGCCCGGAAGACCAGCGAGACGTCGCGATTCGGAATCTCGTGACGCGGCGCGCGAGGGTAATTCTGGCGGAGCCGTGCCCGGACGCGGACGTAATCGCGGCCTACGTGGACGACACGCTCGAACCGGGTGAGCGGGCGCGATGGGATGGGCACTTTGCCGTGTGTGACAGATGCCAGGATACATTGGCGGCGTTGGCGTCAAGCATGCCAGTGGATGATGCGAAGCTTCTGGCCGCAGCTCCGAAGCCTTTGGCACTCGCCGCCGCGACGCCCCAGCCTGGTTGCGCGGTGCTGGAGCCACGGAAGAAATCTCGCGATGAAAAGCGAAACGTTTGGACCTGGCTTGCTCCGGTGATGACGGCTGCGGCGATTGTCGTGATGTGGTTTGCATTCGGGCCACATGCATCGCCGGGTCCGGCAGAAACCCAGCAAGCGGCGCACGTTGCCGCGGAGGTGCCGCCACCGGTGATGACGGCCCCCGAGCCAGTGCCGTTGCCGGAGACCCGTAAGAGAGAAGCCAAGAAGGAAACATTGAAGGCGCCTCTCGATCGCGTGAATGGAGCGGAGCTAGCGGCACAGCCAAGCGAAAAGGCGAAAGATAAGAGAGGCGAGCAAATGGTAGCGGGTGGTGCATTGCCGCCTGTAGATGTGCCGCTGCCGGCGCCGCCCGCGTCTGCCGCGGCCCAGGCAAAAAGCGCGGCTACCGTGCCGGCGTTGACTCGACAAACTTCCGCGTTCGCCACGCTTTCTGCACCCAGCCAGAATTCCGCCGCAGCGCAAAAAGCAGCGCCACCGCCGCAGCAATCGAGCTCCGCTGCTGTCGCGGGCAGTGATGCGCAAGGGCTTCCGCCGCAAGTGGCTCCCGGAAAACCTTCACAAGACAACAATGCTGGGCTAACGATGGTCTTCCCGGAGAACGGCAACGTGATCTGGCGCATCGGGCATGGCGGGAGAATCGAACGGTCCACGGATTCCGAGCAAACCTGGCAGAAACAGGATAGCGGCGTGACCAACGATTTATTGGCCGGTTCCGCGCCGGCAAACGATGTGTGCTGGATCGCCGGCACCCGAGGGACGATCTTGCGCACCACCGATGGCGGCGCGCATTGGACCAAGCTGACCAGCCCCGAGCTCCTCGGAAGCGTGATTCCGGACTGGAACTTCATCACCGCTGCCGACGCCAACAACGCCACCGTCAGCACCTTGGATGGACGCACGTTTTCCACCAGCGACGGCGGGAATAGCTGGAAAGTGATCCGGCAGTAGCCTCCGCAAACCTCATCAAAATAGTTCTGGAAATCGCCGCAAGAAACCCCTGCCCCGCCGTTCTAAGGACGGAAGCACGAAATACCAGGAGGCGGCGATGATTTCGGGCGTGGCGAAATGGGCGTGGACACACGTACAGGCAGCATCGATCGGAAGCCAGAGGCGAAGCAAAACGGCGAAATCTTTGCGGGTAGTTTTCCTGGCGGGCATCGGCGCTTTGACGGCGATGTCACTGCCGCTGCTGTGGACGGCGCGCGCCGCAGGACAGGCGGGCACGGTGACTTCCGCAAAGGCGGACGCTGGACAGGAAGCTACGCACGAGACAACCATGAACGACCAGACCGATTTGGCAGTGACGGTCTACAACTCAAACGTGGCGCTGGTGCGCGATACGCGCGAGATCATGCTGCCGACAGGGGATTCGCGGCTGCGATTTATGGATATTGCGGCGTCGATCAATCCGGCCACCGTGCACTTCCGTTCGCTGGGCGAACCGGACAAGGTGAGCGTGCTCGAGCAGGACTACGAATACGACCTGCTCGATCCCGAGAAGCTTCTGCAAAAATATGTGGGACGAGAGGTCACGCTCCTGCACCGCGTGCAAAACAACGGCTCAACGGAGTGGCAGGAAGAAAAGGCCACGTTGCTGGCGGACAACGGTGGTCCTGTATGGAAGATCGGCAATCAAATTGTTACCGGCCTTGCGGCGGATGGCTACCGCTTTCCGGACCTGCCCGACAATCTGTACAGCCGGCCAACGCTGCTGTGGATGCTCGCCAACGGGGGTGCTCGCAAGCAGAAAGTAGAAGCGTCCTATTTGGCAAACAATGTTTCCTGGAGCGCGGACTACGTGCTGAATGTGGCCCGCGATGATGGTTCGGCGGATCTGGATGGCTGGGTGACGCTCGCGAACAATAGCGGCACCGCCTTTCGGAATGCCCAGTTGCAACTAGTGGCGGGGGAACTGAATCGCGTGCAGCCACAATCGGGAGCGATGATGGAGCTAAAGGAGAGGGCGCGCGCAGGCGCGGCCCCGGCGCCGCCAATGACGCAGGAAGCCTTTTCTGAGTATCACCTCTACACGCTCACGCGGCGCACGTCCGTCTTCGATAAAGAGACCAAACAACTGAGCCTGCTGCACTCATCGAGCTTCCCGGTACAAAAGGTATACGTCGTGAATGGCCAGAATTATTACTACCGGAGTGCGAGCGCCCCAGGACTGCCTCAGCGCGATTCGGTGATGGTCTATTACAAATTCACAAATGAAGAAAAGATCGGGCTGGGCATGCCGCTGCCCGCTGGCACCGTGCGCGTTTACCAAGCGGATTCGCGCGGCGGTTCACTTTTTGCGGGAGAAGACAACATTACCCATACACCGAAGGACGAGTTCGTGAGCGTTCACATCGGCGACGCCTTTGACGTGGTGGCCGAGCGGAAACAGACGGATTACAAGCGGCTCGGCACTTTCTTGCGGGATACCTACGAGATGGAATACGAAATCACGCTGCGAAACCACAAAGATAACCCGATTACCGTGGAGGTGAACGAACCGATCGGCGGCGACTGGGAAATGCTGAACTCGACCTTCCCGGCGAAGAAGACCGCGGCGTTTGCGGCGCAGTTTGAGGTGCCGGTCGCAAAAGATGGAACTGCGGTGCTGCGCTATCGCGTCCGCGTGCACTGGTAGGAAAAGCGAGCGGGACGTGCGGCCTTATGGTGCCAGGATGGCCTCGGCTTCGATCTCGACCAGCATGTCTGAGGAAATGAGCGACTTGACCTCGATCATGCTGGTCGCCGGTCGGATGTTGCCGAAAAATTCGCCGTGGGCGCGGCCCACCTTTTCCCAGTCGGAAATGTTGGTGACATAAATGCGCGTGCGCACGACGTCACGCAAGGTAGCGCCAGCCTGCGCCAGGGCGGCTTCGATGTTGCGTATCGTTTGCACTGTCTGAAAGTAGGCGTCCTTCCCGCCGACAATTTTGCCGTCATCGCCGGTGGCGGTGGTTCCGGAAACATGGATCGTCGAACCCACGCGCACTGCTCGAGAGTAGCCGACGATGGGCTCCCAGGGTGTGCCACTCGCGTAATTGTGCCGCCGGTGCATCGGTTCTTCCTCCGCTCAAATGACCTTGATGACAAACGCAGCATACACGCATCCGCGCTCCATAGAGAAGCGTCGGACGCCATGCTAGACTTGATGAAGTCCCCAGGCTCGCCGGCGGCGCGCGAACGATAGACAAAACGAGAAGCCCACGATGAAGTGCAAAAACATCCTCGAAACCATTGGCCATACGCCGCTGGTGCGATTGAATCGGCTCGCGTCCGGACTTCCGGCCGAAGTCTACGTGAAAGTGGACTACATGAACCCGGGCGGTTCGGTGAAGGACCGCATCGGCGTGTGGATGATCGATGAGGCGGAGTGCAAAGGGCTGCTAAAACCCGGCGGCACCATCATCGAGGGCACCAGCGGCAATACCGGCATGGGCCTGGCGTTGGTGGCGGCCGTGCGCGGCTACAAAATGGTGTTCACGATCACGGACAAACAGTCGAAGGAGAAAATTGATCTGCTGAAAGCCTTGGGCGCCGAAGTGATCGTGTGCCCCACGGCCGTGGAACCGGAAGACCCGCGAAGCTACTATTCCGTAGCGAAAAAGCTGGCGCGCGAGATACCCAATTCGTTCTACCCCAACCAGTACGAAAACCCGATGAATCCGGAAGCGCACTACAACACCACCGGTCCGGAAATTTGGGAAGACACCGAAGCGAAGATCACGCATTTCGTGTGCGGAATGGGGACGGGCGGCACCATCAGCGGCGTGGGACGCTATCTCAAAGAGAAAAATTCGAACATCAAAGTGATCGGCGTCGACCCCATCGGATCGCTCTATTACGAATTCTTCAAGACCGGCAGAGTCGGAAGGGCCGCAACCTACGTCGTGGAGGGCATCGGCGAAGATATTTTTCCGTCGACCATGGATTTCAAGGTGCTCGACGACATCGAGCAAATCAACGACGAAGAATGCTTCGTGCTGGCGCGGCGCATGGTGAAGCAAGAAGGGCTCTTCACCGGCGGCTCCGGCGGCGGCTGCGTTTCGGCGGCGTTGCGTGTGGCCGGCCGCTGCAAGAAGGGCGATTTGGTGGTGGCGTTCTTGCCGGACACCGGGATGCGCTATTTGAGCAAGGTCTACAACGACGACTGGATGCGCATGCGCGGTTATGTGGATTCGGAAGTGGCGCTGAAGGTGGAGGACGTGGTCCGCGCCAAACATAAGGGAGGCAAGGAGCGCGAATTGATCGTGGCGCGCCCTTATCAGACGGTTTTTCACGCGCTGCATACCATGCAGACGCAGGATATCTCACAGCTTCCGGTATTCGAAGAGAGCACGCCGATCGGCACAATTTTCGAAGACCAGATCTTGAACCTCGCGCTCCAGGGCAAAGATTTGCGCAAGCTGGTGATCCGCGAGGTGATGGGCAAATCCCTGCCATCGGTGCCGAAGGACGCGGGTGTCGAACGCGTGACACATCTGCTGAGCCACGAATCTCCCGCGGTTTTCGTCGAAATGGGCGGCTCGCGCTACGAAATCCTCACCAAATTTGACCTGATGAGCACGATCGCCGGCATGGCCGAGCACGTGCGTTAGAAGCCCTCGCACGCTACACTAGGCCTTACCAAACATGAGAATTGACGATTTCAATGCGCGTTTGCGGAACTCTATCCTTATTGCGGACGGAGCGATGGGCTCGCAACTGCACGAAGCCGTGGGTCCGCAGCGCTGCTTCGAGGAATTGAACGCCACACAGCCCGAGGCCGTGTTTCGCGTGCATCAGGCGTACATCGAAGCCGGCGCGCACATCATTGAGACGAATACCTTCGGCGCCAATCGCCTCAAGTTGGCGGCTACCGGACTCGGCGAGGAAGTGCAGCGGCTGAATCACCGCGGCGTGAAGGTGGCCCGGGAAGCTCGCGAAGGCGCCGCCCGAGAAATTTTGATCGCCGGCTCGATCGGCCCGCTCGGCGTGTTGCGGCAATCGCGCGAAGTGCCCGACGAAGAGATTAGCGACATTTTCCGCGAACAGGCGCAGGCTCTGGAAGAGCGCGGCGTGGACTTCTTTCTTCTCGAGACGTTTTCCGATATCGAGGAATTGCTCTGGGCGATTGACGCCATCCGCGGCTTTTCCAACCTGCCGGTGGTGGCGCAGATGACGTTTGCCGAGGATGGCACTGCCTATGCCGGCACGCGTCCGGCGGATGCCGCCGCCAAGCTCGCGCAGCGCAACGTGCAAGCCATCGGAACGAATTGCACGCTGGGACCGCAATTGCTGCTGCCGATCCTGCAGGAACTCGCCTCGGCGGGCGGGGGCCTGCCCGGGAGCGCCATGCCCAACGTTGGGTTTCCGCGGCGCATGGGTGACCGCACCGTCTATCCAAAATCGTCGCCGGAATACTTTGCGCATTTTGCCCAGGAAGCGGCGGCCCTTGGCGCGCGGATCCTTGGCGGCTGTTGTGGCACCACGCCGGATCACATCCGCGCGATGGCCGAGGCAGTGAAAAAGTGGCGGCCCGCGGCGCACGTCAGCGCCGCGCAGGTGGCGGAAGCGCCACGGGAAGCGCCCACACGGATCACAAAGCGCGAACCCGATAGCCGGCTGTGGCGCAAGATACAAGCTGGAGAGTTCGTCACTTCGGTGGAAATCGATCCGCCGAAGGGTACTTCGCTCGACCGGATCTTCGAGCAAGTGGACCTGATTCGGGCCGGCGCCAAAGTGGATGCGATTGACATCAATAGCGGCGCGCTCGCGCGCGTAGGGATGGACGCCCTCTCGGTGGCGGCAGCGCTTGAGGCACGTGGTATCGAAACGATCCCGCACCTCACCACCCGCGACCTGAATATCATCGGGCTGCAAGCTTCCCTGCTGGGAGCGTGGACCGTCGGCTGCGTTCGCAACGTTTTAGCCGTCACTGGCGATCCGCCATCCGTAGGCGACTACCCGGAGATCAGCGGCGTTTTTGAAGTGGATTCGATCGGGCTGGTGAAAGTGCTCGCGCGGTTGAATCAAGGTATGGATTGGGCGGGAAAAACGCTGGGCGGGGCGACGAACTTTACCATTGGCGTGGCGGTGAATCCCTTAGCCGAGGATCTCGATTACGAAATTGCGCGCTTCCACGCCAAAATCGAGGCGGGCGCGCATTTCGCGATGACGCAGCCGCTCTTCGACCCCGAGCACTGGTACGCGTTTGTAAGAAAGCTGGGCGGTAAATGCTCCATTCCGGTACTGCTCGGGATCTGGCCGTTGACGAGCTATAAACAGGCTTTGCGGCTGAACAACGAGGTGCCGGGCATCGTGATCCCCGAGCCGGTGTTAAAAGACCTCGAGCACGCCGGCGCCGCCGCGCGGGAACGTGGCTTCGCTCTAGCGCGGAAAATGCTCGATTGGGCGCGCACGGAAGTCGCCGGCGCCTACCTGATTCCGCCATTCAAGCGCTACGAGGAGATTCTGGAAGTATTGGTCTAAGGGTCCATCGAGTATTTTCCGCTTCCTAGGAAGCCGACGTTCGGTTCGTTCAGAAAAAGAAGAAGCGTTTTCGTTTCCGTGTGCCTGCCGACTCCTCGGCGGGCGGTTCGGGACGATAAGGCAATGGGCGCCCTTCGAAAGCGGCCAAAGGATTTTCCTCGAACAGCGCCTTAGCGGCGTTTTCACCCTTTAGCTTCGTCACCGCATCATACGCCTCGCGCAATAGTGGCGGCCGGCCTTTCAGGTCATGCGCATCACTCGCAAAAAAATGAACGCGATCGGCCTTGAGCCATTCTTCCGCGCAGCGCGCGGCCTCCCGTCCAAAACGCCCCAACAAAGACTGCGCCGTCAACTGCACGAAGCATCCCTGCCGCATCCACCTCCAGAGGCGCTCGGGCTGGTGGCGAATCAGCGCGTTCCGTTCGGGATGCGTAACGATGACGCTCAACCCGGCGAGTTGCAGCGTATGCAGCGAATCGTCTATGCCGGGCGGAATCGAGAAATCGGCGAATTCCACCAATAGGTAATTCTTCTGGTTCAGTGTGTATTTCGTCTGGTTCGTTGCGATATCGTGCAAATTTTCGAAGCTCAAGTGAAAATCGCAGCCGCTGGCGAGCTCCAGCCGTGTTCCCAACTTTGCTTGCAGGGTGGAAAGCCGCTCGCGAATCAGCTCCGGACGGAACGCGTATTCGGCGTTGGCGTGTGGAGTGGCGATGATATGCGTAGTGCCGTCGGCGATGGCCATTTCGGCCATTTGCACGGATTCTTCGAGCGTCTGCGAACCGTCATCGAGCCCGTACAGAATATGGCAGTGAATATCCACCATTGCCAGAAAGATATAAGAAGGCTCGCGGCAGAGCAATGCGATGATTTTCCGGGCGGCCGCCATTCGTTATGTGTATAATGTTTATGAATTGCACGTGATACTTACTGGTCGTTTATCATGGCACGCCCGGGCAGGGCCAATATCCGTGAATTCTGTACTTTCGCGCCCAGTTTCATTAAGCTGTTTGTACCCAGCTCCATCCATTCAAAGACTTTCCAGCAGCGCCCGGCTTCTATCAACGGGCACTTTTCTCAGATGGTAAGATAACAAGCAGCGTTCACCCTGTGATGTCCTGCATGTGAAGGCAGGGTTCGAAACGGAGGGGTTGTGGGATCCCAAGTATCAGGCAAGGTCAACGTTTTCCTGGTGGCGGCGAATCGCCTGGTGCGCGAAGCGCTAGCACGAGTGTTGCGCACCAAGGGGGACGTACAGGTGGTAGAAGCATGCGCCCCGGACGAAACGCTGCTTTCGAAGATCGTTTCCGTTTTGCCGGACGTTCTGCTGCTCGAAGGTGAATCCTTAACGCGGTCTGACTTGGCGCTCGTACGCGACCTCTTGTCCCGGCTTCCGAATCTTCGCGTGATCCTGATCGGGATGGCGGAGCAGGAGCGCACTTTCCTCGAGGCCGTGCGCGCCGGAGTGGTGGGTTACGTCTTGCAGGACGCCTCGGCCATGGACATTGTCTCTGCCGTGCGTGCGGCGAGCCAAGGCGAAGCAGTTTGCCCGCCGCGATTGTGCCTCGCGCTATTCCGGAATTTCGCCCGAGAAACCGGCAGGACGCCAACCGTACGGATGCGCATGGACCTGGGGCTCACCCGGCGCGAACAGCAGCTTTTGCCCCTGATCGCGCAGGGCATGACCAATAAAGAGATCGCTTCGCAGCTCAATCTTTCCGAGCAGACCATTAAGAACCACATCCATCGCATGCTGCAGCGCTTGGGGGCGAGTCACCGCCTGGAAGCCGTGGAGTTGGTTCGCGTGCAGGGCGTCTACATTGATTGAGATTTAGTTTCGACGCCTCGATCCATGCCAGTCTTTCTGTTACGCATGCCGGGTAAACCACACCTGTAGGACTTGCCACAAGCCCAGCGCAAAGAGAATGCCCGCAAAAACGCGGCGCATCTGCGCGGGCGCCATTTTTTGCGCCAGCCGGCTTCCGTAGAGTCCACCCAGAACAACACCCGGCATGATCAGCAACCCGGCAACCCAGCGTACTTCTCCCGCGCCGGCATAATTGATAAAGGCGAGTAGTCCTGTTGGTGGCACGAGCGCAACCAGGCTCGTGCCTTGCGCGGTGTGCTGGTCGAAGCCAAGCAACAGCACCAACAGCGGCACCAGCAGAACGCCTCCGCCTACGCCAAACAACCCAGCGCACACCCCCACCACACAGGCCACTACCAAAATCATCGAAAGTTGCGCGGTTCGGTTATGCATCGATTTTGCCAGCGGCCGCGCGCGGCCGTGACTTACGCCACAGCAGCACTGCGGCGACCATAATGAAAATGCCAAAGGCACCGCGCAGGTCTCGGGAATCCATGCGGATGGCGATCTTGCTGCCGAAGAATCCGCCAAACAGAAAACCGAGGGCGCAGATGGCCCCGGCCGGCAGGTCCACTTGTTTCTTGCGCCAATACACCAGCAGCGCGGCCAGCCCGAGCGGCGGCAGTTGCAAGAAGAGCGAGGTTCCCTGCGCAACGTGCTGATCCATGTGCAGCAGATAAACCATGGCCGGCACGAGCACCACGCCCCCGCCGATGCCCATCAGCCCAACGAGCACGCCGACAACCAAGCCCAGCAAAATCACTTCCGCATACCACATGCGCGCTTCGCCTCGTTTCCGATGGAGCCGCGCCATCTTGCTTCAGTTTTCCGCTTCGAGCAATGGCGAACCGAATTCTCAGTGATGGAAGTGTTTTAAGAGGACGGCGTCGCTCGAAACGCGGCCGCGAGCCAGGGCGATTTTCTTGCCGTCGGGGGAAATCGCAAAGGACCAGATGCTCTGGCTTGTAAATTGGCTGATCTGCTTCGGTGGATCATGTTTCGCGGATTTCATGTTGACGCGCTGCGAGTAGAGGTTGCCGGCGCCATTCTGTTCCACCGCATAGAGAAGGTTGTGTCCGTCGGAAGTCCACACCGCGGCGGCTGGAATTTGTCTCCCATCCATCGTATAACCTTCATGTAAAACGTAATCCCCCGCCGCAGCTCCGCCATCCATTTGCAGGACAGAAAAATGAAAATCGTGGGACTTGCCGCTTTCATTCAGATAGACCACTGCGATCCAGCGGCCATCCGGTGATATGGCTGGTGCGCTGACCCAGAAGTTTTCATGGCCGGAAGCGACTTCCGGCACGGCCGTACCACCGGTCACCGGGATTTTCATGATATGCGGCACACCGTCTCGCGAAATCATGTAAAGCACCGAGCGTCCATCGGGCGTACATATCGGGAAATGATCATCTGGACCTTGGGTCAACTGGCGGGCATTGCCGCCGTCAAGGTTTGCCGACCAAACGCTGAGGCCCGTTGCTGTCTGCAGCGTAAACACGACGGTGTGGCCATCGCCGCAAACGGATGGCGCCGTGATGTATCCCTCGGTCGTCAGCGGAAAATCCTGCACCTGGCTGCCATCGGGGGAGGCCAACGCCAACTTCTGCTGCCCGCCGTTGTAAACCGTGTATAAAATCCTGCCGTCCGGAGCCCAGGCCAGCCCACCGAATCCTTGTGCTTCGCCATTGGTGACGGGTACCGGCTGCTCATCCTTTAGCGCGGAATCCCCGTGAACCGCCGCCTGCCACAAACTGGATTGGAACGCACGCTTGATCGCCAGCAGCGCCGAGCCATCGGACGTTACGCTGGGTTGCAGATAATCGTTCAAGTCGTTGGTGATGCGCATCGTCGTGCCACCGGTGGTGGGAATAAACCAGAGCTGCGAGTTCAATTCCGCAGCTTGCCCGGTCACGCGCGAGACAATCAGGTCCGGCTCATCCGGCATCCACGTCACGCGCCCCGCGGACAACGTGGCATCCGCGTTGAGGGGCTTTTCCTGGCCCGTAGGCACATCCACCGTTTCCAGCTCCGAACCAGCGTCACCTGTGGCGCGGCGCACAACCGTAGCGATCTGCTTT
>Ga0209420_1000731_pt1 | contig 16466 bp, 15 predicted proteins | sample BlaSpr_A8_OM1_O1_FD_187972 | JGI IMG/M metagenome (GOLD analysis project Ga0209420, IMG submission 187972) | Forest soil microbial communities from Thunder Bay, Ontario, Canada - Black Spruce, Ontario site 2_A8_OM1_O1 (SPAdes) (version 2) | ecosystem: Environmental > Terrestrial > Soil > Boreal... | reverse complement strand
CTGCGCCGCCGATGGCAACAGTCGCGGCATTGCTGCCATCAACTGCTGTGTGTATGGGTGTTGTGGATTGGCGAAGATCTGCCCGGTTGCTCCACACTCGACGATCTCGCCCTGGTGAAGAATGGCAATGCGGTCGCAAGTTCCCGCGACTGACGCAAGATCGTGGGAAATGTAGAGGATGGCCATTCCGGTAGAGCGGTTCAGGTCGCGAAACAGCGCCAGAATCTCGGATTGCGTAATTACGTCGAGAGCGCTGGTGGCTTCATCTGCGATGAGCAGCGCGGGACGATGCATCACTGCCATGGCAATCAGCACGCGCTGGGCTTGTCCCACGCTCATCTGCGAGGGATGCTTGCGCAGGAATTCGTCGTCGCTGAGGAGGGAAACGCTCTGCAGAGAAGCTCGAATTGCGCTGGCGCAGTCCGCACTCGTGCCCGACGCATGAGCGCGCCAGGCTTCCTTGAGCTGGGTTCGAATCTTGAGCGCGGGATTTAGCGACGACAGCGGACTCTGCAAGACCAGGGCAACGGCGCGTCCCCGCAGACCGCGCAGTTCGCGTTCTGAAAGTTGCAAAAGGTCGGATTCCCGTAATCTGATTGTGCCTTCAACCTTCGCTTTCTTATCGAGAAGCCCAAGAATCGCCAGGGCCAGCGTGCTCTTGCCAGAACCGCTTTGCCCCACCAGCCCCAGCACCTCGCCGCTCTGGATTTCCAACCGAACGTCGCGAAGAACCGCCGGCTTGCCGGCATAGCGCACGGAAAGCTGCGCCGACAGCAGAACCGTGTTTTGCGAAGCATCTGACGCCATCTTTATTACCATGTAGCTCCTAAGCTCAGATCCCTGCAATCCGTGTAAATCCGTGGCCCGATCACTTCCCCGACACCGAAAGCCATTCCGCATTCCAAAAAGTTTGCGGAGACAAAATTACTGGAGCGGCTCCGTGCACGTTGGTCGAAACTGCGGAGAGCGAATGCTTGTTGATCAAAAAAATAAACGGTTGCTGTTCGACCAATATTTCCTGCACACGGTCGAAAGCTTCTTTCCGATTCTTCGCATCACTCGAGGACGCCTGCGCCCGCATCAGGCGGTCAATCTCGCCTTCCCATGCAGTTTCTGGAGCTTTCTGCTGCGGGTTCCACTGGTGATTCTCCGAAGAACTCAGCCACACATTCATCTCGCCGTTCGGATCCAGGTCAACATTGGTCAGACCCAGAAGAATCGCTTCATAATCGAAGGTCTGGGTCATACGCTCGATCAGGGAAGGAAAGTCGAGCGTAACCACGTTTACGTGGATGCCAATCTTCTGCAGGTCGTCCTGGATCAGCACCGCCATGCGTTCCCGCGATTTATTGCCGGAGTTCGTGATGATGGAGAACACGACTGCGTTGCCATCCTTGTCTTTGAGCGCTCCGTTTTCCATGCGGAAGCCTTCGTCCTGCAGATTCTTCAAAGCTGCATCGGGACTGTAGCTCTGAGGTTTCAGCCGGCTGTTGAACCAGAACTTATTGGCCGGTGAGAATGGTCCCAGTGCCGGTTGCGCATGTCCGTGGAAGACGATACGGCTTAGGTCGTCACGGTTGATCGCTTCCGAAATTGCGCGCCGGAAGTTCGCGGAGCGGAACCAGTTCTTTTTGTAGTCCGGGATCGGCGACCTCGCTACCTCGTTGAACCAGAGTTGCTCGCTATCGAGCGACGGTCCTGCATCGTGCACGAGTTGAGGTGAAGTTACAGCCAGCTTGTCGAAATACTCGCTGTCGAGAGAATTGATTACGTCCAGCTCTCCGCGCTTGAGTCGCAGCATCTCTACATCGCGGTTAGGCTGAATATCGAGCTCAATCGAATCCAGATAAGGCAGTCTCCGTCCTTGCTCGTCCGTCTTCCAATATTTGGGATTGCGTTTCAGAAGAACCGATGACCCGGGCTTGTAATCTGCTACCATGAACGGCCCGAGCACCGCCATTTCTTTTTTCGGCGAATGTTCGGAGAGAATCGCCACCTGGTCGAACAGGCGATCGAGTCCGGCCACGGAAGCCGGAAACCGGATCGAAATCTGACTTGGAGAAATCACTTTGGTTTCGACATTCCCGGCCCCCGAGCGAAAAGCATCGCCCGTCGGCGAGTGCAGCGCCGGGTCCATCAATTGCTGGATGGTATAAGCCACGTCCTCAGCAGAGAATGGCGTGCCGTCGGAGAACGAAATGCCGGTACGCAGGCGAAACGAAATCTGCCGGCCATCTTTCGAGACTTTCCATGACATCGCCAAACCAGGCTCGAGTTCCTGAGTCTGGCGATTCACGCGGACCAGGACGCCTCCCGTTAAATAACGGATCGCGCCGGAGGCATCGTCCTCAACTTTCAGGGGATCAAACGTTTTCGGCTCTGAGCGCAAACAAAATCTCAGTTGGCCGCCGCCTTGCGCCAGCGCTTGCCCTAGCAGAGACCCTAGACAGAGCGCCGCGATTGCGATTGCCTTTAGGCAGAGGTTTACGAATTGTTTTGAGTTTTCCCTGTGGCGCATCATGCGGCCACCTCCTCCTGCCTTGAAAGCAAAACCTGAAACGACGTCACTACCACTACCAGCAAAATCAAGGGCACAAACTTCCATGGTTCTTCTCCGACCGAGACCAGCCCTTCCAACTCTTTCAGTAAACTTCCCCACGAGGGCATGGGCTCAGCTACGCCCAGCCCAAGGATTCCGAGGTTGGCCTCACTCAAGATGAAGACCGGAATCGAAATCCAAAACTGCGCATAAAGCACGGGTTTCAAGTTCGGCACTACATGCACCCAAAACAGCCGTTGGCCGGGAAGCCCTGCCGCCCGCGCCTGCCGCACAAAATCTGAAGTGCGCAGTGATCCCGCGGTCGTGCATAACACTCGGGCCGCTGCCGTCCAGCCCAGAAGCCCCAGCAACAGAAACGTCACTAATACCGAGACCAGCGGAGACACATTCAGCGGCATCAACGCCCGCGCCGTGATCAGCAGAAATAACCAGGGCAGCGACATAAACAAATCGGTCAGCGCCATCGCCATCCGCGCCCAGACGCCGCCCAGATATCCCGCTAGCCCTCCAATCAAGGCCGCCATCAGTGTTGATACCAGCGCTGCGGCAGGGGCCAATAGCAAAGAGATCCGGGTTCCGTACAGCACTCGGGCAAAGCGGTCGCGCCCAACCTCATCTGTTCCAAGCCAGTGAGCGCACGATGGAGCCGCATTGATCGCGTCGCGATACTGCTTGGCGTACCCTGCGGGAGCCAGCCAGTCCGCGGCCAGAGATGCGCCGATCACCAGCACCAAAGCCACGCACGCCAGTTTGCGCCAGAACCTCATGCTTCGTGGCCCCTGACCACATGACCGATTACATCTGCCCCGGAATTCGCCAGCAAGGTTACCAGCGTCACCAGGACTGTGATGTTAACGAGTAGTGGGAGATCCCGAGCCAGCGCCGCCTGCCAAGCCAGTTGTCCAATGCCGGCTAACCCGCACAAAGCTTCAACGGGAATCGCCGCGCCCACCGCCAGACTCACGGAAACTCCGGCCACCGCCAGCAACTGCGGCATCACCACCGGTACTACATGCCAGAAAAGGATGCGCGCTTCCCCCAAACCTTTGGCTCTCGCGGTGATGATGTGCGGCCGGGAATAAGTTTTCACCAGGAGATTTCGCGCGTAGGGGTAAGGGTGCGGGAACACGATCAGCGCAATCGCTAACGACCCAGGCACATTCCACAGCACGGAAAGTAAAGCCAGCACGGCGGCGGGCAGGCAGAGAAATGTTCCGCTCACCATCGTGGTTACCGTGTCGTAAACCGAAAGCCGCAACCACGCCGCACTCAATGCCAAGGTCAAAGCCAGCACCCATGCCAGTCCAAGACCCACGGCCAGCAATCGAAGCGTTAGTGGCGCGCGATCGCGCAGCAGCGTGCGGACGGGCTGTCCTAGAGCGAGCGAGGTTCCCAAGTCGCCATGCGCGGCTCGATTCATATAAGACAAATAAAACTTAAAGACATTGCGGTCTCGATTCCGGGCATCGTGCAACGCCTGCACGCTCTGCGCATTCAGATGCGGGTCCAGTTCAAGCTCATCAACGCCGAAGCCTGGTGCCAGACGCACTAACGTTGCGGAAAGCAATCCCCCGAGAAGAACAGTTGCCAGCAGGGCCAGCGCATGCCCGGCAATTTTCCATCGCAGGCTTCGCATTTATTCTCCGGAGGCGCCAAGCGCAAGGGAATCCTTGGCAGCGGTGCCTTTCGCATGGTGGGTCTGCTTCACGGAGTACATGCGGCGGTCGGCTTCAGCGAGCAATGCCTCCACGTCATAGCCGTCGTCGGGACAGAACGCAGTTCCCACGCTCAGGCTAACGACGTCGCGTCCGCAGGTGTGCCGTCCGGCTTCCACCGCCGCCTCGTTCAAACGGATTGTCTTTTCCTCGACCGCTTCTAAGGTGAGGCCGGGAGCCGTGATGACAAATTCGTCGCCGCCCATCCGGGCAACATAGTCGTAGCCGCGGCAGGCATCCTTCAGTCGCGTGCTGAACTCGCGTAGCAGTTTGTCACCTTCGAGATGCCCGAACGAATCGTTGATCTTCTTGAGCCCGTCAATGTCGCAGACCATTACCGCAAGCGAAGTTTTCATGCGCCGGCATCGCGTCACTTCCTGCGCCAGATGCACGAACAGCGAGCGCGCATTGGGCAGCCCTGTGAGGAAGTCCGTAGTCGCAGAACTTTCCGCCTGCTGATACTTCAAGGCATTCTCCACAGAGAGCGCCACCTTCGAAGCCACGGCCAAGAGAATCCGGAGATGGTCCGCGGTAAAAGCGTCCTGAGTGGAGTGATACATGGCCAGCACGCCCACCACGCCATTCAATCCTTGCAACGGAACCGCCAGGGCCGAAGCCAGAGTGGAGCTTTTCGGATCAGTCACATAACCTGGCTCTACCTCCGGATTGCCGTTGATGATGGGCTTGCAGTTCTCCGCTACCCAACCGCACAACCCTTCGCCCACGCGGATGTTCAAGGACGACAGCACGCGAAAGTTTTCGCCGCTCACCAGTTCCGGCAACAGCCAGCCATTCCGGTTCACGAATACGGCGATGGAGTCGTAAGGAATCAGTTTGCGCAGCCGCATCGACAGCACCGAAAGCGTCTCGCTCAGACTCAGCGAGTTCCCCAGATCCTGGCTTAAGTCGAACATGGCTTGCGCCTCTTGCCGGGCCGATGCGATCGAAGTCAAGAAGTCGGAATCATTCTGCGAGTTGTCGGTCCCCTTCTCGAATCCGGTGGCAGGCACAATGCCGCGCTCTACCCGTAGATCTTTGGAGAATCCGCAAAGAACGAAGCCGTCTTCATAGGTTTGCGCGATGCGTTCCAGATCCACATACCGGCGCTCCAGAACTTCCACGATCTTCGGGTCGAACCAGGTTCCAGCTCTTTCTTTCACTCGATCCATGGCTCGGTCGAGCGGCATCGACTGGCGATACTGTCGGTCTGAAGCCAGAGCGTCCAGGCAATCTACAACCGCCAGAATGCGCGCACCGATGGGAATCGCTTCGGCGCTAAGCCCAGCGGGATAGCCCGACCCATCCCATCGTTCATGATGCGAGCGCACGATCGGAGCCACAGGATAAGGGAAGGCGACGCGATCCAGAATTTCCGCGCCCACCAGCGGATGCACTTTCATCTTTTCGAACTCTTCCGGCGTCAGCCGTCCGGGTTTGTTGATGATGTTCTCGGGCACTGCGAGTTTGCCAATGTCATGCAGCAGGGCTGCCGCACGCAGTGCTTCGATCTCGTCGGGTGAGAGGCCTATCTCTTTGGCGATTTCGACCGCATAAGTCCGCACGCGTTGCAGATGAGTATGCGTCGTGTGGTCCTTGGCTTCGATCGCAAGGGCGAGAGCCTCGATGGTTCGCATGTTCAGCGAAGCAATCTGCTCCACGTGCCGCTTCTCAACTTCCACCCGCTCTTTCTCAGCTTCCAGTCGTCCCAGATAGAGTCGATAGGACCGGTACACCCAATAAATCACCGGTAGCACGAGCAATGAAGTCTGCCATCCGGCGCGTTGATTGATGATTCCCACCAGCCCCACCGCAGCCGCTCCCACCAGGTAATAGGGGAACGACCAGAAGTAGCACTCCGACCACACTTTGCGGCTGGATTTGTTCTCGGTCAGTGCGATCACAACGGAGATGGGTAATGTATTCGCCAAAAAGAAAACCAGCGCCGCCATCATCAGCAGGATAGGTTTATTCGTTCCTACTCTCGGCTCGAGCCAGTGATAACTGACGTAGCAGAGCGCGCTCGCATTCGCCATCATGCCTAAAATATTGAAGAGAACCTTGACCGGATCCAGTCGATTGCGCGCATGCCAGACGCTCTGCACCAGCGTGGCCGTGCAGCCAATCACTAGCGTCTCCGGCAGGCTCAACTCCATCACGCCGAGAAGAATGAAAAGGAAGTTCACCGACATGGTGCCATCGATACCGGGCAACTGTACCTTCAGGCTCGAGGCCAGCACGGCCACGGCCAGATAACAGAAAAATCGAGTGAGATCAGCGGATTGCCAGTGCCAGAGGGCGGAGCATAGCACCAACATTCCGAGCGAGACCGTGATCCCGACAAATAGTTTCGTCCGAGTCGACATTGCGTCACTGCTATTGCAAGGGGAGGCGGCAGACTGCGTCCGCAGCGCAAGAAGCCCTTCCAGCGCACACTTCGAGACGAGCCTGTTCAGTGGAAATGCTATTGGGATTAGGAGGTTTTAAGTAGCTTACTTCAGTAACCTGCGAGACGCTCCGGCGTTTTGGTCGGCGATCGGTCTGAGGTATGTCCTCGACCTGGTTCTCTTTCTCTACCGGCCGGTTACTTTCGTGACCATCGTGGAACGCATACTCAATGCAACGCTTGTTCCCTGTGTCAAGATCAACTCCAAACGCGCGGGATGCCACCAGTAAATCTCAACTCGCAGCCTCAAGGGCCGCCGATAAGGTCAGCGCCCGATGCCGACGCAGCCGGCGGAGTCGCGGTCCTATCTGCCGACGCTAAAGGCAAAATCACTGGCTGCAACGCTGCCGGCCTCAAGATGTTCGACTGTAGCGCGGCGGGAGTCCTGGGCCAAACTCTGGCGTCTTTTCTCTCAGGAAAAGATGGCGCCGAACGGAGTCAGTTTCAGAAGACCGTGCTCACTGCGGTGATGCAGGATGGCCAGCATCGATCTTCACACTCGTTTCAGAACAAGGCAAAGAAAAACTTCACGGCGGACGTGACCGTCACATTGCTCCGTGACGCTAAATCCGCGCCGGTAGGAATGGTTGCCATGTTCTCGATGGTCGAGGAGAAATCAAGCCCAGGTTCCGTCTCAGCCAAACTACAAGCCGCAAAAGTGCAAGCTGCAAGAGCACAAGGGTCAGACGAAGACGAGGTAGCGCACACCGTCTCTCGCGAGATTGACGGCACGAACCTTATCCTCGCCAGTCCCGTGATGCATCGTTTCATGCGCATGGTGGACCGTGTTGCCGGTCACTCCGAGAGCGTGCTGGTCACCGGTGAAACCGGAACCGGCAAGGAACTCATGGCTCATGCGATTCATCAGTCTTCGAACCGGCGCAGCCGGCCCTGGGTCGATATCAACTGCGCCGCGCTTCCCGAGAACCTGGTCGAAAGCGAGTTGTTCGGTTACGAAAAGGGAGCCTTTACCGGCGCCGACGCCTCAAAGCCTGGCCTGTTCGAACTCGCCGACAAGGGCACGCTCTTCCTCGACGAAATCGGCGAACTGCAGACTCAGACGCAGGTCAAGCTCTTGCGCGTGCTGGACGGATCTCCTTTCTACCGTCTGGGTGGTCACCGTAAGATCACAGTCGATGTCCGTATCATCGCCGCCACCAATCAGGATCTCGATGCGGCAGTTGCGGCAGGCCGTTTCCGCCAGGATCTCTTTCATCGCCTCGGCCAGTTTCAGCTTCGCGTGCCTCCGCTGCGCGACCGTCCTGAGGATATTGTCGCGTTGGCCGAGCACTTCCTCAGCCTCAAGAATCCTGGCAGCGCATTCGCGCCCGACGCTGTTTCCGCGCTGCTCTCGCATTCCTGGCCGGGAAATGTTCGTGAACTCCGCAACCTTATCGCGCGCGTTGCCGTGGAATCGCGTAATCCTGAAATCCATAAATCGCAGATCACAGACGCCATGTGTGGCAACCCGGTTGCGCAGCGTCAGGCCGCTTCCATTCCCGTCGGCAATCTCGACAGCATGGAGGAGCAGATGATCATTCGCGCTCTGGAGCGCAGCGGCGGTCATCGCAGCCAGGCCGCGGACCAGCTTGGCATCTCCCGCCGTACGCTCAGCCGCAAGCTGAAGGAATACAACATCAACGTGAACTCTGCCGACGCTGCGAATTCTCTGGCGTATGTCAGTCTCGAGCAGCAGAAGTTTTTCCGCGCACGCATCCAGCTTGCCGTTGCCTTGAAGAATCAGCAGGGCGAAGAAGTCTGCGTCCAGGGCGTGAACCTCAGCACCGGCGGCATGGGCTTGGATGGATTGAAAGAGCCGATGAAGTTTACCGGCCTGCTCGATGTCAGTTTTCCGCTCCCTGACAGTGAGACTATCTTTCGAGCGAAGGCCCGCATCGTCTGGTTCGGCGGCGAAGGTCGCGTCGGGCTGCGTTTCGCCGTCATCGACCCCGTTCTCTTTGAGCAGCTTCAGCGTTGGACCAACAACAAAATGAAGAACGAAGGCTGGGAATTACCCAGTCCCCAGTAGGAGCGCCCCGTCACTTGCGTCGATACCGTTAGTGCACCGGCGCTGGCTGTGGTGTGGCCTGCGGAGAGGCCGCACTCGGACTCGAGAAATCCACCTTCGGCACCTCGCGCGATCCAGGCGAAGCTTCGAAATAAGCTTCGTTCGGCTTGAATCCCGCAAAGCCCGCGAAAAAGCTGTTGGGGAACTGCTGCACATAAGTGTTGTAGTCGCGGAGCGTGTCGTTGTAACGCTTGCGCTCGACCGCAATGCGATTCTCCGTACCGGCAAGTTCATCTTGCAAGCGTAGAAAGTTCTCATTCGACTTCAGCTGCGGATAGTTCTCGACCACCAGCAAGAGGCGGCCGAGCGCTCCATCGAGTTGCCCGTTGGCCGCGATCTTCTCCTGCGGCGACCCCGCGGAAAGCAGCGCAGAGCGAGCTTTCGCGATGTCGCCAAAGACAGTGACCTCTTGCTGCGCGTAGCCTTTCACCGTCTCCACCAAATTAGGGATCAGGTCGGAGCGGCGCTGCAGCACAATGTCGACTTGTGACCACGCTGCCTTCACCGCCTCGTTCTTGCTCACCAGCGTGTTCTTCACGCTTACGTACTGCCCAAAGAAAAACAGGCAACCCAGCAATACAATCGCCACAATAACGACCACTGCGATCAGCGCCTTGCTCATAACATTCTCCTGAAAGCCTGTTTCCGCAAATTCTACTCAGAACCCGCGGGACCCGAGTCCAGCATTTTATCAACTGCGGCCGCTACCTGCTCCAGCGCAGCGAGATATCGCGAAAAGACGTCCGCCACATTCATCTTCTTCCGCTCCGATTTCCGCTCCCTCACGTCCAGCAACTGCAGAATCCCCGACGCATCAAATCCAATCTGCTTTGACAATGCCTGCACCGCCTCGCGCTTGCCAACCGGCGCGTCGTGGCCAAGCACGATGAGCGCGTGGCGGAAAAGCGTGGCGAACGACGAGACCGATCGCAACAGCAGCTCCCACATGAGGGAGTCATTACCCGAGGCGAGCAGAAAATGCCGGCGCAGCAGAGCCAGCTTTTCCCGCAGTTCGTATTCCACCTGGAGGCTGTGCAAGTTCGCCGGAATCGACAGGCCCCGCACGAAGTCTTCACCGAAAAGCACGCGGTGGTGCTGCTGCATGTCCAATAATTCAATCGTAAACACGTCCGTAGAACGCCGGATCTCATCATGAGTCATGAACAGAGGCGGCGGTTGTTTCTGCGTATTCCACCATTTCACAGCAGGAGCCACGGACTGCAGCGCGGCGAATGAGCTGTCACGAATCACGCAGAACAGATTCACATTCGAAAACTCAGGATGAAAATCTCCTGCGACCGCCGATCCAAACAGGATCACACTCTCGAGGTTCGCTCCCGCGGCCACGCGCAGCCGGCTGACAAAGTCGTCGATTATTTTTTCCGGAACCATTTGTACCCTCATTCCCTACCAGCTACTGCTGCCTCCACCACCGCCAGAGCTGCCGCCGCCGAATCCACCCCCACCGCCAAATCCGCCCCCACCCCAACCACCGCTGCCTCTGTATCCACCGCCTCCACCAAACATTCCAGAAAACAAAATCCAAAAAAGCAAGCTGCGAAGCGGAGTAACGAGAACAATGATTACGACGATAATCAGCAGGATGATTCCGCCGGCCGACATGCCTCTGCTCGGCTGCTCCACAGGTTCCGCCGGAGGCGGGGCGAGTTGCGGCGTCGTAATCTGAACTCCGGCGTCCTGCGCGATCACGTTGGCGACACGCGTAGTGACCAGCAGCAACGCCTGACTATAGTTCCCACTCCGCATGAGCGGGATCGCCTCCCGCTGAAACGACGTGACCTTACCGTCGGTTAGAATCGGCTCCAGCCCGTAACCAACTTCAATTCGGGCGCGATGGTCATCGATTGCATACAGGATGAGCACTCCAGTGTCTTTGGATTTGCTGCCCATGCCCCATTGATGGAAAAGATCGACCGCGTAGCTCTCGATATCCGCACCATCGAGCGAATGAACCGTCACCACCGCGATCTGGGCATGAGCCTTCTCTTCGATCTGGTGGCAGATGTCATCCATCTGCGCGATCGAGTTCTGATCCAGAACGTGAGCGAAGTCGTTGACGTAGTCAGTGGCTTTGAGCTTGGAGACCGGTTCGGCCTGCGCGGCAAGAGCCAGCAGCAGCGCACCAGCCACACTGATCCACCATTTTGCGCACGAAGTCATCGGAAACAAAATTGTACAGGACGCGAGGTAGCAAAAAGATTGCCCCGAGAAGTGAAGGAGTCATCCGGCGAAACAGAGGGAAGAAGATGCGCCGGCCAATTGACCGGCGCTTCCCTGGAATGTCAAATCATTGTTAGTTCAAGCGCAGACTTAGTTCACGCGCAGCAGCATCAACGTGCCGGTTTCAAGCTTCACATTGTTCTTTTCCGAGCTGAGCAGAGAAGCTTGGTTCGCCGACTGCGACGCCGGCGTTAGTTTTAGGTCGGAGATTCCGACCACTCCCTCCGTCTGCGCCGTAATCCGGGGACGCGTGCTCGTTCCCGTCTGCGTATCGCTTGGCACGTTGCCTTGCGATGCGGCCTGAGGCGCAGGCGATGTCGTGGACCCGCGCATCCCGCCGGTTTGCGGGGAATTGGGGTAGCCCCCTGTTCCGCTGCTCGGGGCTGTGTCGCTATTTCCGCCCGCACTGCTCTCCGAATTCTGCGGACCAACGACCGCCTGGATAGACATCGGCATCTGCATCTCGCTTCCGTTCTTCGTCACGGCATGGTCAAATGTGATGCCCACCTGAGATTCCTTTTGGTCCTTATTACGCGCCTGCGCTTCAGTGACGTGACCCACGACCTCAGTATCTTTAGCCACAATTACTGCCCCGGCGTTGGTCTTCAGGTCTTGCGTGACTCTGGCGACCACCTCATCGCCGGTCTTCGCTTTTTTCGCGTCAATAGTCTTTGTCAATGACACTGGAATAACGCTGCCAGCCGCGATTCGCGTTGGCTGTGCCTGAGTGGAGGACTCGGCCGCCGTTTGTTGTGCGGCAGGCTGAGCCGGCGCCGAGGTCTGTGGAGTGGAAGGCGGAGTTGCCGGCGCTGGGGCAGTATTACCTTGTGCGGACGCGATGCCCAGCATCAAGGCGCCCGAAAAGATACCGATCAGAACCGTTTTCATTTACGACCTCCTTCATGAGCTTTGAGGCTTCTTAAGCCGAAGGTGCAACATCGTCTTAATCTGCTACTTATTCGATGCATTTCTAGACTGAGAGGCTGTCAAAATATCGCCAACCTCCACTACCCCGGTTGCATCGAAGTTGTGTGCCGTTCATACCTCTCCGTCGCGTAAGAGTTCTTGTGCTTGGCCTGCCATTAGTAGGCATCGCCGCTTGTACAAATCGCAGCGACAATCCAGATGAAATCCGTCGACGCACAGCCGAAGCGACGGAGACCATGAGGCGCGATACGCAGGCGGTGGCCGAAGGCGTGAGGGAAGGGATGGGGCACGGGAAGGCGATCAACATCAATCGAGCCTCGCGTGAAGATCTGCTCGAGCTACCTGGCCTGACCGAACGTGAGGCCCGACTGCATCATTGCGGATCGGCCATTCCAGGATACGCATGACTTGGTGACACGCCACGCAGTTTCGGAAGAGGAATACGAAAAAATCCGCGACCGCGTCATCGCAGGGCGCTGAACACAGATAGTGGCCGATCCGGTACCGGATTCTGGTACTGGGTCAGTTTGGATTTGCACAGCCTCGATTTAGCATCCCCGTCTGTGGCATGATGTTGGGCATGGAGAAGCCCCGCCTTCGGGTCGTCGAATGGCTTTCCAGCACGCCCGCAATCGCCGTCTGCACTGGCTGCAGAAAGGAATTTCGAGTCCCCATGAGAGCTTTAAGCCGCACGATAGACGCCCGAGAATATCTCCAGCAGCAATATGACCAGCACAAATGCAAGGATTCCGCGAAATGACCATCGGCAAGGGCAAGCGTCCGCGTGATCCGAACCAGCTAGCGAAGTGGATCGTGGATCAATCGGTAGGGGAGGCACGAGAACCGGAACCGCACACACCCCTCACGGTTCCAGCGCCCCCGACTACCATTTCGCAGTATATGGCAGAGATCGGACGCAAGGGCGGGAAAATAGGCGGAAAACGCCGCCTCAAGACCATGACCAAGGAGGCGCGGCGGAAGGTTGCGGCAAAGGCGGCTAGGGCGCGATGGAAGAAGCGCTAATCCTTTAACAGCATTTGGATGCTATCGTTCACGTTCTCAAGTGCTCCAAGGATTCTCTTGAGTTTGGCATCAATACCCAGCAGGACTAGCGTAACGATGGACGCTAACAATACGAGAGCATAAAGCGCTGTCAGCATATCCCTCCTTGACTGGCATGTTTTAATCAGAAAAAGCAAAAGCTCCGATTCGCGGTCGGAGCTTCGTAGGTCTGCGTGGACACTCAGATCATGCCATAGGAGTGTGCCCAGTGCAAACCATCAAAACGGAAGCTCCGTCACTTTCATCTTCTCAGCCTTCAACAGCACATCATGATTCCCCGAGCATCGGATTCTGGGGTTGGCTTTCAACAGTCTCTCGACTACGTCTTGCGCGGTTTTATCTGGTCGGTACTTGGCGTATATGTAATGCGGCAATCCGCAGTTGCTATGGGCACATTCGACTTCAATCTCCCACAGAGATATTCCGGGTTGGGACTGGTTCGGCCTTTGTACAGGGTCCAGATCAATCGTTGCAGCCGAACATTCACACACTTGCGCGTGCCTGTTACATAGAAATGCTATCGGCCACATTGGACTGGGCAGATATTGTTGACTTTCGTACATTCCTAATGGGCTTTGACGCGGGAGAACAATGGACTCACCACACGCAGGGCAGCGAGCAACAAACAGCCATTGAACCGTTGACATGGGTTTCCTCCAATAAAAAGGCGCTGGAAAAGCACTCCGCTCTTGACATGCTAAAGCGGCAATGGTATAAGAGTCAATATGAATCGCCTAGACACCAAGACCCAAGCCAAAGTGATTAACTGCCTGATCGAAGGTTGCTCGATTCGTGCCACCGTCCGGATGACCGGAGCGGCAAAGAATACCGTCGTAAAGTTGCTGGCAGACATCGGATGCGCGTGCGCTGCTTACCACAATCGCACCGTGCGCCGTCTCAAGGTGCGCCGTTTGCAGTGTGATGAAATTTGGTCGTTTGTAGACGCGAAGGCAAAGAACGTCAGCGCAGCGAAGAAACAAGAGGGATGGGGCGATGTCTGGACGTGGATCGGAATTGACGCTGATACAAAGCTAGTCGTTTCGTACTTGGTGGGCGGACGTGGGGCAGGGTGGGCGAAGGATTTTATGGAAGATTGCGCCAGCCGTATCAGCAATCGCGTACAGATCACCACGGACGGTCACAAAGCGTACCTTGAGGCCGTGGAGAATGCCTTCGGAGCGGATATTGATTACGCGATGCTGCAAAAGATTTATGGCGCTCCCAGTGAGAACGAAACGCGCTACTCTCCGGCAGTATGTATCGGTTGCGACATGAAGGTAGTGAGCGGCGATCCTGATCCGACGCACGTTTCCACTAGCTTCGTGGAGCGCCAAAACTTAACGATGCGAATGCACATGCGCCGATTCACCAGACTGACAAACGCGCACAGCAAAAAAGTAGACAATCACCGCCACTCGGTTGCTCTGCATTACATGTTCTACAACTTCTGCCGGATTCACCAGACGTTGCGCTGCACTCCCGCGATGGAAGCTGGCTTAACGGATCACATTTGGAGTCTTGAGGAACTGTGCGCGTTGCTCCCTAAGCCTGCGGCGAAGGCATCAGTGATTGAGAAGAATCTGACGGCACTTGCGCTCGAAGATCGTCTGCGTATCGCCGAATAGGTTAAGTCTTTATCGACTCTGCGAACGTCTTGAGTTTAACCATCCAATCCTCTGGCGGAAGCGGAATGTGTTCGTCGGGATTAAATGTCACATAAGGCGACCGATTTAATTTGATCCAAGCTCGGTCCAGCATGGTTTTTATGTCATCTGGGACTGGTGTTGATTTTCCGGGAGTCAGCACGATTAAGTCAGAGTCGTAACCAACTGCGGGGTCGTCCTCCGCCTGAATCTTCGCATCGAAAAGCTCGTAAAGCGCTCTATCCACAGGGTAGGTTCTCTTCCACCCATCGTCAGCAAGAAGATGTTTTAGTGCGTATCCCGCCCCACTCCCAGTAGCACAAAACCCGCTCAAGGTCATGTCCGTACAAATCCCTGGCGGTGCCAAATCCAACAGGAATGGTTTACGTTTATCGTCAAAGCCGCAGAGAATTAGAGCGCAACTAAAAATAGATTCTCCGCTTGATTCGCTTCTTTCGTTCTGAATCTTCTCTGCGATTGACTTGATTACATCATTGACTTGTGGCTTTAGCAGCGCCTCTCCGTAATCCTTCGGCGTGAGAAACGGGCTGAGAAACTTAAGTCCAAGAATCTCCTGCTCGGCGTCCCTATATGCTGATTCACAATATCCCTTTGTAGTCTCCTTGTTTTTTCCCAAATCGTCATGGATGACCAGTTTGGATAGAACTCTCCCTATAGAAGCGTCCCCACCAGCAATCAGCACATGCAGGCCGTTTTCACCGAGAGGGAGTATTTTTACCGAGTCCGTATCACCAGTCACGTATTCTGAGTAAGCAATACACCTGTCGGCAACACATACGATAGCCTTTGAATCGTCAGCCAATGCGCCAATGCAAACGGTCATACGCCGCAGCCTCTTCTTGTGGGTTACTCTGGGGAGCCTGATACTTCGGGGCTTCATTTCGCCCCCGCTTTAGCATAGGCCGTTACCTGTGGAAAAGGAAACTGACCCACTACCCGGATTCTGCCGCCTGTGACTTCGGGGCGGTCCTGCGATATCATCAAAGGGATGTCTTCCTGGAGACAACCCCATTCGTTTCAAACCGACGAGGAACGCCTTCAGCCGATTCACGCGAAGGTGATGGCCGGCGAGCGTCTAGACGCAGCCGATGCCCTCGCTCTCTACCGCACCGGAGACATCCTCGCCGTGGGCTGGATGGCCAACCACGTCCGCGAGCGCATGCATGGCGGCAAGACGTATTTCAACGTCAATCGCCACATCAATCCCACCAATGTCTGCGTCGCGGCCTGCCGCCTCTGCGCTTTCGGCCGCAAGAAAGACGCTCCCGGCGCCTACACCATGGCGCTCGACGAGGCGTTCGAAACCGCCGCCTCCGGATACAGCGAGGCCGTCACCGAATTCCACATCGTCGGCGGATTGCATCCGGACCTGCCGTTTCAATATTTCCTCGATCTCTGCTCCGGCCTGAAACAGCGCTTTCCGCAAGTTCATCTCAAGGCCTTCACCATGGTCGAGGTCGCGTACCTTTCAAAGCGCGCCAAGCTATCGATCCGCGAGACGCTGGAGCAACTTAAAGCTTCCGGCGTGGATTCTCTCCCCGGCGGCGGCGCAGAAATATTCGCCGACCGTGTCCGCCACATCATCTGCGACCACAAGATCGATGGCGATCAATGGCTCGACACTGCCAAAACCGCCCACCAGATCGGACTGAAATCCAACGCAACCATGCTCTACGGGCATGTCGAAAACGACGAAGACCGCGTCGACCACTTGCTCAAGCTGCGCGCGCTGCAGGACGAAACCGGCGGCTTCCAGACTTTCATCCCGCTGGCGTTTCACCCTGAC
>Ga0209420_1000730_pt1 | contig 16481 bp, 16 predicted proteins | sample BlaSpr_A8_OM1_O1_FD_187972 | JGI IMG/M metagenome (GOLD analysis project Ga0209420, IMG submission 187972) | Forest soil microbial communities from Thunder Bay, Ontario, Canada - Black Spruce, Ontario site 2_A8_OM1_O1 (SPAdes) (version 2) | ecosystem: Environmental > Terrestrial > Soil > Boreal... | reverse complement strand
CCTGCCATTTCACACCGTGCCGGAGGTGAAAGGTGTAGGTTTCGCCGTCGGGCGAGACGGTCCAGGTGGCGAGATCGGGCACCACCTGGCCGCGGGCGTTGTAGCGGGTGAGGCCGGAGAAAATGAGACTGTTGATGTCGCTGGCGGCCGTGGATTCGGGCAGGAGCGGGTTGAGCGTATTAACAGTGCCAACGGCGGCTTCGGTGTAGATTCCGCCGGGTTCCGGCACCGACACCGTGGCCAGGCTGTTCAGGTAGCCGAGCTGCTGCATCAGGCCGATGAAGGCGACAGCGATAACCGCCCACCAGATCGAGAGAAACCGCCGCACCAGGCGCAGCTGGTGCCATTTGCCCCACACGTGGCGGTCGATATAATTGATGCTCCACAAGCGCAGGATCCGGCCGGTGCGGCGGGCCTTGCGGGTCCCGCGGCGATAGCGGAAGCGCAGGTAATCCCACATGCTATTTCTTCGTGAGGATGCTCATGCCCACCGACAGCACGAAGATCACGGCAAGCACGATCGTGGCATTGAAAATCACGGCCTCGGCGCCGCGGCGCGAGCGGTAGTAGCTGGTGTCGCCGCCAAAGGCCGCGCCAAGCGACTGACCGCGCGATTGAATCAAAATGCAGAGGATCATGAGCGCGCCCGAGATGACGGTAATGATATCAAACAGGTTTTTCATCTTTTCGCTCCAGAAGTTCGGTTAGAAGATAATTGACGATCCAGATAATAACAGTCGCGACCACGGCCGTCCAGAAGGAGCGCAAATGGAAGCTGGGATAGATCTTGGTGACGAGGTACAGCATGAAGGCGTTGATGATGAGCGTGAACAGGCCGAGTGTGAGCACAATGGCCGGGAGCGACAGGATAATAACAAGCGGGCGGATAATGGCGTTCACCAGCGAAAAAATGAGCGCAGCCACAAACAGCACCCAGAGTTTATTGTTGTACTGAATGCTGCCGGTCATGAGCTCGGCCGCAGCCCACAGGCCGAGGAAGTTAACCAGCCATCGCAGTAAAAATTTGCGAATCATGACCTTGGTATGGTAGCACGACGGGCAGTTTTGGGCCAGACAGCACTATTTTCTTGTTTGAATAGGATGATTATTGTATGGTAATACAGTTCTACTACCGGAAGAAGGTGCAATTGTGAGTGCAATAGTGGCGGAAAACGCCATGGCCAGTTTGGTTGGACCAGAACGCGACGGCGTGCTACTGGAGATCAATTTCCGCGGGGTCGAAGGTACTCCCATGGAGATAATCAAGATCCGTGGCGCCGATGACCTTACACGCCTGCCGTTGCCTGAGCGCGTAACAGTGGCGCTGGCGACGCTACTCGACTCCGACGATCCGCTGGTACAGCCCGAGCATATGTTCTTCGCCTCTATTCCTCAGAGTCCCGCTGTCACTATGCTTGGCATGTGGGTGGCTATGCATCCGGGAGAACATGGCGATGAGTGCGTATGGCGGGTGCTTGAGCGGATGCGGCCAGCAGGTACCCAATGGCCGGACGAGCAGCACCGGGAACAGTGGGTTGCCGAATGGATCGGCGTACATACTGCGGTCGGCACCGTTGACCGACCGGGAGCTCTGATGCGGTATGCGGCAGCGGTGTATGAAGCTCTCTTGACGCAACTCCTTAGCTAGTAGCACTTGAGCGACCATTTTTTGGGCCCCACCCTAGCCGGTGGGGCCCAGGCATGTTTTGGCGTTATTATTGGCGACCATTTTTAGCGCTTTTTGCGCAGGAGTTTTTGGAGCGCGAACACGCTCGTGCCCGTGACTTTCATGCGGGGCGTGCGTTTGCGGTCGCGGCTGGTGGCGCGACGCAGGGCGCGGTCGACGTGGCGATTGCTCATGGTTACCTGTAAGTGTAGCACCGGTTCAAATAATAATTCCTGGGGGGGGTCTCAGCCCCGGCCGCAGCGATGACCGCGCGACCGGAGCTGAGACGTAACCGCCTCCTTTGCTAGGTGCTGGGCGCGAGCCCGTCCATAGTCTGGAGCGCCAGCGAGAGATAGGCGGCGGGGTCGTCCTGGTTGGTCGAATAGGTGTCGATGATGAGCGCACCCTCGTTAGGGTCCTCGATCAGCACCCACAAACCGTAATACTGTGTGCCCTGGCCATCGACTTGGCTGTAGTTCATGGCGACGACACTGTCGCCACTTGCCACCAGGCTGGTCAGGGGGATGCTCTGCGTGCCACCCTGGTTGGTGACAAAGCCCGAAACGGCTGTCCCAGGGGTGAGCTGACTGCCCTTGAAATAGTCGCCCTGGATGGCTGACTCGTCAGAGCCGGCGTCGCCCGTCACATCCAGATTGCTCGGCCCGTAGCTTGTCAGGTCAACGGTGGCGTCAGCGCCCGGATACGTTATCCGGTCCGTGTAGTTGTTATTGACCAGCTGGGACTGCACGTTTTGGACGAGGTTGACCTTGAATGCGCCGACGCTGGCGACCGGCCCAAATGCCTCCTGGGCGATGGTGAAGCAGTTGTTGAGATTGCCGCTGAATCCTTGCAGGAAAGCAGCCTCGCGCTGCTGGGGGTTGCCGTGCACGCCCGGGTCAAACCATGGGCTGCCCGAGTTGTCGCCGATGCTGTAGAGCGTGTCTTCACCCTGCTGGACGTCCGAGGCCTGCAGCAAGCCGGAAGCTTCGGCGTATTGCGTTTCGTAGCCGGCAATGCAGTCGGCTTCTTCCTCTTTCTGGATCGACACGGTGCCGTCGTGGCCCGACAGATGAGCGACGCGGTGGCCGTTTTCGTGCAGCAGGATGATCACCGGGGCGAAGTCGCCATACTGCGCGTCCAGCTGCGCGAGCCAGGTGGTGTCAGCCCAGATGGTGTCATCTTGATAGCAGTAGAAGGAGTTGTTCTCCGCTTCCTGCGCCGATTCACCGCAGCCCGCCGCCTGGCCGTTTTGGTAGGTTTGGATCTTGAGCGGAGTCCACTGTTGGCCGCCGGATATCTGCGGAAATACTGAACTCCACAGCGTGTTGACCGCGCCCTGGGCGCCCGAAGTATCGGTGAGGATCGACAACAGCTGGTCGAGATGCGTCTGTCCGGTTGCTCCCGCCGGTGGGTTGATCGTGCCGGTAGTAGTAGTGCTGCTGCTGCCCGTACCAGAGCTGTCGCCGCTGGGGAGCGCCGGAGCAGCACTCCCGTTGCCGCCGCCGTAGCTCGCCGGACCGCCGGTGGCGCTGTTGCCGCCGGGCAGTACCAGTGCGAGCGTTATGGCGAGGGCCACGGCGGCGGCGAGACCCGCCCCGATCCACCCTCGAGCTCTACCATTTAGTTCGTTCCACCACTTCATGCAGGTCACCTTCCTATGCAGGTGTGGCGATACCCTAAGCCAATGATTGGCTTAGCTTGACAACTATATCTTAATGTAGGGATATATCACAAGGAGGGGGGTCTGGTTTCGATCTGGGATTGTCCCAAATGCTCGGCCACGATTTGCGCTTTGGCGGGGCCGATGGCGGCGGCCAGTTCGTCGAGGGTGGCCTGGCGCACGCCGCGCACTGAACCAAAGCGGTGGATGAGAATTTTGCGTGTGGCCGGCCCAACACCGGGGATGGTGTCGAGCAGGCTCGAGGTGGCGCGTTTGCCGCGCAACAGGGTTTGGTAGGTAATGGCCGAGCGGTGGGCTTCGTCGCGAATGCGTTGAAGCAACTGAAGGATATGGCTTGAACTGGGGAGCAAAATGGATTCAAAGGTGCCATCGGGCCGGGGGCGGATGATTTCCTCGAGACGCTTGGCGAGACCAATGGCGGGTAACGTGAAGCCGAGTTCGGCCAACACGCCCAGGGCAGCGGCAAGTTGCGGCTGGCCGCCGTCGATCACGAGCAAATCGGGGGCCGGCCACTCCTCGAGGTTTTTGGGGCTGAAGCGGCGCGAAATCACTTCTTTGATGTGACCGACGTCGTTGTTGCCGGCGAGGCGCAGCTTGAAGCGGCGGTATTGTTCGCGATCGGGCATGCCGTCGGAGAAGACCACCAGGCTCGCCACGTTATCGGTGCCGCCGAGGTGCGAAACGTCGTAGGCCTCAATGCGGCGCGGCGGCCCCGGGAGTTCGAGCGCTTGCGCGAGACCGGTAAGCCCCTGATCGCGGCTGAGGTCAAACATTTCCTGCTCGCCAAAGACCATGTGGCGGCTGAATGAGCGCAAGTCGTTTAACTGGTCGCGAACATGGGCGGCGGTTTCGTATTGCCGCCTGGCGCTGCTGCGTTCCATGTCTTTTTCAAGTGCGCTCAGCAGTTTGGTGGACTCCCCTTTTAAATACATTTCCAGCCGGCGGATGGTTTTGCGGTACTCGGCCGCGGTAACGGCGCCCTCTTCCGGACCGGGACACAGCCCAAGGTGGTATTGCAGGCAGCCGCGTGCCGGCCAATGCTCGTGCGTGACATACGGAAACACTTTGCGCAACATGCGCATGGCGCGTTTGAGCGCGTCAGTGGAGGTGAACGGCCCGTAATAGTGGGCCTTATCGTCGAGCGGGTGGCGCACATAGCTCACCACCGGGAATTCATCGGCCGAGATTTTTACGTACAGCCAACGGTGCTTGTCGTCTTTGAGGTCGATGTTGTATTTGGGCTTGTAGCGCTTGATGAACTCGGATTCGAGAAACAGCGCCTCGACCTCGGAGCGAGCCACGATCCATTCGGTGTCGGCAATGTCGGCCACGAGCGCGAGCGTTTTGGGGTCGCGGTGCTTGTTCTGGAAATAGCTCATGACCCGGTTTTTGAGCACAGCAGCCTTGCCAATGTAGATAATTTTCCGGTTGGCATCGCGGTGGAAGTACACTCCGGGCTCGGCCGGGAGCGTTTTTAATTTGGCTTTGAGGGCTTCGGTCATGCTCTCATTATAGAGGCCTATTCAACCGGATCGGTGCCTTGAGTGCCTTGCGGGCTGGCAGCCGATGCGTAGCCGGGCTGCAAGGCTTCGGGTCCGGCGGCGGGTTGATAGGACGTGGCGCTGGTGGCGGCAAAGAGCGGTACTATATCGGCCTGGTTTACCGAAGCGGATGGTGTGACGTGCAGATTTTGCGTCTGCGGAGCTGCGATCGCCGAGATGCCGGCCGCTGTGGTCCGGGTCACACTAAGACTTGCGATGGCGACCGGGGCGGGCGCCGGGCTTGCGGCTACCGGGTGGTAGCGGAAGCGCAATCCCAGCCCGATGCCGGCAGCTAATGCCGCCAGGACCCAGATGGTGACGAGAAGGTTACGCACGGTTCGCCGGCTCCAACGCGGCAAGCCGGGGAGCGCAGCCGGGAGTGGCAGGGCCGGAGCGAGCGGGAGGGCCGGCGTCATGGTTTCCTGGAAGGTTATGGGGCGATTTTTGGCGGTTTTGCGGGGTTTGCGGGTAGCTTTAGCCGGCATGAGGGTCTCCTTGTTTGTGCACCCTCCTTTGATTTGAGTTTTATACCAGAAAATTTGACAAATGTATAGCTTACCAGCATGATCTGAGGGCACCAATCACACGAAGGGCCTTGAGCCCGGAGGGAGGTGGCCGAATTGGCCGGTAGTAACGTAGTGAGGCCGCCCGGTACAGACAGGCAGTTCAGGGCCGTGCGCGCGATGATCAACGAGATCGAGCGCTGGTTGCGGCGCGCCGGAGCGGGCAAGAAGGCAGAAACCCTGCTGCGTGAAACGAGCGACTTGACGGACATCGATGCGCTGCTCGCTCGAATTAATGGGAGTCTCCCCGGCGTGAGAGAGAGCACACTGCCTGAATCGAGAGAAATTCAGGGCTCGCCGCAGTTTATGAATTACTTCAGTGGTGCGACGGCGCGGCTGATGGCACTGTCCCGGGCGAGCGCTGAGGATTTCGCGGGCTATTACGATCAGGGCAGCGACTGGGGCGACAGTACGCGTGCCCTTCATCTCTTCTATGCTACGCGGCTCCTGGCAGAAGCAATGGCGGCAGCACGCCTTGTGGAGGCATGCGGGTCACTTCTGTTCGTGTATGAAGACGCGTGTTCTGGATTCGCATCAGATGATCAATCACGTTTCGTCAGAGAAGGCGCCTGGCAGGCCGAGCGGATCAACGAAACGCTTGAACGCTGAGAGCAAACCGTTTAACTACGGGCGGGACCGGATTTCCGGTCCCGCCCCTCAGCTTTTTAATGGGCCGCGGTCTTGATTGGTTGGGCAACGGCTTTGGTGGAGTCCGCGAAGATGCGGGCGAGATAGCGGCCGGTGTGGCTGATCTCGACTTTGGCGACTGCTTCCGGCGTGCCTTGCGCAATAATTTGACCGCCACCGGTGCCACCTTCGGGGCCGAGGTCGATGAGCCAGTCGGAGGATTTAATAACATCGAGGTTATGCTCGATAATGAGCACAGAATTGCCCGTGTCAACGAGCGCGTTGAGCACGCCGAGCAGGCGCTGCACGTCATCGAAGTGAAGGCCGGTGGTGGGTTCGTCGAGGATGTAAAGCGTGCGGCCGGTGGAGCGGCGGGCCAGCTCGGTGGCGAGTTTAATGCGCTGGGCTTCACCGCCGGAAAAGGTGGTGGCGGATTGGCCGAGCCGGATGTAGCCGAGGCCGACGTTGTTTAAAGTTTCGAGCTTGCGGCGGATGGCAGGGATGTTTTCGAAAAAGGTTACGGCTTCCTCCACGGTCATGCCGAGCACGCCGGCGATGTCTTTGCCTTTGTAGTGAATTTCGAGCGCCTCGCGGTTGTAGCGCTGGCCTTTGCATTCCTCGCAGGTTACGTAAACGTCGGGCAGGAAGTGCATTTCGATCTTAATGATGCCGTCGCCACGGCAGAGCTCGCAGCGGCCGCCTTTAACGTTGAAGCTGAAGCGGCCGGCCTTGTAGCCGCGGATTTTGGCCTCGGGCGTGGCGGCAAACAGTTCGCGGATGTCAGCGAAGACGCCGGTGTAGGTGGCGGGGTTGGAGCGCGGGGTGCGGCCGATCGGCGATTGATCAACGGAAATGACTTTATCAAGATTAGACATGCCCTCGATGGCGTCGTGCTTGCCCGGCAGATCGCCGGCGCGGTGGTAGGTTTGAGCGAGCTTTTTGGCCAGAATGTCGTTAATGAGGCTGGATTTGCCGGATCCGGACACGCCGGTAACGCTCGTGAGCAGGCCGAGCGGAATGGTAACGTCGATGCCCTGCAAGTTGTGTTCGCGGGCGTTTTTGATGGTGAGCGACTTCTTGTTGCCCGGTCGACGTTTGGTGGGCAGGGCGATGGCTTTGGCGCCGGAGAGGTACTGGCCGGTGAGACTTTCGGGCGTGGCGGCGACTTCTTCCGGTGTGCCGGCAGCTACCACGTGGCCCCCGTGCTCGCCAGCGGCCGGGCCGATGTCGATCACGTAATCGCTGGCTCGGATGGTGTCTTCGTCGTGCTCCACCACGATCACAGTGTTGCCGAGGTCGCGCAGCCGGATGAGCGTGGCGATGAGGCGGTCGTTGTCGCGTTGGTGCAGGCCGATCGAAGGCTCGTCGAGAATGTAGAGCACGCCCATGAGGCTGGAGCCGATTTGGGTGGCGAGCCGGATGCGCTGGGCCTCGCCGCCGGCCAGGGTGTTGGCGGACCGGTCGAGCGTGAGGTATTCGAGGCCGACGTCTTTTAAGAAGGTGAGGCGGGCGCGGATTTCTTTGAGGATCTGGGTCGCGATTTGGGTGTCTCGAGTGTTTAAATTGAGCTCGCCAAACCATTTGGTGGCCTCGCCGATGGCCAGCCTCGTAACGTCAACGATCGACTTATCTTCGATGGTGACGGCTAAAATTTCCGGTTTGAGCCGCTGACCGTGACAGACCGGGCATTCGTGCTCGGCCATGTATTTCTCGATATCCTTGCGCACGAATTCGGAATCGGTTTCGTGGTAGCGGCGCTCGAGGTTCGGAATTACGCCCTCATAGGTGGTGTGATAGGTGCGGCCGCCGGGCCCGCGCAAGGCGATTTGATCGCTGGCGCCGTAGAGCACAATGCGCAGATCGGCCGGCTTCATTTCGTTTACCGGCACGTCGAGCGAGAAGTCGTGGGCATCGGCCACGCCCTGGAGCAGGCGCGTGTACCAGGTGAGCCGGCTGGTGGTTTTGGTCCAGGGGCGAATGGCGCCTTCGGCCAGCGTGAGGCGGCGGTTGGGGATAACGGCTTCAGGGTCAACTTCGAGCCGCGTGCCGAGGCCGGTGCAGTGCGGGCAGGCGCCGTGCGGTGAGTTGAAGCTGAAATTGCGCGGCGCGATGTCGGGCAGCGAGATTTCGCGATGCACCGGGCAAGCGTAGTGCTCGGAGTAAATGCGTTCCTTGTTGCCGTCGGCTTCGAGGACTTTAACAACGCCGTCCGCGAGGTTCAGGCCTTGCTCCACTGATTCGGTGAGGCGCTGGCGAATCTCGGGATCAACGGCGATGCGGTCAACCACGGCCTCGATGGTGTGCTTTTTTTGCTTATCCAGAGCCGGAAATTCTGATAATTCATAAATGGTGCCATCGGCGCGCACGCGAGTGTAGCCGGCCTTTTTGAGCTCACTCATCAGCGACCGGTACTCACCTTTTTTGTCGTCAATGACCGGCGCCAGCAGCATGATGCGCGTGCCGGCCGGCAGCTCCAGAATCTGGTCAACGATTTGGCCCGGCGTTTGGCGTGTAACCTCGCGGCCGCAGAGCGGACAATGTGGCACGCCGATGCGCGCATAGAGCAAGCGCAAATAATCATAGACCTCGGTGACGGTGCCGACGGTGGAGCGCGGGTTGCGGCTGGAGGATTTCTGATCGATCGAGATAGCAGGCGAGAGGCCGTCGATTTGATCGACGTCGGGTTTTTCCATAAGCCCCAGGAATTGGCGCGCATAAGCCGACAGCGACTCCACATAGCGGCGCTGCCCTTCGGCGTAAATGGTGTCAAACGCCAGCGACGATTTGCCGGACCCGGACAGGCCGGTAATTACCACCAATTGGTCGCGCGGGATCTCCACATCAATGTTCTTGAGGTTGTGTTCCCGGGCACCTCGTACCACAATCTTGTCTGTCATAGACCTCCACCTCCGGGCCAAAGCCCTGGCATTACGGGGAGTTATTGTACCGAATTTTGGCGCGGTTGGCAACCGGCGGCGGCGGCAAACCTGAAGGCGTTATTCAGCTCTATAATTTGTATTTTAGTCGTTTTATGTTATAGTTTATATTATCCATGCCAAGGACTCAGGAGGTGGAATATGCCGGGCACGGAAGTTTTTCCGGATGACAGCAGCACGCCCAGAACGCGGACCGAGTGGTGGCAAGGCCGCGTGACAGTCTGGCTCATCATGGTGGGGGTGGTCATTCTTGCAGGCGTATCAAACGACTATGAGATGGCCGTACTTCCGCGCAATATCGCGGGGTTGATTCAGGCTGTATCGGCGCTTGTTACGTTCAGTCCGGTGGTGGCAGTGCTGCCGGGGTTCGGTCCCCGATGCGCCAGGAGGGCAAGCTGGTTGCTCAAGCGCAGCGGTCTTGCCCTCATGTCCGGCGCCGCGGTTAGCGGACTCGTATTTGGCGGGATTTTGTGGTTTACGGATCCGGCCGTGCGCTTCGCCGCTGTTTGGATGCTCATCGTTGGCGGCGCTGGGGCGGCCGGCGTGGCCATTCTCAAAATCTCGCAGCTGTGCACATGGTTGCGAGCCGTAGTCAACCGGGAAAAAAGGGATGCGTAATGTTTGCGTATGTTGGCGGGGCGGCGGCCATGGAAGTGACAGTTGGTTTGATCTTTCTGTACGTCCATGCGACATGCATGCCGAGAATGTGGGCGCCGGCGGCCATCGTAATTGGATTCATCTGCCTCGCAGGCATGATGCTCCAACCAATTGCCGGTTTTACCGCGGCGGTCATCGTGGCAATCGGCGTAATCCTCGTGACTCAGTACCGAAGCACCCGCACAGGTGTTAATAACCCTGAAGACACGGACCCCGGGGCCGATTAGGCTCCGGGGCTCCGGCCCATTGTTTTTTTGTTTATTTTATGATATAATTTCTCAGTTTTGCACTAAAAAATTGGTGCGGCGACCGCCGTGACCGGCTTTGACTCCAACTTTGGAGCCAGAGACCGGCGCGGCGGTTTTCGCGTTCAGCCGATGCGGTCGGAGGCAGCTTGATAGGATTCGGCCTTGCTCGCTTCAGCTGCCATTCTGGTAGCCTGAGCCTCATTGAGCGAAGCCTGCTCCTCGGCCTGATCGGCGGTGCGTTCGAGTTCAAGGGCCTCGTCTGTGAGGTTGCTTGCCTGGAGATCCAGGTCATCGGCGGTACCACGGTGATCGGCGGCGTTGTCGCGGTGACCGGCGGCTTCGCTACGCTTATCCGAGGCGGCGGCGCGGTTGGTGTCGGCTGTGCTTCTCAGCTCGGTGGCGGTTTGGCTTAATGTATCAGCGTCCATGATTGTGTTCCTGTTTACTGGAGTACGCATGGTAGCCCGAGGGTGGGCGTCCGGTCATTGGTGATTGTTCCAAAAACTCAGCGGTCGCGGTGGCGTTTGCGCTCAAGGTTGGTGAGATAGTGCTTGCGCAGACGCAGATTGGCCGGCGTAACTTCAAGCAGCTCGTCGGGCTCAATGAAATCGAGCGCCTCTTCGAGCGAAAGCCGTGTGAACGGCGTGAGCTGGGTGGTCATGTCAGTGGCAGCGGCGCGTACATTGGTGAGTTTCTTTTCTTTGGTAACGTTGATTTCGAGGTCGTCGCCACGACGGTTTAAGCCGATAATCATGCCTTCGTAAACCTGCGTGCCCGGGCCGATGAAGGCGGTGCCACGTTCTTCCACAGTGGCCAGCGAATACGTGGTGGCGGGGCCGGTGGCAGCAGAGATGAGCACACCGTTGCGCAGTTGTTGGAGCGGGGCACCGAGCGGTTCGTAGCCGGTGAGCAAGGTGTTCATAATGGCCGTGCCTTTGGTGGCAGTGAGCAGGATGTTGCGCAGGCCGATGAGCGTGCGCGTGGGCAGCGTGAAGATGAGGCGCGTGGTGGCTTTGGTGGTGGGCTCCATGGAGACGAGATTGGCGCGGCGGCGGCCGAGCTCGGCCGAAACGGCGCCCACGTGCTCTTCCGGCACCTCGATGGTGAGCTCTTCGACCGGCTCGAGGGTTCGGCCGTTTTCTTCTTTGGTAACGACTTCCGGGCGGCCAACTTCGAGCTCAAAGCCTTCACGGCGGAGGGTTTCGATGAGCACCGAAAGGTGCAGCTCGCCACGGCCGGCCACGAGGAAGCTGGTGCCACGATCGGTGACGCGCAGGCCGACGTTGGTCTCGAGCTCGCGACTCAAGCGGGCGCCGATTTGGCGCGAGGTCGTAAATTTGCCTTCGCGGCCGGCAAACGGCGAGGTATTGGGGCCGATTTGGATTTGGAGCGTCGGCGCTTCGATTTGCATGGCAGGCAAGCTTTCGGGATTGTCGGCGGCGGCCAGCGTGGCGCCAATACCGGCTTGCGGCACGCCGGTTATCCAGACGATGTCGCCGGCGGCCACTTCGGCAGCTTCGACCCGGCCGAGGCCCTGGGCCACATAGAGCTTTTCGGCGCGGGCCGCGGTGAGCTTGCCCTCGCGATCAATGAGGGCAAGGGCCTGCCCGGTGCGTACGTCGCCACGCTGGACCCGGCCAATGGCGTACTTGCCCTGGTACGAATCCCAGGCCAGCGAGGTAACGAGCAGCTGAAAATCGCCGTGCGGCTCGACGCGCGGGGCCGGGATATCATTCGTAATGGCATCAAAGACCGGTTCGAGGTTGGCCGGCGCTACTGTTTCGGCGGCTGTGGGTTCGTGATCCCAGGCTTTGCCGTCGCGGCCGATGGCGTAGTAGATCGGAAATTCGAGCTGGTCATCGGAAACAGCGAGCTCAAGGAAGAGATGCTCGACTTCGCTTACGACTTCGGCGGCGCGAGCGTCGCGTTTGTCGACCTTGTTGATGATAACGACGGGCTTGAGGCCAAGCGCCAGCGCGCGCGATAACACGAATTTGGTTTGCGGCATTGGACCTTCGGCGGCGTCCACGATGAGCAGACAGCCGTCGGCGAGACCCAGCGTGCGCTCGACTTCGCCGGAGAAATCGGCGTGGCCGGGCGTGTCGATGATGTTGATCTTGTAGCCGTTGTGCGAGACCGCGATGGTTTTGGCCGAAATCGTAATCCCCCGCTCGCGTTCAAGATCGCCGGTGTCGAGGATGGTGGTTTGGCTCATTTCGGCCTGGTTGTCGCGAAACGTACCGGCCTGTTTTAAGAGGCCGTCGACGAGCGTGGTTTTGCCGTGGTCGACGTGCGCGATAATGGCAACGTTGCGGATTTGACTGGTGGCGGTAATGGTGGGATTCATGGGCTCACATTAAAACGCCGGGCGGACCGGCGGCAGATTTTGTTAATTATAGCAGATTGCTTCAGGTTTGTCACGTTTGGCGGCAATAAGACTCGCGGGAGCGGCGTAGTTGTGCCGGCGTGGGCGGCACGTTAGCATAAGAGCCATGATTCGGCACACTATTAGCGTTATGGGCAAGCAGACTGCGTATTGGGAACGCAACCCCGATGAAGCCCGGACGCTGGTGCTGCTGCATGGCTTTCGTGGCAATCACAAAGGCCTGACTGATCTGGCCCAGCATTTGGCCGGTTTCCGGCTGATTTTGCCCGATCTGCCCGGCTACGGGGAGTCAGAGCCGCTCGGTGTGCCGCATACACTCACCCATTATGCCCAATGGCTCGACCAGTTCGCGGCCGCCTTGGACCTTAAGAGTTGGGCGAGTTGCGGCCACTCGTATGGGGGTTCGATCGTGCTGATCCAGGCGGTAACGGGACGGCGTCGGCCGGACGCGGTGGTGGCCATGGCGCTGGCGGCGGTGCGGCAAGGCTGGGGCAGTACGCTGGCCGCCGCGTATTACGAGGCCGGCCGGGTGTTGCCGCCGAGACTGCGCCAGCGGTGGATTGCCGACCGCCTGCTCGACCATGCGGCCGGCCGCTGGTTGTTTCGCACCGTGACTCCGAAGCGGCGACGCGAGCTGATGCGGCGCGGCGACCGCAATCTGCCGGAGTTGAATCCGCAAGTGGTGACCGAGGAATACCTGAGCACGTTACGCACAGACCTCGCACCCTACGCCACGGCAGTGAAGGCGCCGATGCTGGTGATAGCGGGCGCTCGCGATATTATCGTGCCGCTGGGACGGGTCAAGCGCCTGGTCGCGCTGATGCCGCACGGCACGCTGGTGGTGATGGAGGATGAAGGCCACCTCGCGCCTATTGAAGAGCCGGCGACAACGGCTTCGATTATTAAACGATTTCTGGCACATTAGCCGGGTGGTCAGCCGTGCCGGTTAGCGCTCAGTTTTTGCTCAACCAATTCAACGACATTATCGACACGAGTATCCAACGCCTCACGCTTAAAATCCTTAAAAAGATGCTCATCATACGCAGTGACGCTACTCATTGTGAAGCCGGCTTTCTCGAAATAAGCAGCGAGGTCATCCTCGGAGAAGAAGTGGCGCTTGAGCCGAATTATGCCCCTGACCGGGTCAGTTTCAGTGTATTCGGTGAGCTCGGTAACCGGGCCATAGACTGAATCCGGCATATGTGCATGGTCGCATTTATCGGAACGAACAACGATGAAAATCTTGCCGCCGGGTTTGAGGGCACGATATAACTCCGAAAGCGCCTCTACTAACTTGTCCCTGGCTAAATAATGCAGTACCAGCCGAGCATAAATATAATCGAAGTGGTTAGCATCATAGGGCAGGGGTTCTGCGACGTCTTCCAATCTGATCTCAATGCGACCCTCAAGATGCCTATCGACAATTTGCTCCCGTGCAAAATTTAAGCCCGGGTCGTCTATCGTGGTGGCAATGATACGACGTGCAGGATTCATTTCAGTCATCCTGATTTCGGCGATGCCGCCGGTAGATATACCTACGCTGTAGACGAGCAGGTCTTTGTCGGTCAGCAGGTCAAGCCCATGTTCTTCACTCGTAGACGCCGCGATTGTCATGCTCCTGAGGTAAATCTGTGTCCATGTGTCGAATCTTCATGCGCTTAATTATAGCAATCGGCCTCCAGCGAACGGCTAGCGGCCGCGGGGTGGGCGGCCGGACTTTGGTTTGGTGCGCGCAGGTTTGAGGGTTTCGATTTGATCGCGGAGGGTGGCGGCTTTTTCGAATTGGAGGTTCTGGGCGGCCATTTGCATTTGCTCGGTGAGCTCTTTGACGATGCGGGCGCGGTCTTCTTTGGGAATCGTGTTGGGGTCGAATTCGCGCACGTCGGCCTTCTCGGCCTCTTCCGCCTGGCGCATGCGTTCGCCCATGGCCTTTTTGATTCCTTCGGGCGTGATGCCGTGCTCGGTGTTATAGGCTTCCTGGACTTCACGTCGCCTGGTCGTGGTATCGATGGCTGTGCGCATGGAGTCGGTAATGCGATCGGCGTACATAATAACGCGGCCCTCAACATGCCGGGCGGCGCGGCCGATGGTTTGGATGAGCGCGGATTGGCCGCGCAGGAAGCCTTCTTTGTCGGCGTCGAGGATGGCGACGAGCGAGACTTCGGGCAGATCGAGGCCCTCGCGCAAGAGATTAATGCCAACCACCACGTCGTAGACGCCGGCGCGCAGGTCCTGGAGGATGTCGACGCGCTCGAGGGTGTGCACTTCCGAATGCAAATATTGGACCTTGATGCCGGCCTCGTTGAGGTACTCGGTGAGGTCTTCGGCCATGCGCTTGGTGAGGGTGGTAACGAGCACACGCTGGCCGCGCGCAGTGGTGGCGCGGATTTCGGCCAGCAGGTCGTCGATTTGGCCCGTGATCGGACGCACATCGATTTGGGGATCGAGCAGGCCGGTGGGGCGGATCACTTGCTCCACCACCTGGCTCGAGCGCGAAAGCTCGAGCTCGGCCGGGGTGGCGGAAACATCCACGACCTGGTTTAAATGGCGGTCGAATTCGGCCCATTTGAGTGGCCGGTTGTCGAGCGCGGACGGCAGGCGGAAGCCGTATTCCACGAGGGTTTCTTTGCGGGCGCGGTCGCCGTTGTACATGCCGCGGACCTGCGGGAGCGTGATGTGCGATTCGTCAACGAACATCAGGAAATCGTCCGGGAAGTAGTCGAGGAGGGTGGCGGGCTGTTCGCCGGGCTCGCGGTCCGAGAGGAAGCGCGAATAGTTTTCAATGCCGGGCACCATGCCGGTTTCTGAAAGCATCTCCATGTCGAATCTGGTGCGTTGCTTGAGGCGCTGGGCTTCGAGGAGTTTGCCGTCTGATTCAAGTTGGCCGAGGCGCTCGTCGAGCTCTTCACCGATTTTCTGCACGGCAATGCGGAGTTTTTCCTGCGGAGTTACATAATGCTTGGCCGGAAAGATTTTGAGCTCCTTACGCTCATTCGTAAGTTCACCCGTGAGCGGGTCGAGCTGGCGCATGCGCTCAAGCTCGTCGCCGAAAAACTCGAGGCGGTAGGCCACTTCTTCGCCGACCGGGAAAATGTCGACCACATCGCCGCGCACGCGGAATTTGCCGCGCGCGAAATCGAGGTCATTGCGCTGGTACTGGATGTCGGTGAGCTGGCGCAGGAGTTTGTCGCGCAGGCGGCGCTCCCCCACTTTGAGATCGATGGTCATGGCGGTGTAATCAGAAACGTTGCCGAGGCCGTAAATACAGCTTACGGAAGCCACAATCAACACGTCTCGGCGGGTGAGCAGGCTCATGGTGGCGGCGTGGCGCAGGCGGTCGATCTCTTCGTTAATCGAGGAGTCCTTCTCAATGAAGGTGTCGGAGCGCGGAATGTAGGCTTCGGGCTGGTAGTAATCGTAATAGCTCACGAAATATTGCACGGCGTTGTCGGGGAAAAACTGGCGGAACTCGGCATAGAGCTGGGCCGCCAGGGTTTTGTTGTGCGAGAGCACGAGCGTGGGCCGCTGCAATTGCTGCACAATGTTGGCCATGGTGAAAGTTTTGCCCGAGCCGGTCACGCCGAGCAGAGTTTGCTCGCGATCGCCGCGGCGCAGCCCGCTCACGAGCTGCTCAATGGCTTTGGGCTGGTCGCCGGCCGGTTCGTAGTTACTTGAAAGCTTGAATTCGGGCATATGGTTCTATTATAGCGGATGATTGTCTTTTATTATATTTTATGCTATAGTAACGGCGCTAACTCCCGGATTCAACCGAGACGCAAGGAGCGAGGGATGCACTGGTTGTTTGACCCGTTTGAAATGAGCTGGCGGGTGCCCGAGATCCAGGGCCTGCGGCCGCCGGTGTGGCCGACTGAGCTTTATGGCCTGGCGGTCGCACTGCTGATTACTACTCTGTGCCTGATCGCCGGGGGCTTGCGAGCGCGGCTCGCTACGCGCCGCGTCCATGGATACTGGCTTTTCAGCTGGCCGGCGCTGGCATGCGCGATCGCGGTGGCGTGCGTGTGCGTAGCCACGATGGCCGTGTGCTATGTGAAGCTTCAGGGCTGGCCGACCTACGGGTACGAAGGTAACATCCCGGTAGCGCAAGCCCGGCTGGTGCAGGTACAACGCGTGCTTTGGTTCAAGGACTGGCTGGCGCTGCTGGCACTCACCATGGCG
>Ga0209420_1000729_pt1 | contig 16482 bp, 11 predicted proteins | sample BlaSpr_A8_OM1_O1_FD_187972 | JGI IMG/M metagenome (GOLD analysis project Ga0209420, IMG submission 187972) | Forest soil microbial communities from Thunder Bay, Ontario, Canada - Black Spruce, Ontario site 2_A8_OM1_O1 (SPAdes) (version 2) | ecosystem: Environmental > Terrestrial > Soil > Boreal... | reverse complement strand
CTCCGCAAACTGCGCGACGATTTTTCCCCCAACTATCTAGCCGCCGTCTTCGACGTAGCCGCCAAGACTCACCGCGCCACGCAGGCCGAAGCCATCACCACCATCCGCAAATTCGACATCAAAACCCAAACCTTCACCGAAGTCGAATACAAAGGCTACAAAGCCAACCGTGCCGCCATGCCCGAGGATCTCGCCCAGCAGATTCCCTACATCCGCCGCGCCCTCGAAGCCTACCGCATCCCCATCCTCGAACTAGCCGGCTTCGAAGCCGACGACGTGATCGGCACCCTGGCTCGCAAAGCCGCCGCCGCAAAGCATCCCGTCTACGTAGTCTCCAGCGACAAAGACATGATGCAACTGGTCACTGACGATGTTCACATCCTCAATCCTCCCAAAGACAATCTGATCTGCGACGCCGCCAAAGTAGAAGAAATTCTAGGAGTCCCTCCCGAGCGCGTGATCGATATCATGGCCCTCCGCGGCGATGCCATCGACAACATCCCCGGAGCCCCCGGGATCGGCGACAAAGGCTCGGTCGAAATCATCAAACGCTTCGGCTCGGTCGAGCAGGCTCTCGATCGCGCCAACGAAGTCGAAAAGAAAACCTACCGCGAATCCCTCCAGAACAATCGCGACATCATCCTCTTCAGCAAAAGCATGGCCACCATCGACACCAACGTCCCGGTCGAGTTGGACGTCGAAGCCATGCGCGCCGGCCAGCCCGATCTCGATCTCCTCCGCCAGCTTTTCACCGAACTCGAATTCACTTCGCTGTTGAAAGAGCTGCTGCCGGACGTTCAAGTCACGGAATCTCACTACAGCGAAGCTCAGTCGACGGAGGACGTGGAGGCCACCGTTAGATCTCTGGCGCCCGAAGGCGCGCTGGCAATCGCAGTTGAGTCCGAGCAAACAGCACCGCTTCCAGAAAGCGAGGAGGAAGTCGTCGACGAAGTCCCGCAGTCAGGAATGCTCGCCCTCACCGATGACCAATCTCCCGCAACAGCACCCGAGCCCGCTGCCCGACGCGTCGCAATTTCTGGAGCGGCTGGTTCCGCCGTGATCGTGAAGCTGGACTCCGCCAGTGCCGCGGCGAAGCTTCGAACCATCCTCACCGACACCACGCCAAAAGCAATTCACGATTACAAAGCGGCGATTCATGCGCTAGCTCCTTTGGGCATCACCCTGCAAGGCGTCGAGCACGACCCTATGCTCTACTCCTACCTGCTCGATCCCACGTATTCCTCGCATCGCTTCGCCGACGTAGCTCTCCGCCGTTTCAATCTCAAATTAAGCGGCGATCTGGCTGAAGCCGCCGACGTGACCGGAAGGCTCACCACCGCATTGAAAGAAGACGTCAAGCAGGCAGGACTAACCAGGCTCTACGAAGAAATCGATCTCCCGCTGGTTCCAGTTCTAGCCCGCATGGAGCAAGCCGGAGTAAAAATCGACACCGTCGCGCTAGCGAAAATGTCCACCGAACTCGAGCGCGCGAGCAGCTCCAAAGCCAAAGAAATTTACGAGCTCGCCGGAACCGAATTCAATATCAGTTCTCCCAAGCAACTAGCTGACGTACTCTTCAATCGCTTGAACCTTCCCAAGCCGGTGAAGTACGGTCGAGGGCGCGTTACATCGACCGCTGTCGATGTCCTCGAAGCCCTGGCGGAAGACCATCCTATCGCCAGAAAAGTTCTCGACTACCGCCAGCTAACCAAGCTGAAATCCACCTACGTCGACACTCTACCCGTGTTAATTAATCCCGCGACCGGACGCCTGCACACCACCTTCTACCAGGCCGGCACAGCAACAGGGCGTCTCTCCTCCGCCAATCCCAATCTGCAAAACATTCCCATCCGCACTGAACTAGGACGCGGCATCCGCGCCGCCTTCATCGCCGAACCCGGCCACGTCCTCCTGACCGCCGACTATTCGCAGATCGAACTCCGCCTGCTAGGCCACTTCTCCGGCGACCCGCTACTGGTCGAAGCCTTCCGGCGCGGTGACGACGTCCACACGCTCACCGCCTCCCAAGTCTTCGGAGTCCCGCCGCTGATGGTCACGCTCGACCATCGCCGTCAGGCTAAGGTAGTAAATTTCGGTATAGTCTACGGACTCTCCGCCTTCGGCCTGTCGCAAAATCTTGGCATCGAAACGGCCGAAGCAAAACTTTTCATCGCCAACTATTTCGAAAAATACAAGGGCGTTCGCGCCTTCATCGACAAAACTCTCGAAGAAGCCCGCCGCGACCTGAAAGTAAGAACCCTTCACGGCCGCATCCGCCCCATCCCCGACATCAACAGCAAGAACTTCACCCAGCGCGGCTTCGCCGAGCGCACCGCTGTAAACACCCCGCTGCAAGGCACCGCGGCAGACTTAATCAAGGTAGCAATGATCAGAATCGACGCGGCTCTGCAAGAGCAGAAACTGAAATCAAGAATGACGCTGCAAGTGCACGACGAACTAGTCTTCGAGGTCCCCGAAAAAGAAGTGGAAACAGTGCAGTCCCTAGTCCGCGAGCAAATGGAGCAAGCCCACGCATTAGCAGTCCCGTTGCTGGTAGAGATGGAAGTAGGCCCCAACTGGAGAGATCTAGACTAGCGTGCGGCACGGCTCGTGTGGGTCGGACACTCCTGTCCGACAAGTGCCGGCATCAGGAATGAAGCGGGTGCCCCCGTCTTCATAAGCCACATAGTCAGGACGTGTCGTTCTGGTTATGTGGCTAAGCATTCAGCAATTGCATTCGCCGTTTGCTTTCCGCGACCCCGGCCTCGACGTGAACGTCCGCATAAAGCTTGCCCGCTTCCTGCCACTGCGCCCGCGCCTGCTTGATTTCTCCCATCGATTCTTTCAACAGAGCCGAGCCGCGGAGCGCGTTGGCTAAATCCAGTGGCGGAGTTTCCACCTGTTCGCGGTAGATACGCAGGGCCTCATCGTAACAACCTTCCGCGAGCCGGTGATTGCCTTCATGGCGTTGAATGTCGGCCACGTGCCGAATCGTATGCGCAACCTTGAGTGGATCGCCTTCGACTCGGTAAAGAGCCACCGCCTCTTCATAGTGCCGCGACGCGGCATCGTTGTGATGCAGATCTCTCTCAGCCTGGCCCAGTCCGGCAAGCGCCCTCGCCAATTTCCCTGGCGCGGCAACTTCCCGGCAGAGCGCAACGGCCTCGACCAGATCGCGCTTTGCGTCGTCGAGCCGATTCTCTCTCCGCGCCTCTAGAGCTTGTTGCATCAATCGATCGATTGTGTCACTCACGACTGCCACCTCCTCATTACACTCCCAGCGCCCTCTGTATCTCGCCCGCAATCCCCGCCGTAAGCGCCTGCATCTTCTCCTCCGACTCCGCCTCCACCATCACCCGTGCCAAAGCCTCAGTCCCCGAATACCGCACCACGACACGCCCGTTCCCATCTAACTCGCGCTCGGCATCCTCAATCGCCCGCTGCACCTCCGGCACCTGCGCAAACGGAATCTTCTCCCGCACCCGCACATTCTGAATCTTCTGCGGAAACACTTTCAAATCCCCGACCAGCTCCGCAAGTGACTTCCGCGAACGCACAATCACATCCATCACCCGCAAGGCAGTCAGCAAGCCATCGCCGGTGGTAGCATCGCCATCACGAAAAATAATGTGCCCCGATTGCTCTCCGCCTAGAGTAGCCCCAGTCTTCAGCATCTCCTCCAGAACATACTTGTCACCCACGTTCGCCCGCAACATACGAATGCCGGCTTTTTTCAACGCGATCTCAACACCCATATTCGACATCGTCGTAGCGACGACCGTCGATCCGTTCAATTTCCCGCGTGCCTGCAAATCCCGCGCCGCCAACAGCAGCACGCCATCGCCATTCACCACGCGGCCCGCGTCATCGCAAAACAAAGCCCGGTCGGCATCGCCGTCAAACGTAACGCCCAGATCAAACTTCCCGCCGGACGCAGCCACAGCCTGGCCCAAAGTTTCGGGATGCAGCGCCCCACACCCTTGATTAATATTTTTCCCATCCGGCGTCACATGAATAAACGTCGCCTGGATCTCCAAACTCCGAAACAACTCCGGAGCCTCCGCCGTAGCCGCTCCATTCGCGCAGTCCACTAGTACGCGCATCCGGCTCAAATCCGACGAAACACTGCCGGCCAACGATTCGATGTAAGCCTTGCGCAGCAATGCTTCTCCCGGCAACGACGGCCCGGCAACTTTCAGCGCCGTATCGTCCATCACTCCTGGCTTTGCCAGCAGCGCAAAGATTTCCTGTTCAATCGCCAGCTCCCGCGCATCGGTTAGCTTGAATCCGTCCGCGGAAAAAACTTTAATCCCGTTATCCGTCCACGGATTATGCGAAGCCGAGACCACCACCCCCGCCGCAAACCCGCGCGACCGCGCCAGAAAGGCAATCCCAGGCGTCGTGATCACGCCCGCGCTGTGCACTTCCACACCCACCGCCGCCAACCCTCCCGCCACGCGGTCCGCGATCCACCCGCTCGATTCCCGCGTATCCTGCCCCATCACCGCACGCGCCCTCGGCGCGGCGCGAATCAGCTCATGTCCCAGCGCGCGCCCAATCAGATACGCGCTCTCCGCCGTCAGCGGAAATTCCCCGGCCACGCCGCGTATCCCGTCCGTGCCAAACAATTGTCTGCCTTGATTACTCATAGACGACTACTCATTGACGATTGCTCATAAGACTGTGCGGGTTCATAAGAAAAGCCGGATGTCCGAGAAGATTCGTATCAGGGTATGCCTTCAGGCTTACCGTATCGTGACACATTATCATCGCGCCTTCAGGCGCTGCGATTTACCCGCTGGCGGTCAATCAGTGCGCATCCGCAGCCGGACTCTTCGTCATGATCACCGTCACTCGCACCGGCGTCGGCTGTACCACCTGCACCAGTGGATCCGCAACGTACACGTTGGTCGTGAATGTGGCCTGTGTCCTCGTCCCCGAAGCGTCCACCGGATCAGTCGTGGCCGCATCCACCACTTCCACATGACGCTTCGGCCCCGTGATCGTGATTCTGTCCGGATCCACGAGCACCTTGGCGATCTGTTCCCCCGGGCCTACGCTTACCCGCGGATGAATCTCCACATCACTGCGCGTCAGCCGCATATCAAAACTAAGATGCACCTGGCCCGGCACCACCTGCACCACATGCAGTTCCCTCTGATGACGAATTTGCTGTGCCGTCAGATCGAAGGTGCGCTCGCCCGGCTGGGCGTCTCCCAACTCAAGTTCGGCGTGCAAGTCCGTCGAGCGCAACTCCCGGATCACCCGCTCCGGTCCGCGCACTCGGATCTGCGCCTCAGGAATAGTGACCGAACTGACCTCCAGGTGCTGAGGGACGTGCTGGAAAACGATCGGCACTCGCACTTCCACTTCCGCCGATTCTTCGTCCGGCGAAATCGCCATCCACAATCCCGTCGCCAGTACCAGCGACAAAATCTTCAGCCAGAAGTTGTGCAGCACCCGCCGCCGCAAAAAGCTCATCATAGCGGGCGCTCCGTTTCTGCATCACCATCCCCATCCGTGCCCACCTGCGCTCCCGTCCGCGGCGGCGACTCCTGCCCTCCATCCGACTCATCGCTTGGCGGTTCCATGGTCGGCAACGCTACCGGCGACATATACCGTCGCAGCTCCATGCTCAACACCTCGCGCAGGTGTTCCACCGACAGATCCCGTTCGATCTTTCCTCCCACAGCCACGCTGATCGCGCCCGTTTCTTCGGAAACAATCACCGCAATCGCGTCCGTCTCTTCGGTGATGCCGATCCCCGCCCGGTGCCGCGTTCCCATCTGCGTCGAGAGCACCGGATTCATCGACAGCGGCAGAAAGCATGCCGCCGCCGCCAACCGGTCTTTCCGGATGATCACCGCTCCATCATGCAAAGGTGCGCTCGGCCGGAAAATCGTGGCCAGCAGATCATAGGAAAGCCGCGCGTCCATCGCCACGCCACTCTCAATATATGTCCGCAACCCGATCTCGCGCTCAATCACGATCAACGCGCCGGTCTGATGCTGCGAAAACAGGTTCGCCGCCAGCACGATATCGTCATACGAATCCCCTTCCACCGCCGATCCGCGCAGAAAGCTAACCCGCCGCCCCACATCCGACAACATGTGCCGGATCTCCGACTGGAACACCACAATCAGCGCAAACACCACATAGGGCAGTAAATGACTGACCAGCCAGTTCAACGTAACCAGCTCGCCGATCCGCGCCAGGTAAAATGCCGCCGCCACCGCCGCCAGCCCTGCCAGCATCGGCGCCGCCCGCGTCCCCCGGATCATCACCAGCACTTCGTAAATAATCAGCGCCACCAGCAGAATATCGAGCACCGTAAACGACACTCGCGACCATGGCGCCATCATTTGCATTGCCGGATCTCTCAGCCCAGGAAGTTCAAACGTTGGAACCTAACATTCTAATGCAGCCCTGAATAGGTACGCTTGTCATCCTGAGCAAGCGTTCTTTGCGCGGTGAAGGATCCGGGCGAGCCGCGCGATGTGTCGCGTTTTTTGCGACACAATAATCGCGCGCTTGGCTCGCTTCCCTATTGTTTCTTGCCGCCGCCCGTGTCCGCTCCCGTTGCCTTCACCACCGCCGCAACCTCTCCCCGCGCCAAGCGCGCCGAAATTTCCTCCCCAACTTTCACCAGCCCTGCATCCTTCACCAACTGCCCCGCGCTATCAAACACCAGAGCATACCCGCGCTCCAGAATCGCCAGTGGAGAAAGCGCCTCCAGCGCCCGCCCCATGCGCTCCATGCGGACCTTATTCTGCAAAAGCTGATTCCGCATCGCAGCCGCCAAAGCCGCAGTCCCCGCCGCAAGTTCACCACGAATTCCCGCCAGCACCCGCCGCAAATCGTAATGCCGCACGGCCGCCGCCAGCGTCTCCCAACGACGCCGCATTAACTCCAGCGACACCCGCTCCCCGCGCTCCAGCCGGAAAGTCAAATCATCCACCTTCTGCTGCCGCTGCCGGATCAAATCCATCATGCGCGCAAACGCCCCGTCATGCGACCGTTCCATCAGCGCATGCCGGGCCTCCAGCAACCGACGCTCCATCGCCCGCACCAGCCGCTCCCGCACCGCCTCCGCCTGCGTCTCCACTTCCACCCGCGACCGGATCACCAACTCCGCCGCCGCCGAAGGCGTCGCCGCCCGCAGATCCGCCACAAAATCCACAATCGTGAAATCCGTCTCGTGCCCCACCGCCGAAATCACCGGAATCTCCGACGCCGCCACCGCCCGCGCCAGCCTTTCGTCATTGAACGCCACCAAATCTTCCGCCGACCCTCCACCGCGCCCCACAATAATCACCTCGACACTGCGGCTCGCGTCGCTCCGGACTTCATTGAAATACCGCACGCCAGCCGCGACTTCCGCAGCCGCGAAATCCCCCTGCACCTGCGCCGGATAAATCACCACATTCACCGTGTGATGCCGTCTCTGCAGAATATTCAAAATGTCCCGCAGCGCCGCCGCCTGCGGCGATGTAACAATCCCAATCCGTCCCGGCAAGGTAGGAATCGCTTTCTTCCGCTCCGCCGCAAACAATCCCTCTGCCTCCAGCTTCGCCTTCAGTTGCTCAAACGCAACCTGCAACCCTCCCGCGCCTTTGGGCTCGATATACTCCGCCGCAATCTGCAACTCCCCGCGATCTTCATAAATCGTCACCCGCCCCCGCATCACCACCTGCATCCCATCCGCCGGACGAAATCGCAGCAACCGCGCCTTCGCACTGAACATCACCACCCGGATCTGCGCGTCCCCATCCTTCAGCGTGAAATAAAGATGCCCAGACTCCGGCGCCCGAAAATTAGAAATCTCCCCCTCCACCCAAGCATCGGAATACTCCCGCTCCACATGAGTACGCACCGCCGCCACCAAAGCGCGCACACTCCAAACCCTCCGCTCCGGCGGCGCAAACCTGAACCCAAGTTGATCAGTCAGAGACATAGATCAGAAGAAAAGCCGCGAAGCGGCGAAAGATTGCAGCCCAGAGCCTGCCGAAGGGGCGCAAGCCCTGGGTTATTTCATACACCATGACCCAGCCCCCGAGTGGCCAAAGAAAAATTGTCACCTCCGCCACCGGCTAATCAAATAAAGCACCACCGATAGCACCACACTCACCACCACCGAAGTAGCCAGCGGAAAATAAACCGCAGCATTTTTCCCGCGATACAAAAAATCCCCCGGCAGCCGCCCCAAAGGCAAGTTCGTCCGCCCCAGCAGCATCAGCACAACCCCAGCCACCACAATCCCCGCACCCAACCCAACCAGCAACTTACCCAACTCAGTCATAAACAAGTCTCTAGTCACTTCGCCCGATACACCGTCTTCCCCGCCACCATGGTCCACACCACCTTCGTATCCCGCATCTCCTCCGGAGAAACCGTCAACACGTCGCGGTCCAGCAAAACCAGATCCGCGTGCTTACCCGGAGCAATCGTTCCAATCGAATCCATATTCATAGCCCGCGCCGAATTCCGCGTATAGGCATAGAACATCGCCACGCGTGGCATATCCTGCGACGGATCGAGCACTCCCTCCGGCCCCTTACGTGTCTCCGCTTGATAAATCGCGCGGAACACGTTCGCCGTCGAAACCGGCCAGTCGCTTGCCCCCGAAATAATCCCCCCACTATCCAAAATCGACCGTGCTGGATATTGCCACCTGTAAATCTCCGGATCCAGATATGGCTTCAAAATCCCAATCGTATCCGGACTGGCCTCCGCCCAGAAAAGCTGCAACGCGCTCACCACGCCCAACTCCCGGAACCGCGGAAAATCCTCCGGCTGCACAAACTGTTCATGCGTAATCGTATGCGGCAATCCGGAATCTCCGTTCGCCTTGCGCGCCGCCGCAATCCCATCCAGCGCCGCCGTCACAGCGCCGTCGCCAATCGCATGCACGTGAATGATCAACCCCTGCTTGTCCGCCGCCACGCACAGCTCAGCAAACTTCTTCGGCTCAAACAGCAAGTCGCCATTGCGCCCCGTATTCCTGTACGGCTTGCTGAGATGCGCCGTCTGCGAGGGATACTCCACCACTCCGTCGGCAAAAATCTTGATCCCCGTCACGTGCAGATGAGGCACATTCTTGTAAGCGTCGCGCGTCTTCTGCACTCCGGCCAGTTCCCCCACCGGATCCTTCGCAAACACCTGCGGAAACGCCACCACCTCTGAAGTCAGCTCACCTCGGTCTGCCAGCATTTTGTACGCTCGCAAAACAGAATCACTGGCCAGCGGATCAAGCCACGCCGTGATCCCCAGGCTGTGCTCATATTCAACAGCAGCTCGCCCCGCCGCCAGCAACCTGTCGCCGGTGGGCTCAGGCAGCAGCGGCTCAATCTTCTCCATGCCCGCGTCCACCAGAAATCCGTTCGGCCGCCCGTCTTTTTCCGTACCGTAATAGCCCCGCTCCTCAACCGAAAGCCCCTGCAGAAAATCAGCCGTGATGCCCGCCCGCCGCAGCAGTGCTCGATTCGCCCATGCCGTGTGCCCATCCATCCCGCGCAGAAGAACGCTCTGCTTCTCGTATGCTCCAGTGCTGAAATCTGCATTGAGCACGTCAGGATGCGACCAGAACTCCAGCGGCATGCCAAGGACCTCAAGAATGTCGCCGCGCATGCCCTTACCCGTTTTCTCTGCGTCTGCGGCAAACGCCGCAAGCTGATCGAGTGACTCCACTTTCTCGCTGGCGTCGGCAGATATCAAGTTGAGCCCACCGTCGATCGAGTGACTGTGCGAATCGATGAACCCGGGAAAAAGACTCTTGCCCTCCAGATCAATGCGCTCCGCCTTCGCCGATACCGATTTCACCACCTCCGCAAAGTTGCCCACCGCTACGATCTTGTCCCCGCGAATCGCAACCGCTTCCCCATATGGATTCTGCGGATCACCGGTGAAAATCTTGGCGTTGAAGAAAATCCGCTCCCCGGATTTCTCCTGCGCCCTAATCGAGGAACCTGCCAGAAAAAAGAATGCCGTAACCCAGAGGAGCACCACCGAACGCAGCAGAAATTGCTTCACGGAATCACCCTCTCCCAAGCCAACACCCAAGATTCACAACTTAAGACCTGACCCCATTGCCCGTCTCATCGCCGCTTCTATCTGCCAACCGAGAAAAACCAGCGGCATTCCCGCTTTCAGCAGCCATCCCGCCTGCACCAAAGAGTTTGCCTTACCCGCACAACCCTGCCATAATTCCTCCACTGCGGGCGTAACAGGAGAGGTTTAGGAAACAATACCTCCCCCATCCAACTCCGTCCTACCCGCAATTCAGACAGCCAATTCCGCGCTCCAACCTGTCCCCGCGTTATAGGGAGCGCCCCAGGGGTCTCATCATGCCGCTCTGCAGACGATTTGTCACGCGACTCATCTTAACCGCTATCTCCATTTCCTGGTGGCTTCGCCGGCGGCGCATCCCTCGCGTTCTCCCAGGACGCCCTCACCTACCACAACAACTCTGCCCGCACCGGACTCAATTCCGCCGAGACCACGCTCACACTAAGCAATGTCAATTCCGCATCGTTCGGAAGGTTATTCACTCTCACAGTCGACGGCCGGGTCGACGCTGAGCCTCTTTACCTCTCAGCCGTTCCCATCCCCGGCCGCGGCACCCACAACCTCCTTAATTGTCGCCACCGAACATGATTTGGTCTAGACCTTCGACGCCGACACCGGCTCGCTCATCTGGCACATTTCCACTCTCGAGTCGGGCGAGACCACGTCCGATGATCGTGGCTGCTCCCAGGTCACGCCAGAAATCGGAATCACTTCCACTCCTGCCATCCAACGCCCTTCAGGGTCGAACGGTGTTATCTATGCCGTCGCCATGTCGAAGGATTCTTCCGGCAACTATCATCAGCGCTTGCACGCTCTCAACGCCCCCACCGGCGCTGAGCGCTATAAGAGCCCTGTCGAGATTACGGCCAAATTCCGCGGAACCGGCGATAACAGTTCCGGCGGTTACGTCGTCTTCGATCCCGCCCAATGCAAAGAACGCTCCGCTCTTCTTATTACCGGCGGCATAGTTTATCTGGCCTGGTCGTCGCACTGCGACATTCGTCCCTACACTGGCTGGGTCATGGGCTACAACCCGATTTCGCTGGCCCAGGAATCTGTCATCAACGTCACCGCCAACGGCAATGAAGGTGCGATTTGGGGGCCTCACCTCCGGTAATCTCGGCAACATCTTTTTCCTCGCGCCAATGGCACCTTCGACACCACTTTGAAGTCCAACGGATTCCCCAGCAGCGGCGACTGCGGCACGCCTTCATCAGACTCACCACCGCCAGCGGCAGCCTCGTCGCGGCCGACTATTTTGAGATGGACAACGGCGTGACGGAAAGTGAGGGCGACGTTGACCTCGGTTCCGGCGGAGCCATCTTGCTATCTGGGATACAAGACGCTTCCGGCACCGCCTGGAAGCTCGCTGCCGGTGCTGGTAAAAGACGGCAATCTTTACATCGTCAATCGCAACTCCATGGGAAAGTTCAATTCCGGCAGCAACAAGATCTATCAGGAACTCCCAGGAGCCTTGCCCGGCGGCATCTGATCCTCACGCGCGTACTCCGGCAACAAGCTGTATTTTGGCCCGGTCGGCCAGCCCATCCTCGCTTTTCAATTTAAGAACGCAAAACTGCTGGCCACTCCCGTTGCGAAAACCACCAATAGCTTCGGCTATCCCGGAGCCACTCCCAGCATCTCCTCCAACAACGGTGAAAATGCAATCGTCTGGGCCGCGGAGAATACCAATCCCGCTGTCTTGCACGCCTACAACGCCACCAACTTGCTCGAGCTCTACAACTCCAACCAGGCCGCCGATTCACGCGATCACTTCGGTGCCGGCAACAAGTTCATTACTCCGCTCATCATCAACGGAAAGTTTACGTAGGCACAACCACCGGCGTAGGCGTCTTCGGCCTCCTCCCGAAATAGCTGCTGTGGCAAATAACCGGTGTGGCGCGGGCGCCCTCGCCCGCGAACGCATGCGGCGGCACGTCGCCGAGTTCAAGGTAATCGCAGCACTCATCGCGTCGTGAGTCTGCGTTCCGATCGGGAAGGGCACGACGTCATTTCTTAGCCTGCCCTGAGCAAGCGAAGCGCGCCAAGGGTGCCATAAGGTCTGAGGTTAGGTAAGGCTTCAGCCGCTGAGGCGAGCTCCGACCGAAAGTCCGCGCCGCAAGTCCTACTTCAATCCCGTCACCACGTAAGCTTCCGACAGCGTCCGCACGTAGAGATACGCGTATGCAGTTCCGTTGCTCGATAGATGAGGAGGAACCAGCGTCGCGCCCTGCGTCCCCATTTCCGCCCCGAAGCTTTTCCACGGCTCCATTTTCCCGGTCTGTATATTCGCCCGGTAGACCTGCACGGCCTTCGCGCCAAGCTTGAGGGGAGCGACATACACTGACCCTCCATCCTCGGTCCAGCCGATTACGTAGTCATTCGACCCGAGCCCCGGTATCGGCTGAAACTCACTTTTTTCCAGCGACCAAATCCCCCGCTTGCCATCGGGCGCGCGCACGGCAATGCTCTTGCCATCCGGCGAGATCACCACCCCGGACGTCCCCTCGGGCGTAATCGCTTTGGAATCTCCACTGCTCAGATCGATCAGATAGTCGCGCCCTCCGTGTCCGGCCTCGATCCCGTAGGCCAGCAAGCGCTTGCCATCCGGGAAAAACCGCGCGCCGCCGTAGGTGACCGCATCGTGCGTGAGCTGTTTCGATTCCCCCGCTCCCGTCGGCACCAGGTTCAGCGGTCCGCCCTTTGCCCGTCTCGTAATCGCCCATTTTGTGTCGGGCGAGATGGCCATCGCGATGCCCTCGCCAATGCGCGCCGGAGGCGACCCATCCGTATCGCGCAGATACACCGTGTAATTCGGACCTCCACCATCGCCTTCCTCTTCAAACAAAATCTTCCGCCCATCGCCACTGATGTCGCGCAACTCCGACCATCCGAACCACCCCAGTTCATGCTCTTCTTTTCCGCCAGGTGCCATGCCCCGAATAGCGAGCCTCTGGTGATTCGCCACCGTCAGCACCGTTCCATTGCGGAAGTCTTCCAGCCACATGCCTCCAGGCACATTTGTGATCGTTCGCAGCTTGCCTGCAAGCGTAACGGCGCGCGGGTTCGAAGCCTCGCCCGTGTTCGTGGATGTAAACCAGATCTCATCGCCTGCTGGAGACCAGAGAATGCCTTGCAACGAAGTCCAGCCGGATGAAAGCTTCCTCTCTTGTTCTTTTCCATCGGTTCCGGTCACTGCCAGCGAACCCTCGTCGTCGCCGCCCGGGTTTTCATGATCGGCAAAAGCGATCCACTTCCCGTCCGGAGAAATCTTCGGATGGCTGATCCAGTTGATCGTGTCCAGCAGAACCTTGCCGATGGGATATTCCAGCCGCCAGTGATTGTTCTCTGGAATGTAACGGACAATCGCCAGACTCTCGCCGTCCGCCGACCAGTCGGCGTCGCCCACATTTTCCAGCACTTCGCGCGGCGTTCCCCCGCTCAGCGGAACCCGCGCCAGCGTTCCGCTTCGCGCGTAGCCGCCATGAAACGACGTGTCACGCCGGATCGCCAGTTCTCCGCCCTTCGAAATCGCAAGCAGTTCCGCATCTTTGATACCCAGTTCGCGCGATCCCGGATCATCGGTCCGCGACATGTAAAGCTCGAATGTGCCGCCATCCCACGCGGCGCTGTAAACGATGCTGCCGTCCGGCGTAAACCGCGCATTCCCAATCGCACCCGTGCGAAAAGTAATCTGCTGGTACTCGGCCATCGCCGCCGCTCCGTGCCCTCGACTCCCCAGCCACCATCCCAGACCAAGCATCACCGCCGCGATCGCCAGGCCGCCCGCAATCCCAGCCAGCAACTTGCCCCTCGGCCGCTCACCCGCCGCGGTCGCCGCTACCGCTGCCCGCGCCGTCGTCCCCGAAACTCCCGTAAGATGTTCCAGGTCAAATGCAATATCGCTGGCCGAATGGAAACGCTGCTCCGGATTTTTCTCCAGGCAGTGCTGCACCATCCGCTCCAGCGCCGGAGAAACACTCCGATTCGTCTCGCTCAACTCCGGCGGGTCTTCCCGCAGAATCGCGCTCATTGTATCCGCGGCCGTCTCTCCATGAAACGCCCGCTTCCCCGAAAGCATCTCGTAAAGAATTGCCCCAAAGCTGAATATGTCGGACCGCGGATCCACCGCCGTTCCCCGCACCTGCTCCGGCGACATGTACCCCGCAGTCCCCATCACCACGCCCGCTTCCGTGGCCTGAGTCTGCGTAGGCAGAGAGGTGTGCGTTCCGGAATCGGGCTGCGTCAGCTTCGCCAACCCAAAATCCAGGATCTTCACCCGCCCATCTTTCGTGAGAAAAAGATTCTCCGGCTTCAGGTCGCGATGAATAATTCCTTTTTCATGCGCCGCAGCCAGCCCATGCGCAATCTGCAACGCATAGTCCAGCGTCTTGCGCACCACGATCGCCCCGCCCCGCAGCCGCTCCCGCAGCGTCTCGCCCTCAAGCAATTCCGAAACCACGTAAGGCGACCCTTCATGGGTCCCAATATCAAACACCGCCAGAATGTTCGGATGGTTCAGCGCTGCAGTAGCCAGCGCCTCTTGCTCAAAACGGCGCAGCCGGTCGGCATCCAGGGAAAATGCCGGAGGCAAAACTTTAATCGCTACTTCCCGCTTAAGGCGAGTGTCGCGTGCCCGATAAACCTCACCCATCCCGCCCGCACCCAAAGGCGAAACAATTTCATAAGGACCAAGCCGGGCGCCAGAGGTCAGATTCATGAGCGCCCGATTATAACCCAGCGGAGCAGCGGGCTTGCACGGAAAGACTCCGACGGCTTCGCCAAGCGAATGCGTCGAACATCACGAGTGCCGGGAATACCGTGGAAGAGCGGCGCTTCGGGGCCGCGTCAGATTCCGAATATGAATCGGGCCTTAGCCCCCGACGTACTGCTACAATTCGCCGCATGAAACGCCGCGCCCTCTTCTGCCTCCTCACCGCGCTCCTGGCCGCCCAAGCCACAGCCACCGAAGTTGAACTCTCGGCCGAGCCCCACCATCACCTGACTCTCGAAAACAAATACGTCCGCGTCTACAACGTAGAAGTCCCGCCCCACTCCGAAACCCTGATGCACTGGCACCGCCACGACTACTTCGCCGTCAACCTGGGCACCGCCGAGGTAATCAACGCCGTAAAAGACAAGCCGCCGGTAACCGTCAAACTCCAGGACGGCCAAACCACATTCTCCTCCGCAACCTTCGCCCACATCGCCCGCAATCAAACCGACCAGCCCTTCCGCAACGTGACCATCGAGATCGCAGACGACGAATCCCTCCGCCACTCAACCACCAAGTGGGACGAAGACCGAGCCCTCGAAACCTTTCCCGGAGGCACCCAACAAATCCTCTTCGTAAAAGACGCAATCCGCGCCTCCGAATTCGAACTCGAACCCGGCGCCACAGTCCCCAAATACCACCACTCAGGGCCGCACTTACTAGTGGCTGTAAGCGATCTCGACATTCGCAGCGACGGAGAAGGCACGGGCCCCAATTCTTCACCAGCGTCCGGTCACTTCAAATCCGGCGGCTCCAAATGGCTCCCCGGCAACTACTCCCACACCGTGACCAACACCGGCCAAAAGCCAGCCAAATTCATAACCCTGGAATTCCCGTAAACGATCGCCCCAGCCGCGAAGCGGCGAAAGAATGCCGTCCAGGGCGTGAGCCCCGGGGGCAGCTATATGCGGCCAACAAAGCCCCGATGGGGCGAAAGAAGCTCTCCGACGATTGCTCAGCACTCCGTGCCCCAGGAATCAAATTGGTTAACCTTTCGATCTGGCAAACTTCTTGTTGCAAACGGACCCGTTCATCTGCTATAAACAATCCACCGAGAGCAGTAGTGTGGCTAGCCGGATATAATTGTCTGCAACTCTCGTCGCTCGTCCGGCATCTAAGACTCAGGAAGGCGTAAAAGCCTTCAATTGTCCCGGCCACGGGACTTCATTCGGAAAAGCAACACCGTTTCCGAAGGGTACCTTCAAAGCAAGGACCTCCAACTAGGATCTTTTCTCAATTTCTTGTCTTCCGTATCGGCGTGCGCCGAAAGTGGCGTTTTACTCTGGACGGAAGACCATACTGTTGCGCGTATTCAGAAACGCCATCCGAATCCCTGTCATTCCGAGCGAGGCGAGGAATCTTGGTTTTTGCTGGCAGCTCTCCTGTCGCCGCTTCCCAAAACGGTCCAGTTGTGGAAAACATCTGGAAATCCTGTGGGATGTGTCGATTGACAGGATTTTACGCCGCACGTATGTTTGTAAAGTTTCGAGGACAGTCGGATTCGCACTCGTGCGAGTTCGCCTGGACTGAATTCGCGCCGCTTAGGCGGACCGCGATTCGGTCTTTGACAACTAGGTTGAACGTGCCAGTCGTGAGAAACGAATTCGGGCATTAGTCCGAGCGATCTCACAAGATAGACCACC
>Ga0209420_1000727_pt1 | contig 16498 bp, 13 predicted proteins | sample BlaSpr_A8_OM1_O1_FD_187972 | JGI IMG/M metagenome (GOLD analysis project Ga0209420, IMG submission 187972) | Forest soil microbial communities from Thunder Bay, Ontario, Canada - Black Spruce, Ontario site 2_A8_OM1_O1 (SPAdes) (version 2) | ecosystem: Environmental > Terrestrial > Soil > Boreal... | reverse complement strand
CCTCAGCGAATCCATTTGTCGCGTCCTTGTCACTCGCTCCTCTCGTGGACCTTCCCGCACTTCTGAAAGACCCACGTCTCGAAGAAGAGGGCCTTCTCGCGCTGCTAGCCAGACCAGATCTTCCCGGCACAATTCTCGATGAAATCGCAAGGCGCCGCGACTGGCTCCAGAGCTATGCAGTAAAGCGCGCCATTGTGTTCCATGCAAACGCTCCCCGCCCGGCCATGTCGCGATTGCTCCGCGATATTTACCTGATGGATTTGGTGAAGCTCGCCAATGCCCCCGCAACTCCTGCGGACATCCGTAGGGCCGCGGAGGAGCAGTTGAACCTGGAACTGCCTCAGTTGCCGTTGGGACAGAAGATCGCCTTGGCGCGCCAGGCTTCCGCCCGCGTGCTCGGCGCTTTGTTAATCGAAGGGAATCGTAAGGTTGTGCCGCCCGTGCTGCAGAACCCGCGCCTCACGGAAGCGCAATTGCTGAAAACGCTCGCGCGCGAGAAGCTCGGCGCCGCCGTCGTCCCGGCAATTGCACGCGATGCGCGCTGGTCTGCGCGCCCAACCGTTCGCCTGGCGCTGCTCCGCCACCCACAGCTTCCGCTGGAGACCGCGGTGCCGTTTCTCGCCCATCTCTCATCCCTGGAGCTGCGCACGCTTGCTTCGCAGCCCAACCTGTCGAGTTCGCTGCGAAGGCATGTGGCGCACGAAATCCCCCGGCATCCGGGCGCGGCCCGCGATTAACGCTTTGCGAAAGGCTCCGGCACCGGGGCACCCAGCATGCGCAAGTACGTCATTAGTTGCGCGCGATGGTGTATCTCGTGTTCGTTGATGCCAAAAAGAATTACGCAGGCCTTGCGCCGAAAGCCGAGCGCCTCCTGCACGCGTTCCTCATCCCAACACTCAAGCGGAAAGCGGGCTACCGCCTCGAGCGTCTCCGCATGCACCCGATCGAGGTCCTTCAGTTCTTCGGCCAGCGTTCGCGGCTTACCGACCACCGCTTCCAGCCCGCCCGGGATTCGCTTTTCGTAATACGCAAAGTCCCCGTCGAGCGCCACCTTCCTTACGCCTTCTTCGGAGACCCACATATGCCGTAGCATTTCGCCGATCGGGAGAGCGCCAGGAACCGGCCGCCAGATCATATGCTCTTCGCGAAGCAGGGAAGTCACTTGGCGCGTGCGTTCCCGTCCCACCTTCTTCTGGCTCGTGAAAAACTCGACAACATTCATGCCGGAATTATACGCTGCCCCATCGATTGCGGCGAGTTTCACATTCACAGGCTCGCCAATAGCGCTTTCCTGGGCACATCCAAGCCTCCGGTTGACACGCCCATACGCGGCCATTAGCATCGCTGGGGGAAAACCATTCACGTGAGCCCAGACCTAGATCGCTCCGGTAAACAGGGTGCCGAACGGCGAACCGCACCCCGCTATCCTGTGGATTTGGATGTTGAAATCGAGTGGGGCTCGGCTACGCTCAAGGGTCACGGCCGCGATATCGGTATTTCCGGACTCTTCATCGCTACACCCGAACCTCTCTGGCTGAACGCTCGCTTTGCAGCGAAGTTGCTCGCAGAAAGTCCGATCTTGCTTGATTGTGTGGTGCGCCGCATCGAACCCGGCATCGGTATGGGTGTGCAGATCGCGCCCAGCAATGACGATGCGCGCCTGCTGCTTGTTGCCTTGATCGAGTCGCTGGCTGCCCGGCTCGCCGCTCGTCCATGACGTATTGTCAGGATTGCGGCGCTGAACGCGAATCGGATCAGTGCCCGGAGTGCGGGCTCACTTCCATAGCTGCGCAGCTTCTTCTTCGCCGCAACCTGGTGCGGCGCACCGGCTGGCTCCTCGTCGGCGGCCTGCTGTTCGTCTTCGCCAGCCAGGCCTTTCCGGCTCTTGATCTCGACATGATCTGGATCTTCGTTGGCATCCTGTTCTTTGGCGCACTCGGCCTTGTTTTCTTCGTGGATTACCGCGCTCGAAGCGGCGGTTACGTCGAACCGCTAAAGCGCGTTTTTTGCGGGTTAGTTCCGCTTCCCTGGATTTTTGCCGCCCTTCTATTCCTGAATGGCAAATTTGATACCGCTCCGCCGCTGCAGCAACCTGCCCGAGTGGTGAGCAAATTCTCGATGCCCGGACTGCTGTTACGCTCGCGGCGTCTCGTCGTCACCTCCTGGCGCGACGGCCACGGTTACGAGCGCGTTCCGGTGGATAGCATTGACTTCACCCGTTTCCGTCCCGGCGATTACGTGATTGTCCGCATACAGCCAGGCATTCTTGGCATTCCTTGGGTTTTCGGCGTGTATCGTGACGATTCGCACCCGCTGCGTTAATCCTAAGTTGGCTTGCCAGAATGCCGTTCGCCCATGGAACGCGCCGAGTGCAGTACCATGGCCTTTTTCGTTGGAGTCGCGCGATACTATTTCCCGAGCGGGGAGGCACGATGAAGCCTGACACTCACGCTTCTTTTTTTCGCTTTGAGCACGGCAATCATGTCTGCGTTTTCTACCGGGATGAAGAGCACCTGCTAAGCGTTCTTACGCCTTATGTCGCGGAAGGTCTCCGCCAGGGCGAGCGTTGTTTCTGCGTGCAAAAACCCCGCGTGGCGAAAAAGCTCCTATACGATCTACGGTTTCTCGGAATTGATACGGACAACGAGATCAAGCGCGGCGCGCTTGAACTTCATCTGGCGGAGGACGTCTATTTCCAAACGGGAAAGTTCGAACCCGGCGCGATGATGAAATTGCTTGAGCAGGCCATCGACACGTCGGTGCGCCGCGGCTTCACCGCGTTCCGCAGTGCGGGCGAGCTTTCCTGGGCCGCGAAAGGCCGCCAAGAATGCGATCAAGTGGTCGGTTACGAGAAGCTCGTCGAAGCCTACTATCCGGAGCGACCGGCCATCGGTATGTGCCAATATCCGATTGCGGAATTTCCCGCGGACGTGCTGCAGTCCGTGCTGGATGCCCACCAGCTTTCGCTGCGGGAAGCTGCGCCGGGATCGCGTCACAGCAGCCTCTACGTTTGCCAGGGAGAATTCCGGGTAGAAATCGTGGCGGATACACGCACCGATAGTTCCCAATTCGATTTCGTGGTCCAGCATCGCTCGAAAGGGCTCCTCGGATGGGGCGCCGAACGCGCATTTGACGCCGCCAAGGCCCGCGCGTCGGCGCTCATGTCCTAAACTCAGTCGCGTCTCCAGTCTCCCGAAACTTACCCCCGTTATATGAAGTGGCGTTTCGTGTGGTACTGTGAATTATGGCCAAGCGGGTCGTAATCCTTGGCTGCGGTTTCGCAGGCATTCACGCGGCTACTGCGCTGGCGCGTGCCGCCCGCGGCGCCAATCCACTGGACATTCTCCTCGTCGGCAACCAGAACTACTTTCTTTTCACGCCGCTGCTGCCGCAAATCGCTTCGAGCCGCGTCGACCCCCGCCACATCGCGCAATCGATCCGTGACATTCGCGGCAAGCATCCCTTCAGATTTCTCCGGTCCGATCTTCGTGCAATTGACGTAGAAAGGCGCATCGTCGAGACTTCGGAAGTCAGTCTGCCTTACGATTACCTCGTCGTGGCCCCCGGTAGCCAAACCAATTACTTCAATATCCCCGGGGCGCGGGAAAATACCTGGGATTTCAAGTCGCTCGAAGACGCCGTCGTCCTGCGCGAGCGCGTTCTGGACCTTTGCGAACACGCCGATCACACGGTGGACGCGCAAGCTCGCCGCCGTTTGCTTACCTTCGTGATTGCCGGTGGCGGCTACACAGGAGTGGAAATCGTTACCGAATTGCATGACTTTTTATTCGGTTATGTGGTCGATCGCTATCGCGGAATCGCTACGGAGGATATTCGACTCGTCGTCCTCGAAGCTACGGCGGAAATATTGCGCGGAGTGCACCCGAAGCTGGCCGAACATTCCGCGCGGTTGTTAAAGCGAAAAGGCATCGAGGTGCGCACGAATTCTCCGGTAGTCCGCTGCGCACCCGATGGCGTCGAGATTCGTGGCGGCGAATTCATATCGTCGCCGACGGTCATCTGGTCTGCCGGTGTTCGCGCGCATCAATTGATTGCATCGCTCCCCGGCCCGCACGATCGGGCCGGGCGCGCCATTGTGAATGAATTCCTGCAGCTCGAAGGTCACCCGGAAGTCTTTATCGCTGGCGATGCCGCCGCCGCAGCGAACGCACCCGGAGCGCCGCTCGTCGCGCCAGTGGCCATCGAGCAGGGGAGCTTGGCCGCGCGCAATCTGATTCACCTGACGCGTGGCGAAGCGCTGGAAGCGTATCGCTATGTCTCGGAGGGTATGCTTGTTTCTTTGGGCATGAACTACGCGGTCGTCAATATCGGCAAGATTCGTTTCAGTGGTTACCTGGCTTGGCTTTTCTGGAACGCCGTGCATCTTTTCAAGATTGTCGGCCTGAAAAAGCAGGTGGAAGTAGCCATTGATTGGACGCTTGCCACCGTGTTCCCACGCGATGCCATGATCATCCGCCGTCCGCGCCGCTGCCCACTGTGCGAGCCCTCGCAATCAGCATCGGCACGATAGGAACAAGTTGCATTGGAGCCCGCTTTCTCGCTCTGCAGATTCACTCAATACGTGACGGCGCGATTGATCCACTGCGGAAGTTCAATCGTGAAACTGTGGTTTTCCGCATCTAGCTTGAAAAGGATGCGCCGCGCGGCGCCCACGTCGCGTATGCTCCAGGCGCTACTGGGAATGGGCCTTCCATCGCCTTCCCCGCCCGTATTAACCAACGTCTCTTTGCTTCGTGTTACCGATGCTGGGTCGATCTCGCGCACCTCATGTTTCTTTGTATCCAGAAGCAGATATCGCGCCCCGAACTGCAGCAATAGCACATCGCTCTTTCTGTCGCCGCGGAACATGTTCCAATCCTTCGGCGGCTGGTCGTCCACACGCAGGATCGCCTCCACCGGTTTCCATACCGTTTTGCCTGACGCGCACGCGCCGCCGCTCGTGAGGAACATTAGCGTCACGAACGCGGCGGAGCCGAACCGCAACGCCTGGCATCTCGTGGGCGGTTGCCGCAAAATTGCGTTAGTAGATATTGGTCTGCCGTTTCTGTCCGGTATAGTCAATGTAGACGGCCTTCACTTCCGTATAAAAATCGATCGCTTCTCGCCCCATCTCGCGCATGCCGATTCCCGTCGCTTTCATCCCGCCAAAGGGAAGTTGCGCCTCGCCTCCCACTGTCGGCGAATTCACATGCGTGATGCCGGTCTCTATGCGGTCGATAAAATCAAACATGCGCACGGCGTCGTTTGTATAGATCGAACTGGAAAGTCCGTAACGCACCGAATTTGCGACTTTCAGCGCTTCCTCAAAATTCTCCACGCGAATGATCGAGAGCACTGGCCCAAAAATTTCTTCCTGCGCGATCGTGCTCTCCGCGGAAACATGGTCGAACACGGTCGGCGCCACAAAATGCCCTTTGTCGTAACCGTGCCCCTTGAGCTGCCCGCCCCCAAGCAATAGCCGCCCTTCACCCTTGCCGATTTCCAGATAGCGCAACACCGTTTCCAATTGGTTCTCGTCCACCACTGGGCCGACGTCGATTCCATACGCCAGGCCATCGCCCACTTTCAGCATGCGCGCCCGGTCCACCAGCATCGTTACGAAGGGGTCCGCCACCGACTCTTCCACGATCACCCGGCTCGTGGCCGTGCACCGCTGACCGGCCGAACCGAACGCCCCAAACACCGCCGCCTCCACCGCCAGCGGCAAATCCGCGTCCTCCAGCACGATAACCGGATTCTTACCGCCCATTTCGCACTGGCACTTCTTCGCGAGCCGCGCTCCGGCGGAATAAATCGCGGTGCCCACCGCATTCGATCCCGTAAAAGAGATCGCCCTCACATCCGGATGGCTCACCATCTCATCGCCGATCTCCTCGCCCGCTCCCAGCACCATGTTTACCACTCCGGCAGGCGCGCCCGCTTCCTCAAAAATGCGCACCACGGCGCAGGCCGTCAGGGGCGTCAATTCCGCCGGCTTCAACACTGCCGTATTGCCCGCCACCAGCGCCGGAGCCAGCTTCCACACCGGTATGGACACCGGAAAATTCCACGGCGTGATCGCGCCGATCACTCCCACTGGCTGCTTGATCGTGTAGGCGAAATTGCGCGGCAATTCACTCGGCAGGGTTTCTCCTCCCATGCGCCGCGCCTCCCCCGCCATAAACTCGAGGATATTGACGGACTTCTGCACTTCGCCTAGCGATTCACGGAACGTCTTGCCTTCTTCGCGGGTCAGCAGTCGTGCCAAATCTTCCTTCTGCTGTTCCATTAGCGTGGCCGCGCGGGAAAGCACTCGCCCGCGAATGGGGGCCGGCGTATCCCGCCAACCAGGAAATGCGCTTTTGGCCGCTGCCACCGCCTCGCGCAATTCCGCGCGTGTCGAGAGCGGGGTGGTGGCCACCACTTCATCCAGATTCGCGGGGTTCCTCCGCTCAACGTAATGGTCCTCGTGCGAATCCACCCACTTACCGTTGATGAAGTTACGCGCTCTTTGCGCCGAAGGGGTTGCCGTGGCCATTCCCGAAGCTCCTGATGGTGACTCCGTGGCCCGCTATTCGATCAGGTGTGGCGAGCAACACGGAAACAATCATGGTGCGCCCTGCGGCTCTGCCGGTCAAGTGTGCCCGGCCCGCTGATAACTTTTGGGGCTGCACGCCGTTGTCGCACGAACCGCTTCTGCGTTAGCTTGTTACTGATGGAATATTCGTTTACGTGTCCCTATTGCGGCGAGGAAATTTCCATGGTCCTCGACCTGTCTGCGAGCCAGCAGCGCTATGTGGAAGATTGCGAAGTCTGCTGCAAACCGATCGAGCTCAGTTTTGTAGTACAAGAGGGGGAACCGGCCGAATTTTCCGCTCGAACCTTAGACGGATGAGCCGCATCCCACACCATAAACGCATCGGCGGCCGCGCAAAGCCCCACCGCTCCGCTGCGGACTGCGGTATATTGTAAGTATCGACGATATCGAATTCATAGCAGGGTGGGCTCGCATTTTTCAGCATTAGGACGAGAGGCAACGAAATACATGGCACGAACAAATGGTTCCGGCGTGGATAAGGCCAGGGATGATGAGCAGGAAGTTCGCGAGTGGCTCGAGTCGCTCGATTCGGTGGTCCACGGCGGCGGCGTGCAAACGGCCAGCCGCATTCTCTCCCAACTTCGTACCCACGCGCAGGTCACCGGCATTCGCGTTCCGTTTACGGCGAACACTCCATACGTAAATTCGATTCACGTTTCCCAGCAGCCTGAATTCCCTGGCGACCAGGAAATTGAGCGGCGCATCAAGAGCTTTCTGCGTTGGAACGCGTTGGCCATGGTCGTCCGCGCCAACCGCGAAGAACACGGCATCGGCGGCCACATTTCCACGTACGCCTCGGCTGCCACTCTCTTCGAAGTTGGCTTCAACCACTTTTTCCGCGCTCGCACCCAGGAATTTGAGGGCGACGTCGTCTATTTCCAGGGCCACGCCTCTCCTGGCATTTATGCGCGTGCTTTTCTCGAAGGCCGCCTTTCCGTGCAGCAGCTCGAGAATTTCCGCCGCGAGCTCAAGCCCGGCGGCGGACTCTCCTCCTACCCCCACCCGTGGCTGATGCCGGATTTCTGGGAATTTCCTACGGTCTCGATGGGTCTGGGACCCATCTCCGCCATCTATCAGGCGCGCTTCAACCGCTATCTCGAAGCGCGTGGCCTAAAGCCCGCCACGAACGCCAAGGTCTGGGCATTTCTGGGCGATGGCGAAACGGACGAGCCCGAAACTCTCGGCGCCATCACGCTCGCTTCCCGCGAAAATCTGGACAACTTGATCTTCGTCGTCAATTGCAACCTGCAGCGGCTCGATGGTCCGGTCCGTGGCAACGGCAAGATCGTGCAGGAACTCGAAGCCGCCTTCCGTGGCGCCGGCTGGAATGTGATCAAGGTCCTTTGGGGCAGCGATTGGGATCCGCTGCTCGATCGCGATCCGGATGGGTTGCTTGTCAAGCGCATGGGCGAAATGCTCGATGGCGAATTCCAGAAGCTCGTCGTCGAATCGGGCGCCTACATCCGCCAGCAATACTTCGGTTCCGATCCCCGGCTTCTCGATCTGGCCAAGAATATCTCCGACGATCAATTCCGCAAACTGCGTCTCGGCGGTCACGATCCGCGTAAAGTCTATGCGGCCTACAAAGCTGCCACCGAGCACAGGGGCGCACCCACGGTGATCCTCGCCCGCACGATCAAAGGCTACGGCTTGGGCGAAGCCGGCGAAGGCCGCAATATCACGCACCAGCAGAAGAAGCTCAACGAAGACGAGCTGCGCGAGTTCCGCACTCGCTTCAACATTCCCGTCAACGACGATCAGATCGCCGAAACTCCGTTCTATCGGCCCCCCGACGATAGCCCGGAAATTCAGTATTTGCAGGAGCGCCGCCATGCGCTCGGGGGTTACGTCCCCCAGCGCCGCGCTCGCTCGAAACTGATCGTCGCCGATCACGACGAATTATTCGCGGAATTCGCTGGGGGCAGTGAGGGCCGCGAAGTTTCCACCACCATGGCCTTCGTCATGATGCTGCGCAAAATGCTGCGCGATCCGGAAATCGGTAAACTGATCGTGCCCATCGTGCCCGACGAAGCCCGCACGTTTGGCATGGAGTCCTTGTTCCGCCTCGTTGGCATTTATAACAGCCGCGGCCAGCTCTACGAACCCGTCGACGTCCATACGCTGCTCTATTACAAAGAAGCAAAGGATGGGCAGATCCTGGAAGAGGGAATCACCGAGGCGGGCTCCATGGCGTCCTTTACTGCCGCCGGAACCGCCTATTCCACCCACGGCATCAATACCATTCCATTTTTTATTTATTACTCGATGTTCGGTTTCCAGCGCATTGCGGACCTCATCTGGGCCGCTGCGGACATGCGCTGCCGCGGTTTCCTGTTAGGAGGCACTTCGGGCCGCACCACTCTGGCCGGCGAGGGTTTGCAGCATCAGGACGGCAATAGCCACGTGCTGGCGCTGCCAGTGCCCAACCTCCTCGCCTACGATCCTGCGTATGCCTACGAAATAGCCATCATCATCAAAGACGGCATCCGCCGCATGTACAAGGAAGGCGAGAGCATTTTCTACTACATCACGGTGATGAACGAAAATTATGTGATGCCGCCCATGCCCGTGGGCGCCGAAGAGGGAATCCTCAGGGGGATGTATCGCGTGCGCCCTTCGCAAAACAAAAAATCAAAGCTCCGCGCACAGCTTTTCGGGAGTGGCGCCATTCTTCGTGAAGCTTTGCGCGCTCAGGAAATTCTCGAAGATTATGGTGTTGCCGCGGACGTCTGGAGCGTCACCAGCTACAAAGCCCTCTACATGGACGGCATCGAGACCGAACGCTGGAACTTGCTGCATCCCGGCCAAAAACCGCGCGTGCCATACGTTTCAAAATGCCTTGCCGATGCGCCTGGAGTGCTCGTCGCTGCCAGCGATTACCTGAAGGCTCTCCCGAATACCGTGAGCCAGTGGATGCCGCGGCGCCTTTCCACTCTCGGCACTGATGGTTTCGGACGCAGCGAAAGCCGCGAATCGTTGCGCGATTTCTTTGAAGTCGACGCTCGCTTTATCGCCTTGGCGGCCCTGCAGGAATTGCTGCGCGAGAAGAAAATTCAGGCTTCCGTCGTGCAAAAAGCCATCAAGGACCTGAAGATCGACGCTGAAAAGCGCGATCCCGTCACCACTTAATTGGAAACTGGCAGTGTCTCGCCTCGCCGTCTTAGCCGGGGCGACCCGGCGAGCATTTCGCCGGGTGCCCCGGGGCCTTCACCTTACGAGCATCCATTCGTCTTCAACTCTTCCAGCTTCTGCCGGGCGATTGCATTCCCTTTGTTCACGGCGGCCGTCAACAAAATCCGCGCCTGCTCGCAACTTTTCTGTACGCCTTCCCCGCGCGCGTAAAGGCCGGCCAGCTCCACTTCCGCGTTCGTGTTGCCTTTCTCGATGGAAACCCACAAAAGTTGCGCCGCCGTCGCCGTATCCGCCGGGCTCTGCGCATCCCGCAAATATTTCCTGGCCAGCGCCAGTTCGGAATCTCCGTCCGCGCCGCTCGGGGTATCGGCCGCGGCTCCATTTGTTGCACCCTTCGTTGTGCCCGATTCGGCGCTTTGTACTTGCGCAGCTTTCACTGGCGGCTTTCCGGTTTCCGTACCCTGCCCAACACCACCGGATTCCTTCATCGGGATATGAGCGGGCCCGGATAGACTCGCCGCAGGCGGCGTGGCCGCACCAGAAGCCGCCCCTGTCGTTGACCCTGCAGAAGAGCCGCCGGGCGCGGTCGTCGATGGGGAAACCGTTGCCTGTGTTCCCGCATTTTGATCCGGCGTCTGAACCGCACTTGGCACATTCGCCGCCGGTGAGCTGGTGGACGCATTCTGAGAGACGTTGCTTTCCCCTCGGCCCGAAATTTTCTGCCCCAGCCAGACCAGCCCGGCCCCGGCATCCCCGCGATAGGTATAGCTCAGCGTAACCGTGGCCACCACGCACGCCAAAACAAGAATCGCTGCCACGATGCTGAAGCTATGCTTTCGTGCCACCGGTTCGCATTCGATTTCGCCGGATTCCGCGGGCAACATGGAAAGGGGATTGCGCAATGCTGGCGCCGATCCGGTCGGACCGATCGGGCTCGGCTCCGCGGCCTTCATTTCCGCCGGTGCCTCTCCAAACGTGAACATCGGCGACACCGTCGGCTCTTTGCCTGTCTCCGCGATAGGCTCGTGCGTCCCGCCGCCCAGCGTGAACGGCTCGTCGAGCCCGGTCGCGGGCTGATCTAGCGCAAGCTCCAAACCTGCAGTTGTAGGAGCCATAAACGGTGCATCTATAGGGGTTTCAGCCTTCGCTTGCTCGGCACTTTCCGCAATCACCTCCGGCGCGGGCGTCATTGGCTCAAGCAACTCCGCAGCTGACGCCGCTACGGTCTCCGGCGGCTTACTCTGCTGGCTCTCTTGTGCCGCCGGAGAGTTTCCCGCGCGCACCCAGTTCTCAATCTGCCAGCGCATTTCCGTCGGCACGCTGGTGAACTGCAACCCCCCGGACTTTCTCGTGGAATCGAGCCAAGCCACGCTGGCAGTGGCCTCCAGATGCTTGATCGTTCCCACGGCCAGCCGGAAACGAACCACATCGGTTGCCTCGATCGGCACTACGGAATGAAAAGACAATCCGCCCTCTGAGACGTCCAACACGATGCCGCCATTGGCAGCGGGTAGATTTATGTAGGCAAGATGGTCCAGCTTGATGCGCGGGCTTTGGCGGCGTTCCAGCTGCATTACAGGCACAATCTCCCTTCGATCCGTTGGATCGGGTGTCTCTTGGCAGTTTTTTGCGTCGGGCCGGCTGGGAGGGACCGGACGAAGCATCACCTGGATGAAAACATTGATGCTATGTCCATCGTATATAAGATGACGAGCAATGTCTCACCGGATGTGCGCAAAAGTGGATTGGGTGGACTCCCCTTTGCTTTCATTAGTTTGCGTGCATCAGGAAAGCCCTTCGGCCTTTTTTTTGACGTGACTCGTGGCTATCTCTAGAATCGGAGTCGCATTGCACTCCGCTAGCTGACGCTCAAACTTCTCACGATAGGGGTGAACCGATGAAGGATTTGTACAAGTATGCAGGCGCGATGATTTTGTTGTGCCTGGGCCAAGCCGTCAGCATCGCCGCGCAAACTCCCGACGCCAAGCCGGCCGATGCCAAACCCGCTGCCGACGCTGTGCCTCCAAAAGAAGAAACCTCCGTCACCGACCACACGACTCACATCGGAGGCCAGGCGATTGCCTATAAGGCTACCGTGGGCACGATCATGATCCGGAATGAAAAGGACGAGCCGACCGCCCTCATGTTTTATGAAGCCTATACTAGGAGCGACGTCAAGGATGCCAGCCAGCGTCCGCTCGCGTTTTTGTACAACGGCGGCCCGGGATCATCCTCGCTGTGGATTCAAATGGGCGCCTTCGGTCCGCGCCGCGTGGCCACTTCTGATGCGATGTACACACCTCCGGCGCCGTACCAGCTTTCCGACAATCCGTATTCGCTCCTGGATCGCGCGGACCTCGTTTTTATTGACCCCGTCGGCACGGGCTTCAGCCGCGCCGTGGGCAAGTCCCAGGACAAGGACTTCTGGGGCGTCGATCAGGACGTTCACTCCATGGCGCAGTTCATTAACACCTACGTCACTCGGAACTCGCGTTGGAATTCGCCCAAGTTCCTGATCGGCGAAAGCTACGGCACTTTCCGTTCGGCGGCGCTTTCCAACTATTTACAATCGCACGACAACATGGATTTTAATGGCATCGTGCTCGTCTCAAGCGTTCTTGACCTCGGCACGATTTCGTTTCTGCCCGGTGACGACCTTTCCTACATTCTCTATCTCCCGAGCTATGCCGCCACCGCTTGGTATCACAAGGTGCTTGCCGACCGCCCTGCCGATCTGGACACTTTTCTCAACGAGGCGCGCCAATTCGCGGCAGGAGAATATGCAGGTGCGCTGATGAAGGGCGACAAATTGACGGACGCGGAGAGAGCCGCCGTAGCCAAGAAGCTTTCGCACTTCACCGGCTTGAGCGAGCAATATCTGATTCAGGGCGATTTGCGCATCGTGCTTCCGCAGTTCATGGCCGAGCTGCAGCGGAGCCGTGGACTCAATACCGGCCGTCTGGACTCGCGCTTTTCCGGCCCGATGTATGACGCGCTTACCGAATACGGCGAGTCCGATCCGCAATCCGATGCCATTAGCGGCCCCTTCACGGCAGCCTTTAACACGTACGTAAAGGACGAGCTGAAATTCACCCAGGAGCGCCCGTATCTCCCGGAAAGCGGCACCGCCAACCAGCAGTGGGATTGGAAGCGCCAGGGCCAGGGTGGCTTCGGCTTTCCCGGCGCACCCAACACGGAACTCGATCTCATCCAAGCCATGCTTCGCAATCCGCACTTACAGGTCGAAGTCGAAAACGGCTATTACGATCTCGCCACGCCGTTTTTCGAAAGCGAATACACGATGGACCACCTTGGCCTGAAACCAAATCTGCGGAAGAATATTGATCTCAAGTATTACGAAGCGGGCCACATGATGTACGTCCACGACGAATCGCTAGCGAAGCTGAAGGCCAACGTAGTCGCCTTCATCGACCGCGCCTCGACCAAGCAGTAGCAGCGGTGTGCAGTTCACGCTCTAACGAAAAAGGGCACGGCTATCCGCCGTGCCCTTAATTCTGTCGGTTGTGTAGCGCAGGTCCTTGGACCTGTGGCCTTCCGCGGCGCTGTTCGCGGATTACAATTCCCAACGACCAGCTCCGCCCGGCCGGACTATGTCGGTCCGCTAATTCGTCCGAAACACCAACGTCCCCGCGATAAAATCGTGCAGCGCCTGTTTTCGCTCTGTAATCCCCGCCAGGATGTAGCCGATTCCCAGCGGCACCAGCCCGGTGATGATTTTCGAAAAATATCGTCCTGTGGCGTGCCCGAAACTCAGCCGCTGTCCATTCTTATCCGTCACTCGCAATGACATCACCATTTTCCCGAGCGTCGCTTGTTTCTCCGAGCTTTCCATCAGCGCATAATAAAGCCACCCAACGACAAACCCGCAGAGAGCGATCACCAGGAAAAAGCCAAAAAATGCACCCAAGATCGCCATCATCGCCCCCTGATCAGGAGGGTTGCCCTGCGGAATGCCCGCACGCATGGCGGCCAAGCCGCCCATCGCTCCAATAATGATGAACGCAATGATACAGAAGGGCACTCCCAGAATCAGCGAGTCGATGAAGTAGGCAGCCACCCGCAGCCAAAAACCTGCATACCGCAGGCCGGGTACCGCCATCGGAGACGCTACCCCTGGCTGCACGGCATATGCGGCAGCTGACGCAAATGTCACCGCTTGCCCGCACTTGGGGCAAAACTGATCTGCTGACTGAAGTGGTCCACCACATGCGCTGCAGAACATGCTGCACCTCCTCGGCCCGCGTGGGATGCGGCGGAGCGATTCGCTTTCGAATGCACGATTGCTGAATTACGTTTGCGGGGTCTTATATCCCAATCGTGGGGAAGCGTCAATCAAACCCGCTGTGCGCCGCTGACGCAGAGTGCGAAACGGGATATTCGGGTTGCGGGACTAATCGCTGGCCGATGCGGTCTTGGCGAAATAGCCGGTGCGCGTGCGTACGCTGAGCTTTCCGTGCCCGCGCGGCGGCGTCACTTCCACTCTTACGCTGCGGTAAGTGCCGTCCTGCTTTGCGTTGCTGGGATAATACGCCAGCGTGTATTGGTTGCGGATATCGTGCGCGATTTGCTGGCAAATTTCCTGTGTATCGCCTACTTCTTCGGGGAAGAAAGCCACGCCGCCGGTGGCTTCGCTCATATCCTGCAGCGCCTTCTTGGCTTTTCGCACGGTGCTGCGGCTTTCATCGCTGCCGCCCAGCAGTCCGATCGTGTAAATCACCGCATCCGACCGTTCCGCGTCTTGAATCACGTCTTCCAGTTTTTTGCGGCTCTCATTGTCCTCGCCGTCGGTTACCACCAGCAGCACTTTCTTGTCGCGGTGCGCCTTTTTCAGATGGTCCAGCGAACCGATCACCGCGTCGTATAGTGCCGTGCTGCCACGGGCATCGATCCGTTCGAGCGCTTCCTTCATTTCGTTGATGTCGTTGGTGAAATCGTGCTCGGTATCCAGGTAGTAGTCGTCGTTGAAATTCACCACAAACGCTTCGTCCTCGGGGTTGCTCGATTGGACCAGCGTCAGCGCCGCGGCGTTCACCTTCGCCCGCTTCTCGCGCATGCTTCCGCTATTGTCGATCACCAGCCCCATGCTCACCGGCACGTCTTCCTGTTTTGCGATGGAAAGTTTTTGTTCCACCTTGTCTTCGTACACGTGAAACGCGTCTCCCGGCAGGCCGTTCACGAAGTCGCCGTGCGGATCGAGCACCGTGGCGCGCAGCACCACCATCTCTACGTTGCTGCGCAACGTATATCCGCCTTGCGGCGCTTGTTGCTTTTGCGCGTCTGGTGGGGGCGGCGGAGGTTTCTGCGGGTTCGTTCCTTGCTGCTGCGCGTTTGCTCGTCCGGCCCAGAGCGCCAGAACAGACACCAGCGCCAACATCGTGCCTGCTGCCGTAACGCTCTTTAGCTTGCTGCTAGTGGTCCGGTGCAAAATATCCCGTGCGGGAATAGACGTTGAGAGGCGGAAGTCCTCGGGGCGGCCGCATCTTGACTTTGATTTTTCTCCAGCGTCCATCTTTGGTTTGATCGCTCGGCCTGTATCCCAGGACATATTGATTGCGCAGCTCCATACCGATTTTCGTCGCGATATCCGGCAGCGCATCCAGGCTATCTACCGGGAACACGCGCCCGCCCGTCATATCGCACAGCTCGCTCAATAGCGTGGGACCTTGCACTTCTTCCGTCGTGCGGCGATACCCCGCAGGATCGAAAATGCCCATCGCGTAAAGCTGTACATCCGATTCCTTCACAAAATTTCGGATGTCCGTTTCGCTGTACCTGCTGTGATTATCGCCCCCATCCGATATGATGAGCAAGGCTCGTTTCGCGTTGTGTGCGCTCTTCATCTGCGTCAGGCCCAGATAAATTCCATCCAGCAGCGCAGTCCGCCCATGCGCCGCCGTGTACATCATCCGCGTCTGCAAATCTTCCACGCTCGCGGTGAAGCGGCTCGTCAGCTCCGCCCGGTCGTTGAACGTGATCAACGAGAATTCATCCTGCGGATTTGCCGTCTTGAAAAACTCCACAGCGGCCTCGCGCGATTTGCTCGCTTTGTCGGACATGCTCCCGCTCATATCGAAAATCACGCCGATCGAAGTGGGCACATCCTCGCTCGAAAAATAGGCTACTTCCTGTTCGTTTCCGTCTTCGAAAACCCGGAAGTTATCCTTTTCAAGCCCCGTCACGAGCCGATTGTATGGGTCCGTCACGGTCACGTTCACCAGGACGATGTTCACGTCCATGCGAATTTGCGGAGCGCTGCCTTTGGGACTTGCGGATTTGTGTGAAGCAGGTTTCTCCGGACCTTGTTGCTCTTGCGCACGGACGGGCGCAAGGACGAAGAAGCATAACGCGGACAACACTGCGGCGACTACCCGAAGCTGGGTTGCTCTTTTCATCACCGCGCCTCCACCGCTCCCGATCAGCGGCTGCGGTCCTTGCTCGGGCGGAACGGCTCTGGCGACGATTCTACCATGTCCCGCAAACTTACAAGTGAACCAAATCGCTGGCACCCCCAAGCTCTTTCGCCGGCATCGCCTGGCCAGGCTCTATGCAGGAAATACGTCAAATCTCCAAAAGTTGGATGAGCGCCACGCCCCAATGGCGTCGTTCCGAATGTCCGCCACCGTCGCGATTGTTCCCACCTGGTAACCTGGAGCGACCCGGCTTGTGTATCGCCGGGTGCCCCGGGGCTTGCACGCTCTACAGTCTCTTTTCTCCGGCGCACTCACTTTTGCTACGGTGCTCCCGTCG
>Ga0209420_1000726_pt1 | contig 16506 bp, 16 predicted proteins | sample BlaSpr_A8_OM1_O1_FD_187972 | JGI IMG/M metagenome (GOLD analysis project Ga0209420, IMG submission 187972) | Forest soil microbial communities from Thunder Bay, Ontario, Canada - Black Spruce, Ontario site 2_A8_OM1_O1 (SPAdes) (version 2) | ecosystem: Environmental > Terrestrial > Soil > Boreal... | reverse complement strand
GAAGGCCAGCACCGGCGCCACATCGACCCCCGCGGCCAGGCCTGGAGCACCGTCACTCGCTGGCTGCGAGCGTCCACGGACGCATGACCTCGCATTAACGCGGCCAACTCCGAGAAGTGGCTGTAAAGCAGCGCCCATGTACTGGCCGATGAGTGCGCATGAGCCACGTACGCATCCACTGCTGGAGCTGCGCGCAAAGCGTGCAGGTGGACGAGCAAGACGCCGCCGGCGGTCTGGCCGTGGCCGGTTGGACGCTCTCGCACGGCGAGACCTACTGCCCTGACTGCGCTGCCGCGCGCGGGCTTACGAGCGCGCCGTCCACCGCGGGTCAGTTCCCGTCGCCCGCCGCGCCAGCAGGCGGCTTTCCCTCCGAGCGGGATTTGCAGCCGTTTCCCGTGAGCCCCTACAGCGGGGGCGAGTCGCGCTTCGCGCGCTCCCTGCGGATGCTCTCCGCCAGCTGGCGCGTGCTGCGCGAGAACCCCGGTCTGATGGTCTTCCCCGTGATCTCCGTCGTGCTGAGCATCGTCGTGGGCGCCGTCTGCTACGGCACTTGGAAGCCGCCCAGCGGTCAGGGTGCGGTGGCGACGCGCGACGCGCTGCTGGTGCCGTCGCTGATCGCCGCCTACCCGTTGACTTTCATCTCGGCGTATTTCTCGGTGGCGCTCGCCGAGGTGCTGGGTGGGCGTTTGGACGGTAGGCACACGACCACCGCAGAAGGCTTCTCCCTGGCCAACCGGCGCATCGGCTTGATCGCCGCGTGGAGTTTGCTGGCGTGCACCATCGGCCTGGCTCTGCGGCTGCTGGAGGAGCGGCTGCCGCTCGCCGGGCGGATAGTCGCCAGTGTGTTCGGGATGGCGTGGTCGTTGGTGGCGCTGTTCGCGATCCCTGTGCTCGCCTATGAGGGCCTTGGGCCGGTGAGCACGATCGAGCGTTCGGCGCAGATCTTCAAGCGCCGCTGGGGTGCGCAGATCGGCGGCTCGATCGGCATCGGCTTTGCCGCGGTCGTGCTCGCCGTCCCGCTGGTTGTGCTGTTGGTCGTCGGCATCGGCACGCCCGGCGCCAGCGGCACGGCGCTCGTCGTCCTCGCCGGCGGCGGCCTGTTCGCGCTCGGCGCCGCCGTCGCCGCGATGGAGCAGATCTACCGCGTGTTCGTCTATCGCAGCGCCGTCGGGCTTGACACCTCGGCTGGACCGTTCGACCCCGGCGACCTGCGTCAGCCGCTCGTGCGCCGCCGCGGCCGCTGACCGTCGGCGAAGCTAGCCGGCGAAGCCGCGCGCGAGCTCGACCAGCAGGCGGACTCCGTAACCGGAGGCGCCCTTGCCCACGTACGCGCGATCCAGCTCCCACGCCGAGCCCGCGATGTCGAGGTGCGCCCACGGCGTGTCGTCGACGAAGTTCGACAGGAACGTCGCGCCCACGATCGTGCCTGCCTTGCGGCCTTCAGGAGCGTTGTCCAGGTCCGCGTATTTGCCCTTCACGAGCTCCTCGTACTCCTCGTGCAGCGGCAGCCGCCAGACGATCTCGCCCGTGCGCTCGCCCGCCTGGGAGATCCGCCCGGCGAGCTCCTCGTCGTTTGACATCAAGCCCGCGTATGTGGAGCCGAGCGCGATGATCACCGCCCCTGTCAACGTCGCCAGGTCCACCAGCCGCTCCGCGCCCTGCGCCCGCGCGTGGCACAGGCAGTCCGCCAGCACCAGGCGGCCCTCCGCGTCGGTGTTGTTGACCTCGATCGTCTTGCCGTTGGAGGCCGTCACGATGTCGCCCGGCTTGACCGAGCGCCCGCTCGGCAGGTTCTCGGTCGCGCCCACCACCGCCACCACGCTCACCGGCAGCTTCAGGCGCGCGATCGCGCCCATCGCCTCGATCACCGCCGCGCCGCCCGACATGTCGAACTTCATCTCCGCCATTTTCGGCCCCGGCTTGAGCGAGATGCCGCCGCTGTCGAACGTCACCGCCTTGCCCACCAGGCCCAGCTTCGGTGGGGTGGGTGGGCTCTCATCCCCGGCCGGCTCGTAGCGCATGGTGATCAGCGCCGGCTCCTCATAGGAGCCCTGGGCGACCGCCGCAAACGAGCCCATCTTGCGCGCCACGATCCCGTCGCGTCCCTCCGCCTCCACGGTCAGGCCCTCGACCTCCTCGCCGAGCGCCTTGGCGTAGTCGGCCAGCGCCGTCGGCGTCAGGTCGTTGCCCGGCCGGTTTTGCAGCTCGCGCGCCCGGTTGACCGCCTCGGCCACCAGCGCAGCCTCGGCGACCGTCGCCTGCAGACCCCCAGGGCCCGACACGATCAGCCGCTCGATGCTCCTGACGTCGCCGTCCTCGTCCTCTGCGGGCGCGGACTTGAAGCGCTCGAAGCGATAGTCGCTGAGGATCGTGCCCTCCACCAGCGCAGCGGCAACCGCCTCATCGCCGCCCGCCGGAAGCTCCCAGCACAGCGCACGAGTGGACAGCTCGCGCGCCCGCTCGCGCACCGCCGCCGCCGCAATGCGCGCGCGCTCGGGCGTGAAGTCGCCGCGCGGACCGAGGCCCACCAGCAGCCAGCGCTTGCCTTCTGCGTGCGCCAGCGCGAGCGCCTTGAAGGACGTGCGTGCCTCGCCCGACGAGAGCAGCTGTGCAAGCTCTTTGGGCGCCTGCTCTGGGGGCTGGGCGTCCTCGAATACGCCCACCGCGACCGTGTCCGCGTCGTCTGTGCCGCCTGGCTGAATGCTTGCGCTCACCCGCATCTTGGCCGCACCATATCCACCTCGTCGGCTATGCGTCCAGTCGAGGGGGTGCGCGACGGTCCACTACCATTATTGCTCTCCGTCCTGCTCACCCCGACCACAGGAGAGGATCCGCCCCCATGCCAAAGACAGTCATCCTCGGCGCCGCGCGCACGCCCATCGGCAAGATGGGCGGTGGACTGTCCACGCTGGACGCTACCGAGCTCGGCGGCCTTGCCATCAGCGCCGCGCTGGAGCGCGCCGGCGTCGAGCCCGAGCAGGTCGAGCACGTGGTCATGGGTCAGGTGCTGCAGGCCGGCCAGGGCCAGATTCCCTCGCGTCAGGCACAGATCAAGGCCGGCATCCCCAAGGAGGTCTCCTCGGAGACCATCAACAAGGTCTGTGCGTCCGGGCTGCGCGCGTCGGTCCTCATCGACCAGGCCGTCCGCGCCGGCGACATGAACGTGGGCGTCGGAGGCGGAATGGAGTCGATGTCCAAAGCTCCCTACCTGCTGCCCCAGGCCCGCTTCGGCTATCGCATGGGCGACGCCAAGATGCTCGATGCGATGGTCCACGATGGGCTCACCAACCCGTTCTCCGGCAAGCAGATGTTCGTCGAGGCCACCGAGGTCGCCGACGAGCTGGAGATGACACGCGCCGATCTCGACCGCTGGGCGCTGCGTTCGCACGAGCTCGCCCTGAAGGCCATCGACGAGGGTCGCATGTCTGAGGAAACCGTCTCTGTCACCGTCAACGGGCGCAAGCAGAGCACCGTCGTGGAGGTCGACGAGGGTCCGCGCCGCGACACGTCGTTGGAGAAGCTCGCCGCGCTGCCAGGCCTCGTCGGCAAGGAAGGCTCGCACACCGCCGGCAACTCGCCTGGCGTCAACGACGCCGGCGGCGCGCTCGTGCTCGCGTCAGACGAATGGGCGGCCGCCAACGGCAAGGAGGCGCTCGCCGAGATCGTTGCCCACGCGCAGAGCGCCAACGACTTCGCCTACCTGGCCACCACGCCCGCCAGCGCCGCCAAGAAGGCGTTGGAGAGGGCCGGCCTGCAACCCGGCGACATCGACCTGTGGGAGATCAACGAGGCGTTCGCCTCGGTCACGCTCAACTCGATCCGCATGCTCGGCATCGACGAGGACCGCGTCAACGTCAACGGCGGCGCGATCGCCCTCGGCCACCCCATCGGCGCCTCCGGCGCGCGCATCCTCGGCGCCCTCGTGCACGAGCTCCGCCGTCGCGGCGGTGGGCTCGGCTGCGCCGCCATCTGCTCCGGCGGGGGGCAGGGCGACGCGGTGATCCTGAAGGTCTGAGAGTGCAAGACGGCGCCGGCGGCAACGTTGAGAGCGCCTATGTAGAGGGCGCGGCGGGAATGGGCGCCGGCGCCAACGGGCGGCTGAGCGGCGCCGCCGCCGCGTTCTTCGACCTGGACAAGACGCTGATGGCGGGCTCGTCGGGCATCCACTTCGCCCGCGCGGCTTACGAGAGCGGGATGATCTCGCGCCGGCGGCTCGCACGCGACGTGTACGAGAACCTGCGCTTTCGCCTGCGCGGGTCCACCGACGAACGCGCCGACGACGTGCGCGAACGCGTCGGCAAGATGATCGAAGGCGTGCGCGTGCGCGACCTCGAACGCCTCTCCCCGCGTGTGCTCAGCGGCGTGCTGCCCCGGCTGTACCCGCAGATGCTCGAGCGCGCCTACGCTCATCAGGACGCCGGCGAGCCCGTCTACATCCTCACCGCCGCATCCCAGGAGATGGCCGATCTGCTCGCCCGCGTGCTCGCCTTCGACGGCGGCCTGGGCTCGCGCTCGGAGGTCGTCGACGGCCGCTACACCGGCCGTCCGGGCGGCCCCTTCAACTACCGCGAGGGCAAGGTCGTGTCGATGCGCGCGCTCGCCGAGCAGGAGGGCATCGACCTGGCCGCGTCCTACGCCTACTCGGACTCCGAGTCCGACCTGCCGATGCTGCGCGCCGTGCGCCACGCGGTCGTCGTCAACCCCGACCGCACGCTGCGCCAGATCGCCGCGCAGGAGGGCTGGGAGGTCGTCGAGCTTGACCGCCTCGGCCGGCGCCTGAAGCTGCTCGGCGCCGCCGGCGTCAGCGCCGTCGCGGTGTCGTCCTGGCGTCTGGCCGCGGGTCGGCTGCGTTGAGCCCATATGCTTGCCCGATGCCAGCCGCCTCGCCAACCAAAAGCAAGATCCGCGTCGTCGTCGCCAAGCCCGGCCTGGACGGCCACGACCGCGGCGCCAAGATCATTGCGCGGGCGCTGCGCGACGCCGGCATGGAGGTCATCTACACCGGCTTGCACCAGACGCCCGAGCAGATCGCCGAGACGGTCATCCAGGAGGACGCCGACGCGGTCGGCCTGTCGATCCTGTCCGGCGCTCACATGACGCTCGTGCCGCGCGTCGTCGCGCTGCTGCGCGAGCAGGGCATCGACGACGTGCTCATCACCGTCGGCGGCACCATCCCCGCCGAGGACATCCCCGAGCTCAAGCAGCTCGGCGTCGCCGAGGTGTTCACACCCGGCGCCCCCACGCAGGCGATCGTCGATTTCATCCGCGAGAGCGTTGCGAATCCGCCTGCCGCGCCCCCACGACCGGCTGTGGACGGCCCAGTCGATTTCTGACGGCCTGGTCGGCAAGCATTGATTGACTCGTCAGTCAACCGCGTAAACAGCTACGATCTCAGAGCAACAGACCGCAAGGAGCCAACCGATAATGAAGATATGCGTCCTGGTGAAGGAGGTCCCGGACGCCGCCGTCGAAAAGAAGCTCGACCCTTCGACGGGGCGCATGGACCGCAGCGGGGAGAAGAACCTCAATCCCTATGACACCCACGCCATCGAGGCGGCCATGCAAATCAAGGAGGGCGGCGCGGTGCCGGTCGAGGAGATCGTCGCCGTGACCATGGGCCCTGACAGCGCCGTGCGCGCGCTGCACAAGGCCGTATCGCTGGGGGCCGACCGCTCGGTCCACCTGTCAGACCCCGCGGTCGCGGGCTCGGACGTCGCCGCCACCGGCTACGCCTTGGCCAAGACGCTGCAGGGCGAGAGCCCCGACCTGGTGCTGCTCGGCCAGCAGTCAGACGACGGCGAGTGCTACACGATCGGCGCCGTCGTCGCCGAGCACCTGGGTATGCCCTCGCTCACCCAGGTCATCAAGATGGACGTCGAATCGTCTGATTCCCACCCACCCGGGGGGGCGGGATCCGGATCCCTGCGCTGTGAGCGCCAGGCCGAGTACGGCTACGACACCGTCCAGGTCAAGCTGCCCGCAGTCATCTCCGTGGGCGACGCCATCAACGAGCCGCGCTACCCGTCGCTGAAGGCGATCATGGGCGCCAAGAAGAAGCCGCTGGACACCAAGACCGCGGCCGATGTGCAAATCGACGCCTCCAAAGTGGGCGGCGACAACTCGGCCGCACAGTGGGTCGCCGCCAAGGCGCCCCCCGCCAAGGCCGCCGGCGAGATCATCGAAGACGAGGACACCGGCGAAACCGTCGAAAAAATCGTCGCCTGGCTCGACGAGCGCAAGCTCATTTAAGGAGGAGCGAACAAGACATGGCCAACATCCTGGTTTACGCGCTCCACTACGAAGGCGCGATCAACAAGAACTCACTTGGTGCCGTCTCCGAGGGCGCCAAGCTTGCAGCCGAGCTCGGCGGCGAGGCGCACGCGATCCTGCTCGGCCAGGACATCCCGCAGGACCTGGCCGCCTCGCTGGGCAAATACGGCGCCAAGAAGGTGCTCGTGGCCGAGGGGCCCGAGGGGCTCGCCCAGCCGCTCGTCGACGCCATGGCCGCGGCCATCACCGGCGGCGACTACTCCTACGCGCTGTTCGGCGGCGGCCTGCTCGGCTTCGAGATCGGCGCTGGTCTGGCCGCCCGGCTCGGCGCCGGTGTGGTCATGGAGGTCACCAACGTGCGCGCCGAGAACGGCGAGCTGATCGCCGAGCGGCCCATCCTGGGCGACTCGGCCATCTCTGAAATCAAATACCGCTCGCCGGTGGGCATCGTCATCGGGCGCCTCAACGCGTTCGAGATCAAACAAAGCGGCGACGCCGACGCGGCCGTCGAGCAGCTTAGCTTCGAGCTGAGCCCACAGGCTCAGCAGGCCACGATGGTTACGCGTGGCGAACAGCGCGGCGCCGACGTCGACATCGAGGGCGCGGACATCCTCATCGCCGGTGGGCGCGGGCTGGGCAAGGCCGAGGGTTTCCAGCTGGCCGAGGACCTCGCCAAGGCCTTTGGCGGCAACAGCGCGGTCGCCGCCACGCGCGCGGTCGTCGACGCCGGCTGGTACCCCTACGCTGCCCAGATCGGCCAGACCGGCAAGACCGTCTCGCCCAAGCTGTACCTCGCCGCAGGCATCTCCGGGGCCATCCAGCACAAGGTCGGCATGCAGAGCTCGGAGAACATCGTCGCGATCAACAAGGACGCCAATGCGCCCATCTTCGAATTCTCAGACCTGGGCATCGTCGGCGACCTCAACAAGATCCTGCCCAAGCTCACCGAGGCTGTGAAGGCCAAGAAGGGCTCCTGAGGATGTCCGGCCACGGTGGCTCCAACAACGGAAGGGTGGCACCCGCCGCCTTCCCGCCGCCCGTCGACTCGCGCAAGGAATTCGTCAAGCGCGGCCTCGACGCCGAGGATGAGCTGATCGAGGTTGGTGTGGCGATCGTCGGCGGCGGTACCGCTGGGCTGTCGTGCGCCAACCGGCTGCTGCAGCTGCTGGCCGACGATCCCGAGACGATGGAGCGCCTGGGCGAAGTGCCCGTGGCGGTGATCGAGAAGGCCAAGACCTGCGGTGGGCACAACCTGTCGGGCGCGGTCGTGCGCCCCGGGCCCCTGCAGGAGCTGTTCCCCGAGCTGAGCCGCGAGGACTGGCGCAAGGAGGGCTTCGCCTACGGCGAGGTGACCAAGGAGGCCGTCTACATGATGCCCTCCGCCAAGACCAAGATCCGCATCCCAACGCCGCCCAACTTCAAGAACCACGGCAACGAGGTGATCTCCGTCTCGGCCATGGCGCGCTACCAGCAGCGCCAGGCCGAGGAGGCCGGCGCCTACGTCCTCACCGAGACCGCTGCCACCCAGCTCGTCGTCGACGATGGCCGTGTGGTGGGCGTGCGCTCCGGCGACAAGGGTCGCGGCAAGGACGGCGAGCCGCTGGGCAACTTCGAGCCCGGCACCGACATCAAGGCGCAGGCAACCGTGTTGGCCGAGGGCTGCTGGGGCCATCTGACGGGCGCCGCCATCAAGGAGTTCTGCCTGGCAGAGGGGCGTGAGCCGCAGGTGTGGGAGCTGGGCGTCAAGGAGGTCTGGAAGGTCCCCAAGCCGCTCGACCGCGTGATCCACACGATCGGACCGTGGCCGCTGAAGCTGTCGGCCAAGTACGGTCAGATCGGCGGCACCTGGCTGTACCCGATGACCGACGGCAAGACGGGCGATCACCTCGTCAGCATCGGCTTTGTGATCGACCTCGAGTACGCCGACGCGACCACCTCCGCGCACGACCTGTTGCAGCAGTGGAAGCTACACCCGCTCGTCAAGGGCATCCTCGCGGGCGGCGAGCGCATCGCCTGGGGCGCCAAGGCGCTGCCCGGCGGGGGCTGGTGGTCGATGCCTAAGCTGACCATGCCCGGCGCCGTGCTGGTGGGCGACTCGGGCGGGATGGTCGACACGGTCGCGCTGAAGGGCGTGCACCACTGCATCATGTCGGGCAAGCTTGCCGCCGAGTCGATCTACGCGGCGCTCGTGCGCGGCGAGACCTCGTTCGAGTCCTACGAACAGGCCATCGAAGACTCCAGCGTCGGCCAGGAGCTCTACCAGGAGCGAAACACCCGCCAGCCCTTCCAGAAAGGCTTCGTGCTGGGCGCGCCGCTGGTCAACCTCGCGATCGCCACCAAGGGCAAGCTGCCGCCCGGGCGCCTGTCCTGGCATCGCAACGACCAGCAGCAGATGTTCATCGGAAACACCAAGGACCGCTATCCCAAGCCCGACGGCAAATACACCTTCGACAAGCTCTCCTCGGTGTTCATCACCGGCAACGCCACCCGCGACGACGCGCCAAACCACATCCGCGTGCGCAAGCATGTGCCACGCGAGATCGCCGAGACCTGGCGCTGGATGTGCCCCGCCGGAGTCTATGAGATCCCCGAGGACGGGGAGGGTGGGGACGAATCCGGCGACGTGGACGTGGTTGTCAACTACACCAACTGCGTGCAGTGCGGAGCCATCACCGCCAAGGGCGGACGCCTGACGACCCCCGAGGGGGGAGACGGCCCGCTCTACCAGATCACCTGAACCGGGCGGCGGCGCACAAGTGCGAAACATGTGCACGTGATACGTGTTAGGGAGATGTCATGTATGCACGCTCCCCGCGCCCCGTTTCTGGCCGGCGCCACGGCCCCTTGCGCCTGCTCGCGCCGGTCGGCTGTGCGCTGGCCCTGCTCGGCGCGGCCCAGGCGCGGGCCGACGTCCAGCAGACGGGCGGCAGCCAGACGCCCACGTCGGGCCCTGGCCCGGCCCTGCAGTCGGGCGTCTCGGCCACGCTCGAACAGTGCCAGACGGCGCTCGCCCAGACCGAACGCTCGGCCACCTTCGCAGGCGAAATGGCGGGCATCCCCGGCACGGCGCGCATGCAGATGCGCATCGACGTGGAGGAGCGCCTGCCCGACGAAGCGCGCTTTCACACCGTTCACGCCCCCGGCCTGGGCGTGTGGCGCTCCTCCGCGCCTGCCGTCAAGTCCTACAAGTACCTCAAGCAGGTCACCAACCTGTCAGCGCCCGCCTACTACCGCGCGGCCGTGCGCTTCCGCTGGCTGAATGCCGACGAGCGCCTGATCAAGGCCCTGGAACGGCGCACGCCCGTCTGCTACCAGCCGGCGCCGCCGGCAGGCGAAGGCGCTCCCGAATCGCCGCAGGCCACGAACACGCCCCCCACGACGACCGGCAGCTCACCATCCACGACGAGCGGCAGCTCGGGTTCGCTGGCCGTTGGCGCCGGCTGATCTCACCGCGCTAGAATAGGTCGACCATGAAGGCCAAGATCCATCCCAGCTACGCTCAGGCGCACGTGCGCTGCACGTGCGGCAACGAGTTCATCACTCGCGCCACGCGCGAGGAGCTGCACGTCGAGGTCTGCTCGAACTGCCATCCGTTCTACACCGGACGCCAGAAGCTCATCGACACCGGCGGACGCGTGGAGCGCTTCCAGCGCAGGGTCGCCAAGGGGCGCCTGCAGACGGCGCAGACCCGGTCCGCTCAGTAGCTCTATGTCCGCGCGTCCGGCTGCTGCTGCGCCGCCGACGCTGGTCGAGCCGGACACCTCGCTCGCGCTTGTCGACGCCGACGGCCAAGGTCAGCTGAGCGCTCAGCGCGACGCGCCGCTGGGCGGGCAGGCCGTCCTGGAGGGGGTCATGATGCGCGGCGTCTCCAACTGGGCCGTCGCCGTGCGCAAGCCCGCCGCCGAGCGACCCGCCGACGAGCAGGGAGCGGACGCCGGGCCGCAGGCAAACGGCAGCGGGACGGCGACCGAAGTGGCCGCGGATCGGCTGGGCGAGGTCGAGGTGAGCACATTCGCGCTCGAGTCCGCCATGAAACGCCATCGCCTGCTGCGCCTGCCGATCGTGCGCGGAGTGGTCGCGCTGGGGGGCTCGATGGTCATCGGCTTCCGCGCCCTGGAAGTCTCGGCCAACGCGCAGCTGCCCGCCGGCGAGGCGCAACAGCAGGAAGAGATCCCCAAGGCGGTATGGGCGGGGACCGTCGTCGTCGCGCTGGCGCTCGCGATCGTGCTGTTCTTCCTGGTGCCCGTCGGCATTACCAGCCTGATCAAGCATCAGCTCGGCTCCTCGTTCTTGTTCTGGCTGGTCGAGGGGGTCATACGCACGAGCCTGTTCCTCGGCTACATGCTGATGCTCTCGCGCGTGCGCGACCTGCGGCGGGTGTTCGAGTACCACGGCGCCGAGCACAAGACGATCTCCTGCTTCGAGGCCGGCCTGCCGCTCACGCCCGCCAACGCCAAGCGCTTCTCGCGGCTTCACCCGCGCTGTGGCACGAGCTTCCTGCTGGTGGTCATGATCGTCGCCATCTTCGTATTTGCGCCCCTCGGCCTGCCCGCTTGGTACTGGCTGATGGCCACCCGCATCCTCGGCGTGCCCGTCATCGCGGGCATCTCCTTCGAGCTGATCAAGTTCGCCGGGCGCAACCGCAGCAAGCGCTGGGTGCAGGCCGTCATGTGGCCCGGCCTGAAGTTGCAGCTGCTGACCACCCGCGAGCCCGACCTGCACCAGCTGGAGGTGGCGATCGCAGCGCTGCAGGCTGTGCTCGAGCGCGAGAAGCCCGGCGAGCTGTCCGCCGCCGACCTCGTCGGCGTCGAGGTCGTGGCCTAGCCCAAACGTCGCCCGAGCGCCCCGCGCGCTCAACCTCTAGTTCACAACTGACGATAAGGATCAGTGACGATGTCTGTTGTCACGGTCCCGGGGAGGGGGCGCGGCTCGGATTGGCGGGCTGTGGGGACTCGACGTGCCGCACGGGCGCTTGCGTGCGTGTGCCTGTGCTGGTGGGGGTTGGCAGCGCACGCGATTGACGCCCGTGCCACCACCACTTACGTCGGCGAGTACGCCGGCCAGTACAGCTTCAGCTTCGATCAGGCCGGCCTGACGCCAGGGCACGAATACAGCGACCAGGCGCAGGAGAACTTCTCCTGGGACGTCCGCTTCGGCGGCTCGGCTGGTGGGGCGGATGGCGTCCGCTCAGAGCCTGCCCGCGCGAGCATCGCCGCAAATGGAACCGATCTCTTCGCTCGCGCCGGCCACGTCGAGGATCCCGAAGCGGTCGCCTGCACGATCGCTCCGAGCGCCTCGCCGCAGCTGGGGTTGCAGTACTTCGACGTGCAAGCGGGCGCCGTCGCGAGTACGGTCGACGTGCGCGCCATCATTCCCATCTTCACCGGGGCGTCCGGTCAGGTGAACGTGGCTCCCTCGACCGACAGCGTCTGCGCGGGCCTCGACGCCAGCGGGGCCGCCGTCGACTGCGATCCGTTCGGCTGTGGCTGGGAGTGCGTTGCATTCGCCGCCGAACCGGCCTTCGACGGAGCCTGGTCGATCGCTTTGAGCAACGCGCCCATCGCCTCCTTTCCACGCAGCTTCCAAGCCTCCGAGACGATCACGCCGTGCTCGGAACCCACCGTCTCGTATTCCGCGCAGCGATCGCTCACCGCCACCCTCAGCGTCGTCGCCTCCGATCCGCCGGGCGCGTCGCCGGCCAAGCCGGCGCGCCGGCCCGGGCCGCGCGCTCCTGCGCGGCCGCGCCGCAAGCGTCGCCACCATCGCGCCGTACACTCAGCCGGGCGATGATCGAGGATCTGGTCGAGCAGATAGAGACGCGCTTTGCCGAGCTCGGGGTGCAGATGACCGACCCCGTGGTGATCGGCGACCGCGAACGCTACGCGGCGGTCGGCCGCGCCTATCGCCAACTCGAGCCTGCCGCCGGGATCGCCGCCCAATGGCGTCGGGCCCAGGACGACGCGGCCGGCGCCGAGGAGATGCTGTCAGAGGACGGCGAGGATCCCGAGCTGCGCGAGCTGCTCGACGGCGCGCGTGAGAGCATCGAGCAGCTCGAAGAGGAGATTCGCATGGCGATGATCGAGCGCGATCCCAACGACGACAAGAACGTGATCGTCGAAGTCCAGGGTGGCGCCGGCGGCGACGAGGCCGCGCTGTGGGCCGGCGACGTCTACCGGATGCTCAGCAAGTACGCCGAGCGTCTGGGCTTCTCGACCGAGTCGCTGGACAGCAGCGACGGCAAGTTCACGTTCGAGATCAACGGCGACGGCGCCTACTCCGTGTTCAAGTTCGAGGGCGGGACCCACCGTGTGCAGCGCATCCCCCAGACCGAGTCCCAGGGCCGCATCCACACCTCCACGGCCACCGTCGCCGTGCTGCCCGAGGCGCAGGACGTCGACGTGCAGATCGACCCCGGCGACCTGCAGATCGACGTCTATCGCTCGTCGGGGCCCGGCGGGCAGTCGGTCAACACGACCGACTCGGCCGTGCGCGTCACGCACAAGCCGTCGGGAATCGTCGTGTCGATGCAGGACGAGAAGTCCCAGCTGCAAAACCGCGAGAAGGCGCTGCGGGTGCTGCGCGCGCGCCTGTACGAGCGGGCGCTGGCCGAACAGCAGGCCGAGCTCGCCGCCGACCGCCGCTCGCAGGTCGGCACCGGCGATCGCGCCGAGAAGATCCGCACCTACAACTACGGCGAGCGGCGCGTCACCGACCACCGCATCAAGCTGACCGTCCACAACCTCGACCAGGTCCTCGAGGGCGAGCTTGACGAGATCACCGCCGCGCTGCAGGCCGACGAGAAGCGCCGGCGCCTGGAGACCCAGGCGGCCGCCTGACAGGCGCGCCGTGCCAGTCGGCTCTGCCACCTCGGCGCGCGACGCGCTCGACGGCGCGATCACCGCGATCGCCGCCGCCGGCTGCGAGACCCCGCGCCTGGACGCCGAAGTCCTGCTCGCCCATGTGCTGGGCGTCACGCGCGCCCAGTTGCTCAGCGACCGCGAGCTGGTCGTCGCCGGCCCCGCCGTGCGCGCCTTCCAAGACGCCGTGCGCCGCCGTGCCGTTCAACGGGAGCCGGTCGCCTACATCGTCGGTCGCCGCGGCTTTTGCCACATCGAGCTGGCGGTCGACCGCAGGGTGCTCGTGCCGCGCCCGGAGACCGAGCTGCTCGTGCAGGTCGGCCTCACGCTGCCCGCCGGCGCGCGCGTGCTCGACGTCGGCACCGGCAGCGGGGCGATCGCGCTCGCGCTCAAGGACGAGCGCCCCGACCTGGACGTAACCGGCAGCGACGTCAGCGAGGATGCGCTGCAGGTCGCACGCGCCAACGGACGCCGGCTGGGGCTGGAGGTGCGCTGGCTGCGCGCGGACCTGCTGAGCGCGATCCCCGACGAATTCGATGCCGTGCTCTCGAACCCGCCGTATGTCGCCGAGTCTGAGCGGGCGCAGCTCGCGCCGGAGATCCTTCGCCACGAGCCACCTGGGGCCCTGTTCGCCGGTGGCGACGGGCTGGACGCGATCCGTGCGCTGGTCGCCCAGCTCGCGCACAGGCCCCGCGTGCGCCTGCTGGCGCTCGAGGTCGGCGCCGGGCAGGCACCGCGCGTGGCACAGCTGATCGACGCGGCGGGCTTTGACGCGATACGGTGTGAGTGCGATCTGGCACAAATCCAGCGGGTCGTGATCGCAGAGCGCCATTGAAGATGACTGCACAGACCGGTCAGCAGGAGCGGGTCAGCGAGCGGGACGCCAGCAGCCTTGAGAGCTGCATGGCCAGCGGCGGCGTCGCGGTGCTGCCCACCGACACGGTCTACGGCGTCTGCTGCAATCCCGACAGTGAGCAGGCCGCCAGGCGCCTGTACGCGCTGAAGGGGCGCCCCGCCGCGCGCCCGGCCGCGATCATGTTCTTCGCCTTGGAGCCCGCGCTGGCGATGCTCACCGAGCTGCGCTACGACGAGCGCGCCGCGCTTGGTGCGCTGCTGCCCGGTCCGGTCACGCTGCTGCTCGCAAACCCCGCGTTGCGCTTCGCGCCGGCCTGCCGGACCGATCCCGCCACGCTCGGGCTGCGCGTCCCGCGCCTGCCCGAGCGCCTGGCCACGCTGGGCTCGCTTGCCACGCCGGTGATGCAGACGAGCGCCAACTTGTCGGGCGAGCCCGACGCGCGAACGCTGGCGCAGGTGCCCGACAGCATGCGCGAGGGCGCCGACCTGGTACTCGACGGCGGCGAACTGCCGGGCCGTCCCTCGACCGTGATCGACCTGCGCGACTTCGCCGCTCATCGGCGCTGGCATGTGCTGCGCGAGGGCGCCCTGCCGCGCAGCGCTGTACGCCAGGCGCTCATGTCGCTGGGCTGACGCCCGCAGCGGTGCGCGCATGTCAACGTCGCGGCTGCATGAGCGACGCGCCAACACGCGTGCTAGCCTCGTAACAGCTGCCGCGACTGGCGCTGTGAGGTGGAAGCGACCACCGGGAAGCGGTCAGCGATCACGCCGCGCGCCTGGGCACCATAGTCGCCGTCCATCCGAGGAGAGCGCCGTGTCCGAGCTGAGCCCCGACTACTTCAACCGACCATTGGCAGAGGTGGATCCCGAGATTGCCGACGTGCTGCGCGGCGAGCTCGAGCGCGAGCAGCGCACGCTGGAGATGATCGCTTCTGAGAACTTCGTGCCGCGGGCAGTGCTCGAGTGCCAGGGCTCGGTGCTGACCAACAAGTACGCCGAGGGCTATCCCGGCCGACGCTACTACGGCGGCTGCGAGTGGGTCGACATCTCCGAGCAGCTGGCCATCGACCGCGCCAAGGCGCTGTTTGGGGCAGAGCACGCCAACGTCCAGCCCCACTCCGGCTCGCAGGCCAACGCCGCCGTCTATCACGCCCTGCTCAAACCCGGCGAGACGATCATGGGCATGTCGCTGGCCCACGGCGGCCATCTGAGCCACGGCATGAAGGCCAACGTGTCCGGGCGCTTGTATGACATCGTCGCCTACGAGGTCGACCGCCACAGCAGCGAAATCGACATGGACGAGGTCGCGCGCATCGCGCGCGAGCATCGCCCGCGGCTGCTGCTGGCCGGCTGGTCGGCCTACCCGCGCCAGCTGGACTTCGCGCGCTTTCGCGAGATAGCCGACGAGGTGGGTGCGCTGTTGATGGTCGACATGGCTCACTTCGCCGGCCTCGTGGCCGCCGGCTTGCACCCCAGCCCGATCGAGCACGCCGACGTGGTCACCACGACCACACACAAGACGCTCGGCGGCCCGCGCGCGGGCGTCATCCTGTGCAGGTCCGAGCACGCCAAGAAGATCGACTCGGCGGTGTTCCCCGGTCAGCAGGGCGGGCCGTTGGAGCACGTGATCGCGGCCAAGGCCGTGGCGTTCAAGATCGCCGCGAGCGAACTATTCGCCGAGCGCCAGCGACGCACGATCGCGGGGGCGCGGGCGCTCGCCAAGGAGCTGCTGAAGGCCGGCCACGGCGTCAATGTGCTGACCGGCGGCACCGACGTGCACCTGGTGCTGGTCGACCTGCGCGACAGCGAGCCCGCGCTCAGCGGCAAACAGGCCGAGGACCGCCTGCACGAGATCCAGATCACCGTCAACCGCAACGCCGTGCCGTTCGACCCGCGCCCGCCGATCGAGGCGTCGGGGTTGCGCATCGGTACGCCCGCGCTGGCCACTCGCGGGCTGCAGGGCGAGGACTTCGCCGAGGTTGGGGAGATTCTGGCGATCGCGCTCACGCCCGAATACCAGGCGCGCGCGGCCGAGCTCGCCGAGCGCGTCGGCGCGATCGTGGAGCGCTATCCGCTGTATGACCGCCTGCCGGCGGTCGCGCTGGCATAGCGTCCGTCCACAGCGCTGCACGCCGGGCTGCGCTGGTGACCTTGACGCGTGCGATGCTGTGGGGCAGTCGATGGCGCACCCGAACGAGATCGACGCGCTTTACGCCTTCCTTGTCGCCGCGGCCGTGACCGCGCTGCTGACGCCGCTCACGATGCGCCTGGCGCGGGCGATCGGCGCGATCGACGAGCCGCGCGAGCGGGGCCTGTCCGAGCGCCCCACGCCGCTGCTGGGGGGTCTTGCGATCTTCGCCGGCGCGCTTGTCGCCGCGCTGATCTGGCTGCCGGCCGGCTACTTCACCCAACACGAGCTGTGGCACGGTGTGTTGCTCGCCGCGGCCGTGATCACTCTGGTGGGGGCGCTCGACGATCGCTTCGACCTGCCGCCGGGTGTCAAGCTTGTCGGTCAGATCGTCGC
>Ga0209420_1000725_pt1 | contig 16513 bp, 10 predicted proteins | sample BlaSpr_A8_OM1_O1_FD_187972 | JGI IMG/M metagenome (GOLD analysis project Ga0209420, IMG submission 187972) | Forest soil microbial communities from Thunder Bay, Ontario, Canada - Black Spruce, Ontario site 2_A8_OM1_O1 (SPAdes) (version 2) | ecosystem: Environmental > Terrestrial > Soil > Boreal... | reverse complement strand
GCGACCCCGGGCGCCTGAGCGCGCGGCCCCCTCAGCCGCGCCGCTGAGCGAAAAAGCGCTGCAGCAGGCCTGCGCACTCCTCCATCAGCACGCCGCCGAACACATCGACGCGATGGTTGAGTCCGGGCATCGTGAACACGTTGGTGATGCTGCCGGCAGCCCCGGCGCGCGGGTCCCAGGCGCCGAATACCAGGCGGCGCACGCGCGCGTGCACCATCGCCGCGGCGCACATGACGCACGGCTCGAGGGTGACGTATAGCGTGGTGTCGGTCAGCCGATAGCTGCCAAGGGCCCGGCCACCGGCGCGCAGCGCGGCAATCTCTGCGTGTGCGGTCGGATCGTGGCTTGCGATCGGCGAGTTGCCGGTGCCCGCGAGGATCTGTCCGTCGCGAACCAGCACGGCACCGACCGGCACCTCGCCGCACGCGCCCGCCGCGGCGGCACACTCAAGCGCTGCGCGCATGAACGTCGCGTCACACCCCGCCTCAGCCTGGCCCGCCATGCGAACCGGGCGGCACTGAGGCGGGGGCAACCAGGAACAGCGCCGGATCCACGAAGGTTGCGTTCAGCGCCACCCCAAAATGCAGGTGCGGTCCGGTCGCGCGCCCGGTCGAGCCGACCTTGCCGATGACCTCGCCGGCCTTCACGCGCGTGCCGGGCTTGACGTCGATGGCACTCAGGTGGCAGTACATGGTGACGAGCCCGGCACCGTGGTCGAGGATCACCGTGTTGCCGTTGAAGAAGAAATTGCCGGTGTCGACCACGCGACCGTCGGCGGCGGCGTGTATCGGCGTGCCGGCGTCGGCTGCGATGTCCATGCCGCTGTGAGGATTGCGCGGCTGGTTGTTGAAGACCCGGCGTGACCCGTAGGAGCTCGAGCGGATCCCGGGCACCGGCTGCAGGAGTCGTAGCGTTGCGGGCACCTCAGGCGAGAACGTGCCGTAATCCTTGTGCAGGCGCGGCAGCTCCTTGTTGACGCGCGCCAGATCCTTGCGCGAGAGGTCCACCTGGCGGGGAGCGACGGTGAGGCGCTGCTCGGTGTACTGCTTGTCGGTGACTTCGAAGCCGATCGCCTGTCCCTGCGCCGTGCCGTCCTGGACACGCACCACCGCATGCCCGGGCGTCTGTGAAAGCGGGATACCGACCACGGCCAGCCACTTGCCCTGCGCGGGCAGCACCAGCACACGCTGTTCGCCGAAACTGACCTGCGGCGGGTGAGCACCTGCAGCGTCGATGCTCAGCAGCACCACTCCGCCCGGCACCCGTTCCTCCTGCGGCAGCGGCGGCGCGGACTGAGCGCCCGCAGGGCCGGCCAGGCAGCACATCAGGGCGAGCGCGAGCCAAGGCGTCGAGCGGCTCATTTGCAGCCGGTCACGCGCGCGCTCACGGTGCCGCGGGCGAGGCGCGCATCGATCTCATCACCGGCGCGCAGTGCGCCGGCATCGCTCACGAGCGCCCCGTCGGCGCGCGTCACGATGGCGAAGCCGCGCGACAGCGTGGCGAGCGGACTTACGCTATGGAGCGCTCGCTGCGCGAGCGCCAGCCGATGCGTGGCGCTGGCCAGCCGCTCGCTGACGGCACGGTCCAGCCGCGCGTGCAGGGTTTCGTTGCGCGCCCGCCGCTCGCTGAGCACGCGTGCCGGGGAGCGGCTGAAGAGCCGCGCGTGGCATTCCGCGAGGTGCCGCCCGTCACGCTGCAGGCCGGCACGCACGGCCCCCGCGAGGCGCTGAACCAGATCATCGAGTCGTTGCATCTGCTGCTGCAGTCGCACGCCCGGATGTGCGAGCTGCAGGCGACGGCTGACGGCATCCAGGCGCGCGTACGCCACCCGCAGCTCGCGCCGCATGCCGGAAGCCAGGCGCTGCTCGGTGCGCTGGAGCGCTGCAAGGCAGGCGATGCGATCCGGCACGACCAGCTCGGCGGCCGCGGATGGCGTGGGCGCACGCGCATCCGCCACGAAGTCGGCGATGGTGAAGTCGATTTCGTGCCCCACCCCGCAAACCACCGGCAGCAGGCAGGCGTGAATCGCGCGCGCGACGCGCTCGTCGTTGAAGGCCCACAGGTCTTCCAGCGAACCGCCGCCGCGGGCCAGGATCAGCACGTCGCACTCGGCGCGGGCCGAGGCGCTCTCAAGGGCAGCGACCAGCGCCGGCACCGCCGCGGCACCCTGCACGGCAGTCGGGTACAGAAGCACCTCGGCAGGCGGATAGCGGCGCGCGAGAATATGCAGGATGTCGCGCAACGCCGCGCCGGTCGGGGAGGTGATGACGCCGATGCGTTTCGGGAATGACGGTAGCGCGCGCTTGCGCTCGAGGGCGAACAGACCCTCGGCGGCGAGCCGGCTCTTCAGGCGATCGAACTCGCGCCTGAGGGCCCCGACCCCCGACTCTTCCAGATGCTCGACGATGAGCTGGTACTCGCCCTTGGCCTCGTAGACGCTGATGCGGCCGCGCACCAGCAGCTGCGTGCCGGCGCGGGGCGTGAAGCCCACGAGCGCGTTTTTCATGCGGAACATAGCGCAGCGCAGCTGCGCATCCCGGTCCTTGAGCGAGAAATACCAATGGCCGGAAGCGGGCTGGGAGAAGTTCGAGAGCTCGCCCTGCACCCACAGGACCCCCAGCCCGCGCTCGAGCAGCACCCGCACTTCACGGTTCAGGCGCGTGACACTGTAGACGTCCCGGGTAGGCGCCGTGCCGGCGCCGATTTCGTGACCTGGCGACATAAGAACACCTTAGCACGAGGTTTACCGGCGCGGACCGGGCGCATATAATCGCGCATGCGCATCCTCGAAGAAGCTCTCACCTTCGACGACGTCCTCCTGGTTCCGGCCTACTCGGAAATTCTGCCACGCGAGGTCGACCTTTCCACGCGCCTCACCCGCCGTATCCGCCTCAATGTGCCGCTGTTGTCCGCGGCCATGGACACGGTCACCGAAGCACGGCTCGCCATCACCATCGCCCAGGAAGGCGGCATCGGCATCGTCCACAAGAGCATGACGATCGAAGCTCAGGCGCACGAGGTGGGCCGGGTGAAGAAGTTCGAAAGCGGCGTCATCAAGGACCCGATCACGGTTCCCCCCAACATGACGATCCGCGAGGTGCTGAACCTCACCCGCTCGCGCGGCATCTCCGGAGTGCCGGTGGTGGTCGGCAAGAAGGCGGTCGGCATCGTGACCCATCGTGACCTGCGTTTCGAGGATCGCTTCGAAGCCCCGGTTTCCTCGGTCATGACGCCGCAGGAGCGGCTGATTACGGTGCGCGAGGACGCGCCCAAGGATGAAGTGCTGGCCCTGCTGCACAAGCACCGCATCGAGAAGCTGCTGGTCGTCAACGGCGCCCACGAGCTGGTCGGCATGATCACGGTCAAGGACTTCCAGAAGGCCAACGAATTCCCGCGCGCCTGCAAGGACGACGGCGGGCGCCTGCGCGTGGGAGCTGCGGTCGGCACCACTCCCGATACTCTCGATCGTGTCGCGGCCCTGCGTGAGGCCGGCGTTGACCTCGTGGTGGTGGATACCGCCCACGGCCACTCCAAGGGCGTACTCGAGACGGTCAAACGCATTAAGGCGAAGTGGGCGGACAGCCAGGTCATCGCCGGCAACATCGCCACGGCAGAAGCTGCGCTCGCGCTGGTGGACGCCGGCGCAGACGCGGTCAAGGTTGGCATCGGCCCAGGCTCGATCTGCACCACCCGCATCGTGGCGGGGGTGGGAGTGCCGCAGATCTCCGCGGTGGCCAATGTCGCCGAGGCGCTGCGCGATGCCGATGTGCCGGTGATCTCCGATGGCGGCATCCGCTTCTCGGGCGACCTTGCCAAGGCGATCGCCGCCGGCGCGCATGCGGCGATGATCGGCGGTCTGTTCGCCGGCACCGAGGAGTCCCCCGGCGAGGTCGAGCTTTACCAGGGCGCCTCCTACAAGTCCTATCGCGGCATGGGATCACTGGGCGCGATGTCCGAGCGCCACGGCTCCTCGGACCGTTATTTCCAGGACGCCGCCACCGAGCTCGAGAAGCTGGTGCCCGAGGGCGTCGAGGGTCGCGTGCCGTACAAGGGCAGCGTGGTCGCGATCCTGCATCAGCTGTCCGGGGGTCTGCGGGCGGCCATGGGCTACACCGGCAGCCGCAACATCACCGACATGCGCACGCGGCCGGTGTTCGTGCGCATCACCACCGCGGGCGTACGCGAGAGCCACGTGCACGATGTGAGCATCACCAAAGAGGCACCCAACTACCGGGTGTCCTAAAAAAGCCCTCCCCCATGGCGAGCGTTCCACGACCTGCGACGCACCCCGATATTCATGCGCACCGCATCCTGATCCTGGACTTCGGTGCCCAGTACACGCAGCTGATCGCACGGCGGGTGCGTGAGCTCGGGGTGTACTGCGAGATCCATCCCTGGGATGTGAGCGATGCGGAGGTGCGCGCCTTCGCGCCGCGCGGCGTGATTCTCTCCGGCGGACCTGAGTCGGTCACCGACGCCAAGGCTCCGCATGCGCCGCCGGCGGTGTTCGAGCTCGGCGTGCCGGTGCTCGGAATCTGCTATGGCATGCAGACCATGGCGCAGCAGCTCGGCGGCCGCGTCGCGCCCTCGAGCGAGCGCGAGTTCGGCTACGCGCAAGTGACCGTGACGGGCGCAACAGCCCTGCTCGATGATCTCGCGGACCGCCGCAACGAGGCCGGCTGCGCCTTGCTCGATGCATGGATGAGCCACGGCGATCGCGTCGACACCTTGCCACCCGGCTTCGTGGTGACCGCGGCGACCGATTCCATCCCGTTTGCCGCCATGAGCGATGAGCGGCGCCGCTTCTACGGGGTGCAGTTTCATCCCGAGGTGACGCACACCACGCAGGGCGCGCGGCTGCTGGAGCGCTTCGTGCGCGAGATCTGCGGCAGCGACACCCTCTGGAGCACCGGCAACATCATCGAGGATGCGATTGAGCGCGTGCAGGCACAGGTGGGCAAGGGCAAGGTGCTGCTCGGCCTGTCAGGCGGCGTCGACTCCTCGGTGGTCGCGGCTCTCCTGCATCGCGCCCTCGGCGATCAGCTGGTTTGCGTGTTCGTCGACCACGGGCTGTTGCGCCTGGGTGAAGGCGAGCAGGTGATGAGCACCTTCGCCAGGCACCTGGGTGTGCACGTGATCCGCGTCGATGCGCAGGAGCGCTTCCTTGCCGCCCTGGCCGCCGTCACCGACCCGGAGGCCAAGCGCAAGATCATCGGCCGCACCTTCGTCGAGGTGTTCGAGGAGCAGGCGCACCAGCTGAGCGGCGTGCGCTTCCTGGCGCAGGGGACGATCTACCCGGATGTGATCGAGTCGGCCGGCGCACGCACCGGCAAGGCCCATGTCATCAAATCCCACCATAACGTCGGCGGTCTGCCGGAAAAGATGAACCTCAAGCTGGTGGAGCCGCTGCGCGAGCTGTTCAAGGACGAGGTGCGGCGCCTGGGGGTGCAGCTCGGCCTGCCGCGCGAGATGGTGTACCGGCACCCTTTCCCCGGGCCCGGACTGGGCGTTCGCATCCTGGGCGAAGTGCGCAAGGAGTACGCCGATCTGCTGCGACGCGCCGATGCGATCTTCATCGAGGAGCTGCGCAAACACGATCTGTATGAGCGCACCGCACAGGCCTTCGCCGTGTTCCTGCCGGTGCGTTCGGTGGGTGTCATGGGCGATGGGCGCCGCTACGATTATGTGATCGCGCTGCGCGCGGTCGAGACCGTGGATTTCATGACGGCGCAGTGGGCGCGCCTGCCCTACGAGTTCCTCGATCAGGTCTCACGGCGCATCGTGAATGAGGTCGCGGGGATCTCGCGTGTCGTCTACGACATCTCCGGCAAACCGCCCGCCACGATCGAGTGGGAGTGAACAATGAAAGAGTCAGTGGTGTTCACGATCGCGTTCGCCTTGGTGTTCTATGCAAACGGTGCGGGTGCCATCGAGGGCTTCGTCAACTACAGCAGTTGGCACCTTATAGGCGCGGCAGAATTCGTTACCTTCCACAAGTTCCTGACGCCACGGGTCCTTGCCTTCCTGGTCGCGCCTACCGCTCTCGCCGCGGTGTTTTCGATCCTCATGGTTTGGTTTCGGCCGCAGTCGATACCCGCATGGTCGGTGTGGTTGGTGATCGCGCTACAACTTGTGCTGTGGGTCTCCTCAGTAACGATTCAAATACCGATACAATTCAAGCTCGAGGCTCAAGGTCTATCAATACCTCTGGTCGACCATCTGATCGTAACCAACCTCTGGCTGCGGCGTGTTCCAAACATCATCACGGCAGCAATATTCCTTTGGATGATGCTCACCGTGCTCGGCAAAGGGAGAACTCCCGCCTAACCCAATCCGACGCGCATGCCCGCGGCATATCCCGTCATGTGCGTGTGCCCGCTTGTACAGAAACTGTACTGCTGAGCGGAAATCCAACATGCCATAACGGACACGCGCGACGCGCGCGCGCCTGACGTACTGATGCCGCCGGGAATTTCGCCAACGCGCTTCGCGAGCAGCGTCTGAGCACCATCCCTGATTGCTGGCATGCAGTGGCCACAGCTTGGCTGCAAACTCGCCGGCTCTCCTTGGGCGCAACGCAACACGACCGCACGAGCTGGTAATCGCGTATGGTTATATTCAGCCGCACTCGGGTTCTTAAGCTTTCTACACATACAATGCTTCAAGCATGCGAGCGGTCGTAGGGGGCGTCCGACATGAACTGCGCCGTCTGGGTATAGACGCGCTGCCGCTGCGCAGGCACCATCTGAGCCTAATCGTGGCCCGCATCCTGCGACCGCCTGGACACAGCGGTGCGGCAAGCCGCAGGCCGGTCCGCTAACCGGACTTCTGGGTTCGTTCGTTGGCAGAGAGTGACGTGTCGAGTACAGCGCCGCACGGCGAGCACCTCTCGAGCGCTTCTGCGCTGCGGTCCAAGATAAGGCAACACTGGGTGCTCTGCATCCTGGGGGTATTGGCCGCGCTGCTGATTCTCTGGGCCGTTATTAAACTGTTCTCCAAGCCGAAGGAACCACCCAAAGGGCCGGCCGCGATTCCGGTCGAGACGGCGGCGGTCGCCGTCGGTAATCTCGGTGTGTATCTCGATGCGATCGGGACGGTGACCCCGGTGTACACCGCCACCATCGTCAGTCGGGTGGCCGGTGAGGTCACCGAGGTGCGCTTCAAGGAAGGTCAGATGGTCAAGAAGAATGACCTGCTGGCGGTCATTGATCCGCGTCCGTACGTCGCCGCATTGCTGCAGGCTCAAGGCCAGTTGCAGCGCGACCAGGCCACCTTAAAAAATGCGCACATCGATCTGGTGCGCTACGAAAACTCCTACCGCGACCACGCCATCCCCGAGCAGCAGCTCGCAACCCAGCAGGCAACGGTCGAGGCTGACGAAGGCACCGTAAGGCTCGATCAAGGCAACTATGACGCTGCCCGGGTGAACGTCGATTACACACACATTGTCGCGCCGATCGACGGCCGCGTCGGCCTGCGCAACATCGATCCTGGCAATGTGGTCACCGCCAACGGTACTTCCGGGGTATGCGTCATCACCCAGCTGCAGCCCATTACGGTGATCTTCACCATCGCCGAGGACTCGATCGATGAAGTGGTTGCGCAGATGGCCACCGGCCGTTCGATGCAGGTGCTGGCACTCGACCGGGCTAAGCAGCACCAGCTTGCCGCCGGCGCACTGCTCACGGTGGATAACCAGGTCAACACGACTACCGGAACCGTGCGGGCACGCGCCACTTTCGCCAACAGTCACAATGAACTGTTCCCGAATCAGTTCGTGAACGCCCGGCTGCTCGTGAAAACGCTAACGCAGGCGATGCTGGTACCGCAGGCGGCTATCCAGCACAACGGTGACACGGCTTTCGTGTATGTGGTGCAACCCGACGGCACCGTGAAGTCCACCAACATCAAGATTCTGGCGAGCGAAGGGCAGACCTCGGCGGTGAGCGGTGTCAGCGCCAATCAACAGCTGGTCACCGACGGTTTCGACAAGCTGCAGAACGGGTCGAAAGTGGTGCGTCGCACCGCTGGCACCGGCCAAGGCGGCCAACAGCAGCACGCGGTTCCCGCGCAGAGCACGCCGCCGGCGAGCGGCTGATGAATCCGTCGCGACCGTTCATCCTGCGGCCGATCGCCACGTCGCTCCTGATGGCGGCGATCCTGCTGGTCGGCATTATTGGCTTTCGACAGCTGCCAATCGCCGCCCTGCCGGAGGTGGATTATCCGACCATGCAGGTGCTGACCTTCTATCCGGGCGCTGGCGCCGACGTGGTGTCCACCGCTATTACCGCGCCGTTGGAAAGGCAGCTCGGCGAGGTGCCCGGGCTTAGTCAGATGCTCTCCACCAGCTCCGACGGCGCCTCGGTCATTACGCTGCAATTTAACCTGAGCCTCAATATCGACGTGGCTGAGCAGGACGTGCAGGCCGCGATCAACGCGGCACAAAACTACCTGCCAGCGCAGCTGCCGATGCCACCGGTATACAACAAGGTGAACCCGGCCGATGCGCCCATTCTGACACTGGCGCTCACCTCTGCTTCGATGCCGCTGCAGCAGGTGGAGGATTACACCGACACGCGCCTCGCGGAGAAGATCTCTCAGTTACCCGGAGTCGGCGCAGTGACCATCAGCGGCGGTCAGAAGCCGGCGGTACGCGTGCAGGTAAATCCCACCCAGCTGGCCTCCTACGGTCTGAGTCTCGAGGACGTACGCACGGCACTCACGGCGACCAGCCTCAACGCCGCCAAGGGCAGTCTCGACGGGCCGGCACAGAGCTTTCAGATCGGTGCCAACGATCAGATCACCACCGCCGCCGATTTCCGCGCAGTCGTTATTGCCTACCGCAACGGCGCACCGGTGATGCTCAAGGATGTTGCCAACGTGATCGACGGCGTGGAGAACGCGCAGCTGTCCGCATGGATGAATCGCACACCGGCCGTCATCGTCAATATTCAAAGACAACCTGGCGCGAACATCATCAGCGTGGTCGACAGCGTCAAGGCGCTGCTGCCGAAGCTCAAGGCGACCATTCCGCCCATCATCAAGGTCGCCGTGTTGAGCGACCGTACCACCACGGTGCGCGCCTCGGTGAGGGATGTCGAGTTCGAACTGCTGCTGTGCATCGCGCTGGTGGTCATGGTGATCTTCCTGTTCCTGCGCACGCTCGCGGCCACCGTCATTCCGGGCGCCGCCGTGCCGCTGTCGCTGGTCGGCACGTTCGCGGTGATGTACGCGCTCGGCTTCAGCCTCAACAACCTGACGCTGATGGCGCTCACCATCTCGACCGGCTTCGTGGTCGATGATGCGATCGTGATGATCGAAAACATCTCGCGCTACGTCGAGCAGGGCGAGAAGCCGCTCGCGGCCGCGCTGAAGGGAGCCGAGCAGATTGGCTTTACCATCATGTCGTTGACGGTGTCGCTGATCGCGGTGCTGATTCCGCTACTGTTCATGGGCGACATCACCGGACGGCTGTTTCGCGAATTCGCCATCACCTTAAGTGCCACCATCCTGATCTCGGCCTTTATCTCCCTCACCTTCACGCCGATGTTGTGCGCGATGCTACTCAGGCACAAGGACCCGCAACAGCAAGGGCGCTTCTACCAGGTCTCGGAGCGCTGGTTCCGCGACGTCATCGGCTTCTACGAACGCACCCTCGGCTGGGTACTCGAGCGCCGCCAGCTAACGCTGCTGGTCGCGCTGGCTACGCTGCTGCTGACATTCCTGCTGCTGCTGCTGGTTCCCAAGGGCTTCTTCCCGGTACAGGATACCGGTGAGATCCAGGCGGTTTCCGAAGGCGGGCAGGCCGTGTCCTTCGGCCAGATGTCGCTGCTGCAGCAGAAGCTCAACGCGCTGATACTGCAAAATCCCGCGGTGGAGAGCCTGTCGTCCTTCATCGGGGTCGACGGCACCAATACGACACTCAACAGTGGCCGCATCCAGATCAACCTCAAGCCGCTGAATCAGCGCAAGTCGGCAACCGACGTAATCCAGGAGCTCAACGATGCCGCGCGACACGTTGATGGCATCAGTCTCTACATGCAGCCGGTGCAGGACATTACCGTTGCAGACATTGTCAGTCGCACCGAATATCAGTACAGCATTCAGGATCCGAATGCGGATGAGCTCGCCAAGTACGCGGCCACATTCGTCGAGCGGCTGACAAAACTCCCAGAACTCGCCGACGTCGCCAGCGACTTGCAAAATGGTGGCCGCCAGGTCGCCCTGCAGTTCGATCGTCCGACCGCCTCGCGCCTGGGGCTTACCGCGCAAAACCTCGATGACACGCTCTACGACGGTCTCGGCCAACGCCAGGTATCGACGCTCTTCACGCAGTTGAACCAGTACCACCTGATCATGGAGGTGCAGCCGCAGTTTCGCGTCAGCCCTACCAATCTGGCCGATCTGTACATCAGCTCACCCAACGGCGCGGTGCCGCTGAGCGCCATAACCAAGGCGCAGCAGACCATGGCGCCGCTGCTGATCAGCCACATGGGGCAGTTCCCCGCGACCACGGTGTCTTTCAATCTGGCGCCCGGCGTGTCGCTCGGTACGGCGGTGGCTGCCATTAAGAAGGTGCAAAAGCAGCTGCCGGAACCGCCGGCCATGCTGGGCGCGTTCCAGGGAACCGCGGCGGCCTTCGACAGCTCACTCGCCAACGAAGGCATTCTGGTGCTGTCGGCACTGGTGACGGTGTACCTCGTGCTGGGCGTGCTGTACGAGAGCTACATCCATCCGCTCACCATTCTGTCTACGCTGCCGTCGGCCAGCGTCGGAGCACTGCTGGCGCTGCTGCTGTGTCGCGATGACCTCACGGTGGTCGCGATCATCGGTATCGTGCTCTTGATCGGCATCGTGCAGAAGAACGCCATCATGATGATCGACTTCGCGCTCGAGGCGCAGCGCAAGGAGCACAAGAGCGCGCTGGACGCCATCAAGGAGGCCTGCCTGCTGCGCTTCCGGCCGATCATGATGACCACCATGGCCGCCATGCTTGGAGCCATGCCGCTAGCCTTCGGCCACGGGGTGGGCTCGGAGCTGCGCCGCCCGCTGGGCATAACCATCGTCGGCGGACTGCTGTTCAGTCAGCTGCTCACGCTCTACACGACGCCGGTTATTTATCTGTTCTTCGACGGCCTGGCGTCGCGCCTGGCGAGCTGGCGGGGCAAGCATCCTCCGGATGGCTCCTCTTCACCGGCGCCGCATCCGCAGCTGCCGGCGCCACCCACCCGGCCGGCGTTGCCTGCTCCGCAGTCATGAATTTCTCAGCACCCTTCATCAGCCGCCCGATCGCCACCACGCTGTTGACGGCGGCAATTGTGCTGACCGGGGCGGCATCCTTCAGGGTGCTGCCGGTATCGCCCCTGCCGCAGGTGGATTTTCCGACAGTGTCGGTGTCGGCCTCGCTTCCCGGCGCCAGTCCGGAAATCATGGCGTCCTCGGTAGCGACGCCGCTGGAACGCGAATTCGGCCGGATCGCCGCGGTCACGGAAATGACCTCGCAAAGCACGCTCGGCCAGGTGAGCATCACGCTGCAATTCGACCTGAGCCGCAACATCGACGCGGCCACGCGCGACGTCGAGTCAGCGATTAATGCGGCACGCAGCTACCTGCCGGCTAACCTGCCGAGCAACCCCACCTATCGCAAGGTGAACCCGGCCGATGCGCCGATCATGATCATCGCCCTCACCTCGGACAGCCTGCCCCCTTCGGCGCTCTATGATGCGGCATCCACGGTACTGCAGCAGAAGCTGTCGCAGATCCCGGGTGTCGGGCAGGTGACCGTGGGCGGCAGCTCAGCGCCTGCGGTGCGCATCAGTGTCAACCCGACGCAATTGAGCGGCTACGGCATCAGCCTGGAGACGGTGCGTACCGCGGTGGCTGCACAGACGGTCAATCAGGCCAAAGGCAGCTTTTCCGACGCTAACCAGCAATGGTCGCTCAGTGCCAACGATCAACTGATGAAAGCTGCCGATTATCGCAACCTGATCATCTCCTACAGCGGCGGCCAGCCGGTGACGCTCGACAAGATCGCCGACGTTGAGGATTCGGTGCAAACGGTGCACTCGCTTGGACTTGCCAACGGGCGCCGCGCCGCGCTGTTGGTCATCTTCCGGCAGCCGGGCGCCAACATCATTACGACGGTGGACGCGATCAAGGCTGCCCAGCCACAGCTGAAGGCCAGCATCGATCCCAACATCATCATGACCATTGGTCTTGATCAGACGCAGACCATCCGCGCCTCGGTAGCCGACATAGAGCGTACGCTGCTCATCTCGGTGGTGCTGGTCGTGCTGGTGGTGTTCCTGTTCCTGCGCGAGTGGCGTGCCACTCTTATCCCGCTGGTGGCCGTGCCCACCTCGCTCATCGGCACGCTCGCTGCCATGTACCTCTTGGGATACAGCATCGACAATCTTTCGCTCATGGCGCTGACCATCTCGACAGGCTTCGTGGTGGATGATGCGATCGTAGTGCTGGAGAACATCACCCGCTATCGTGAAATGGGCAAGGAGGCCACGGAAGCGGCCATGAGCGGAGCCGCCCAAATCGGCTCCACGGTACTGTCCATGAGTCTGTCGCTGGTCGCGGTATTTATACCCATCCTGCTGATGGGCGGCATCATCGGCCGATTGTTTCGTGAGTTCGCTGTGGTGCTGTCGGTCGCGATTCTGGTGTCGCTGGTGGTTTCCCTGACCACCACTCCCATGATGTGCTCGATCCTGCTGCGCGAGAAAGCCACCCACGGTCGTCTCTATCAGGCGAGCGAGCGGGTTTTCGAGCGCATTCTCAAGGGCTACGAGCGCTCACTTCACTGGGTGCTCGATCACTCCTTGTTAGTGCTGTTCGTCGCTATCGTTACGCTGGCGCTCAACGTCTACCTTTATATCGTGATCCCCAAGGGATTCTTCCCCCAGCAGGATACCGGACGCCTCAGCGGCTCCATCATCGCGGATCAGGCCACCTCGTTTCAGGAGATGCAATCGAAAATCACGCGCCTGGCAGCCATTGCCAAGCAGGATCCGGGAGTCGACACCGTGCTGATCTTCACCGGGGGTGGCGGCGGCACTACCACCAACACCGGACGGGCCTTCATCTCGCTCAAGCCGCTGGCGCAGCGCAAGGTGAGCGCTGACCAGATCATCACCCGTCTGCGCCCGAAGCTATCAGTGGTACCCGGTGCGACGCTGTATCTGCAGGCGGTGCAGGACGTTCGAATCGGCGGCCGCCAGAGTGCGGCGCAGTATCAGTACACCATCCAGAGCGATAACCTGCAGACGCTCAGTCACTGGGGCGTGGTGCTGCTGGGCGCTTTCAAGCGAATCCATCAGCTCACCGACATGAACAGCGATCAGCAAAACAGTGGCCTCGAGTCCAACCTGGTGATCGACCGCCCGACCGCTGCGCGCATGGGCATCTCGCCTGAGGACATCACCAACATCCTCTACGATGCGTTCGGTGAGCGCGAGATAGCAACCACCTACACGGCGCTGAACCAGTACTACGTGGTGCTAGTGGTCGACCCGGCCTTCTGGCAGGACCCCACGGCCCTGCGCAACATCTACGTCGCTTCGAGCAGCGGCGGCATGGTACCGCTGTCGGCCTTCACGCATTACGAAGCGACCACCGCCCCGCTGGCCGTCAACCACTCGAGCGTATTCCCGTCGGTGACCTTCTCGTTCAATCTCGCGCCCGGGGTGGCGCTCGGTGATGCCGTCAAGCTCATCAACGCGGCACAAGAGAAGGCGGGCATGCCGTCGAGCATCACTGGCGCATTCAGCGGCACCGCCCAGGCGTTCGCCGCCTCGCTTGCCACCGAGCCGCTGTTGATTGCCGCGGCCATTGCCGCGGTGTACGTGGTGCTGGGGATGCTCTACGAGAGCTACATCCACCCGATCACCATACTGTCGACGCTGCCGTCGGCCGGCGTTGGCGCGTTGCTGGCTCTGCTGCTCACGCATACTGAGCTGTCGATCATCGCGCTGGTCGGCATCATTCTGCTGATCGGCATCGTGAAGAAGAACGCCATCATGATGATCGACTTCGCCATCGAGGTCGAGAGAAACGAACACCGGAGTCCAGAGCAGGCGGTGTTTCAGGCCTGCCTGCTGCGCTTTCGTCCGATCATGATGACCACCATGGCGGCACTGCTCGGCGGTGTGCCGCTCGCCATCGGAACCGGCATGGGATCCGAGCTGCGGCGCCCGCTCGGCATCGCCATCGTGGGCGGTCTCATCGTCAGTCAGGCGTTGACCTTGTACACCACGCCGGTCATCTACTTATATATGGATCGCCTGAATACCTGGATCTCCAAATTCGGCTTTGCTTCCGCGCCGGTCGAGGCGGACGCGCACAGCGCGCCGACAGCCTCATGAACGCGCGGCTGCCGCGAGCGATGATTCAACTCGGCTGCGTGCTGCCGCTCCTGGCAGCGTGTAATTTTGCGCCGCACTACTCGGCACCCAAAACCGAGCCTCCCGCGGCCTACAAGGAGGCGGTGCCCGGTGGCGATGCGACGCGGCAGGGATGGACCATCGCGGTACCGAGCGATGCGGCGCTGCGCAACAACTGGTGGCAGATGTACAACGATCCACAGCTGAACGAGCTTGAGTCGCGCGTGGTCGTGTCCAACCAGACCATCATCGCCGCCGAGGCAAATTATCGCGCAGCGCACGCACTGGTACTGGAAGCACAATCGCAGCTGTTTCCGACCCTCACGCTCGATCCCTCAGCGACCCGCGAGAAATCCAGCGCCGCGCTGGCGCAGATCGGCGGTGGTGGCGTCACCGGCGGCACCACGACGGGCAGTACCACCACCGGTGCGCCAACGAGCACGGCAATCGAGCCCCACAACATCTTTGCGCTGCCGCTGGAGGCCTCCTATCAGGTCGACCTGTGGGGCAGCGTCCGCAATACCGTCGCGGCGAACCGCTTCTCGGCGCAGGCGAGTGCGGCGACGCTTGCGAATACCCTGTTGAGCACCCAGACCACGCTCGCCGAGGATTATTTCCAGTTACGAGTGGCTGACGAGCAGCGGCGGATACTTGACTCCACCGTCGGCGACGACCGCGAAACCCTGCGCCTGGTACGCACGCTGGTGAAAAGCGGAGTCGATTCGGAAGCGGACATCGCCACCGCAGAAAGTGCGCTGCAATCCGCACAGGCATCGGCCACCGATGCCGGCGTAGCGCGCGCGCAGTACGAGCACGCCATTGCGGTCCTGATCGGCGTAGCGCCGGCGAATTTCTCCATTCCATATCAACATCTGAGCCAGCCGTTGCCGGTGATTCCGGTCGGGGTGCCGTCACAGCTGCTCGAACGTCGCCCGGACATCGCCGCCGCTGAGCGCCAGGTAGCACAGACGAATGCCCAGATTGGCGTCGCGCGCGCGGCCTTCTTCCCGGCGCTGACGTTGAGCGCGTCCGGCGGCTACGAGTCGACCGTGATCGGCAATCTCTTCAGCGCACCCAATCGCTTCTGGTCGGTGGGTCCGAGCATTGCGCAGACCGTGTTCGATGCCGGCGAACACCGCGCGGCGGTCATGCAGGCTCGGGCGCTCAACGAGAGTCAGGTCGCCACTTATCGGCAGACGGTGCTGACGGCATTCCAGGGGGTGGAGGACAACCTGTCGGCGCTACGGATCTACTCGGTCGAACTCTCGCAGGCGCACCAGGCGACCTTGGCCGCCAAGAAGGCGGTCGAACTGACCGTGGTTCTGGTGCGCAACGGCGTCGACAGCTATGTGAATCTCATCACCGTTCAGAACCAGTTCCTCGTTGCGCGCGAGGCTGAACTGCAGGTGCAGCTGCGGCAACTAGTCGCGAGCGTGACCCTCATCAATGCCCTCGGCGGCGGCTGGTCGGACTCACAGCGCGAGCAGGACGAACGCATGGCGATGCGCGCACCCGGGTCGAGTACGCCTAGCGCGTCACCTCCCGGCAACGCTCAGCCCGCGCCCAACCCGCCGCCCATCCCGCTCGGCGAGATAACGCCCGACGAAATTATCAGACTGAACGACGATGTTATGGGGCCCGAACCCACCGGCCCGCCGCCGTCGGCTGACCCGCGGGATGCGGGTGTGAACCCTAAATAGCGGCCGGGTGAATGTTATCCCCTCGTAATCGCGAGGCGTCGCGCGATACTTGATGAGGGGCCGAATCGCGGCTAAGGATATGTACCGGGTTGGCAAAGAGGAGAAAGGCACGTGACTTCCAGGCGAGGCTTTCTAAAGACGACCGGCGCGATGACAGTTGGTATGGCCGGTGCATCGAGGGCATCCGTGCCGAGCAAAAGCAAGGCGATGGCCGGAAAGTACGCCGGCCCTCACGAGATGCCGAGCAATATCACTCTGCTGTCCATGCGCAATGCCGATGGATCGGAAACCCTGGGGGTCAAGCGCGACAACGATGAGGTAATCGACGTGCGCAAGGCGCGCCAACTGCTCGGTATTGCAGCCCCGCTGACACTCGAGGAGTTGCTCAAGGAAGGTAATGCCAGCGGACTCAACAAGCTTGTC
>Ga0209420_1000723_pt1 | contig 16552 bp, 12 predicted proteins | sample BlaSpr_A8_OM1_O1_FD_187972 | JGI IMG/M metagenome (GOLD analysis project Ga0209420, IMG submission 187972) | Forest soil microbial communities from Thunder Bay, Ontario, Canada - Black Spruce, Ontario site 2_A8_OM1_O1 (SPAdes) (version 2) | ecosystem: Environmental > Terrestrial > Soil > Boreal... | reverse complement strand
CCGCTCGCCTGCCAGGTAGGGCAGGAACACCGGGGTGCTCGCGGACCAGGGGCGTTCTGCCGTGCCGTACAGCTCGTCCCAGCTCGCGCCCAGCGTCCGCCGGACCCAGTCGAGTGCCGCGCCGACGTTCTGCGCGCCGGCCAGCCGGTAGGTCCCCGGGCCGACGGAGCGGAACAGGTTGGTGGCGCCGATGTCTGCGCTCGCCGAGGCCAGGGCGATTAGCTGGCCGCCGGTGCCGAGGATTAGGAGGGCCCAGTCGGGGCCTGGGAGGCTGGCGGCGAGGAGGGAGGCGGCGGTGTCGGCGGCGCCGGTGGCTACGGGGAGGCCGGCGGGCAGGCCGAGCGCTTCCGCGGCGGCGGGGAGCAGGTGGCCTGCGACCTGGGTCGATTCCAGGATCGGCGGCAGCAGGTCGGTGCGCAGGCCGAGGGCCTCGGCCACGTCGGTGGCCCAGGCGTCACGCTTGAGGTCGAACAGCAGCGTGCCTGAGGCGTCGGTCGGGTCGGTGGCGGCCGCTCCGGTCAGCCGCAGCCGCAGCCAGTCCTTGGGCGGCAGCATCCAGCGGGCCTGGCGGTAGGCATCGGGCTCGTGCCGGGACAGCCAGAGCAGGATCGGCCCGGCCATGCCGGCCGCCGGGGCATTGCCCAGCCGGGCCCGCAGGTCCGGGGGCAGCCGCTGGTAGTCACCGGCCTCGGCGGCCGCCCGGCGGTCGAGCCATCCGATGGCGGGGCGGAGCACCACGGACCGTTCGGCACAAAGAACGACGCCGTGCATCTGGCCGACGACAGCCAGGCCCGCGACCTCGGCCGGCGCGGGACCGAGGGCCGAACGGACCGCGGCGCAGGCTGCCTGCCACCAGTCCTCGGGGTCGGTCTCGGCCCAGCCGTCCCGGGGGGTGCTGACGCCGTAGCCGGCCAGGCCCTGGCCGAGCACGGTCCCGTCGGGCGCGCAGACCAGCGCTTTGACCTGGCTGGTGCCCAGGTCGAGGCCGAGGACCACCCGGTCAGACGGCAACGTCGAGCATCATCGGGGTGGTGGGCCGCACGGCGCCGCCGGCCGGCTCGGCGGTGAGGGCGAGGTGGTCCCCCGCGCGCAGCCCGGAGGCGATGACCGGCCCGGTCATGCCGTTACCGCCGGCCGGCAGCATGCCCACCGGGCGGTCCCCGGACGGCCCGATCAGCCACAGCTCGTAGCCGGCGGAGGACGGCAGCGCGCGCAGGCCCTGCGCGGTGAACACCAAGGCGTCGCGGGAGTGAGACATCACGATCGTGGCGGTGCCGCCGCCGGCCACCACCCCGTTCATCATGACGGCGTCCTGCGCGGTCAGCACGGCGGCGACCTGCTGGCTGCTGGCCTGAGCCCGGTCGAGCTGCTGGCGCATGTCGCCGTTGGCGACGCCGAACACGACCGCGATCCCGAGCACGGCCACCGCGGCCACGGCGCCCGCCGCCACCGCCAGGCGGCCCGGCCAGGCCAGCGAGCGGAGCCAGGATCCGGGCCGCATCCGGGCCCGGGCGGGCGAGTCCGCCGCGGCAGCGTCCGGGGCCTGCTGCCTGGTCATCGCCGCGGCCGCCAGCACCCGCTCCTTCAGCCCGGCGGGCGGGGTGACGGCGGTAGCGGCGCCGAGCCGGGCGGTGGCCTCGCGCAGGCTGGCAATCTCCTGGGTGCACTCCTGGCAGCCGGCCAGGTGCCGCTCGAACCGGTCCCGGTCCGCCGCCGAGATCGCGTCCATGGCGTACGCCCCGGCCAGAGTGTGCTCGTCGCGGCCGCGTATCTTGCTCATTCCGCCACCCCCAGGCAGTCGCGCAGCCGGATCAGCGCGTCCCGCATCCTGGTCTTCACCGTGCCGGCCGGCACGCCGAGCAGGCTGGCGACCTGGCCGTAGGTGTAGCCGTTGTAGTAGGCCAGGGTGACCGACTCGCGCTGCAGTTCGGTCAGCGAGTTCAGGCAGCGGCGGACCCGCTCGCGGTCGAGACTGGTCTCGACCGCCTCGATCACGTCGTCGTAAGGGATTTCGGCCGTCGCGGTGCGGAGCTCGCGCTCGGTCTGTTTCTGCACGGACCGGACCCGGTCCACGGCCCGGCGGTGGGCCAGCGTCATCACCCAGGCCATCGCGCTGCCCCGCGCCGGGTCGAACTTGAACGCGGTCCGCCACACCTCGAGCAGGACGTCCTGGGTGACCTCCTCGGACTGGGCCGGGTCGCGGATCACCCGCCTGACGGTGCCGAAGACCGACGGTCCGACCTGCTCGAAGAGGGCGTCGAACGCCGCGGCGTCACCCCGGGCCACCAGGGACAGCTGGGCGGCCAGGTCCGGGCCGGCGCCGACGCCGGCGTCCGGGTCGGCGGCCTGCCGCGCCCGGTTTCCCGGCTCTGAACCGCCCGTGACCTCCATACCTGATATTCGTAGCAGGAGCCGCGAAGGTTTGGCAGGGCCGGGCCTGGGCCTCCTGGTCCCGCGACGAAATCGGCCGGGGGCGCCAAACCCTGCTCCCGGCCGCAACGAATAGAGGACATGAGGATGAAAGGGAGTCCTGCCCGGCGCCGGGACAGGCGCCGGAAGGATCTCGGCTCGATCGCGGGCGTGCTGGCCGCCGCCATCGCGCTGGGCGTGGGGCAGCTGGTGGCGGGCATCACCGGCGCCAACGGATCGCCCGTGGTCGCGGTCGGCCAGCTGCAGATCGACTTCACGCCGCCGTGGCTGAAGAACTTCGCCATCGCCAACTTCGGCTCGGACGACAAGGTCGTCCTGGTCGGCGGGATCGTGGTCGTCCTGATCCTGTTCGCGGCCGTGATCGGCGCGGCAGCCACCCGGCGGCTGAGTTACGGCATGGCCGGGCTGGCCCTGTTCGCGGCCGTGGGGCTGATCGCCGCCGCGACCAGGCCCGGGGCCTCCGTGGCCGACGTGCTGCCTACCCTTTTCGCTACCGCGGCGGCGGCGGTGGCCCTGCGCGCGCTGATCAACCGGATCGGCCCGCCCGCCGTAACCGGCCCGCCGGCCTGGAAGTACGAGTGGGACACCGGCCCCAGCGTGACGGCCGGCCCGGAGCCCGCGACCGGTCCCGGGCCCGCCCTGGATGACCAGACCGACGACGACGGTTTCCCGGTCGTCCCCGACCTGCCGCCCCGGCCTGGCCGGCCGGCCGGCCAGGGCCGGACCGGTCCCCCGGGGGGAGTGATCAGGCCGGCCGCGGCGGAGCGGGGCGACCTGGTGACCGGCCCAGGCGGGGCCGAGCCGGCCCGGCGGGGCTTCCTGGCCGCGAGCGTGGCCACCGCGGCTATCGCCGGCGTGGCCGGGCTGGCCGGGCGGGTGCTGTCCGAGCGGGCCAGCGTGTCCACCGCGCGGCAGGACCTGCACCTGCCCAAGCCGACCTCGACGGTGCCGGCGCTGCCGCCGGGCGTGAACCTCGACATCCCGGGCCTGAGCCCGTTCATCACGTCCAACAATTCCTTCTACCGGGTGGACACGGCCATCGTGCTGCCGCAGGTGGCCCCGTCGAGCTGGCAGCTGCGGATCCACGGCATGGTCAACCGCGAGATCACGCTCACCTTCGACGAGCTGCTCAAGCGGCCGCTGCTCGAGGACTACATCACCCTGTGCTGCGTATCGAACCCGGTCGCGGGCCCGTACATCGGCAACGCCCTGTGGCTGGGCACGAGCCTGGCCGGCCTGCTGCGCGAGGCGGGCATCCAGGCCGGCGCCGACCAGCTGCTGTGCACGTCGGTGGACGGGTTCACCTCGGGCACCCCGGTGGCCACCGTGATGGACGGCCGGGACGCCCTGCTCGCCGTCGCCATGAACGGGCAGCCGCTGCCGGTCGCGCACGGCTTCCCGGCCCGCATGGTGGTGCCCGGCCTGTACGGCTACGTATCGGCGACCAAGTGGGTGACGGACATCCAGGTCACCACGTTCGCCGGGAATTTCGCCTACTGGGCCCAGCGCGGCTGGTCGCAGCAGGCGCCGATCAAGACCGAGTCCCGCATCGACGTGCCGACCGGACTCGGCACGCTCAAGGCGGGCCGGACCACGGTGGCCGGGGTGGCGTGGGCCCAGCACAAGGGCATCGACGCCGTGCACGTGCGGGTTGACCAGGGGCCGTGGAATGAGGCCACCCTGGCCGCGGTGCCGGGCATCGACACCTGGCGGCAGTGGGTCTGGGAGTGGGAAGCGACCAGCGGCACCCACCTGATCGAGTGCCGGGCCACGGACAAGACCGGCTACACGCAGACCGCGATCGACGCGCCGCCGGAGCCCAACGGGGCGTCGGGCTACCCGATGGTCCAGGTGGGCATCTCGTAGGGCTTACGCGGCGGCCAGCGCCCCGGCCCGGACCTCGAGCTCAGCCTCGAGCTCGGCCAGCATGGCACGGGCGGCGGTGTCCATGGCCTCGGTGGGCTGCAGGCGGCCGTCCTGGCCGACGCGCTCGCGGATGGCCTGGACGCTGACCGACTGGGCGGCCGGCCGCATCTGCAGCGCGGACAGGATCGGCTCAAGGGCCCGGGCGGCGTGCGCGCCACCGGAGCCGCCGCCGTAGCTGACGATGCCCGCGGGCTTGTCCTGCCATTCGCGGTGCAGGTAGTCCAGGGCGTTCTTGGTGGCGGCGTTGAAGCTGTGGTTGTACTCGGGGACGACGAAGACGAGCGCGTCGGAACGGTCGACGATCGCGCTCCAGTCCTTGGTGTGCTGGCGGGTGTACCGGCCCAGCCGGGGGTGTTCCGGCTCGTCGAACAGCGGCAGGTCCAGCTCGGCCAGGTCGGCCACCTCGACGTCGAATCCGGTCTGCGCCTGCGCCCGGTCGGCAATCCAGCCGGCCACCGCGGGTCCGGCCCGGCCGGGCCGGGTGCTGCCGATGACAACCTGGAGGACGGGCTTAGCCACGAATTACCTCACATATAATTGAAGGTTCAAGTATCGCTTGTGTAACTGGCCCGGGGCGGCGGCTATTCCCGGCTCGCCGACGGCCCGTTTTCGCCGTTCGCAGCGGCTCGGATGCGTTCGGCAGCGGTATGCGACACTGGTGTCGGGTTTCCCGCGCGGGCGGGGTTTCGGCGCGGCGTGAGCGGTTAGTTTTCTTCAGAGATCTCCAGGCCAACCTAAGGCGCGCCGATGACAACCCCGATGCCAGTACCGGACGACTCATCCTCCGGTTCCTTCCGCAGGATCGAACCAGGGCCGCTGTGGGCCGGCGGCGTGGCGACCGCGATCGTGGCGGCGCTGATCGCGCTGGTCGGCATCCTGGTGTGCCGCTGGCTGTTCACCATCCCGATCCTCGCGCCACGCAAAGATGGCGCCTGGGGCGACGTATCCACCGGGATGTACGCGCTGTCAGCCGCCGGGGCCGCCCTGGTCGCTACGGCCCTGATGCACCTGCTCCTGCTGGCCACGCCCCGGCCGCAGGTGTTCTACGCCTGGATCATCGCGCTGGCCACCGTGGTCGCGGTGGTGTTCCCGTTCAGCACGACGGCCCCGCTGTCCCAGAAGGCCGCGACGGCGCTGGTCAACCTGGTGCTCGGCATCGCCATCGGCTCGCTGGTCAGCAGCGTCGCCGCGCGGGCCGTCCGGTTGCGGCGGCGTCCGCCCCCGGTCAGCGGCGGTTACCAGTCCGGGTACCCCACGCGCACGCCAGGCGACGGGTACCGCTGACCACCGGCGCCGCGGACTTTCCTGGGTGGGCCGCTCGATCTGCCAGCCGAGCACGGTCTCGTCCAGTCGCGGCGGCAGCAGCCGGGGCGGCGCGGCGGCCCACTCGAGCGCCAGCGCGCCCGGGTCGAAGCACCGGCCGACCGGGCCGGCGATCGAGGTGAGGTCGGCGAAGACCTCGGCCACGATGGCCGCGAACGTGCGCGGGCTGGCCAGCAGCCACGAGTGATAACCCGCGGGCAGGGTCAGCAGCGGCGCGTCCAGTTGCCGGGCCACGGCCGTGGCGTCGGCCAGCGGTACGACCAGGTCGTGGGCGCCGTGCAGCACCGCCGCCGGGACCGCGGCGTCGCGGATCGCCGCCAGCCACACCTCGCTCTCGTTGACTGCGATGGCCCGGGCGACTTCGGGCGTGCGGGCCAGGTCAGCCAGGTGAGGCCGGCCGGGGCCGGACAGCATGCGGTAGTAGGCCAGGCGCTCATGCCACGGGATGTTCCGCGCGTCGCTGGTGACGTCGACGATCCCGTCGACCAGGCTGCGCACGGTGGCGGCCTCGCTGCGGAGCCGCTTGATCACGGCCAGGTCGAAGTCCTCGCCCAGCGCCGCGTCGACGAACAGCGCGGCCAGCACGCGGTCCGGGATCGCGGCGGTGAGGCACGCGGCGGACCGCCCGCCCATCGAGTGGCCCGCCACCACGGCCCGCCTTATGCCCAGCGCGTCCAGGGCGCGGCGGATCAGGTCGACGCGGGTGGCGAAGTCCGCGTCGCGCGGCACCGGGCTGCTGTGGCCGTGCCCGGGCGCCTCGATCGCCACGGCCAGGAAGCCGAACTCGGGCAGGTAGGACAGGACCTGCTCGTAGGTGCGGTTGTGCAGCCCGATCCCGTGCAGCAGGACGAAGGGGACGCCCGCGCCGGCGACGCTGAGGCCGACCTGCTGCCCGTCATCCAGCTTCAGCACGTGCCGCGTCACCTGATGCGGGGTCAGGTGGCTTACTCCGGCCTGTTGCGGCGGGCGGCCGGCCTTGGTCCGGACCTGGCCGTCCGCGGCGATGAACCGGCTGCTGGCGGCCAGGCGCGCGTTGAACCGCTGCTTGATCCTCCGGCGCCGGGCCAGGGCCAGCCTTGGCCCGGCCACGCGGCTGAGCGCGCTGAGCCATGGGAGGCGCGGGAGGCTGACGGCGGGCTGCGAGGTGGTCATGGAGGCTCCTGAACGGAACCTTAGCCGCTCGCGCGCCTGCGGCCGGGTCCAGGGCTTGCGCCACCGCGGGTCCGCCGCGCCGGTCCGGGTCGGCGGACGCTCATCTTGCATGTTTCCGGCTCTCCGTTCCGGCTCGCGCAGGATCGTGGGCCCTCGCTGCCCCTATGGGGGTAGTTTCGGCCCACGATCCTGGTAAGCGCCTTCTTTGCTGTGATGGAATTTGCGCTTCCGCTCCGGGCGGATGTGCTGTGTACGTCAAGCGCTTGCTTGACTTCCCAATCATGCTTGGTATAGTTTGCAATGAATGCTTTAAGGAGGCAACCAAGATGGCTACCAACCGCGCCCAGGAGGAATTCCTGGCCGTTACCCGCAGAAGCCAGGAGGCCGTGATCACTGCGGTCAGGACCTGGGCAGAGACCGTCAGGACCACCACCGAGAAGATCGCGCCTGTCTATGCGCAGCTCACCGACAGGCTCCCCAAGCTGCCGTCGGTCACCATGCCGTTCGCGGACAAGTTCCCCGGACCCGAGGAGACCGTGGCTAGCGCCTATCACCTGGCCGAGCAGCTGCTGGCCAGCCAGCGGAGGTTCGCCGAGGACCTGCTGAAGGTGATGACGCCGCTGATCCCGGGCCGCAGCCAGTCCGAGCCGCAGGCACCCGCGAAGCACACGGTCGCCGTCAGCGCGCCCAAGGCCCCCGCCGCCAGCCCCGCGCCCAAGGCCCCGGCCTCCAGCGCGCCGAAGGCCCCGGCTGCCAGCCCCGCGCCCAAGGCCCAAGTCGCAAGCCCCGCGCCCAAGGCCCCGGCTGCCAGCCCCGCGCCCAAGGCCCAAGTCGCAAGCAGCGCGCCCAAGGCGCCGGTTGCAAGCAGCGCGCCCAAGGCCTCCGCCGCCGTCAGCGAGCCCGCTCCGGCCGCAAGCCCGGCGTCTAAGGCCCCGGCCGCCGTCGGTGAGGCGAAGGCTCCGGCCGCAAGCCCGGCGCCGGCGAGCAGCCCGGCTGCCGCCACGCCGAACAGCGTGCCGAGTGCGGCTGTCGCTGCGCCCAGGAGCGTTCCCGCCCCGGCGCCCAAGGCCGCGGCTGCCACCGCGCCGAAGAGCGTGCCCGCGACGAGCGCGCCGGCCAAGAGCAGCGCGCCGAGGAACACCACGGCCCGCAGCACGGGCACTAAGAGCACGCCGTCCGGTGCGGCTGCGAAGAGCGCGCCGAAGATCGCTGCGGCCAGTCCGGCTCGTAAGAGCACGGAGACCAAGCCCGCGGCGAAGAGCACGCAGGCCAAGCCGGCGGGCCAGAACGCGGCCGAGGGGACGAAGGCCAGCTGAGCCGTTAGCGCTGACCGGCCGGGACGCAAGGGTTCGGGCCGGCGGCGCTTCCTGTCCGGTGTTCGCATCATGCGCACGGCCAGCCCGGCAAGCCAGCGATACCGGCCTAGGGCGCAGCCGGTGACTGATGCGACACTGATGCGATGACGATGGCGATGTGGCGGGTGCGTGACTTTCACGCTGATGATCTCGACGCGGCCATCCGGTTGTGGGACAACCCGGCAGCCAGCGGCGAGGCGCCGGCGTTCGGGCTATCTGACCTGATCGCCGCCGCCCGCGCGCATCAGCCCGCGGTCGTGGCCGTGGTGGGCGAGGAGCTGATCGGCACGGCGGTCGCCGCGGTCAGCGACGAGGCGGCCTGGGTGATGCGGATCAGCCTGGCGGCCGCGTGGCGGCACCGCGGAATCGGCAGCGCCATGCTCGGCGAGCTGGAACGGCGGCTGGTCGCGGCCGGCGTGCACCGGATCCTGTGCTTGCTGGCGGGCGATAGCGAGATCGGCCCGCTGGCGCTTGAGCACTCCGGGTACACCGCCCGCGGCGGGATGGTGCTCTACGAGAAGATCGAGCCCGTCGGCTCGGGCAGCGCCGGGGTCCTGGGCCAGCTGGGCGGGCGGATGGTGCGGGCCGGGGCCTGGGACCAGCTCGGCGGCATGGTCAGGGAGAAGGAGCTGATCGAGCGGCGGGTCATCCTGCCGCTGGCCCACCCGCAGCTGGCCGAGCGGCTCGGCCTGGTACCGCCCCGGGCGGTCGTGCTGTTCGGACCGCCCGGAACGGGCAAGACCACCTTCGCCAAGGGCGCCGCGTCGCGGCTCGGCTGGCCGTTCGTGGAACTGTTCCCCTCGCGGCTGGCGGGCGAGTCCGCGGCCGGCCTGGCCGCCGCCCTGCGGGAGGCGTTCGCCATGGTGGCCGAGCTGGACAAGGTCCTGCTGTTCATCGACGAGGTGGAAGAGATCGCCGGGTCGCGCCAGCCGCGCACGGTCTCGGCGGCGCAGGGCGTCACCAACGAGATGCTCAAGCTCATCCCGCCGTTCCGCGAGCAGGACGAGCGGCTGCTCATCTGCGCCACGAACTCGGTGCGCGCGCTGGACAGCGCGTTCCTGCGGCACGGCCGGTTCGACTACGTGATCCCGATCGGCCCGCCCGACCCGGCCGCCCGGGAGGCGATCTGGGACCGCTACCTGTCCGACGTGCCGCGCGCCGAGCTGGACATGGCCGCCATCGTGGAAGAGTCGCGGCTGTTCACCCCGGCCGACATCGAGTTCGCGGCGCGCCGGACCGCGCAGCTGGCCTTCGAGCGGGTCATGTTCGAGCACGGCCACGAGGAGGTGGGCACGGGTGACGTGCTGCACGCCATCGGCCAGACCCGTCGGACCCTGACCCCGGAGCTGGTGGCCGAATTCGAACAGGACATCGCGGACTACGCCCGGGTGTTAGCGCCGGGCGGCATCGTGGTCCCCGGATAAGCCGATCAGCCGATCAGCGGCAGCCTGTTGTCGCCGGACGGCGCACGGCCCGACGCGGCCAGGATCCAGTCCAGGTCGTCGGACAGCCCGGCGGGCCGCTGCCCGGTGGTGCGCCGGGTCAGCAGGTCATCCAGGATGGCGGCGGTCACGGCGATGCCGTCCGGCGAGGCAAAGTAGGGCACTTCCAGGGCCTGGGCCAGGTCGATGCCGTGGACCACGGCCTCGACGATCCGGCTGGCCACGAACTCATCGGCCCGCATGGGCGCGAAGTAGCCGGGCCCGACCAGGCTGGGCGGGACGGCGCGGGCCTCGGCGACGGTCTTGGTGAAGGTCTCGGCCAGCACGCCCGGCATGTCGGCGGGCGTCTTGCCCTCGACCATGGTGTAGGCGTACCCGTACACCACCGGCCCGGTCTCCGAACGCGGGTTGATGAAGAAGCTAGTCCGGTCCCTGGCCGGCTGGGCCTGCTCCTGCCCGCCGATCAGCATGCGGGTCAGCCCGATGGAGATGTCGAAGTGGCCGGCCAGCTCGAACACGGTCCACTTGGGCAGGTTGGGTTCTACCGGCACCAGCAGCGTCGAGCGCTGCCACCGCTCGGGCGTCAGGCCGCGGAATACGTCCCCCACCGCGGTCAGCTCCGCCTCCAGAGTGCCGATCACGGACTCATACGGCGTCATCGCTGACCTCCCGGGAAGGGCTGGCTGAGCTGGCAGCATGAGCCTAGCCCCGGGCGCGCCTGAGCAGAAGCCGGATGATCATGAAGGTACTAAGGTACTTTAGTACTAAGCTGAGGAACGTGACGGTGAGGGCCGGGGAGATACAGCGGTTATGGCTCAGGAGATGCGGCAGTTCAAGGTGTACCTGCCGGCCGATCTCATCCGCGAGATCAAGTACCACGCCGTGGACACCGAGCAGTCGCTGTCGTCGATCACCGCCGCGGCGCTGCGGCAGCATCTGCGGACCGTGCGGCGCGAGGCAGCAGCCCACCAGGGAGACAGCATGGCCACCCACGGAGTCGAAGGGCTCATCATCCAGACCCGCAACTGGGGCAAGACCGTCGCGTTCTGGCAGGCACTCGGCTACCGGGTGGAGTTCGAGACCGGCCGCAACTCCGGCCGGCTGGAACATCCCGACGGCGGCCCGTACCTGTTCGTGGTGGAGCGTCCCGACGGCCCGGACCCGGAAATCCAGCCCCTGGTGGGGACGGATGACGCGGACGAATTCCAGCCGCCCCGCGCAGGCACCGTCGAGCACCCGTTCACCGCCCGGCACTGGGGGGCCGCGGAGATGATGCTGCGCGACCCCGACGGCCGGCACGTCAGCATCCAGGCCCGCCGGCCGGGCGGGCCGGCCTGAGGAGGATCATGGCCACCGTCAGCATCCGCTACATCGTCTACGATATCGACGCCGCGATCGGCTTCTACACCCGGCACCTGGGGTTCAGCGTGCAGATCCATCCCAACGACATGTTCGCCATGCTGACCCGCGGCGACCTGCGCCTGGTGCTGAGCGTCCCGGGCGGCGGACCGGGCGGTGGGCAGGTCATGCCGGACGGCACGCTGCCCCAGCCCGGCGGCTGGAACCGGTTCTCGATCGAGGTCCCGGACCTGGCCGCCGTCGTCGCCCGGCTGCGCGAGGATGGCGTCCGGTTCCGCAATGACCTGGTGACCGGGGTCGGGGGCCGGCAGATCATCGCCGAGGACCCGTCAGGCAACCCGGTCGAGCTGTTCGAGCCGACCCGGCCGGAGGCCCGGCTGTCCTCAGGCTGAACCACCGAAAATGGTTAGCTAGGGAAATGAAAAGACGGTTACCGTTGTTTCGGCTCTGTGGCGGGAGTGGCTGGGCACGGGGACGATCAGCGAGGTGGCGCGGGTTTGCTGTCGATGAGGACAGTACGGTCGAGAAGGACGCGGAGCACGCAGAACGCGACGGCGGCTGAACAGGGGTGGCTGCGGCGGCTGGCCGCGTACTGCTGGCGGTTCCGCCGGCTGGTGATCATCGCGATGGGCGGCGCCTTGCTCGCCTCGGCTGCCACGGCCGCGATCCCGCTGATCCAGCGGCAGATCATCGACGACGTCATCGTGACCCACAAGCAGTCCATCTGGCCGCTCGCAGCCCTGCTGCTGGTCGCGGCCGCATTCAACTTCGCCGGCATCTACCTGCGCCGCTACCGGGGCGGCCAGCTCTCCCTCGACGTCCAGCACGCCATGCGCACCGAGCTGTTCGACGCGCTGTCCAAGCTGGACGGCGCCCGCCAGGACGAGATCCGGACCGGGCAGCTGGTCGGCCGGTCCATCTCCGACCTGAACATGGTGCAGGGCCTGATGTCCATGGTGCCGGTCACGCTGGGCAACCTCGTCTTGTTCGTGCTGACCCTGGTCATCATGCTGGTGCTGTCGCCGATACTGACCATCGTGACCCTGGCGGTGACGCCCCCGCTGTGGCTGATCGCCCTGGCCTCGCGGCGCAAGCTGTTCCCGGCCAGCTGGGATGCGCAGCAGCAGTCCGGCGAGGTGGTCGGGCTGGTCGACGAGGCCATCGGCGGCGTGCGCGTGGTCAAGGGCTTCGGGCAGGAAGAGCAGGAGCAGGAGCAGCTGGAAGGGGCCAGCGCGCACCTGTTCGCGTCGCGGCTGCGGATGATCCGGCTCACCGCCAGGTACAACCCGGCGCTGACCGCCATCCCGTCGCTGGGCCTGGTCGGCGTGCTCGCCCTGGGCGGCTGGCTCGCCATCCACGGCTCCATCACCCTGGGCACGTTCCTGGCCTTCGCCGCCTACCTGGCCCAGATGACCGGCCCGGTGCGGATGTTCACCTACATGGTCACGCTCGGGCAGGAGGCGCGGGCCAGCGTCATCCGGGTCTTCGACATCATCGACTCGCGCCCGGTCATCACCGACAAGCCGGACGCGGTCGAGCTGCCCGCGGACGCCGCCGGCGTGAGCTTCGAGGACGTCCGGTTCGGGTACAAGCGCGGCGAGCCGGTGCTGCGCGGCCTGTCGTTCCGCATCGAACCGGGTGAGACCGTGGCCGTGGTCGGCGCGTCCGGCTCGGGCAAGTCCACCCTGGCCCTGCTGCTGCCCCGGTTTTACGATCCGCAGGGCGGTTCGGTCCGGATCGGCGGCTATGACATCGCGGACGTCACCCGCGACTCGCTGCGCGCCGCCATCGGCCTGGTCATGGAGGACAGTTTCCTGTTCTCCGATACGGTGCGGGCCAACATTGCCTATGGCCGGCCGGACGCCACCGAGGAGGAGATCGTGGCCGCGGCCCAGGCGGCGCAGGCGCACGAGTTCATCTCCCGGCTGTCCGACGGCTACGGCACCGTCGTCGGGGAGCAGGGCCTGACCCTGTCCGGCGGGCAGCGCCAGCGGGTGGCCCTGGCCCGGGCCCTGGTCACCGACCCGCGGCTGCTGGTCCTGGACGACGCCACCTCGGCCATCGACCCGCGCCTGGAGGCGCACATCCACGTCGCGCTGCGCGAGATCATGCGGGACCGCACCACGCTGATCATCGCGCACCGCAGGTCGACGCTGAACCTGGCCGACCGGATCGTGGTGCTTGACGCGGGCCGGGTGGCCGACAGCGGCACCCATGAGGAACTGACCGAGCGCTGCCCGCTGTACCGGCAGCTCATCACCGGCCCGGACGAGAACGAGGAGCGGCCAGCCAGCCTGATCCGGCCGCGCGCGAGCCAGACGGTGGAAGACGTGCTCGACGGGCGGGTCCCGCCGGTCCCGGTTACCGCTGGCCAGGCCCAGGGCCTGTCCCGCCTGGGCGGCGCGGGCGGGCGGGGCCGCGGCCGCGCGGGCGTCACCGGAGCCGGGAACGTCAGCGGGACGTTCGAGAGCCTGCCGCCCTCGCCCGAGTTGCTGGCCAAGGTGGCGGCGCTGCCGCCGGCCACCGACGTGCCCGACGTGGACATCAGCCAGGCCCGGGCCGCGGACCGGCACTTCACGCTGCGGCGGCTGCTACAGCCGATCGCCTTCGCCCTGATCATCGGGCTGGTGCTCGACGGCCTGGACGCGGTGGCCGGGCTGGCGCTGCCCGCGCTGGTCAGGAACGGCATCGACCAGGGCATACAGACCAAGGTCTTCCACGCGATCATCGTGGTCTCGCTGATCGGGCTGGCCATCGTGCTGGCCGACTGGGTGGTCAACATCGCCGAGACGATGGTCGTCGGCCGCAACGGCGAGCGGCTGCTGTATGCCCTGCGGGTCAAGCTGTTCGCCCAGCTCCAGCGCCTCGGCCTGGATTTCTATGAGCGTGAGCTGTCCGGCCGGATCATGACCAGGATGACCACCGACGTGGACGCGCTGTCCACGTTCCTGCAGACCGGCGTGGTCACAATGGTCAGCTCGGTGCTCACCTTCTTCGGCGTGCTGGCCGCGTTGCTCATCATCAACCTGCAGCTAGGCCTGGCCGTGCTGTGCATCTTCCCCGCGCTGATAGCGGCCACGGTGGTGTTCCGGGCCAAGTCGGCCAAGGCGTACGCCGACTCGCGGGAGAAGGTCGCGATCGTCAACGCGGACTTCGCCGAGAACGTGGCCGGGATGCGGGTGACCCAGGCGTTCCGCCGCGAGCGGGCCAACCGGGACCGGTTCGGCCGGCGCAGCCTGGCCTTCCGGGCCTCGCGGCTGCGCGCGCAGCGGAACATCGCTCTGTACTTCCCGTTCGTGCAGACGCTGTCCACCGTGGCCGGGGCGATCGTGCTGGTCATAGCGACCGGTGAGGTCCACAGCGGAGCGCTCACGACGGGCGCGCTGATCGCCTACCTGCTCTACATCGACATGGTCTTCTCCCCCGTCCAGCAGCTCTCCCAGGTCTTCGACGGCTACCAGCAGGCCATGGTCGGGCTGCGCCGGATCACCGACCTGCTCCGGCTGCGCACCTCCACGCCGCAGGCCAGCCACCCGGTCACCGTCGGCCGCCTGCGCGGCCGGATCCAGCTGCGGGACGTCGACTTCAGCTACGGCGCCATATCCGGCCAGCACAGCGAGACCAACGCGCTGACCGGGATCAACCTGACCATCAGGCCCGGTGAGACGGTGGCCCTGGTCGGCCAGACCGGCGCGGGCAAGTCCACGCTCGTGAAATTGATCGCGCGGTTCTACGACGCGACCGGCGGGACGGTCCTGGTCGACGGCACCGACGTCCGCGACTACGACCTGGCCAGCTACCGGCACCAGCTCGGCGTCGTCCCGCAGGAGTCCTACCTGTTCGCCGGCACGGTCCGGGACTCGATCGCGTACGCCAGGCCCGAGGCCACCGATGCCGAGGTGGAGGCCGCGGCCCGCGCCACCGGCGCGCACGACATGATCGTGCACCTGCCCGGCGGCTACGACCACGAGGTGGCCGAGCGCGGCCGTAACCTGTCGGCTGGCCAGCGGCAGCTCATCGCGCTGGCCCGGGCCCAGCTGGCCGACCCCGCCATCTTGCTGCTCGACGAGGCGACCGCCGCGCTCGACCTGGCCGCCGAGGCGGCCGTCAACCGCGCCATCAGCCAGCTGACCGCCGCGCGTACCACCATCGTGGTCGCGCACCGGCTTACTACCGCGGCTCGCGCCGACCGGATCGTGGTCATGGATTCCGGCCAGGTCGCCGAGATCGGCAGCCACGCCGAGCTGCTGGCCGCGGGCGGCACCTACGCCGCGCTGTGGCACGCCTTCACCGGCGAGTCCGAGCTCGTCGCCTAGCCGGGGGCCCCGCGAGCCAAAGGGCGCGCCGCCGCCTGGACTGAGGAGCGACGAAGGAGCGACGAGGGAGGGCGGCGGGTCAAGAGCCCCCGAAGGCGAGCGGGGGAAGCAGAGCACGCAGCCGGGATCGTTCGGCATAATGCCCTTGATCTGAGCGGGGGGATGCGATGTACCGGCTCCTGTACCGGGTGGTGCTGCGGCGGGTGCCGGCCGAGACGGCGCACCGGGTCGCGTTCGCGCTGATCCGGGCGGCCGGGATGCCGGGGGCCGCGCGGCTGCTGCGGCGGTGGCTGGAGCCGTCGGACCCGGCGCTGCGGGTGCGGGCGCTGGGCCTGGAGTTCCCCGGGCCGGTCGGGCTGGCGGCCGGGTTCGACAAGGACGCGCGGGCGGTGGCCGGGCTGGGCGCGCTGGGGTTCGGGTTCGTCGAGGTCGGCACGGTGACCGCCCGGCCGCAGCCGGGCAACCCGCGGCCGCGGATGTTCCGGCTGCCCGCGGACCGGGCGCTGGTCAACCGGATGGGGTTCAACAACGACGGGGCGGCGGCCGCCGCGGTGCGGCTGCGGCGGCGGGCGGCGGGCGGGCCGGTCGTGGGGGTCAACATCGGCAAGACCAAGGTGAGGGCTGAAGACGAGGCAGCGGCGGACTACGCGGCCAGCGCCCGGCTGGTGGCCGGGGTGGCCGACTACGTGGTGGTCAACGTCAGCTCGCCGAACACGCCCGGGCTGCGCGACCTGCAGGCGGCGGGCCGGCTCAAGCCGGTGCTGGTGGCGGTACGCGAGGCGCTCGACGCGGCGGCCGGGGCTCGCCGCGTGCCGCTGCTGGTGAAGATCGCGCCGGACCTGGCCGATCCGGACGTCGACGCGGTGGCCGACCTGGCGGTCGAGCTCGGGCTGGACGGCATCATCGCGACCAACACCACGGTGTCGCGGGACGGGCTGGCCACTCCCCCGGCCGAGGTGGCGGCGGCCGGGGCGGGTGGCCTGTCCGGACCCCCGCTGGGGCCGCGGGCGCTGGCGGTGCTGCGGCGGCTGCGCGAGCGGGCCGGGGACCGGCTGGTGCTGATCGCGGCGGGCGGGATCGAGACCCCGGACGACGCCTGGGATCGGCTGCAGGCCGGGGCCACGCTGGTGCAGGCCTACACGGGGTTCATCTACGGCGGGCCGCTGTGGCCGCGGCAGATGCACGACGGGCTGGCGCGGCGGGCGCGGGCGGCGGGGCTGACGTCGATCGGCGAGGCGGCGGAACGGGA
>Ga0209420_1000722_pt1 | contig 16565 bp, 11 predicted proteins | sample BlaSpr_A8_OM1_O1_FD_187972 | JGI IMG/M metagenome (GOLD analysis project Ga0209420, IMG submission 187972) | Forest soil microbial communities from Thunder Bay, Ontario, Canada - Black Spruce, Ontario site 2_A8_OM1_O1 (SPAdes) (version 2) | ecosystem: Environmental > Terrestrial > Soil > Boreal... | reverse complement strand
TCTCGTAATGCTCGACCCGCTCACCCCGGCGGACGCGGGCCAGCAGCTCGGCATACGCGAACGGGGCGCGGAGCACGTCATCGGCGCCGGCCTCGAAGGCTCGAAGCACGTCGGCTAGCTGGGCTTGGCGACTGCCGGCGGCGGCGCCCGACATCCAAAGTGCCGGCAAGCTCGTCCGCGTGCTGAGTCGGCGGAGCGCATCGAGCGCTGCCGCCCGGCTCGGCGTGCTTCCGAAAATGACTAGATCGGCGGGCTGATCGAGGATCGCCGAAGGGTCGGTCGCGCGATGTACCTCGTAGCCGTCCAGGGACAGCTCGGCGGCCAGCCCGTCCAGATGGTCCTCGCCGTAGAGGACGAGCATTCGGGCCGGGGCCTGTTTCTCGGTCGAGGTCGGCATGGCGTCGTGGCCATTTTGCCAAGACCCCTAGACAATTTCAAGCCCCCTAGACACTTCTTGGCGCGAAACCGCTCTTTATGGGCGATCAACGTGCCCGCGCGTCGGCTCCTGCCGATGAGCGCACAAGTGCAGCCAGCCGGGCTAGAATCTGGGGATGTTGAATACCCTCATCGAGTACACATGGGTCGTGACCCGCTTCGATGGACCGGCTGTCGCCGGTTCGACTGGCGCAGTCGTCTCCTACCACGGCACACGAGACGAGGCCGATGCCGTGGCGGCCCGCTTGGGAACTGGGCATGAGGTCTGGCCGCGACCGGCCGGCACCGCGTGGCAGCCGCTCTAAGGCATCTGTCTCGACCAAACTGACGCCGACTAGCGCCGTGATCCCGGAGCGCTTGCTGGATGGGTTCCCGAGTTTGAGCCCGGATCAATCATGGGGGCATTGGTGGCGCATCCATTGGGACGGTCTAGGTCCCTGGTTCTTCGCGTCCGACGACGGCAGTCGTGCTGAGTCGAAGGTCGGGCGGTTCGATCTTCCGCTACCGCTCGGGACGTGCTACGTGACAGAGCAGCCGCTTCCGGGGATGGCCGAGCACCTTCGCACCCCGGACGTATCGGCCCGCGAAGCGCAGCAAAGCGCGAACCAGCGCGCGATGAGCGCCATGCCCCTGAATCCGTGGTTTGGAAAGCCGCTTGCCGACTTCGCGTCGCCTTCCGTCGCCAAGCAGGGCGGACCCCCGGACGTAGCGTTACTAACTCGTGCCGAAGGCCGACTCTGGGCGCTTGCTGCCCGAGAGGCGGGCTACCACGGCATCCGCTACCGACTTGGGCAAGACCCATGCCGGCGTATCGGATTGGCCTTGTTCTGCGAGTACGGGGAACGTCACCTGCCGTTCCATTCGACGGTCGCTTTGCCGGTGCGGCCCCGCAACGAACTCCTAGCGCTGTTCGGAACCTATAGGGGCGATGATCCGCAAGCCGCCTAAGCTCCCGCGAGTGCATTTGTTTGTAGTCCGTGTTCGGGCTAGTTGCCCCTTAGCCCAGGGCAACACGGAAGTCGTCCACAACATTAAACGGAACGTTGGCTGGCGATTGCACATCTGGAAGTGCAAGGCCGGGGCTAAAGAACATTAGCTCGTCCCCGCGCCCGCGCCGCTGAGCACTGTAATTCAGGTCGTAGCCGATGCTTGGAAAGGCGTCGTACAGTTCGGCGATGACCGGCGTTGAATCGTAGGACACCACCCAGGGCGCATCCATCTCGGATACGAGTGCCGCTATCTGTTCGTGGTCTGATCGCCGATAGAAGTTCTGATACAGACCCTCACCCTTCACATAATATGGGGGGTCTAGGTAGATAAAGGGGGAGGGGATGCCAGGCAGGATGTCGGTCACGAACTTTGCGGCATCGAGGCCGGTAACTGTAATGCGGCTGCGGTAGCGGGCAATCTTCGAGATTCTACGGATCAGGTCGTCTCGGTTGAATCGGGCATCGATCTTCCATTGTCCCGTCTGCTCAAGGCCGCCGATGATCCCACCGCCGATGATTCCCGACCTCGACGTGCGATTGAGGAAGAACGTCGAGAACGCCAAATCAAACTCGTCGGGGTTGCTCTCATCTTGGATGGTGCGTTGATGGTGCCATTGTTCGGTATCAACGGTGACGCTGGCTATACGTTCGCAAAGCTCTTTGGGTTGTTCTAGGACGATCTTCCAAAACGCATAAACGCTTCGATTCAGGTCGTTGATGTGGACGTGGTCCGCGTACTCCTCAAAAAGCAACGACAGCGCCACGCTAGCGCCACCCGCATACGGCTCGACATACTCACATCCGATGAGATCGTTCTCCAGGAGAAGGAGCTTGATGTAGTTGGCAACCTTACCCTTGCCGCCCGGATAGCGGAGAGGCGAAGGATAGCGTTGGCCCTCGGGTACGCTCACGGGGTCGTCCCCGCGACGTGTTGGATGACTAGGGCCATAGCTTTTCCACATAAGGCGACAGCTCGTCCCACGTTGCGTAGAGGTCTGCTGGCTTGGGAAAGACATACTGATTGTGAACATACAAATGGAAGGTCGGAACACTAGCCGCAAGGACCAACCCGCCGTTAGCGACATTTTCCATCGCCCGCTTGAGCTTGAGCGGCATCAGTTTCTTGCCGTCGAGGTAGGTCAAGGTGGCCTTGATCTTCTTCGCAAGGTTGGCGGTGCGCTGCTCCTGATCTGTCATAAGCGAGTTCTGTTCTATGACGTGATCCACGCTTAGCTCGACAAAGACACGGAGCAGAACGGAACATGCGTTGGTATAACTCTCGGCGTCCATCGACGTAAGCTCGATGTAGATCGAGTTTATGCGGGGGTGCGTAACATTGAGCGCCGTATCCTTGGGGATTACTGTGGTGCGCGCCTTAGTCTTGGCGGTCTTTGCCTTGCGTTTCGCTTTTCCGGAGGTTCTCGGCTTTTTGCTGCCACTCGTAAGATCGTCTAGCAAGACGCCCTCGGGGAGACGTGTTCGCCTTTTGGGGAGGACGCTCTGTGGGAGGCCGTCAGCGTAGGCGTGCCGATCCTCTCGTGTATAGAGCTTCGGGACTGTTACCTTGCCTGTCTTTAGATCCTCCACGACCCGCGTTAGGGCCTTGAGCACTTCATCCTTCGGGTGGTAAGCGACGATCTGCCCATTCTCTAGGTCAATGCCGATCTTGTCGCGGAAATACGGGGTAGCAAGCAGACGGTCTAGGCTGGTGATGATCTTCTGCTTGGATGCCTGTGCCTCATTGCTGAGCGTCCCGAGCTTGTTGACGAAATCGATTACCTGTCCGGCGGGCTTACGGACGCCCGCGTGTCGGTGCATAAAGCGATCCTGCATCTCAGAGTCCCACTGGACGAGTCCGCTGCCGTCATTCTGTCCAGTGTGTCGAAGCACTAGCCAGTGCCCTGCTTCCTCTTCGTTCTTAAAGAGGACGCAAAGGATGTCGTCGATCGGATCATCGGCGTACTGAGCGCTCAGAGCGTTGAGCTTTCTGCTCTGATTGGGGAGCAGGCGGGGCGATACGAGGACGGGCGACTCAAGTGCCTTGATCGCCATGAGCCGCCGGTTGCCCTCCAACACCGTATAGCGCTTGCGGGCGTCACCCGACGGAACGACCGCAGTGAGCGACATGGGGTCTAGATGGTGCTTGACGATATCTTCGGCAAGCTTGAGCAGGGCCGGAGCCCCATGCTGATCTACAAGAGCGAGCGCGGTGGCCTGCTGCGTGGCGCCCTCCTCCGGCAGCCGAGAGTTGCGGTTATCGAGCAGCAAGCGGGAAACCGGGATCGGTACATATTCGGGCATGGGAACAAGACCAGTTGTCGGAAGTTTGGGGGCCGGCTGACCGTCGCTGCCCGCAACCATATAGCGCTCGAAGGACAGCTAGCGCACTGCTGCAAGCGCGCCTGCGCGTCTCCGGCCGTCTTGGGGTCGCTTCGCCGCGGCCTGGCCTTCATGCCGGCGTCGATGGAGTCGCTGCCCCGGCTGCCGGCGCAGTCGCCCCCAAATACGAGATAGGCGAATCCGGGCTGGCACGTCACGAGCAAGGCGTCGCTCGCTGATCTCGAGCTGCGCGAGCGACAGGATTTGCAGCGTCTGATCCGGGACGAGGTTCGCGTTCCGGATGAGGGCCGAGCTTAGGCTGCGCGCGATGCGACGACCCCCCGGCACCGCTCCCACAAGTCGGGCCGCCGCCCGAGTCCTATTGGGGGCGCGGGCGTCATGCTCGGCGCCGTCCGCGCCGTTTGGGCGTGCCGCCTTGGCCGGCGATCTGGCCGACCCGTGACCGGCTCAGACCAATCGCTTCCGAGATTGCTTGGTAGCTCCAACCTTCGTCGGCTGCGCGCCGCACGAGGTCATTCCGCGCGGCTCGGGCATCCTCGTGGCGCTTGGAGGCGCGTTTGTAGGCGGCCTCGGCATCGTGCAGCTTCTTCGCGGTTATGGGCGGCTCGACAGACATTTCGCTTCGGAATCTACTTGACGACGTGGGGTATCGCGCGCCGCCCGACACATCCACGGCACGGAATCGCTACCTTCGTGTGTATCCCTGAGCGCGGCGATTTACGCGAACAAGGATGGAAGGCTGTACGCGACCGTGCGGGCGATACAGCGAGGCTCGTCTCGGCAGTCGGGGGGCAAGCTCGGGGTACGCAGCATTGTCCAATCGCCATCGAGTATCCGATCACGGCTCGTAAAAACTGCCCGGTGACGGGCGGGGTGGGTGCCCTCGCGGGGGCCGGCGTGCTGCCGGCCATGCCAGGCCGTGAACGTCTGATCTGCCGTCTCGACGAGCCGGCGCAAGGGGCGCTCGCGCGCCGTCAGGAACAGGACAGACGGGGGTGTGACGTGGGCCGAGAAGCGCCCGTGATTCCATCCGTCGAGTAGCCAGCGGTCGTATCGACGGAAGCGGTCAATCTGCTTGTGCGGGCGTTCAGTGCGGTCGTACTCGATTAGCACGGCCCAATTACCAGCATCGGTCTGTGCTGTCAACGTAGCGTCGGGCTCCAAGTAGCCTCGACGGCTACTTTCTGGATGGAGCTGCATGGCTGGCGATGGAGGCTTGCCGTGCTCGGCCAGTTCGTCAGGGTCGATTCTTCCGCTCTGTGGTCCGTGCCAGAGAAACGGCATCCGGTCCAGCAGGGGTCCGCGGTCAGCCGGGCGCACGTCATGGGCGATGCGGAGGACGAGCGCCGCGAGCTGTAGATCATGTTCGGTGTAGCTGATGCTCGTGAGCGCACTAGGGGTGTATCGCCGGTCAGAGTCGAATACGCCGTGCTCTACCAAAGCCGACCAGCCGGACGCGGTTACGCGGTAGTTCCACTCGGCGCTCCCGATCGCCGACACCGGACGAAAGCGGTCGAAATATCCAGCGTCGTGAAGGCGGGTGAGTCGCCTCTGGCCTGCTCGCTCGCCCGACTGACCCCAACCGAATGCCAAGAGCTGGCTCGCCGAAAGGAAGTTAACATCGAACGTGAGTGCCAAAAGGCTAAGATCGCGGCGCGTCAACGCGAGAGCGGGTGCCGGGCGCCTGCGGTTTCCCCACTGAACCGTGCCGGCGCTCAGACTGTCGCCTGCGGTCATCATGCGACGGGCGATGTCGGTGGCAACGCTCACTCTAGGCCGCCTGTGGAGTTAGAGCACGAATCGGCTCGTCGGAAAGCTCGACCGTCAGCTCGCGCTCGCCGGTCGCTTTGTCGGCGACCCGAGGCGTCCAGCGCGACGGTTCGGCGTCGCCAAGCACCCATGCCAATACCTCTGCGCGATACATGCCGGGGGCGAGCCAACCGGGCGCATCCGGCCGTGTCGGGAGCTGCGCGGCATAGCGGCGCCCCGTGTCATCGGTGGGCTCGGCGACGTAGGCCATCGACTCGCCGTGGTCGGGTGTCAACACGACCGCAACGCGCGCCACCTGCTCGACCGCAGGGCAGTCCGGCCACGCCGGCAGGTCAACGTGCAGCGTCCGATACCGGGCCTGGATCGGGGCCTTCACGGAATGGACAAAGGGAGTCTGGATATACCGGCCATGATCGTGAGGATGATCGCCGCGACGCTGCTGCTCGCGTTCGTGATATCGGCGAGCCTCGATCGCTGTGGGCTCGTCCGCTAGCAGCTCCATCGGCATAGTTTCAGCCGTGGCGGCCGGCTGAGGGACGCCTTCGGCGAACCAGAGATTTACGGCACGGTAGTCCGGCTGCTGTACGATATCCATTGGATCAATGCGGATGCGCCGTTGATCCTCTAGGTCGCCTTTGATGTTGTCTTGGAACACTTCCATTGCCAGTGAGGCGGCGGCGCGGGCATCGTGAAAGTCTCGCTGCCGGAAGATCGACACGTTTTGCAGGAGGCTTCGCACGCCCGCCTTCACCCTTTCATCACTGATCTGCGCCGTGTATTGGAAGGCCGCGGCCACCTCGATACCGCCGGACCGTCCCTCTGCGAGCAAGGTAGCGAACGAAGGTATAAAGACGTTGTGTGCCTCATCAATCACGAGGGCGGCCTGGACGCGCTCGTGCGCGTCCAGGCGTTGAATCTGGTGGAGCGTTCGTTGCAACAACAGAATCAGCATCGAACAAAAGAGATTCGCGTTGTCCTCGCCAATGGCGCCCTTGCTTCCATTCACGATCAAGATGTGGCGGTGGCGTATGATTTCCTCAAGGTCGATCTGAATGGGATGCGTCATCAGCAAATTGAGACTCGGGGACGTGAGAAAGCGTGCGATCTTGTTGGAGGGCGCGGAAATCGCCTCCGTGATGAATCGTGGGTTCTCCTTGACCATGCGTGGAAACGTGTGCTCCCAGTATTCGCGCACGAAGTCAATCTCGTGGTGGTGGCGCAGCTCACGAGCGATCCACTCCCTGTAGCTGTTGTCGAACGGGTCGAGCATGGCCCAGGCGTGTTGTAGTGCTGGCACCGTCTCAACGATCGTGACCGCTTGGATTGCCGCGCGTAGGAAAAGGTCAGAGCGCGACCCGACGGAGGTCTCGCCCGCAAGCTCGCGGATCACGGATATGAATATGTCGGCTCGAATCTCCGGGGTTAGGTGGCCCGCCGTCAGAATGTTGAGTCCGTATCGGGGAGCGCCAAGGTCGAGATAGTGGAGCGTGCGGCGCGTAGGCACCAGGCCGAGACATAGGCGAGCAAAATCCTCCTTCGGATCGACAACGATGAGCGCTCGACTGTCGTCGTTGGCGACAGCCTTAACATGCGGCGCGAGGGCGGCCGTCTTGCCCGCCCCTGCGGTGCCGAGAAGCATCCATCCCTTACGCCGGTCCGTGGGGTGAATCCCGACCGATCCATGCTCGTCCCGCATCAGAGCATGAGCTGGATCGCGGCTTATGGCGCTTGTGGCGGTTATCTCCCGCGCGGATATGCGCCGAAGTGGAACACCCTTGAGTCGCAGCGTTGGCAGGTGCCAGAGCGACGCTACCTCGGCGCTTGAAACCGCACCGCTCCAAAGCGCGGGGTAGAGAGGCGGCAGACCGCGGGCAGAACGCCATGCGTAGAGCCTCCTGCGGGCACGCATGGTTCGCACTCGGAGATAGTTCTCTCCGCGGGCCTCCTGCAATACGCCTGCGATCTGGCGCGCGTGAGGCTCGTGCCCGCGGGCTACCACCACGCGGAGGTCAAACCACCACCAAGCGCGCCCGACGCCCTCAACGGCGCCGCGAAGATGCTTTTGCGCGACAACGCTATCCACGCCGGGCTCCGTCGGCCCAAAGGCACCGTCGGCCATAAAGCGGCGCTCTCGCCGTCTGAGTCCGTGAGCTGCGTAGCGCTCAAGGATGGTCGGAGCGGACGTCAACAGCAGCTCAAGTAGGCACGGCTCCGAAAGGCCGTGCATAACCGAGACGACACTCTCGGTGAGTGAATGCTCGTAGTCCTTGGTCGTTGCTAGCGCCCACAGCCACCGTCGCGCCTTCTTCACCCGCAACACGTCTACCGCGACGGGGGAGACTCGTTCACGTCGCAGACGGGCTTTCAGAGCCGCCGTTGGTGAAGCGATCGTGCGCAGAGCGAGCGGGTCCGCGAGCTGCGGGTCGATAGGAATGAGCCGGGTATCGGGGTACGTCGCACGCAATCGCGCGGAAATGGTCGCGTGGTAGAGGGGGGCAGCCTGGACGAGAAAGCGCACGGAGCTAGCGCCGCCTTCACTAACTATCTTGAGCGCAAGGGTTGGGGGTCCGGCCAGCGGGCGACGAACCACCGCGGGACGGAGAGCACCCGCGATTCCGTCGAAAACCTTGCTGATCTCGTATGGTGACGCTTGGTCGTCGCGCCCCAACTTTAGCTCCGCACAGAGCACTTGCCCTACTGCCGATCGGCGCAGCCGCGCGCGAAGCCTTACAGCGGCGGCCACGCCGAGTATCGCCAGCAGCGCGCAAGTTGAGTAAAGGCCGAATCGAAGTGCATCGCTGACGGCGGCGGTCAGCCAACTGAGGTCCGGTGCTGTCGGATGGCGCCCGTCCGTCACGGCACGGCGGACGGGCGCAGGCGCCTCGACCCTCAGCCACAGGAGTAGTCCAATAAAGCCGCTGACGATGAGGGCGAGCGGGCCAAGGTATCGCTTAGTGAGATAAAACATCGTCGTCAGCTCTGTGGAACGACATATGTCTCGATGAGAGCCGCGAGACACAAAAGGGTCGCCGCGCTCAGAGCGAGCAGAACCAGCTCGGAGTAACCGCCGCGGCCAGCTCGCGCTCGGCGCCAGGCTGAGAGGGCAACAGCGAGTCCACCCCACTCCAACGGCCACTGAGGAAGGTAGTGAGTTAGCTGAAACCCATAAGCGCCGAGCGCGAGTCCGCCAAGGGCGACGTTCGCCGCGAAGCTCGCTCCCACAACGGCGTCCCCGATAGCGACAGACCATCGGCGGCGGCCAAGCGCTAGCGCGGCGAACAAAACGGGAACTGCCGCCTCGCGCATGTTGTTAGCAGCGATGAACACGGCCATGCTGACGGTCCCAGGCTGCGCGGGCGCGAGCCGGTGGCCAAGCGCCTGCCGAACGCTATCCGCGAATGGCAGCGCGACAGCCGCCGCGAGCAAGGTGCCGATCCAAAGGAGGGCGTAGCTGCCAAGCACCGACGCCGGTACTCCGTTGCCCCACCGCCTGAAACTGCGCTGGGGGCCGACGCGAATCGCTATCCGTCGATCGCTGGTCGCCATTCGATTAGCCTCCATCCGTTTGCCGTGTATTCCGTGCGTGCGAGGTACACCTGATAGCCGGCCTGTGGATGCCCGCCGTAAGGCGCGACTTCTTCGTATGTGACGACGACTGTTTGCCCGTCGTCTTGCGTGAGGGCGCCGACATACCTTGCGTGGCTGTAAGCGCCGCTGACTTCGAGCAGGCGCGTTCTCACGGCCCGCGCTGCGGCCTCGCGTAGTTCCGTAGCGAGTCGGCCACTGGCGAGTGAAAGCAGTTGCTCACGGTCCTGCGGTAGCGTCGCGTAGGTCCAAGTTCCCCAGGCCGTCGCAAACTGCGTTAGGACGCTCTGCGCAGTCGCGCGAGTTGGCGTCACTCGCGCCGGGACACTCGCCTGTGGCACGCTTGCCTTGGTAGCAGGTGGTGAGTATGGGTCGCTCAGGCCGCATCCTGCGAGGACCACGCTCATCGCCAATACGATCAGTAGCACGCGCCTGGTCATAGTCCCGCCAGGTGCCGCGGTGCGAAGCCGACCGTGGTCTGCGGCGCCCATCCCGGTCCACCGAACGGATTTGCGTCGCTCGTTCCCCAATCGTGTTCCTCGATGGTGACAAAGACGTGTTCTTCGTTGGCCCAAATGGTGAACTGCCGGCCGGGGCCGGGCTCGCCGAAGCTCATAAAGCCAGTGGAGTCGAGCGTCGGTGTGCTGACCCCGGCCTGCTGGAGCAACATCGAGACGGCACTTGAGCAATCCAGTCCGTCGTATGCCGAGCCAGAGATATGTTCGTTACTGGCGCTGTGACAGTAGCTCCCGTGGGTAGGACGCGCGGGTGTGACATGCCCACCGCCGTAGCAATAGGGGATATGCGCCGCCGCTATCTCATCGGCGACAGTCACGAGTCGGGTGAGCAGTGGGCCGGACGGCGGCTGGACGACCGTGCCAGCGGCGCTTACGTTCGCGGCTTCGAGTTCTTGAGCGAGTGCGAACGTTTCTCGCGCGTAGGGAATCGAAGCGGGCGGCGTGCCCTTGTATTGGATCAGCGCGTTCAGGGTATTTTGATCCAAGGCACGGTCGGCTCCGAGCTGATGAAGGTAATCGGCCGCCGCTGCGATCGAGTCGAAATCGTCTGTGATGCAGCCGTGCGGCGCACACATATGGGGATAGTCGGCGGGTCGCTGTGCGGCGATGAGTCTGTAGGCATTGCTGAACCGCGCCCATGTTTCGGGTAGAAACTGCATCGGGCCGAGCGCGCCTGCCGAGTTCGGCGTGAATGCGGCCGGGTCGCGGCTGTAATCGCTCTCTGTATCGTGCAGCGCGGCCAGGACGTAGGGGTCTACATCGTAAGCCGAGCCTGCGGCCTCGTACATGGGGACGTAGACCGCGGGAATCCCGCCGGCTGAGCCGATGGCTTCTGGCGCCGACTGGCGCGAGAACGTCAGAACGACCGCGAGCAGAAGCACGATCGGAAGGGCGATGAGTCCAGCGGCGATGCTGGCGGCCCACGCCGCCCATCGGCGCGTCCGCGGGTCCGCGAGTACGACTCTGGCGGCTATCGCTGGAACGTTCACGCCGCGCGCCCCGATTCGAGACGTTCGTTGTGCCATGCCGGGTCGGCGAGCAGGCGCAACGCTCTCCACGGATCGGCTCTCGCGTCCCTGAGCGCTTGGCGACGGATCGGCTCGTCAAACTCGGGCTCGTGCGTGCATATCCAATACTCAAGGTCGGAGTAGCGCGCTGTGATTGTCCCGCGCCCGCGCGGGCCATTATCGAAATACGCTGTGGAGTAGTCCCGCTTAACGGTCTTGAGCTGACCGATTGCCTCGACCTCCTCACTCGTCAGACCAAGCTCCGCTCGCACAAACTCGACTTGTCTAGGCGGCTGGTGAAAGATCAACTTCCGCGGGGAGTTTTCGATAAATGCTCGCCCCCACGGATTGTTAAAGTCCGACAACTGCTGACTGACTCCGATTAGGCCGAGATTGTCGTGCCGTGATCGGCGCGGCAGCTCGTTAACCCATCTGGCCGTAGCCTCGTGTTCCATCAGCTTCCAAACCTCCTCCAGAGTGAGGTAGTAGCGAGGCGCACGCCGAGAAGTCCCGAGCCGCCCGTCTTGTTCGAGGTGTCGCTGGGCGTTGCGCGCTACTCGCTCGGCGACGTGCTCGACAATCTCGAACATGGCCGCGCCGGCAAAGTGAGCCGGAATGCGGCGCGTGTCGAACACAACAAGGGGCGCATCGGGAGGGACTGTCGTCTCCCGATCGGCGAGATACGCATACGGCCCGTCGGTCACAAAGTTGTGCAACCGGGCGGCGATGTCCCTGAGTGCGTCGGCCATTTGGCCGGCGCCAGCTTCGGCCTCTCCGACTGCGCGCGCGGTAAGCGCTTCTTGCAGCAGCAGCTCTCGGGGGCGCTCGCCAGTGGCGACACAGCGATCGTAGACTTCCCGTATTGCCCGCCCTAGCAGATTCTCCTCAAGCGCGGTCAGGCCGTACTCGTCACGCCGGCCCGTACCGACTAGAGTGGCGTGCAGGGCGATTAGGAAGTCGATCTTGTCGCTTCCAAGTGACGCCGGATCAGGAATATCCCACGGACAAATCGCATCGGCGCCCGCGCCGAGACTGACGTTGGCCGAGCCAGGAACCAGCGACGCGAGAAACTGATAGTGCCCGCCGCGCTCGATTACCGCACCGTGATCGCCGCGCGCCAGCCCGCGGCAGTAAAGATTGTTTACGATCATTGTCTTGCCGAATCCGCTCTCTCCCGTGACGACCAGCATGTGATTACTGTGTGCGGGGTCGAACAGGTCAAGACGCTCCAGAGTTCTTCCAACGGATGAGTAGCCAAGCGGTATGCCCGTAGGCGAGCCGCACCGTGTACCCACAAGCGGTGTTGTGTCGCCAACGTTCAGAGAGACGTACTTGCGCGTCCGGTTGGCGTCGTCTACCCCGATGGGCAGCGTGGAGGTCTGGAGATACCGCTGAGCGGCCACGCCTGGATGTAGATGTGCCTCGTTGGCGGCCGACAGCTCACGACTGATGCCGTCAAGAATCTCGATCACGGTTTCTGCGTCGCCGGTCGGATCGCGCACCGAGAGGTAGCACCCGACCCGGTAAATGCCTGCGCCGGTTAGTGCCAGCTCGGCGTTTAGCTCGGCGGCCTCGGCCTCTTGCGCTTGCTGGTCGGGGTCCAGCGGGCGTCCCTTCATCTCGGTTCCCCGGTTGTTGCCGAATATCCGGCGATAGCGGCGCTTGTGGAACAGGCGCTCTCGTGTCCGATCCGTGGCGTGCAGGTGGACGGCGACAGTGAAGGGACAGTGCGCCGACATGAGGTACAGCAGCCAGCCGAGCCATGTCTGCTCAGGCAGCGACCCGATGTAGCGTGTCTGCTCAACGTGCTTGCCGATTCGCACGACCGTCCTGTCCGTCAAGTCGATCGGCTCGGGACAAAGCGAAAGGCGAAGCTGGGTTGCATGTGCGACAGCGCGTGAGGCGTCCGTCAACGTGTCGAGCGTCGCCGGCAGGCTGAGTCGCAAAGCGGGCGCGAGGTCGGTGTCGGCGAGCGCCGGCGCGAACCTAGCCCAGAGCAGCGTCGCAGCCTCGTTGCCGTCCAACAGGCGCGCGACGAGTCCAACCGATTCCAGGTCCGACCGGACACCTTCGGTGTGGCGAGCGCTTTCCCGGTTTGCCCGCTCGTAGGCAGCGGGAGTGAGGGTAAGCGGGCCGGTTCTCGAGAACGATCTCCGTTTGATCGCGCTGTCGCGTATCGGCATCCAGGGGACGACCACGAAATAGCGGAGGTCGAGCGCCGCCAGTGCGTGACTCTGAGTGCGTAGAGATTGTTCCTGTGCGATTCCCAAGCGCTCGATCGCCACGGCCAATGTGTCCCTGCCGTTCGAGCGCGCCTCGTCGGCCGCGGCGTTGCTGGCATAGCGCTCGTCCGTGAGTATGTTCTCCACGGGGAGTGGCGTGGCCTGCGCTATCAGCTCTAGGCTTTGTCGGTCGTCGGGCAGGCGGGCGGCGATTGAAGTAAAGGCGCGGGAGATTGCCTCGGCGCCGTCGCTGTCATGGATGAGCGGATTAACTGGCGATACCTCGATCCAGCGGACAAAGGCACCGGAGGCGAGCACGCCGACGCCCTCGGCGCTCAGGGCCTCAAGCGGCAGGAGATCCCCGCTCGACGGGCTGGGACGCGCTGTAGTGGACCGGCGAGCACGTCGGCGAAGCGTGCGCCGGGGCGGGGTCGCAACCGTGAATCCGCGCGCCCGGACATGCTCGACATCGCGTGCGCTTGGCAGTTCGCGCGTGGCGAGCATCCAGCGCGTGTGATCGAGCAACAGCCGCCCAAAGCTCACGGTCCCCCCGCTCGTGAAATAGCTGACCGTGACGGGGCCGGTGAGTAGCACCGTCCCCACCCAAAGGGCGATCGGTGTCGGGGGATGCAACAGGTCGATGAAGGCCAACGCGACCCCGGCGCAAACGACGATCAATAGCCATTGGCGCCATGTCAGTCCGAGATACGGAACCGGCGTGTCAACGTGCCTGTAGGTCCGGTGGCTCACGGTTTCCGCCGCTTCCGTGGCCGGCTGCGTGACTGAGACGGCGTTCGGGGTGCGCGCTGCTGGCGGTCCTGACCTTGCGCCCGTGCCTGACGCTGCGCGCTGGGAGCCGGACGTGGCCGCTGGTCGGCTTGGGTTCGAGGATCAGCGCCCGATCGGGGATGCGCGGGCGCGCTCGCCTGCCGGGTCGCCTCGGCACCAGCTCCCGCCTGCCCAGCTCCGCGCGGTGACGGCTGGGGCGCTCGCGCCGACTGTGCCGGCGGAACGACGGGCGGGCGCTGTGACGTACCCGAACGCTTACGCGAGCCGCGAGCGGCGCTCGTAGCCCGCACGGACGCGGCGCCCGAGCCTCCCGACCGCGAGCTGCCGCGCGAAGCTCGCCCCGAGCCCCGCTCGCCTTGGCGCGAGCCGCGTCCCGTTCCGCGGTCGGGGCCTTGAGGCGCGTCGGGCGCACTCGCGCGCCCGGACGGCGATGCCGAGTCGCCCGCGCTGCGCCATGCTTCACGCATCCGACCGGGCGTCTCACGTAGCTTGTCGCCCGCTGCCGCGATCCGCTCACCCGTGGGCGTGGGACGAGGGCGTAGACGGGGCGGGCCTACGGCAATTGCGCCAGTCGCGGCGGCGGCGGCAACGGGCTGCCGAGCTCGCCGCCCGGCGACGCCGGCCAGTCCGCCGCGAGGCGCCCCGAGCTGCCCCGCGGCAAGCCCGACTCCGCGCCCACCCGCGAGCATGGTCGCCTGGAGCTTGGTCCTGGCGCGCTGAGCCTTCGCCGCGAGCGCGCCGTTGCTGACTCCCGCGCCCCCGCCACCGGCAACGGCACCAGTCCGCACGCCTAGCCCCCCAAAGGCGTTGCGAACGTGGCCGAGAACCATCAGCGGCCAACGAAACGCTATGTAAAACGTCACGAGCGCGGCAAACGCGCCAACCACCCGACTGCCGATATGAGCACCGCCGCCAAGGTTGGTCACGTCAAGGCTAATCGCACCCGCCGTGCTAAACACGATGCACCACCCGACAGGAATAAGACACACGCCAACCACCGCGAGCAACCATCCACGCGCGAGGTAGCCGAGCGTCGGCAAGGGCGTGAGTGCGATGAACAGCGGTCCAGCGACAAAGAGAATCGCCAGTACGCTCAGTATCAGCACCTTGAGAGCGAAAAGACAGATGGCGAACACCAATGCCACTAGACCGAGCAAGCCAAGGAACGCGCCCCCGGCACCGAATATCGCCGAGCCGGCGAACATGATGAGAACAGTGCGATCAAGCCCCTCGCTCACAATCGGCCACGACAACATCGTGTGAGTGAGTGTGTTTACAAAGGCGACCCCGAACCGAAACGAGAAGCGGTACATCACGAGCCAAAACACGGCACCTATCACGCGAAGTAGCGCATTACCGGGACTGGCACGAAAGCTCAGACTGAGCGCTGTGTCACGCGCAGTAGCAATAATGAGCGTCGTCGGCAGCAAGGCGCCCGCGACCCACATCATGCTTCCCTCCAGCCGCCCCACCGTGGGCCAAACCGTCGTGTCAGCGACGTTCGGCAGCGCCACTAGCCATTCCAAGGAGGCAATCTCGGCGTGCTTGAGGAAACTCGGCGTCAGAGCGGAAAGGAGAGCACCAAACAGTCCATTTACTACCGAGTCGAGGATTTCGCCGACGGACGGCAGCGGATTCAGATTCGGCCCGATGTTCGGCCCGACACCGCTGCCAAGGATTCCGCTTGCTTGGGCGCCTGCGGCGGAAATGAGCAACGCGACGGCTGCACCGGCAACGACTAGGACAAATAGCTGTACGCGGCGCCGCGACATGGGCCGACCTACGCCACCAGCGTCGGGAGAGCGGCGAAGATAGCGACGCCGACTCCAACGTTAAAGATCATGTCGTTTGCCCGCGAGTGTCCAGTGAGCTTCGCCGCGCCGACGGCGATTCCGGCGACGGTGAAGCCAGCAAGGACGATCGAGATTAGGTAGCCCTTGAGTTCATTTAGAAAATCTGTGACTCCTTCGATGGACTTCGCGCCCTGGAAAATGGGCAGCCGGTCGAGTAGATCGACATGGCCCGTCGTAACTGTCAGAACGGCGACACAAACCGCTAGCGCGGCAATTGCCGTTCCTGTCACGGCCCAACGCGGCACATTTGCCGCGGGTGACGTGGGGTGCCTGATCGGTTGCGGCGGCACCGATCGGACAAGTCGCGTGGGCATCGTTGTCTCCTTTGTGTCTGTTGAGGCGGGCATGTCTAAGTCACTGGCCGAGATAGGCGAATTGGCTGTTAGGCGAGCGCTGCTGAGCGGGCGCCGATTGCGCCGCCACTTCCGGCGTTGTCGCTGACTGCTCGGTGGCAGCCGGCGGCCCAACGGACTCCGACCCGATCGGCGGCGCGGCGCGCGTCAGCTCGGGGTGGGTCGCGGCGGGCCGGCGGCGACGGGGCTTACGCTGTGAGCGCACGGTGGTCGCGGTCTGCGTCCGGGCTATGCGAACGTGGATGCCGGCGGGGCTCGTACGCGCTCCTCGGACGGTCACGGGCCGGTCGGTCGTCGCCGAGCCAACGGCATCGTGAGTTGCCCGCGGACGATGCGAGTTAGTCGGCGCGGCAACTCTTACCACGACGAACGCGCAGAAAGCGATGCCAGCAACGGCAGCGCCCCGGCGACTCCACGACAATTCGGTGAAAGGCCGGGATACGATCGCCGTGAAGTGCGGCGACACGCTGGGCCGCGCTCGTCCCTTCGCGCGCGTCGAGCTAGTCACTGGCGAAGCGGGCACCGCACGGGGGGCCATCCAGCGCAGCTCGTCGTCCGCCTGGCGTGCCGGTCGGCGCTTTCGGCGACTGCGATCGGGCGAGCCGCGCCGTGAAGGCGCCGCGCCCACCTGCCCCGCGAGGATGCACTTATTTCCCACCTTCGAAGTCCCAGCCAGTCCTACCTGACCGCACAACAGCGTGTCC
>Ga0209420_1000721_pt1 | contig 16579 bp, 14 predicted proteins | sample BlaSpr_A8_OM1_O1_FD_187972 | JGI IMG/M metagenome (GOLD analysis project Ga0209420, IMG submission 187972) | Forest soil microbial communities from Thunder Bay, Ontario, Canada - Black Spruce, Ontario site 2_A8_OM1_O1 (SPAdes) (version 2) | ecosystem: Environmental > Terrestrial > Soil > Boreal... | reverse complement strand
CATGAAGCGCGCGCGGTCGGGGAATGACGGGCCCTCGCGTTCGGCCATACCGAGATAGGCTTGGTGCAGCAGAGTGGTGGCGCTGAGGGTTACGGGGAATCTTTGCCTTGCCAGTTCGCGTTTGGCAAGCCGGTGCAGCTCAGAGTAGAGCGCGGAGAAAGGAGCGTCCGCAGCCGAGGGGTCACCCCGGTCGGCAGCGCCAATGAGCAACGTGACCGTGGAGAAATTCGCGCCCGACATACTTACACATCCGTGGTAGATGCGGGGTCCGTTGCACAACAGCCTGTAATAGTTCGTTTGAATAGTCAAGCTGAAAGCTGATCAAGGCAATCGAAGCGCATTGAAATTGCACTGAGGAATACTACTGGTCGAAAGCGCGCAAGAACGTAAATGCCCCTTCGTCCTCGGCGGCGACAGCGGTAAGCTTCAACCGAAAAGGAGGACCATGATCATGATGCAATTTGCGAAAAATCTATTGATGGCGGTAGGCGCTCTGGTGCTGGCGGCGATGCTTCTTAGCGTGATGGCTCCGAAAGCCGTTCATGCCGTCACCGCAACGATGGCGGAAGTAGTGAACACGATCTCAAGTCCCGTACCTTCAGAAGACATTTACAGGCTGCCTACGAGAAACATTCAGTTGGTTTGCAATGCCTCTGTCAACAATTGCGCGATCGCCGAGCAGAATGGCGCTTTCGACGCGTCCACTCCCTGGAAAGTGCCGAGTGGATGGATTTCATCATAACGGATGTCGAGATCACTACTAACGGAACAGGGTCGGCAATCACGGCCACCTTTGGTCTGGAATGGACGCCGCCGAGCGGAAAATTGATAGGGTTCGGCTGGGAGGTTCTCAACAACGGCGTGACTGCGGAGTATCAGTTCACCAATGGAATTGTGCTTCTGGCCGGGTCCACGCCAACTCCAGTTTTCGGACCAAGCATCAACTTCGCAGCCCTTCGAGGATATCTGACGCCAAACTGAGCTCGGGTAACTGAGCTATCTAATACGGTGCGAAGATGTCCGGTAATCCGGATGAATTCAATAGGTCGATGTAACACTAGATCTACGCCAACCTGTAGAAGATCCAGGAGCTAAAATCGTTTAATTCAAACAAAACACTGCCCTGTTTAGGTTTGGATCGACTGTCAGCCGGTTCTCGACGAGAAGTGCTATCGGATCAATCGATTACAGGGTGTTGCATCGACCGTCTGAGCCGACACGACGAATCGGGAGTTGGCGAGAAGCCTTTCTAATCCCGCCCATCCGCTACCTTTATGCGGGGCCACTGCACTGCCTTCCCATAGAGCTTAGGAAAGGCAGTGCAGGCAAGCCGCCGAAACTCTAGAATGGCATATACCTGAGAGTTACGGTGGCACTCTGGTTGTTGTTGAGTATCAAGGCGTAGAGAACAGCCCCTGAGCCTACGCCATTGACTAGCGTTCCTACAGTGAGCTTGTCCCCCACTATGTCAAACTCCAGCGGTTGGCAAGGATTTGGACCGAGCGGGCTGTTGTAATCGTAGCCGTAGTAGACGATGGAGGTGCTTGCCGGAATGGGCTCATCAACATTGTTGAGCACCAAACCATACGGCCCACTAGTCGAACTATAGGTTGCGAAATATGGAATGTAACCCCACGCGCTATCGGTGCTTGCGTCATAGGTCTCGTTGTAGATCCCAGTGGTGCCCGCCTGATCCGGCACGAATTCTGCAGAGCGTATTAGGTAAAAGCCCCTGATCACGCCGGAAGTGTTCTTCAGCGTCATCACAATCCTTGCTGCCGGAGCCGCGCCGGAGACTTTGCTGATCGTTTGGGTCAGAAGGAAGGAGCCGTCAGCAGGGCGCCGCTCGATCTTGACCTCGGTATCGGTTTGCGTGAGTGTGACCGGCGCGAGCCAGTTCCCGCTGTCGGCGAAGTTGTCGTCGTAATACACCCCACCTGTCTGGATGACACAGACCCCGTAGCCTTCAATCGCACCGAGCTGGTCAAGCATTTCGACGCCCGAAGGACTCTCGAAGTTGGCGAGAGTACCGTTCACAGTCACACAGTAATTCATGTACGTCGCGCCGCTGCCGCTGGTGAACGGATAGCTACACGCAGTGGTCGCATCGGATTTGAAGCCGTTCGGCCGTCCCGATTGCGATTGATTGGCGCTGGACGGCGCATCGCTGGATGGTTTTTGTGGGCGAAGCCCGTTGAGGTACTGATCCATCTTCTGAGCCGCATCATTTTGAGCTTGGGTAGGCACGGCTAACAGGAGCGCGAACGCGGCGAGAGACAGTAGAGAAAGAATCCTTGAATTATTCACGTTTTTTCTCCTCATCGATCTTTTTTTATTCATCTTGACCCCGGCCTAAATGGCGCCGCTTACGAGCGAATCTCGAAAGTCGAAACGATTAAACTTCAAAACGGCAAATATCTGAGCGTCACTGTGGAAGTCTCATTTTTGTTCAGTGACAAGCCGTAGGTATATGCCCCCGAGCCGTAGTTGTTGATTACCATTCCTTGGGTAATGGTATTTCCCTGCGTGTCCTGGTTTGTTTGGATGCAAGGAGACGGGCCGTACTCGCTGTTGTACGCAAATCCCAGGTTGAAGAGGAATGTGCTGGCAGGAGCGGGTTCCCCGATGCTGTTGAGCATCAGGCCGTACGGCCCACTAGGGGTGCTGAAGGTGGCGTAATCCGGAATGTAACCCCACGCGCTATCCAGGCTTCCGTCGTAGTTCTCATTCAGATTGCTCTCGCTAGCACCTTTATCGGGAAGGAAGCCCGCAAAGCGCGATAGAAATGCCACTCTCTCCTGGCCAGAAGTGTTCTTCAGCGCCATCACAATCCTGGCTTCCGGACTCTCGCCGGTGACCTTGCTGATCGTCTGGGTCAGAAGATACATGCCGTCACTGGTGCTTCGCTCGATCTTGACCTCCGTGGCGTTTTCCGTAACCTTGACCGGCGCCTTCCAGTTCCCGCTGTCGGCGTAGCCATAGTCCCAATACCCGACGTTGGTCTCGTAGTCGCAGACGCCGTAGCCTTCCCACGAACCGTGCTGGTCAAGCATTTCGACGCCTGAGGGGCTCTCGAAATTGGTGAAGTTGCCGTTTACGGTGATGCAGTAATTCATGTACGTGACGCCGCTGCCGCTGGTGAATTTGTAACTGCATTTTTCGGTGGAGTCGGGCACGACGGTCTGCTGGTGTGGTGATAGCGTCTTGTTGGCATCCGACGATGCGTCGCTGGATGGCTTCTGTGGGCGATGGTCGATAATATCGGCCATGCTTGTAACTCGAGCAGGGGTTTGAGCGGGCGTGGATACAGCCAACAGGAACGCGAACCCGGCGAGAGACAATAGGGAAAGGGGTCTGAAAGTGTTCTTCACGTTTTTTCTCCTTTTACCAATGATTCCAAATCGGTTTTTTCTTTCCCGGCCCGAGGCCATCCTCGGGGCCTCTACTAGTGAAATCGGAAACGGCGTGCAAAAGACGACAGGGTGACGAGAAAATTTATTGGGGGCAGGTATGTCCGGTAGGAATCAGCAACTTGTGTCTCGCGTGGCGCTCATGCCCATCGAAGACCCGACAAAGCGCGACCAGTACGGTCGTCCATTGATTGCTGGCGCTCGCCTCCAAGTTGATGAGGTTTAGGCAAAGGCAATTCGCAAGATTTCCTCGCTCTATGCGGGAGGCTTGTCCATCAAAAGCACTACCAAGAGAATGAATGCAGACAAAATAGCTTCTCTAATACCACGAGCGGGAAGACAGCACTCGTGGTCGCCGTCGAGCATTCGAGGCATTTTGGTAAACGAGCGGTATCGTGGAGCGATCCCCTACGGGCCCGGCGGTCCAGGTAATCGTCCGACAGAATTCCACGGTACGAAGCGCGCCAGCTTTGGGCATGCAGATTTGCGATGCTTTCAATGTCGTCCTCGGCTCCTTCTCTAATGAGCATGCCGCTACATTATAAAGCACCACTCAATTAAACAGCAGAAGATGGGCTCCCTCCCCAGAAGTCCGCTTCGAGGAAATGTGGTGCGGGGGAGTGTGGCTCGCGTTTCCAATCTCCTCGAACCCCGTTTCTGGATAACTTCCGATTTGCCGACCACTCGTCTGGAATCGCCTGAATCCCGGGCGTCTCAGTTGGAGAAAAAAAAGGCGCTTTGCGTGACAACCGCTGCAAGGCGTCCCGTCGTTCGACGTTTCTTACATCCTCAAACAAGCAGAAATGACCCCGGTTACGGTGTACAACCGCCAGTATTCGCGCAGCCCTCATCGAAGAAGACGATGCCAAAGTCTCCCTCGGCTGTCGCACTCGAGATGACCTGGGTGTCTCCATCGTTTGTCATGTTGATTAGGTATGTGGTGGTCGCGGTACTCCCCGGAAAGTTGGGCGTCTTTGTACCCTTGTTCACGTAATTGTTGTACTCGGTGAAAGTCCACGCCTCGCTGTAGGCCCAGAAATCGTTCACGTAGTTCACCAGCGGAAATAGGCAGGTGTCGTCGAAAACGATGACGCAACTCCCGTTGTTATAGCCAGGCCGCTCGACGATGTACTCGGCGCTGCTCCCGACGAGACCGGGCCCCGTTAACCAATCGATAAGGTAACAGCTACCAGTATTGAGCGTTTCATCGATGACGCACACGGTCTGAGCAGTGCCAGTGGTACCCCCTCCCCCGGTATCCAAGGTGACCGCGTACACGTCGTCACCCGGTGTTGACGGGTAAATCACGCAGGTTATGCCGTAGCTTGGGAACCACTCGATCCAGTCGCAATAGGATGTCGTGGTTACGTCGCTGACGCATCTTGCCTCGGAGAGGCTGCCACCTTGCACCACATCGCCATTCGAGAAGCCGTCGATACCGTTCCAGCTCACCTCTTCATCGGTTGTTCCGTCGCAAGCACCGAACGGCTCCTGAGCAACTGGCGTATTGAACTCCGAGACAACTTCGTAGAAAGAAGTGGCCTTGTTCCAGTTTGTAAGCTTGTTGGTGTTTGCGAACCCACTCCAATTGGCGAAGTTAACCGTCCCCGGCGCTGCAGACACTGCAGATGTTGCGGAGGTTCCGGCGGGAGCGTGGGCTGGTATCCCCGGCATGCTGGAAAAAGGCATTTCTTTGAGCTTGTTGGGATCCGGGGAGTGCTTCATTGCCTTCACGGCTCTTTCCCAGCGAGCGAAATCTTCTGGACTAGCTTGCGAGGGGGGCCGTGGCGGGTAGCCGTAGCGCGCAAGATCCATATCTTCTGCTTGGACCGGATCGAATCCTGCCGGTGCAGCAGGAAAGGTGTGAATCCCCTTTATGTTGGTCGGAGCGGTGGCGGAAGCTGTGTACATTGCGCGGATCGCGTCGGTGTCATCTTGGGCGGACGTCATCGTGGGAAAACTGAACATCAACAGCACAGCTAATCCAATAAACATCACTGCAATCGCCTTATACTTCATATTGAGCCTCCATGCAGGGTCTGAATCGCCCGGGATGCCGAATGCAGACGCCTTACCTTCGCCGCTCCGGATGAATCAGCTTGAAATCTTCCTCTCGCTCTCTATAGCGGAATTTGAGGCGCAATACTGTCATCCCTGGTTCAAGAAATCCGCCCCGGCCCGACTGGAGAAGAAGCCCGATTTCGTGGGTTGATCCGGCTTCTCGGGCGTTGACAACTAACTTCGCGCAAATCGGGCCAAGATAAGTTCCGAGTAGCCGACAATACGTCCGGAATGTGAACTCGGCTTGGGGTGCATGTACTCCAGCCCCTCTGCCCGCTTCTCGGCGCTCCACACTTTTCAAGCCTTTGGGAATTCTGAAAAGCCCCCACGCAACAAAGGCTTGCGGGGCGCCCTCGCGGTCGAGTGACCTCAACGGTCAGGCCGCCCGCCCTTGCAAGAGGGAGAGGGATTAAACGTCGTATAATCTCGTGCGTTCAACTGGGAAGCAGAACATATGAACGTGCAAGAACAAATCAAGAAGTATATTGCCGGCCAACCGGAGCCAAAACGCAGCGACATGCGAGAGTTGCATCGGCTCACACTTCAAGAAAGTTCTAGGGGTGCGTCTACAGGGAGTGTGCCGAGGGCCAGAATCGGACTGGCTACGCCGGCCTTTTCAGGGCCGCGCTCTACCAATGAGCTACCTCGGCACGGGAGCAGCTTAAGATTCTACGGAAAAGTTGCAGCGCTGAAAAGAGAAAACGGTCTTCGTTGTTGGCCTCGTGGATGATTTGCTGCGGCCCATAGCGATTTATTGTTTGAAATCCTTCAGCAGAAGACAAAGCAGCGTGCCTGCGGTCGCCAGATGAAGCAGGATATGTGCGGTATTGGGGACGATGCCGTTGCGCCGCGGAAGAAATGAGTGGGTGTTCCCGAACATTTTTCGATAGCGCTCGGCGCGCGCCGGTTCGGTCTTGAAAAGATACGGAACCCACCATGCGCGCATTTGGCCGACGAAAAGCACACCGTAGCTAATCCAAAGCCATTTGTCGAGCCAACCAGGATACGGCCGGCGGAGGTAACGCGCGCTGTAGAATAGGCCAATTGTGAAGGGCACACTTTGAATCAGGGTTACCAACACCAGGCGGATTAACGTGTCTTGGCGGCGAACTGCGGTGACATCGTTCAGGCGGCCGAGCGGAATCCAGTCGTGAAACCACAGAAACAGAACCTGGAAAGCCTGCAAGGCGAGAAAAAACTGTCCTAGCATTTAGTTGCTGAGGTTTTGTGTGCGATTCCGAGATCAGACATAGTGCCGCCTAGGGTTGGATTCGGCTCTTATTTCATCGACTGGTCAAATTCCTTCATCCAATCTTTCTTCTTCAGGACTTCGCGGGCTTTTGCGCCGTCGGGCGGGCCGACGATACCGTCCTTCTCCATCAGATCGATCAGGCGGGCGGCGCGTCCGTAGCCTACGCGCAGGCGCCGCTGCAATGTGGAGGTTGAGGCGCGGCCCATTTCGCAGACCACGCGCACAGCTTCCTGGTACAGATCGTCGTCAACTTCTTCCCCGCCATCGGCTCCCGAGCCGCCGCCAGCAAATGAGTCATCTTTGGGCGGCTTGAGTAATTCTTCGTTGTAAATAGCTTTGGCTTGCTCGCGCCAGAAATCGCATACCGCACCGACTTCGGATTCGTGCACGTAGGGGCCATGGATGCGATGAAGTCTCGACGAGCCTGCCGGGAGGTAAAGCATATCGCCCTTGCCGAGCAGGGATTCAGAACCGTTGGTGTCGAGAATCGTGCGGGAATCCACTTTGCTGGCGACGCGGAAAGAAATACGCGCCGGAAAATTTGCTTTGATCAATCCGGTAATTACGTCCACCGACGGACGCTGGGTGGCCAGAATCAAGTGAATGCCAACTGCGCGAGCCATCTGCGCCAGGCGTGTAATTGATTCTTCCACACCGTTGGTATCGACCATCATGAGGTCAGCCAATTCGTCGATGACTATGACGAGATAGGGAAGCGGTTTGTGCTCTTCCTCTTCCACATTGTCGAAAAGCGAGAGCGACTGGCCCTTCTCGAAAGTGCGATTGTACTGTTCGATGTTGCGCACGCCGCGTTGCGCCAGAAGCTTCAGGCGGCGCTCCATTTCGCGTGTGGCGTTGCGCATCACGTTGGCCGCAACTTTTGGATCGGTGACCACGGGTGTGAACAAGTGCGGAATGTCGGCGTACAAACCGAGTTCAAGTTGCTTTGGATCGATCAGGACGAGTTTTAATTCATCCGGCGTAGCTTTGAAGAGCATGCCCATCAGTAGCGAATTGATGAAGACGCTCTTGCCCGTTCCGGTAGAACCCGCGATGAGTAAGTGCGGCATCTGCGTTAAATCGCCGGCACGTATGCGGCCAATCAAATCTTTTCCGAAGGGCAGCGTGAGTTTAGAAGGCGAGTGGCTGAATTCCGGGGATTCCACTACGTCACGCAAGGCGATGGTTTCGCGATGCACGTTGGGCACCTCGATGCCAACGGTGGATTTGCCGGGGATGCGCTCGATCAAGATGGATTCGGCTTTTAGCGCTAGGCATAGGTCGTCGCCCAGGCCTGTAATACGGCTGTATTTGATGCCAGCCTCGGGCTTCAATTCGAACGTAGTCACCACCGGGCCGGGATTGATTTGCGTGATGTGGCCGGCTACGCCGAATTCGGCGCATTTCTGTTCGATGGCGCGCGCGCATTCTTTCAACTGGCCCTCGTCCATCTTTTGGCCGCGTTCGGCCATTTGTAGCAGCGAGCTGGAAGGAAGTTTATAGATTGTCTTTCCACGAGAAATCTTGGGGTCGCTGCCAGTTTTCTTCGGGGGAGCGGCTTTTTCGAGCTCATGGAACTTGATTACTGCCGGGGCGCGGCGCGAGTCCTTGGCTTCGTCGTCTACGTCTTCGTCATCGTCGTGAACATCTTCGAGCGCTGGTAGTTCTTTTGCCGATACGCGCTGTTGCGCAACCGCGGGACGGCCCGCAATCTTGATTTCCTCGACTCGCTTTCTTAATTGTGAAGATTCTCTTTCTTCACGCCATTCGGCCAGCCTGGCCATCCATTTACCGACAATACCATTGGCGGTCATAGGCTTTTTCATCCAATGAGCGGCTGCCCGCAAAGAGAAGCTTGTAGTCAGGAAGAGAGAAGTGAGGATCAGTATGACGGAAACTAAATGCGCTCCAATTGGATTCAGCGCCGCTTGCAAACCTTGCGCTAGAACGGTGCCCAACAAACCGCCCGGAGGCAGAACGCCGCGAACATCCGGCATGTGTATCAGGGTTAACTCGGCGGAAAAGGAGAGCAGAAGCATCGTGGCGCCCACGAGCTTCGCTACGGGAGCCTCAAATACTTGACTGCGAAACCAGCGCATAGCCACGATAAACATGCCGATTGGAAATAGAAAAGCGCTAAAGCCGCAAAATTGGAAGAAGAGATCGGACATATGCGCGCCAACGGGGCCGATCCAATTTCTGGCGGGGCCTGCGCCGGGCGGCGGAGCCGAGACATTGAAAGAAATGTCATGCGGAGAATACGAGAGCAGACTCAGCGCGATGAGAATGGCGAGACTAAGGCCGACAAATCCAATGAGTTCATTAAAGCGTTTGTTTTCTGTTGGTGACAGGATGCGCACAAGCTCCCCTTTGAAATTTCGCATTGAACATCAGCGCCGTGAGCGATCCTAACTGCGGAATGCTGGATCGCGCTTGCGGAGCGGATGAACTCGAACCTTTTTAAGGCCGAGCGCAAACAATGGGGAAGGCTCACGCGTGACAACCGGGCGGCGCGGGCGCTATCGCGCGAAGCCCAATGGGAGAAACGCGAGCAACAAGACGACTATACCAAACAAGATTCGGTAGTAAATAAAGATCTTCAAAGTGCGTGTTTGCAAATACTGCAAAAAGAAGGCGATGACAATATAGCCGACTATCGCCGAAACGGCGATACTGATAGCCAAAGTGGACATCGGCAAATCCAGAGCACCGGCACGGTGAGCTTTGATGAGTTTGGGAACTTCCACTGCGGCGGCGCCCGCGATTAGGGGCGTGGCCAGCAAAAACGAGAAGCGTGCGGCGGCTTCGCGGGTCATACCGCGAAATAACCCCGCCGAAATCGTGATTCCGGAGCGTGACACGCCGGGAAAAAGCGCCAGTGCCTGCCCGGTCCCGATTAGGAGAGAGTCGCCGAGCGAGGTCTGCTCGATGTGACGGTCTTTGCGGCCGACATACTCTGCGTACCACATCAGTAGAGCGATTACGATCATGGCGATTGCGATGGGAACCGGATCGCGCAGATATTCTTCAATGCGATGCTCGAAGAGAAATCCTACCAATGCGCCCGGAATAGTACCGGCCACCAAATACCAGAAGAGACGGCGATTCTGGATAACCTGATGTTCAGGTGCGCGCTGAGGATAGTGAAAGCCGAGTCCACAGAGGATTAGCTGCACCCATTCGCGCAAGAAATACAGAACGACCGCGATTAAAGTTCCCAGGTGCAGGGCTACGTCGAATGCCAAGCCCGGGTCCGGGATGAGGCCGTGGGACAGCCAGGGAAGTAAAATCAGGTGAGCGCTGCTGCTGACCGGCAAAAACTCAGTCAGGCCCTGCACAACTGCCAGAATTATGGCTTGCCACAACAACATTCCTTTTACCTACCTTCTTTCGACGCGCGCGCGAGGGGAACTAGGACTTTTGTCATTGCAAATGCGTCGCGACCGCCGGGGTAATATCCTTTTTCAACGCCGAGGGTACGATAGCCGTGCTTGTTCCAGAAGGCAATTGCGGATTCGTTATCAGTTGCCGTTTCGAGACCTACTTCGCGCACGCCATTGGCGGCCAGTCTCCGTTCCACTTCGCACAGCAATGCGGAGCCGATCCCAGATTTTCGGTATTTTTCGAGGACATCGATGGTCACGATGTACCCTCTCGTGCCTTGGCGCGCACTCATGCAGAAGCCAGCAATTTCGCGTGAGGTTTCCGCCAGGATGCATGCAGCGCCGGGGAATTGAAGATAGCCACGCATGTCGCGTTTTGAATAGGCGATGCCGGGCTCGTAGCAGGCTTGATCGATCTCGTACAAGGTGCCGAAATCGCCTGGCTTATAGTCGCGCAGAGTGAATTTTACGGCGGGAGTATTCACAACGTAGCTCTCGAGGGAAAATTATACTTCTAAAATCACGGGCAGGATTAACGGGCGCTTCGACGTCTGCTTGTTGAGGAAGCGCTTCAAGTCGGCGCGAATTTTTTCTTTGATTACGCTCCAGTCCGTCTTTTCTTCCTGGCTGGATTGTTCCACTGTCCGCAGAATCACATCGCGCGCTTGCGAAAGAATTTCGGCGCCGTCTTCGGAAGGGAGGAAACCGCGAGTGACGATTTCAGGCGCTATCTCCATTTTTCCGGTGTGTTTATTGATAGCGATGATGGGAACTACCACGCCGTCTTCGGAAAGGTGGCGGCGGTCTCGGATTACCACATCTTCGATTTCTTCCAACGAGCCGGAATCCACGCAGACGCGGCCGGCCGTGACTGGTTCGCGCTTGCGCGCGTTGCCGTCGGCGGTGAACTCGATGGGTTGGCCGCTTTCAATCAAGAAAATCTCCGCACCGACGGCGCCCAGTTGTTCGGCCAGTGCCGCGTGACGGAAAAGCTGCCGGTATTCACCGTGCACGGGAATGAAATATTTCGGCTTCACGAGTTGCAGCAAGATTTTCATTTCTTCCTGGCTGGCGTGGCCGGAGACGTGAATCGGAGCTGACCTGCCACTTTCGTAATAGACCAACACGCGGCGGCGAAAGAGATGATCGATCATGCGGAAAATATTCTTCTCGTTGCCGGGAATAATGCGCGCGGACAAAATCACGGTATCGTTCTCGGTGATGTTCATCAGTCGATGATTGTCGACGGCGATGCGCGAAAGCGCAGAAAGCGGCTCGGCTTGCGTGCCACTGGCTAAAACTACAAGCCTGTGCGGATCGTAGGTCTTGATGTCTTGCGGGCGAACGACGCTGCCGTCCGGAATGCGTAACTTCCCAAGATTGTGCGCGATTTCAACGTTATCCACCATACTGCGACCGACGAAGCCCACTTTTCGTCCGACCATTCTGGCGATGTCAATCACTTGCTGAATGCGATGCACCGAGCTGGAGAAGCAGGAGACAACTACTTTCTTAGGCGCGGCGCGGAATAGTTCTTCCAGGCGAACGATAACGGCGCGCTCGGAGGGCGTGAATCCGGGGCGCTCCACATTTGTACTGTCGCTGAAAAGCGCAAGAACGCCCGATTGTCCGTAACGTGCGAAGGCGTGCAGATCGAATGGTTTGCCATCTACCGGCGTGGGATCGATTTTGAAATCGCCGGTGTGTATGATCACGCCAACGGGAGTGCGCACGGCGAGCGCAACGCAGTCAACCGTGCTGTGCGTAACGTGCAAATATTCGATGGCGAATGGCCCGATGGTGGTGCTATCGCCTGCCGCAATTTCGGTTAACTTCGCGGATTCCAGCAGGCCGTGCTCTTCCAGTTTTTTCTTTACGATGGCCAGAGTGAATTGCGTTCCGTAAATCGGGACGTTCAGCTCAGGGAGAATGTAAGGAATCGAGCCGATATGGTCTTCGTGTGCGTGTGTGAGCACGATGGCCTTTACCATGCGCTTGTTTTGCTTCAGATAAGTGATGTCGGGAATAACGATGTCAACGCCCAGCAGCTCCTGCTCAGGGAACATCAATCCCGCGTCGATGACGATAATTTCGTCGCCGAAGCGGAGGGCGAGCATATTCATGCCGAACTCGCCCAAACCGCCCAGCGGAATGGCCCACAATGATGTTTGGCTCAAGTCTTTCCGGCTTTCTCGCGCAGTGTTCGCGGCAGGAAATCTCGTTTTTCTTTAGCTAACATGCAATCGTATCACACGAGGGCATGAAGCGGTGAAGGCCTACGCATATCGATGAAGCGGATCGAGCGTGAATGTGTCGGACTCTAACTAATCCTCGCGGCCGCCGGCAAACAATCTGGCAATCGCGACGAGAACGATTGCGCCTACAGTGGCAGCAGCCAGGCTACCCCAGAATCCAAACACGCCGATTCCGAGGCGTTGAAAAATCCATCCGCCGATCACGGCGCCGATGAGGCCGAGGATAACGTCAACGACGCAGCCGAATCCGCGTCCGCGAGCGACGGTGCCGGCCAGCCAACCCGCGATTAATCCGATTAGGAGCCACCACACAAGCGAATGAGTCTCCACGTACACGACTACGTCGCGCTGCGTTACCGGGTGCTGAGTTAGGAAAATCCACGATGCCATATTCGTCATGATCGAATCTCCTCTCATTAAGACTGGCAAAAAATATAGCCTAGGGACTTGTAAACGAGCTTTGCCGCAAGAAAGTCAGCCGCGTGATAGCCGGGCCGCGGTGCAAGTTCGGTCACGTCCATGGCAACGATTTTCTTGTGATCCGCTACCGCGCGCACGAGCGACGTTACTTCGTGCCAGTCCAATCCACCGGGCTCCGGCGCAACAGTGGAGGGGACCACGGAGGAATCGAAGCCATCAAGATTAATGGTCAGGTAAACGCGCGGGCCCAGGTCCTCCAAAACTTTCGCGATCCAGGTTTTCACCGGAGCGCGCACGATGTCCTTGGCCCAATAAATTTTTGTGCGCAAATGCGGAATCGCGTTCGCTTCCGAGTCCGAAAGAGCACGCACGCCCACTTGCACAGCGGGACAGGTTTCCACCACGCGTCGCATGGCGCAAGCGTGGCTGGCGGGATTGCCTTGGTATTCATCACGCAACTCGGCGTGCGCGCCAATGTGCAACACGCAGAGATCTTTGTATTTTCTGGCCGTGGCAGACACCAGTGGAGGCGTCAATCCATGCTCGCCGCCCAACGCGACAGGGAATTTGCCGTCATCGAGCAGCGCAAGTTGCGCGGTGAAAAGTTCGGTCATCACTTCGTTTAAAGTTCCGTCTTGCGTGTCGATGGGAGGCTGCGTGGCGATGCCGATTTCCTTGTAGGGCTCGAGCTGCAATTCTTCGTCGTACAGTTCCATGTGGCGACTTGCCGCGATAATCGCCGCTGGACCATTACGTGTTCCCCGTTCATAAGTGGTGGTGCGTTCGAGTGGAACGGGGAAAATTACGGCGCGCGAAGTTTCGTAGGTGGAATGTTCTTCCGGCAGGCCGCCGAAATTGTCAGGCGGCATCGGAGTGTATCGTGACATAATGCGGGCGCCCCTTGAACTAATCGGAAATTTTTCTTTTGCACCAGCCCTATTTGTAATATCAATAAGGCCGCAACGAACAATTTTGTGCTCCCGAGTTCTCTCGGGAAACATACATTACCTGCGAGGGCGATGAATGGCAAAGAAAAAGGGCGTCACGGGGCGCACATTACACGACCCAATCGAAGACCGCCTCACTCCTATTTTTCCGCTGGACCTCTCTCGCATTCACACGATTGACGAGATGGTTCGAGCTATGGGGCAAACCGCCTACACCGCGCGACAAATTGGCGACGCCGCCGACGTGCTGGAAGCCATGGCGCGCGATAAGGATTGTTTTATCGTGATGACTCTATCGGGCGCACTTACCGTTGGGAAAATGGGCCTCGTTTTTTGCGATCTGGTCGAGTCCGGTATTGTGAAAGCGATCGTGTCCACGGGCGCGTTGATGGCTCACGGACTGGTGGAAGCAACCGGACGCTCGCATTTTCGTTATGACGCAAAAATGGACGACAACGAGCTTTTCCTGGCCGGCTACAACCGGGTTTACGATTCGCTGGAGCCGGAAGTGAATCTGGACGCCGTGGAAGTGGTTGTCGATCACGTTCTGCAGCGCTGGGATTCGGAAGAAACGGTGTGCAGTTGGAAACTGAACCGGCGCATGGGCGAATATTTGCAGGAGCACGCGAAAGGTCGCGGCATTTTGAAATCCTGCGTGGAACACAACGTTCCGGTTTTCGTTCCGGCCTTCACCGATTCGGAGCTTGGCATAGACTTCGCGTTGTATCAACGGCAACGCAAGGAGGAAGGGAAGCCGCCACTGCGTTTCGATCCTTATCTCGATTTCGAACATTATGCCTCGACTATGTTGGCAACCAAACGCATGGGAATTTTCACTATTGGAGGCGGTGTTCCACGTAACTGGGCGCAGCAGTTTGGGGTTTATGCTGAGCTGCTTGCGCGGCGCGGCTACGAAAAAATTCCGTTGAAGCGTTACAACTATGGATTGCGCATCTGTCCCGAGCCGGTGAATTGGGGCGGATTGTCCGGGAGCACTTATACAGAAGCTGTTTCGTGGGGGAAGTTTGTTCCGCTGGAAGAAGGCGGCAGATTTGCTGAAGTCTTGGATGATGCTACTGTCGCGCTTCCTCTAATCGTAGGTGCGGTGCTCGAACGCATCGGCTATCTAAAAACCGATCGAAAATCGAGCAGCGAATCAAGGCCTCCTGTGCCCCCGCAAAAGCCAGCCGGAAAAAGGTAAGCGTTTATCGCGCTTGCGCGCCCTGTTTCCCAAACCGATACTCCACAGGAGAATCGCGTGAATCGAAGGTATTTCGCCGCAAGTGCCGTGCTTTGGGCTGCCGCTCTCGTTGGCTCGGCAATTGCGCGCGCGCCTGTTTAGCCTTCGGCAGGATTAGTGCCGGTCTTGACTGCGGCTGCTATGCTCATAACCGGGCCCAGGTTCCGCTGGAGTCACACACCCAGGATCCGCACGCGTCCGGCCAGAGCTTAGGAGGGGGCCTATTCAAATTTAGCGTAGCCTGGGTCGCCTTCCGCTATCAGCCGCCGGGGCTCGCCGTTCCACAAAACCATTACGCGGCCAGCCAGATTATCGTTCGTAATTAGCTCGAGGACGGCGTCCGCGATCTCGTCGAGCGTCAGAAGAACTTCCGGCGCGCGGAGTTCCTTGCGCTGCTGCGGCGTGAGTGCTTCCCAAAATTCCTTTACCTCTTCGGATGCGATCCAGGCTGGGACGATACAATTGATGCGGATTCCTTCTTTTTCTTGAAGCCAGGCCATCGTGGTGGTCAGACGAATAATCCCGGCTTTGGCAATGTCGTAGGCAGGCCAAGGGGAATGGTTTCGTCCGTGTCCCAGCGCAGAAGTGGAACTGAAATTCACAATCGCGCCTCCCCCGCGCTTGCGCATCGATTCGATAGCGTGAAGAGTGCCGAAAGCGGAGGCCATCAAGTTGCCTTGCATCGTTTCATACCAGTTTTCCAAAGGACCGTGCGAAACATGGGCTCCGGCGCTATTTACCAGGATGTCGAGCCCGCCGAGAGCAGATTCGGCAAAAGCGATGAGCGCTTTAATCTGCGATTCGATGGATACGTCAGCTTGAAAGAACGCGGCTTTTCCGCGTTCAGCTTCGATTTGGCGTGCCGTCTCGCGCCCGCCGGCTTCGTCGATGTCATTCACGACCACGGAAACGCCCTGGCGAGCTAATCGCTTGGCGATAGCTCGGCCCGATCCCCCGCCTCCAGCGCCAGTAACGATCGCGACCTTGCCGCTAACTTCCAAATGAAAATCTCCGGTCGAATGAATTCAACAGGGACCGCAAGCAGTGAACGAAAGTCTCAAGCGTAGTCAAGCAGCGGATTAGTCGTCTTCACCGATCAGAATGGCAGCGGCTAACACGGTGGTCCACAGTCCGCGTTTATCGCCAACGGCGGATTGCGTGATGTTCATGGTGCGGACGATTTTGTTGGAGATGCGATAGACTTCTTTTTTCTCGTCCCAGGAAAGATCCGGGTCGAATTCCACGTTTAGAGTAGTGGCTAGCATTTCCGCGGCAAGCTCTTCGGTGTATTCCCCGGCGATTTCTTCGCTCTCACCGAACGAATGATGCTCCGACAAATATCCGAACATGGATTTGTCCGCTGGCAAAGCGAGGCCGACGCCCGCAGCGATTAATCGATGCGGTTCGCGCGTTTGGTTTTCGCTGATCACAGTGAAAGCGACCTGGCCGGGTTTTATGTGCTTCAAGCCTTCACTGCGGGAGATCAATTTGCAGTAGGGAGGAAAAATCGAAGAGACGCGGACGATGTTGCACGCGGCAATTCCTGCGTTACGTAACGCGAGTTCGAAGCTGGAAAGCCTCTCGCGATGTTTTCCAACTCCCTTGGTGAGG
>Ga0209420_1000720_pt1 | contig 16598 bp, 12 predicted proteins | sample BlaSpr_A8_OM1_O1_FD_187972 | JGI IMG/M metagenome (GOLD analysis project Ga0209420, IMG submission 187972) | Forest soil microbial communities from Thunder Bay, Ontario, Canada - Black Spruce, Ontario site 2_A8_OM1_O1 (SPAdes) (version 2) | ecosystem: Environmental > Terrestrial > Soil > Boreal... | reverse complement strand
TCACCGACACTGTCTATCGCCGGCACAAGCATCCATTTTTGAGCCCGCCGGCAACGCTCAATCAACAAAGTCGCTTTAACATCCTTCTGCAGGATACGCTCCGCGGTCCGGCGCTCACCTCGATGCCATTCTTTGACGCGCCCAAAGTGCTGACTCTGCTCGACGGTCTCTACAAAATGGATGAAGCTTCGCGTGTCGCGAACGATCAGGTTCTAATGACCCTGTTGAGCGCATGCGTTCTCCAAGACCGCTTCCAGCTGTCTGTGTGAAGTGAGACGCATGCGGTTTCATCTCGAACCGGCTCGGATCAATTTCCCGCTCTGCAGGCCGTATCGGAATTACGAAGCAAATTGGTCCGTACCAAGTTGCCACCAATGGCGATGGTGACCGATTTCGGTTGCGGCGCGCGTAGTTTGAAGCGCCCCTGAGACGATCGAGAGTCGACTGAGGCCCGTTCGCACGGCATGCGTATAACTACAGTTCCGTACGTACTACTACGAATTGGCAGTCGGTAAGTTTAGGAAAAAGATTTCCACAATCGCTGATGGAGAACGGCGCAAGATATCGAGATCAGCTGGCACAAGCCCATTATTTACAGTAATTTACGCAATTGTCGAATTGGTCTATGGATTGCACCAACGAGCTTAAGTACATGCCTATTCATTGACTCACAACGACAGACAACACGAACCGCAAGATTGGACTATGATTGGAGTTGAAATCTGGTGAGACGAAACGTGGAGTTTATTACCAATGAAGACTGAGCCTGTGTCGGATTCAGCAATTGTTCATCCCGAGGTCCCGGCGGATGAAACCACACGGCAGCTCACCCGCATTTGGCAGGAGCTCTTGGGTATCGATTCGATTGCTCCGAACCAGAACTACTTTGATTTAGGTGGTGATTCATCTCTGGCTGTTCACCTGTTCGTTCAGATTGAGCGTGCCTTCAATGTCAAGTTGCCTCTCGCCACGCTTTTCGACGCACCTACCATCGAAGAACTTGCGCAGGTTCTGCGTAGCGAGGCCTCGCCGTCTGGATGGTCGCCGCTTGTTCCCATTCGAACTTCCGGTTCGCGACCTCCGTTTTTCTGCATGCATGGCGCGGGTGGAAACGTTTTGATTTATCGCGACCTTGCACTGCGTCTTGGCGCCGATCAGCCGTTTTATGGATTGCAGTCCCATGGCCTGGACGGTAGCTGCGCACCGTTGACGCGAGTCGAAGACATGGCCGCCAGGTACCTGAAAGAGATCCGGAGGATACAACCGCACGGGCCCTATTTTTTGGGGGGCTACTGCTTGGGTGGCACCGTTGCCTATGAGGTCGCTCAGCAAATTCATGCGCAAGGAGAGCGGGTGGCGCTACTTGCGCTATTCGACACCACGAACTGGGCCAAGATTCCTCTGCCTACGATGTGGAGCAACAGCTACTACGCCATCGAGCGCCTGTATTACCACGCGGCCAATTTTTTCCGTCTGGACTCCGCCGGCAGAACTCAATTTCTTCGAGAGAAAGTGAAGGTACTGCGAACCCGCATTCCCGTGTGGCGCGGTATGCTTGTGGCGAAATTCAGCAAGAACGCCTCCGCGGAAATGTCCGAACCGGTGGTGCTGGCGAAGATCTGGCAAGCCAACGACCAGGCCGCTCTATCCTACGTCCCGCAGCCGTATCCCGGCGTGGTCACGGATTTTCGGCCGATCAAACAGTATCGGCTGTTCGACAGGCCGGACGCAAAGTGGGACCGTCTGGCGCAAGGTGGACAACACGTTATCGTTCTGCCCGCATATCCCGCCGGTATGCTCCTTGAACCGTTCGTTGCGCACCTGGCTACTTCCTTGGAGAAATCCATTCAGGATACAGTTCTCGATCGCGCAGCGAATTAGCTCTTTTGCAAGCTGGCGCCTGGGAAATTCGCAGGAGGAGTCACTTGGGATCCGCAGATGGCTGGTCGAAGACCTGGACTTACTTCGAAGGCGCGTGGCACGAAGGCAACGTGCCGATCATGGGTCCGCGCACGCATGCCGCGTGGCTTTGCTCCGTCGTGTTCGATGGCGCCCGATATTTTGAAGGGGTTGCGCCCGATCTCGAACTTCACTGCGCTCGCGTCAATGAATCCGCCAAGAAACTCTTTCTGAAGCCCACTGTTTCTACGGCAACCTGGGTCAAACTCGCGCAAGAAGGTTTCACGCGATTCGATAAAGACGCCGCGCTTTACATCCGGCCCATGTACTGGGCGGAGAAAGAGGGTCCGTGGGTCCAGGCGCACGATCCAGAATCAACCCGCTGGTGTCTTTCCATTTACGAGGCACCGATGCGCCCGCCGAAAGGCTTTTCGGTGACCTTGTCTCCCTATCGCCGGCCCACCGTAGAAACCATGCCGGTGGATGCCAAGGCCGGATGCCTCTATCCGACCAACGCTCGCGCCCTGTTCGAAGTGCATGCTCGAGGTTTCGATAACGCGATCGTCTGCGACGTGCTCGGCAACGTCGCCGAGCTGGCTACCTCTAATATTTTCATGGCGAAGGATGGCGTGGTTTACACGCCCATTGCGAATGGGACGTTTCTGGCCGGCATCACTCGCCAGCGAGTCATCGGTCTGCTGCGCGATAACGGCGTGGCGGTGATTGAGAAGACTCTGACCTACCAGAACTTTCAAGCAGCGGATGAAATATTCTCGACGGGAAATTACTCAAAGGTCGTCCCCGTGACTCGAATTGACGATCGCCCGCTCCCGTTCGGCCCGTTGTATACGAAGGCACGAGAACTTTACTGGGCGTTTGCGCATTCCTGATCGGCAATAAGCTTGAGACCCGGGCATGTGCAGCTAGATGAACTTGATTCGGCTCGATGAGATGCGACGTGAAAACTAGTGCGAGCTCTGTAGCTATAGACCAGCTGATTCCGATATGGGAGCGTGTCCTGCAGCGCTCGCCAATCGGCGTGCATGACAATTTCTTCGACCTGGGCGGCGATTCACTGCTCGCGGTCAACCTTTTCTTGGAAATCGAACAAGCGTTTGGCCGAGAAATGCCGCCGGTAATGATTTATCAAGCGCCCACGATTGCGGCGCTGGCGGCGGAACTGGAACTTCCATCCGCATCACGCCTCCCCGCACTTGTCTTGCTCAAACCCGGAAACAACCAGCCGCCGATCTTCATCGCCCACGGATTGGGCGGCAGCGTGATCGATTTTTATCAGCTCGTGAAGTATATCGATTCACCGCAGCCGGTCTACGGCATGCAAGCGCGTGGAATCGACGGTGTCGACGAACCGTTTGATCGAATCGAGGACCTGGCACAATTTTATCTCAACGCAATTAAGGAAATTCAGCCGCACGGCCCCTACTACCTCGTAGGCTATTCGCTCGGCGGCCTGGTCACTCTGGAAATGGCGCAACGACTGACGCAAGGCGGCGAACAGGTCGCGCTATTGGCCTTGCTCGAGTCCTACCCTTACTCAAAATTTCTGGCGTTCGGACAGCGGTTGCGCCTCGCCGCGCGCGTCGCCAAGCATCGAGCTCACACTCTGCGCCGATTACCTTTTCGTGATGCGGTTTCCTACATCATGCTTCCCTCCAGACGTAGGTTCTACTTTGCACGCATCATCAACTCCAATGGCAACGGAAACTCACGGAGCGAACTCCCGAATGCCGGAGCGGTTTCCCCCACCATGCAACGCGCGCGCGACACCGCGTACCTGGCCTTGAGTCGGTATCAGCCCCGCTACTACGCCGGTAAAATCAAGTTCGTGAGAGCCGGGCTTCTTACCGATTTTCCAAAAGATCCCGTCGCAGTGTGGGCAAAACTGGTGGAAAAAATCGAATGCGAGACCGTCCCGGGTGACCATCTGGGAATCGTCGGCACACACTTCGATGCCCTCGGTTCGGTGATCTCAAAGTATTTGCGCGAATCGTCGCACAATTAATAGCCAATTGACGCCGGCCTCAGTAATCCGCCCGAATCCACCCCTCGTAATGCAGCACGCCCCAGGGATGCAACTTCGCGATCACTTTCGCATCACCGAGCAAGCACCCAATCCGATATTCTGGTCTCCGAAGAACCACGCGCTCTTGCCGGCGCATTGGCGGAAGGTGATAACATCGTCTGCCGGATTTTCGAACTTCACCGCGAGAGGTAATTCCTAACCAATATGAACGGCGCCGAAAGCCTAATCCGCACGCTGATTGCTGGAGGAGTCGACACCTGTTTCACGAATCCAGGCACGTCCGAAATGCACATCGTCGCGGCGCTCGACCGCGCAACCGAAATGCGTTGCGTGCTCGCTCTGTTCGAAGGCGTCGTCACCGGAGCGGCAGACGGCTACGCGCGCATGAGGGAAAAACCGGCGTGCACATTGCTGCATCTCGGACCTGGCTTGGCTAACGGCGTCGCGAATCTGCACAACGCGAGCCGGGCGCAAGTTCCCATCGTAAACATCATCGGCCAGCATGCTAGGTACCATCTGCTCTACGACGCGCCGCTCACTTCCGACATTGAAGCGATCGCGCGGCCCTATTCGAAGTGGTTGCGCACACCGTCCGCCGCATCTGCCATCGGCCGCGACGCCGCCGAGGCGCTCGTCGCCGCACGGACAGCGCCCGGGCAAATTGCCACGCTGGTCGTCCCCGCTGACGTGGCGTGGACCGACGGGGCCGCCGTTGCCACGATTCCCTCGACACCCAAAGCGGCGCTGCCCTCCAGCGAATCTGTCAATCTCGCCGCGTCCTTGCTTCGATCCGACGTCCCGACGGCACTGTTGCTCACCGGCAATGCACTCTATGGTGAAGGACTCACCGCCGCAGGGCGAATCGCAGCAGCCACCGGTGCCAGGCTCCTCGCTCCGTATCCCATCACCCGCGTCGAGCGCGGCGTCGGCACTCCCAACGTGCAACGCATTCCCTACATGCCCGAGCAGGCGATCGAACTCCTGAAAGATATTCGCCAGCTGATCCTGGTGGGTGCGGCTGCTCCGGTCTCGTATTTCGCTTACCCCGGTAAGAGCAGCGTGCTGACTTCAGCGGAATGTGAAATCCACTCGCTCGCAACTCCCGGCGAAGATTATGTCGGCGCGTTGCAGGCGCTCGTCGCAGAGTTGTCGCTGCAAAATCGTAAGCCGATCCTGACAGACAAGGCAGAACGCCCGCCGCGGCCGAGCGGCGAAATCACTTTGGCGGGACTGGCTGGCGCGGTTGGTGCTCTGCTGCCTGAAAATGCAATTGTGGTCGACGAAGCCATGACCTCGGGCCGCGGCATGATGGCCGCGACGATAGCATCACCTCGACACGACTGGCTTGGAAACACGGGCGGCTCGATCGGCATCGCTCTGCCGCTCGCTGTCGGCGCCGCCGTCGCTTGTCCCACGCGACGCGTGCTCTGCCTCACCGCAGATGGCAGCAGCATGTACACTCTACAAGCCTTGTGGAGTATGGCGCGCGAAGGATTGAACGTCACGACCGTAGTCTTCGCCAACCGTACTTACGCCGTGCTGCAACGGGAATATTCGGGGATCGGCGTCGGCGCTCCCGGCCCGCGCGCTGCGAATTTATTCGACATCGGCCATCCCACTCTGGACTGGGTCCATCTAGCACAAGGCATGGGCGTACCCGCCAACCGGGTCACCACGCTGGACGCATTCGCAAAATCAGTGAGAGAAGGATTTGAAACCGACGGTCCGACGCTAATTGAAGTTCCACTATAACTGTCTGCAGGACGGCTCGCTTGCGCGTGCTCATTCAGCCTGAACTGTAGGAGAATTCTCATTTGCCGCGTGCCGCTAAGCCACTGGTGAGCGGTGCGTTCCAGTAGCCTGCATCGCTCGAAACCGCACACGCTAGTTCTCCGCCGATTTTGCTCCCCTGAAACAACCTCGCAAGTCGCTTTGGAGTTGTCAGGTCTCAACGGATTGAATTGGAAGTAAACCGTGACCTTAGTATTTCGCCCACCAGGAACAGGTCGGTGAGCAAGGTACGGAGGTGGACGGAGGCATTGAGGTTGTCAACCAATTGCGAGCTGATCGAGGGCTGCGCCAAAACCAATTCAACCGCCGCTAGAGAATCCCGGGCGTCGCGGTCGAGCACGGGAAGGAATGCATGATATTTTTCGGTCGACGCCGAGCCCTCTTCTATCACGGCCGCTGCACAGGTTTCCGCAAGTCCCGTCATTGCGTCGGCCGCGCGTTGCAAGAATTCGCGAATTTGTGTGCCGGGAGTGCCGGCTCCCTCGCTGGGCAGTCCCTTTGCGGCGTAGGCCAGCATGAATTCGTAACACTCTTCTATGGTATTGCAGCGCTCTAAAGCTCCATTCGGCATTTCCTGGACCTAGCCCTTGGTTTGCGTCTGTTCCGGCGATGAAGCGGCAACAGGAACGACCCACCGCTTCGGATCGTGTTCTTCCAGATAAAAATCGCGGCTCATCCAGCCGAAAATCATAGATTTCGTGATGGGGCGCTTCTCCGGGCGAATTCCGAAATAGACATGTACCATAATCAATGCAATCAATCCGACCCCGGCGAGGCCATGCAGCACATACATCATTCCCCAGGTCATATCGCTGAACAGATATGGATTGCGCGGAAAGAAAATCGTGCGCACGCGCGACATCATGAAGACGCCCGTCACGATCGCGGACAGGCCGGCTGCAATAATGGCAGCATGGTACAGCTTGTTTTCGAGCGGATACTTGGCAAATTTGCGCGGCGGCGGCGCCGGTCGCCCCATGAATCGAAGGATTCTATTGCGCGCATCCGTGATGTCAATTCTGTCGGGCCAGATAGACCAGAAATCCAGCCAGAAGGATGCATGAAAGATGTGGAAGATGACCGATGCGGTGAGCACCGCACCCGCGACCCAGTGCCAGGTCACCCAGGGAAACTGGACGCCCACGCGAGGCAGAAACGCGGTGAACAACAGCGTGAACATGGAAAGGGCCATAATCCAATGAAATGCGCGCGCCACCAGAGAATGTCTCGGTACGTGCGCAGGAATTTGGGACGCGACGGGCGGCGGAACTTCGGCCGCAAACTGGCGAGGTTTGGCGAAGTATCGCAGATAGGTGGCATGAACGATGAAAAAAAGCAGACCAGCAATCAGGGCGACCCAGATCAGAAACCATGCGATGTGAATGGGGACAAACTTGCCCCAGGGATCTCTAGCCCATTCTAGGAAGCCCATGTCGCTTGCTCCACTCCGCCGATCGATCGTTTCACCAAATTGCGCATGAGCGGGATTTTGTAACCATTGAATTGCAGCGGCAGCGCACCTTGCACGGCCATTTTCCCGGCCATTTCACCGGTCGCCGCGTTCGGCGGCTTGCCCACCACGGCGTTTTCGACCGACTTCAATCGCAAAGGCCGCGCCGCCGCGCCATTCACTGCGATGCGGATGCGCTCGATCTGGCCACCTGAAACCACCATGGCAGACGCCACGTTCAATAGCGGAAAGTCCCAGACATTGCGGTCTCGCACTTTTTCAAAGTAAAACTGCGCGCCAGCCCATGCAGACGGAATCCGAATGGCCGTCAGCAGATCGCCCGGCCGCAGGATGTGCAGCCGCGTGATGTCAATGTCCGGACCGACAAAATAATCTTCGGCGTCCACAACCGATTCACCCTGGGGAGTGCGCAGCACGAATTTTGCGTCCAGGGCTATCAGCGCCGGTGCGGAGTCGGACGGATTCACAGCCACGCAGCGATCGGCGTGCAGAATGGCGTGCTCGCGATTGCGCCCTTCCGGAGTGTCCGCGTAACAAATGTTTCCGCTCGCGCGATAGCAAGGCCAGCCGGCGCGGTAATACCAACAGCGAGTGTCCTGCGACACATTGCCGCCAATCGTGCCCTGGTTGCGAATCTGCGGAGAGGCCACTAGTTCAGCGCTCTCCGCCAGCAGACTGTATTTCTCTTTAATGACCGGATGTTGCACGATTTCCGTTAGCGTGGTCATCGCGCCGATCTCTATGCCGTCTGCTGCTGTACGGACTCCGCTGAGTTCAGAGATCCCGCTGAGGTCCACCACTACCTTTGGCTTTTTGATGCGGTCCTTGAGCCAGTCGAAGCTGTCGAGCCCGCCGGCCAGCACCCAGGCGTCGCTTCCGTGCTGTTCCAGCAGTTTCTGCGCAGCTGCGATGGAGTTTGGCTGCAGCAGCTCAAAGGCCGGCATCACGTCGCGAATCACTGCCATGGCTTGCTCCCCCTCAACTTCTGGACTAAATATGCGCCGCTAGCGGATGTTGCATAGGGCGCCCGGATTCCAGCGCGGTCAGGATGGTGTCAGCATTCACCGGCGCGCGCCGGAAAATATCGTCACCCAACGCATCCGACAGCGCGTTCAAGATGACCGCGCATCCGCCGCCGACCGGCGGTTCGCCGACGCCGCGCGCTCCCACCGGCGTTTCCGGATCTGGAATATCGAGTGCCGCCCATTGCATGTCTACCGGCACATCCAAAATTGTCGGAGGCTTGTTTTGATAGAACCGCGTGGAAAGCATGGCGCCGTAGTGCGGGTCGTACACCCACTTCTGGCCAAGCGCATGGCCCATCCCCAGAATCGAGCGGCCCAGCACCTGTCCGCCAAGCGCGCGCGGATGAATCACCGAGCCGACATCGGCGTAGGCGAGATAATCGACGACGTAGTATTTGCCAGTCTCGACGTCCACTTCGACCTCGGCGAAGCAAGCCACGTAAGAGTAAGTTGATCCGTCGCGGGGGTAATTATCCTTGGCCGCGGCCACCAGACCCTGGCCGGCAAGCGCTGTGATAGAGGCCTTGGTCACTTTGTTCAGATCATCCGCTGTTTCGTGGCCATCGTAGATACCGCCTAGCCGAATCGCGTACTGCGCTGCTTGGCCTAAAGTCATGCCCGCGCCGCCAGCTTTGCGGAACACGCGCTCGTTCGCGACTTCGTATTGTTCCGGTCTTCCGCCAAGCTTCTTCGCAGCGAGTTCTTGCAGTTTTTTCTTCGCATCCATCGCCGTTGCGTAAGCGGCGCGAGTCATCGCGTGCGTCGTCTGGCTGCCGCCGGATACGCAAGTAAAGGGAAGGTTCTTTGCCGTATCGCCCCAGGTGATGTCGCACTTCTCCCACGGCACACCGAGAACTTCGGCACCGGCGCGATGCACATCCATCACCGACTCAGTGCCCAGGTTACCGATCCCGGACTGGAAACGGATCCGGCCATCGGGGGTGATGACGAGCAGCCCATCGAAGCCGGTTGTGCCACCTACGTAACAACTGACCGCCACTCCTACTCCGCGGACCTTCGTGCCAATGCGCTTCGGAGTTCGCGCGACTCTCTCCTGCCACTTGAATTGCTCCGCTCCGCGGTCGAGCGCTTCCTTGATGAATGCACTTGTGGCATAGGCCCGTTTGCCGTGCACCTCTGGACCAAGCTGCGCTTTGCCTTCCGGGCAATTGATCCTCCGGATAGCGACTTGATCGAGTCCAAGTTTGCGCGCCGCCTTTGCGATAATCGGTTCGATGATCGTGATTCCCTGCATTCCACCGGGCGAACTTTGCGCGCTGCGCGGCGGTGTATTGGTCAGGATGGTCGCGCCGCGCCAGCGCATGGCTTGCGGCTGGTACAAAAGAGAAACGATGCGGCCCGACGACGGGACATCGCCGTTCGCATCGTAAGGGCCGTTGTTGGAAATAACAAACATGTCTAGAGCCGTGATCCGCCCGTCGTTGCTGAACCCGACTTTCATCCGGCCCATCAGACTAGGCCGCGCGCGCCCGATGAACGTCTCTTCTTCACGGCTGATGCGCATCATCACCGGCGCGCTGGTCTTCTTCGATAGCAGCGCCGGGATAACCAAGGAAACACCGGCTGTGACCTTGCTGCCGAATCCGCCTCCGGTGTATTCGCTGATGAGCACGACCTGGCTCGGATCGACATTGAGCCATCGCGCGATGGCCGGCACGGTCTGCGCGGTGCTCTGCGTACCGGTATAAACGTGGACCTTGCCGTTCTGCCAGTAAGCCATGGCGCTGCGCGTTTCAAGCGTCTGGTGGCTCGTGTCCGGCGTGACGAATGTCTCATCCAAAACGAGAACGGCATTCTGGAACCCCGCGTCGACGTCGCCGTACGACCATTCGCTGGGAGTCTTACCCAAAGGCAATTGACCCTGTTTCGCGTTCGCGAAATCCGCTTTCGTCCACTTGAGTTCACCGATGCTTGGCGGAGGTGGACTGGGCGGTGGCGCTCCCGCTGGCGCAGCAGGCGGGGGAGACTGAACCCAAACATTTCCGTCCGTTCTGGGGTTCGGACCGCCGGGTCGCAGCGTCTCGAGGGGATCAAGCACGAATGGCAGAGGCTCGAAATCAATGCGGATCTTTTCGATGGCTTCGGCGGCGGTCAGTTCGTCCACCGCAGCCACGGCAAGGATCGGCTCGCCCTGATACAACGGCTCCATGGTCAGCGCGCGCTCGCTTTTCGGGTTGGCGCGAATCACAGTACCGTTGTCGGTAAGGCTGTCGGCCGGCGGAGGTAGCTCATCTGCCATCAGAATCGCTTTCACACCCGGCATCGCCAGCGCTTCGCGCGTATCAATGTGCTTTACTCGCGCATGCGGCAGCGGGCTGAGCAGCAGCTTGCAGAAAAGCATGCCATCTGCGTGATAGTCTTCGGCGTACTTTGCTTGTCCGGTGACTTTCGCGTAGAGATCTGGAGTTTGATAATCCTTGCCAATTAACTTATGGCCCACGCCGTACTCGCGCGTGGGAATGCCGGCGGGCTCCTTGATTTTTTTCCGAGATTCCTCAGGCATGGCTGGCCCTCCGCATATTTTCGGCGCCGCGCATGAGTGCGGTGAGGATCTTGTCGTAGTCCTGGCAGCGGCAGAGGTTTCCCGAGATGCCGTGTGCCAATTGGGTCCGCGTCGGGCTGGGATTTGTCTTCAGGAATCCCACCGAAGCCATAATGAAGCCCGGCATGCAGAAGGCGCACTGGAATCCTTGTTCGTCAACCACGCCCTGCTGCACGGGATGCAGTTTTCCATCGGCGCTCGCGAGCCCTTCGATGGTGAGCACTTTCCGGTCGCGCACAGTGTGCGTGAGCACCGAACAAGCGTAATGGGGGACATCATCTAGGAGCACGGTGCAGGAGCCGCATTCGGCCCGGTCGCATCCCAGTTTCGTGCCGGTAAGACCCAGCTTGTGGCGCAGCGTCCACGCCAGTGTCTCTTGTTTCATCACGTCTGCACGCCGCTGCTGCCCATTGACGTTGAGGGTGATCAATCGTTCCGCACCACCCGCGGATTGACCCAGCAACGTGGAGGCACGGAAAAGATAGCTGGCCGAGGAGACGGCCACGCCGCCGGCGATCACGCCTTTGATGAAGTCGCGCCGGGAGATTGCCTCTGGAGTGGTGCCAATAACTTTGCAATCAGCGATTTCGCTCATGGCAGGGCATCATCTCCTGTGACATCGATATTATAAGACGAAATCGCGTGCCATCCCACTTGGCGGATTCCGGTCCCAATTGTGATGTTGACCCTCCCTTTGATAAGACTTGCGTGCGCGGCCTGCGGTTTCATGCGTTGCCGAAGTTGCGACATCGTATCCGCTGAACAGATCAGCCGGCGTTGTTATGAGATCGTAATAACCGCTGTGATCCTTACAGCTATTTGGAACGAGGCAGTTTCCCCGCTATGAAAGCCCTGATATGGAATGACCCGTCAACTACCAGCTGCGGTATTCATCTTTTTTCTACTCTCTCTTGGGAGGCAGCTCGCGAAGTCCTAAGGATCCAGACCGACCCCACAAGACGGCAAAAAAAGCGGTTCGAAGTCACGACTCGCGTCTAAATTTCTGACCTCTGGGCGCCGAGGCTGGGCGACCGATACGCGGGAAGTTCCGCATGTCCAAGACTCTTGATCCGCGCTGCAGCAAAGCTCGCGTAGTTTCAATGAAGTTCAGAACCGTGGAGGAAGATTCGCCTCTCCGCCACGCCACATGCACCTCGAGGGTCGCCAGCGTTTCGCGGAGAGGCAGTGCGACCAAGCGGTCGGCAAATGACGGATGACAAGGACTTTTGCCGACGGCCAGAAACACGCCCTTCCCCGATGCGGCCATCATCGCACCTGCTTCGTCGTAAACGGTGGACTCGGTAAGAACAATGCGGGGACTTAGACCGGCGTCGCGACACAGCGTGAGCGCCAGGTCATGGAAATGTGGAGAGATTGACCGTTCAATCAGGAGCAAGGTCTGATGGCGCAGATCTTTCAGCCGAAGCTGCATTCGTTTGGCCAGCGGGTTGGAGCGGGCCAAGACCACCGAGAGGCTCTCCTTAAAGAGTTTCTCCGATGCGAGTTCGAGCGAGATCGCGGGCCCGTGTGAGAATCCGACGTCAATGTTGCGAGTCAGCAGTGCCGGACTCTGATGGCCTGAAAGGATGTCTCGAACATCTACCTCGATCTTCGGGAACAAGCGCATGTGCTGATTGATTGCGAGACTGACGACATCGCCCAAGCCTTTTCCGAATCCTACACGCACGGTGCCCAGTTCCCCGTTCTTGGTTTGACGAGCAACGTCCACCGCGACTTCGACTTGTTCCAGCGCCAGTCGGACGCCGCTCAAGAAACGACAGCCCGCGTCTGTTAGATAGACTTTTCCCGACCGTCGCTCGAATAGCTGTACGCCAATTTCGTTCTCCAAGGAGCGAATCTGGCGGCTCAAGGGCGGCTGCGCCATCTTCAGTCGCCTTGCGGCTTTCGTGAAACTGAGATCCTCGGCCACCGCAACGAAATAACGAAGATGATGAAGTTCCATAAGGCTGCGCAGTATAACGAGAACATGCCAGAAGGCCATACCTTTTTAATATAAATACCTTTTTGGTATGCGAAATACATCGTTTTAGGTCTTGACACCGGCCATCGCGCGGATTCAGAGTGCCATCGTTTTGGTCGCGAGAATTGCGACGGTCGTTTTTCTTCGCACGCGAAGGCCCTGCACATCGGATCGCGACGTCGAGATGGCCGGACCCGGCGGTTCTTGGAGTACCGTTACCCCATCGTCCAGGAGGTTTCATATGAATGGGAAGCTAACCGCGTCGTACTTGGCGGCGTTACTGGCACTCGCGAGTTGGCCGTTGGCCCAGTTGTCCGCTCAGGAAGCACGGGCCTCGGCATCCGTTCCGACGATGAGTTGCGCGAGCCTCACAGGTGTCTCGTTGCCCAACACGCGCATCATCAGTGCGACCGAGGTTGCGAGCACCAGCGGCAATTACTGTAACGTGATCGGGGTGATTAACGAGCGCGTGAGCGCACAGGACCCCGATCATTTCACCTACGGCATTGGGTTCGAGCTTAACCTCCCCGACAACTGGATCGGCCGCTTCGAGATGGAAGGTGGCGGCGGCACGGACGGATCCGTCAGCAGTCCTCAAGGAAGCGCCGGCACCGAACTGAGCCAAGGATGGGCGGTCGCCGCGGACGACGGCGGACATGAGGACGCTCCCGGCAACCCGGTTTTTGGTTGGATTGACGACGACAGCAACGCGGGAGGGACGGGGCACTTCGGCATCGATGAGCAGGCGCGTGTGGATTACGGCTACAACGGCATCGCGAAAACCACGGAAATTTCGAAGCTGCTTATCGCACGGTATTACGGCCAGGAACCCCAATATTCGTACTTGTGGGGCTGCTCAGACGGCGGACGCGACGCGATGGTGGCGGCCCAGCGCGAGCCCGATATGTTTGATGGTCTGGTGGCGGGAAATCCAGGGTTTGACTTGCCGCGCGCCGGTGTCGCGGAGGCTTGGAACGAACAGCAGCTTGCCCCGCTGGCGACGAGCACGGACAGCAACAGCCAGCCCTACTTACCGCCCACTTTTCCGTCGCAGGATTTGGAAGTCGCCTCGGCGGCGATTCTCAGCGCGTGCGATGCGCTCGATGGATTGGTTGACGGCATTATTGACAACTATCTGGCATGCACCAATGAAAAAGTTTACCCGGCGCTCGCCGCATATACATGCAGCCCTAGCGGAACTCACGGAAACACTCCCCACGGAGGCACGTGCCTCACGGCGGCGCAGGTCACAGCGCTCAAGAGGATTTATGCTGGACCGCGAAACTCGCAGGGTTTGCCGTTGTACTCCAGCTGGTTCTGGGATGCCGGCATTTGGGACCCGCCATCGGCGTTTGGCGCCGGCTGGCAAGCCTGGAACGTTTCGTTTTTTGGCGCCCCGGACACCAACACGGCTATCAACCTCACCCTTGGTGCTGGAGCAATCCCCATGGTCTTTACGAATCCGCCGGCGGTCACTCCTGTAGCCGGAAGCAACGGGCAGGAAGCATTCATCTTCAACTACAATTTCGATACCGACGCGCCGACGATCTACAAATCGGCACCCGGTTACCCGGAAAGTCCGATGGACTTCATGACCGGGACTCCTTTCGGTCCCTCGCCGTTCCTGTTTCCGTTCAAGAACCATCACGGAAAGATGATCATGTATGACTCGGTCAACGACGGCATCTTTTCGAGCGTTGATCTGGTGGAATATTACAGCCTGCTGGATTTCGTAATGGGCGGCCGTGCGCACGACTTCGCAAGATTGTTCATGATCCCGAACATGGCGCACTGCGGTGGCGGCCCTGCGACCAATAGCTTCAACGCAAACCTCCTGGGGGCAATTACCACGTGGGTTGAGAACGGCGTTGCGCCCGATGAAATCATCGCCGCCAACACAAATAACGCCTCGCCGTTCCCCAGTGGCGCGCCGTTTGACCCGCGCATCGCTGAGAACTTTCCGACCGGAGGCACACGCCCAATTTGCGCGTTCCCGCGGCAGACGCGCTACAAGGGCACGGGCGCAACGAACGACGCGGCAAATTTCGTTTGTGTCAGGCCAGAAGTAAGCGACAAATAGATCGTCAACGCGGGGGAAAGCTCTGACATGTTATTTGAGGGAAAAGGCTTGAGTGCCGTTGGTTTGCGCGGTGCCGCCATTTAATGTGGCTCCGGCTGGAATGTAAATCGTATCGCCGACGGTAGCAGCTCCTGTCCCGTGGACAGACATCGGCATGGGCACCAGCTCTGCCCAAACGTTCTTCGCTGGATCGTACGCTTCGGTTTGATTGAAGGTTCCGCCCAGTTTTTCTCCGCCAAATACAAATATTTTGTTGTCTATGACTGCAACAGCCATTCCACTGCGCGCGGTCGGCATCGGCTTTAGCGATTTCCACGAATCGCTGGCTGGGTCATAAACGTCGAGCAGATTCGTGTTGTATTCGAATGTGTTGAACCTGCCCCCAATTGCATAGAGCTTGCCCGCAATTGCGACCAGCCCCATATGATCGCGGCCCAGTGGCAAAGAAGCCAAATCGCTCCAGTGATTGGTTATGGGATCGTAAACGCGATGCGTTCCCACGCTTGTTTCATCACGGCCGCCCACGGCGTGAATCTTCCCGTCCAGAACAGCCACAGAGACGGAACCGAGCGGCGACGGCAGTGGAACCAACTCTTGCCACGCATCAGTCGCGGCGTCATACACAGTGACATCTGGCACTGCCGACTTGTTCTGCTCAACGAATCCACCGATGCAATAGATTTTGCCGTTCAGTCCAACCGCCCCAACATGGTTCAAGCCCCGCGGCATGGGAGCGCGTCCGCGCCAGCTATTTGTTGCAGGGTCATATTCCTCGTTCAACGGCTGATCAACGAATCCATCGGCATAACCTCCCAAGACATAGATCTTGCCCCCCACTTCCGCAACCGCTACTTCGCCGCGTGCTTGCGGTAGAGGAGTCAGATAATGCCAGCGCCCCTGTCCCTGCAAAGAAGGTGTCTCCGGACCACTAGTTCCAGCGCGATGCTGCTGCGAGGGAGGTACGAAATTCATCAAGAAGATTGCAGTGAAAGCGAAGAGATGAATTTTACGCATGCTTGCTCCCGAGGAGTTCCAATTGTAAGCGAAACAAGCTTTTCCGTCATCACCGGCGGCTTTGTGATGCCTGGTTACTTCCATAAAGGCAGAAGTCAAGGCAAAACACCTCCCCTCGGCTAGAATTTTTCTCGTTTCGCAGCCCACGTAATGGAGCAGGATCTGTTCCGACCGCCCGCACCAAGTGCTCGGTTGCTGGGCACGTTGGCTCAGCGGTTTTCACCGGCCGACTTCCTGGTACCAATCACACTGAGCGAAGCCAAATCACTTTTTGGCGAAAGACCGGAACCTGAGCCGGCTGCGTCGGGCTCACCCAGGAAGGGCCAAGAGCCGAACGTCGGTTCCGGGTTGGCGTAATCGACAAACGAGCGTGGATTGATTCACAGAGGTTTTCTTTTTGAGGGATGTAGAGAATACCGCGACGGCTCCGACTATCCCATGAAAGCGCAGATGGCAATTTCTGATCACAGGCGCTTCCAACGAGGAGGGAGATCATGCCCAAAACCAGCGAATTCTCTCGACGCCAGTTCGCCGCATCCGCGCTCGCAACTGCGGCATTGGCTGCCCTACCCGCCCCTTCAAGAGCGGAGGCTAAGATGCAGCAAATCAACGGAGATGAAATTATGAACCTGACACCCTACATTTTGTTCGATGGCGATTGCCATCAGGCAATGGAGTTTTACAAATCCTGCTTCGGCGGAGAACTGACTTCAATAAAAGTGAAGGATTC
>Ga0209420_1000719_pt1 | contig 16611 bp, 18 predicted proteins | sample BlaSpr_A8_OM1_O1_FD_187972 | JGI IMG/M metagenome (GOLD analysis project Ga0209420, IMG submission 187972) | Forest soil microbial communities from Thunder Bay, Ontario, Canada - Black Spruce, Ontario site 2_A8_OM1_O1 (SPAdes) (version 2) | ecosystem: Environmental > Terrestrial > Soil > Boreal... | reverse complement strand
CGCCGATCGGACGTTTCGGCGAGCCGCGAGAGATCGCTGCTGCGGCCTTGTTCCTCGCGTCCGACGACGGCTCGTTCATGGTCGGGCAAATCGTCAGCCCCAACGGCGGCTACGTGATTTGAAGCTCGAGGATGAATCGGATGCATCTGACACTTGTGACATTCAACTTTCAGAGCGCGGATCTCGAGGCCGAGGAACGCAACTACCTCGGGCATCACGTGGAGCTTGCGAAGCGATTCCCCGGACTTCGGCAATACTACACCGGGCGTTTGATGAAGGTCGCGGGCAAGGAGCCCAATCGGGTACGCGCGGCGATTCTCGCTTATGACGACGCGGCCGCCGCCGTATCGGCGATGCGATCCGACGTCGTGCCGGCGCTGCTCGCAGACACGCAGGCGCATCTCAAGGACGGAACTTCGACCGCGGTCGATGCGGAAACGATCGTGCCGTTCGATTCGAGACGGGCCGGTCAGAATTGCTTCGTGATGGTAGCGGAGTTCGATCTCGAGCAGAGTGCGGGACTCGACGCGGCGGAGAAACACTATCTCGGCGTCCACGTGAATATCGCGCGCAGACTGCCGGGCTTGCGCAATTACATCATCGGCAAGCTGCTCAAGACGGCTGGGAGCGAAGACTCGCGCTATCGCATGGCGACGCTGGTGTTCGATTCGCTCGACGCGTATCGCGCCGCGTATGCGTCGCCGGCCGGGCTCGAATTGCTCGAGGACGAAACGGCGACGATACGAAACGCGCGCGTTTATCGGCTCGACGCGCGGGTCGAAGTCTAAGCATCGGTCGCGCAACCCCCGATGCTGCCGCGGTCCGCCGGAATCCTGATCCCGCTGTTCTCTATTCGCACGCGCGACAGTCTTGGCCGCGGCGAAATCCTCGATCTCGCGCCGATGGTCGATTTCGCGCTCTCGACGGGGCATCGCGTGATCCAGTTGCTGCCGCTCGACGAGACCGGCCCCGACGATCTCAGCCCGTACAGCGCGATGAGCGTGATGGCGATCGATCCGACGTTCATCTCGATGAGCGGGTTGCCGGGGGTCGGGCGGGTCGTGCTGGCGCGTGCGCGCGAGCCGGTCGGCAGGGCGCGGTTTGTCTCGCGCGCGATTATCCGGCGGGAGAAATTTGTGCTGCTCGAGCGCGCGTATCGGGCGACGCGAGCGCGAGGTGGACGCGACGAAGGCGCGCAGCTCGATGCGTTCATGCAGGCCAACGCGTACTGGATTCAGGACTACGCGTTGTTTCGCGCGCTCAAGGATCGTTTCAACTGGACCAGTTGGGAAACGTGGCCGGCTGATATTGCCAAGCGCGATCCCGCCGCGATTGCGCTCGCGCGCCGCGAGCTGGCCGATCCGATCGAGATGTACGGCTACTGGCAATTCCTTGCGCATCAGCAGTGGTCGGAGATGCGCGCATATGCAACCTCGCACGGCGTGTTCATTGGCGGGGATTTGGCGTTCTCGCCATGCCGCGACAGCGCCGAGGTGTGGGCGAACCAGGACGAGTTCGATCTTTCGCGCACTGTCGGCGCGCCGCCGGACGGTTTCAATCCCAAGGGACAGCGATGGGGCCTGCCGCTGCCGAACTGGAACCAGATGCGGGCGCAGGGGTTCAAGGTGCTGCGCGCGCGTGCGCGTCACGCGAGCACGCTCTACGATCTGTTGAGAATCGATCACGTGGTTGGGCTCTATCGGACATTCAATTTCGGTTCCGACCTGGCCGAGCCGGGAAGGTTCACGCCGGCTGACGAGAACGACGAGCTGCGTCAAGGCGAAGAGGTGATTCACGCGATCAGAGAGGAGGCGACTGCCACGGAACTTATCGCCGAAGACCTCGGCACGGTGCCGCCGTGGGTGCGTGCGTCGCTCACGCGTCTCGGCGTGGCGGGCTATAAGGTGATGCAGTGGGAGCGCGATTGGGGCCACGGTGACGAGCCGTTTCTCAGCCCCGCGACGTATCCCGAACTGTCGCTCGCGACCACGGGGACGCATGACACGGAACCGCTGACGGTGTGGTGGCACGCGCAGCCGGTGGACGTGCGTGAGAAACTCGTGCGCGGGCTTGGCCTCGAAGGCAAAGTGAATCCGCGACGAAATCTCGAGGAGGCGGCGCGTTTTGCGATTCTGTCGGCGCTGTACGCGGCGCCGTCGAAGCTCGTGATCATTCCGATTCAGGATTTGTTCGGATGGAGTGCGCGGATCAATCGGCCTGGCACCATCAGCGCTTGGAACTGGACCTATCGAATCCCGCTGACGCTGGAACGGATGCGCCGAAGTCGCGCGATCCAGGACGACGTCGCGAAGTTGCATGAAATCGCGATCCATAGCGGACGGTTCACGTGATTGAATGTGAAATCCGCGGTGGGTTTCACGCTTCCTTTGGCAGGGCTGAGCCCTGCACCCAGTGTTAGGAAATCGCGAAATGTCGAGGACGACCTTTCGCTCTCAATCGGGGGAAGGTTTGAGGAGAATGCCGATCCGCTCCTCGCGATTGTTCCCCTTCCCTCGAGGGAAGGGGTTAGGTTCTTTCTGCCTCCGAGTCAGACGTTGTCGCGTGGATGCCGGGTGAACTATAAGCAACACTGACCGCTACATTTGATTGATCGGGGAACCTCCCGGAGGTGTCGATGGGACCACTTGAAGGAATTCGCGTACTCGATTTGAGCATGGTGGTGTCGGGACCGTTCTGCACCATGATGCTCGGTGACCTTGGCGCGGACGTAATTAAAATCGAGCCGCCTGATGGCGACGTGTCGCGGGTCTTGTCTGGCAAGGAGCGCGGCGGCGTCACGATCAGCATCCTCAACTGGAATCGCAACAAGCGCGCGATGATGCTCGATCTCAAGCAGCCTGGGGCGGCGGAAGTTTTTCTCAAGATGGCCGAGCACGCGGACGTCGTCGTGCAGAACGTGCGTCCCGGGGTCGTCGATCGGCTGGGCGTCGGTTACGACGCGGTCGCGGCGCGCAATCCGAAAATTGTTTACTGCTCGATCGCCGGTTACGGATTCTCGGGGCCGTCGGTCAACAAGCCCGCCTATGATCCGATCATCCAGGGGATGGCAGGGGTGATGACTTCGCAGCGGACGCAGGGACGGCCGCGCGCGGTCAAGAATATTCTCGCCGACAAGGTCACTGCGATGACCGCGGCGATCTCGATCCTCGCGGCGCTAACGGAGGCGCAGCGCAGCGGTAAGGGACAGCATCTGCAGATTGCGATGATCGACGCGGTCGCCTACTACCTGATGCCCGACACCGCGTCGCGCCACACCTATCTGCCGCACGACGCCGGAATCGCGCCGTCGATGAACACGCTCGAGCCGTTTCAGACCGCCGACGGCTACATCACGATTGCGCCGTTGACCGATAAGCATTGGACCGCGATTCTCAAAGCCGTCGGGCATCCGGAATGGTTCGAGGGCGACGAGCCGCGGCCGGACCGGGTGAGGCGTTCGATCAAGAGCCTGATCACGCTGTTCCCGACACAGCGTTCGGCGTACTGGCTGGAGCGAATCGAGGCCGCCGACGTGCCGTGCGGGCCGGTCAACGACTACGACTCGATCTGGAACGATCCGCAGTTCGTCGCGAACGAAACATTTTTCGAATACGAGCATCCCAAAGCGGGCCGCGTGCGTGCCGTCCGATCGCCCGCGCGATTCTCGCGCACCGAGCCCGAGCTGTGGCGGCACGCGCCCGACCTGGGGCAGCACACTGACGAAATTCTCGGCGAGTTCGGATTCGGGGCCGGTGAGATCGCCGAGCTGAAAGCGAATCGGATCGTCAATTGAGCCAGCTCTCGATTCGCCGCGCGCTGGCCCTCGTATCGCAGAGCATCGTTTTTGCCATCGCAATCGCGATCGTGCAGGGATGCGCGACGCGACAGCCGTCGACACATGGGACAACGGTCGCCGCCGCCGCCCCGAGCGCGAAGCCAACGCCGAGCGGAGAGCCGCTCGGGACGCATGCGCCGTACTCAATCACCGCCGGCCTTGACGGCAACTTGTGGTTCACCGAATACCAGGGCGACGGCGTCGGCCGGATGACTCCTTACGGCGCCACCAAGCGCTTTCCGATCGATCCTGACGGATTCGCCGAACGAATCACCGCCGGTCCCGACGGCGCGGTCTGGTTCACCGACACGGTCGGCAACCGGATCGGCCGCGTCGCACCCGACGGAAAAATCGCGTATATCAAATTGCCTCATTCGGACAGCGGCCCGGCGGGAATCACCGCGGGCGCCGATGGCAATCTCTGGTTTACCGAGCATTCGGGGAATCGCATCGGGCGGCTCAGCACCACCGGCACCCTGACGGAGATCGAGTTGCCCAAGGGCGCGGGTCCCGCTGAAATCGTCGGCGGCAGTGACGGCAACCTGTGGTTCGCGGAGGACAAGGCGAATCGTATCGCCCGTGTCACCGCGTCAGGCAACGTCAAGGAATTTGCAATCCTGACCCCGGACACCCGGCCCGCGATGATGGTGCTCGGGGCGGACGGCAACGTGTGGTTCACCCAACCGCACGCCAACAAAGTCGGCCGGGTCACGCCCGGTGGGTATATCACGGAGTACGCGTTGCCGACGGACGGCGTGCCGCTCGGAATCGCAGCGGGCGCCGACAAAAATCTCTGGATCACGGTGATTCGCGCGCAACTGATCTATCGCATGACGCCCAAGGGCCAAATAACCGCGTTCCCGATGCCCGCAAAGTCGATGGCGACGTTTATAACCGCAGGTCCCGACGGATCGCTGTGGTTCACCGAGCCCAACGGCAAGGTGGGGCGCATCACGACCTCGGGAGTCGTCACGGAATTCGTCTTTTCCAATCCGTACAGCGAGCACGCATACCAATAAGCGCGTCTGGCGAAATCCCACGGGAATGATGCCGCGGCTGTTCCGCACGCGGGGATTTGCGGTATAAGCGCACTATCACACGAACCAAAACGCTGGGCGCGTTTGGATTCCGGCATTACGCCGCAAGGGAGAATTGAGCGATGGGCAAGCTCGACGGAAAAGTAGCCGCCATCACCGGCGGTGGCCGCGGTATCGGCCGCGGCATCGCGAGGGCATTCGCCGCGCAGGGGTGCGCAGTGGTAGTCAACGACCTTGGCGTCACGGTCGCGGGGCAGAAGGAAACGCAATCGCCCGCCGACGACGTGGTCAAGGAAGTCAAAGCCGCGGGCGGCAACGCGGTTTCCAATCACATGGATATCGCCAGCGTCGAAGGCGGCGAAGGCCTCGTCAACCAGGCGATCAAGGAATTCGGCAAGCTCGATATCCTGGTGAACGTCGCCGGGATCCTGCGCGACCGCATGATCTTCAACATGTCCGAACAGGAATGGGACGACGTAATCCGGGTGCACCTGAAGGGGCACTACTGCACGATCAAACCCGCGTCGGCGCATATGCGCGAGCGCAAGTACGGCAGGATTATCAACTTCTCGTCGAACTCGGCACTCGGCAGTCCCGGCCAGCCCAACTATGCGGCGGCCAAGGCGGGAATCCTGGGGCTGACGTACTCGAGCGCGAACTCGCTGCACAAATACGGAATCACGGTGAATGCGATCATGCCGGGCGCGTCGACGCGCATGACCGACACGATCCCCGCGGGCCGGATGCCGGGCGCGACGGGAATCCCGCAGTCCGACAAGGTCGAGGGCACGCCGCGCGATCCCGCCAACGTCGCGCCGATCGTGGTATTCCTCGCCAGCGACGACGCCGCGAACGTGACTGGGCAATGCTTCGGCGCGTCGGGGTTCCGCATCATGCGTTATCGGCACATCGCGCCCGACAAGGTGCTCTACAACAACGGCCCGTGGAACGTCGACGAGCTTTTTGAGCGGCTCAAGAACACGCTGCTGGTCGACCTGAGCCAGCCGCGCATGTAGGTGGTTTTTTCTCTGCGATTGTCCCCCTTCCCTCGAGGGAAGGGGGTAGGGGTCAGTTTGTCCGCCGTCAATGCCCTGGCGGGTTCGCGGTGGGTGATTGAATCTCGAAACTCTCGTCGAGGAACTTGATCACGCGCGCGGCGTATCCCTTGGGATCCGCGTAAATCGCGTCGCCGTGACCGCCGGACGGCACCGTCCACATCTGCGCGTTGAAGCCGCCGGCGTCGAGGATCGCCTTGCCGTCCGCCAGCGGCGTCATCTGGTCGTCGCGATCCTGAATGATGAGCAACGAGCAATCGCCCAGGTTGCCCGCGTCCGTCGCGGGCGAGATCTTATCCAGCGGGTGTCCGAACCATAGCTGCGCTTCCCACATTACGGTTCTGACGAACGCCGGATTCAGCCGCAACATCGAGGGGCTGCGCAGGAAAAGCTGCTCGAGGTTCGCGTAAGGGCTGTCGGCGACTATCGCGGTGAAGACCGGCTGTTGGGCCTGCGCCATGATCACGCCGGCGGCGCCTTCTCCAACTCCGAGCGCGGCAATTTTAGTGAAGCCGTCGTCCATCAACGTGCGCGCAGTCGCCAGCGCGAATTTCCGCTTGAGCATTCCCCAGTTGATCCCGTAGCTCGGATTGTTGGAGCTGTACGCCGCGACCACCGTGTAGCCGGCGCCAAGCAGAAACTTCACGTAGGGGATCATCGCCGTTTCCGGCGCTCCCGCCGCCGGCACGAACACGACCACCTCGCGCCGCTTGCCCGGAAAATACCAACCGACCACGCTGACCTGGTGATGCCGGAAGCCGTCCTCTTCGACCACGCCGCAATCCAGACGTTCCGGCTCGACGCCGAGTGCGGTGCCGACGTCGGTCACCGAGCCCCGCTGGAACGCCGGCACATGCTGTCCGAAAACGTCCTGCCCGCCGCGCCGCAGGAACTCAGGGTACATCAGAGAGCGCGCGACGAAGAAGGCCGCGCCCATCCAAAGAATGATCGGAACGCTCAGCAGGATTGCGCCGATGCCAAAAATACGCCGTGGCTTGCGCTTTGGCGGCGCCGGCTGAGACTCCGAGGGATCACTCATCTGCTATGCTTGTGCACGATTGCACACGCCACCGCAAGCGTTCGCGAGAATATTCGCGTCAGCGTCTACCGTGTGCGAAATCCGATTTTTCTCGACGGCTGATCGTGACTCACCCCGTTCGCGATCGCGTACAGCTCTGACAGGGTCCGCGCGCCATCGACTCGACTGGCGCTTCCGCCGTCGCGCAGCCAGCGATTCGCCTCCTCCGCGCTGAGCCGCTCGAAGCCGATCTCGGAAAAGCATCGTCCTGGCCGCGTGATCGCGCGATTGAGCTTGCCCAGCTCTTCATTGGTCGTGATCAGGATCATCGTCGTCGTTCCTTGACCAAGGATACCGTCGGAAATGTTCAGCAGCCTTGACAGGCCTTGTCCGAGAGTTTTCTTGGCGTCGATACTCATCAGCTCGCCGCTGTCTTCGAGAATCAGCAGTCGCCACTTTTCAGGCTGAGATGGATCACGAAATTCCATCGAATCTTCGGACGACTCGTGATGCGTCCGCTTCAGCAGCACCTCGACCAGGTAGTCGCCGCGCTCGAGCAACTGATCGGGGTCGATCACGTATTCGAAACGGCACCAGCTTCTCCACGCCCACGCCAGCGCGCGAATCGCCCAGGTCTTGCCGCTGCCGGGTTCGCCGTGCCACAGCAGCAGCTGGCCGTTGTGTCGCCAGGGCTTGAATTCCTCGATCAGGCTTACGAGGTTGGACTTGGTTGCCGTGCTGTAATTCCGTTCGACCTCGCTCCAGCTGGCCATTTCGATTTTGCGGACGTTCATCACCGGCCCTGATTTCGAGAGATGCCAGAAGCCCAGCGGCAACACGGGTTCGGTTCCGATCGGAGACGGCGGGAACGCTTTTCGCAAATCGGAGACGATCTTGTCCGTTACCGCGAGGTCGGAGGCCGCGACCGACACGTCGAAACTCCCGTATCCCTGGCTGGCCATCACGATTGCGCCCGCTTCGTTGTCGCGAACCACGCGCGATCGAAATTCCAGGTACTCGGACCACAGGATGCGCTCGCCCTTGATTGAATCGGGCTGCAATTTTCCGTCGCTCGCATCGAGATCGATTCTTCGGACCACCTTCATTCCGCTGGCGCACACCATCGACTGAAATACCGCCGTCGGCAGGCCGTGCTGGTCGTCGGCGTCCAGATGCCACGCGACCGTGCTCGCCGGATACGAGTTTGTTTCTCCCAATTAGCGTCTCCTTGTTTCTTGTCTCAGACCTGCGATCCGCGCGCATTCTGATCCCGCCCAAACACGAGGTTAAGGAACTCGCCCACTTGGCATCGTGGACAAAGAACCAGCGGATGTGCCTCGGACGGCTTATCGATGAGCGCGTCGAAAAAGCAGCTACACGCCATCTTAAGCCCGCACCAATCGCAATTCACGCGGTGCATCCGTCCGACATTGCGCAAAGTCTTTTTCGCCATCGAACTTGCCCTCCTTGATTTTTAAGCCACGCAGCGGAATTGAAAACCGTATCAGTATCGAATGACAACGGTTGTCTTTGATGGTGTGCGTGTGCGGGCGAGAAAAAAGCCGACGAACGCGTCCTTGTGAGCGTTGCATTCGACACTTATGCTGCCTTGCAGGAAGGCGACGCGAATGCCCGATTGGGATCCTGAACTCTACAACCGTTTTCGCCGATACCGAGCGGAGCCCGTCGCGCATATCCTGTCGCGGCTAACCATCAGCGATGACGAAAAAATCATCGATCTTGGATGCGGCTCGGGCGAGAACACGCTCGAGCTGGCACGGCGCAGCTCGCGTGGCACGGCGCTCGGCGTTGACGGATCGCCCGCGATGATCGAGGCGGCGCGCAAACTGCTCGACGCTGAGCCCGCGGAGCTGAAGAGCCGCGTCTCGTTCGAGATGCTCGACGTGCCCGAGTTTCGCGCCGACCGCGCTTACACGCTCATTTTCTCGAACGCCACTTTTCAATGGATTCCAGACCATCGCGCGCTGTTGGCCGCGTGCTTCGACGCGCTCCGGCCCGATGGCACGATCGTCGTTCAGATGCCGGCCAACGAAACCGAGACCGCGAAGATGGAAATCGGCAGGCTTGCTCGCGAAGCGCCATGGAACAAGATGCTGAGCGGACGCGAGCGCGCGTTTCATGAAGAGCCGCCGGAGTTCTATGCCGCGATGCTGGCGAAGCTCGGCTACGATCGAATCGACTGCTATTACCTTACGTTTCACCATCCCATGGAGCGGCCGGCCGACGTAGTTCAGTGGTATCGATCGACGGGGCTGCGCCCTTTTCTCGACGCGCTCCCGAAAGATCGTCATGCAGAATTTCTCGAGCGGCTGACGACGCGGCTCGATGCGGCTTACGGCACTTCCGGGCCGATGACGTTCGACTTCAAGCGGCTGTTTATCTGGGGCCGCCGTCCTGGACCTTAAGATGGCTCGCGCGCGCAATCGTCCCGCGCTCGTCGCGCACGGCGGCGCCGGCTCCATCGGCCCCAGTAGCGAGCGGCCGGAGCGCCGGCGCGCGATGATGGCGGCGATACGCATCGGCGCAAGGATTCTTCGCACCAACGGCACCGCACTCGATGCAGTGGTCGCGACGGTCGCGGCGCTCGAGGACCATCCGCTCTTCAATGCCGGTTACGGTTCGCTGCTCAACTCCGAAGGGAACGTGGAAATGGACGCGTCCGTGATGTTCGCGGAGCCGGCTGTTTCGGACTCCACCCGTCGCGGCAAACACTCCGATCGAACTCATTCCGATGACGCCGACTACAGTGTCTCAGCGGGTGCAGTGGCAGTCGTCAGCCGGGTGCGAAATCCAATCATGCTCGCGCGCGCCGTGATGGAACATTCGCCGCATATCCTGATGGCGGGACCCGGCGCAGAAAATTTCGCGCGCAAGGTCGGTATCCGGCTCGTGCGGCCCGAGGAAATGGTGACCGAGCGCGCGCGTGAGCGATGGCGCGCGCGCAAGCAGCAGACCGGGATGCTCGAGGCTGAGGCCGCGGCGCGCGCCGCGATCGGCCACGGCACTGTCGGTGCGGTTGCCGTCGACGTGCGCGGCGCGATCGCGGCCGCGACCTCGACCGGCGGCGTCCCCGGCAAACTCTTCGGTCGCGTCGGCGATTCCGCGCTGATTGGAGCCGGCACTTTTGCGCACGCCTTCGGCGCCGCGTCCGCGACGGGGCAGGGCGAGGCGATAATCCTGACTGCGCTGTGCCGCGAAGCTGTATTGGCCCTCGCCGACGCCGCGCCGCAAGCCGTCGCGCGCGAGGCAATCGGCGAAATGATCGACGCGACCGGCGCAGAGGCGGGTATCATCCTGATCGACCGGCGCGGCCGAATCGGATACGCCCACAACGCCGCCTCGATGCAGGTGGCGCGCTACGATTCCGTGGGTGGCCTGCAGCATCTGTGGCTCGCGCCGATCGCGACGGCCCGCCGTCCGTGACCCTGGAACAGCCTGATTCTCCCGCGCATCCGAGCCGCGCCGCGTCCCTGCGACCGGCGATGCTCGCGCTCGCGGTGCTGTTTGCGTTCGTCGTACTTATGCAGGGAATCAGCGCGCCGTTTCAGAAAGACGCGGAGCCGCAATCGGCCGAGTGGATTCAAAGCATCGTACGCGACGCCCACTGGCTTATCCCTGTCGACGCGTATGGCTACACCGATCGCAAACCCCCGCTATTCTATTGGCTCTCCGCGATCGTCGCCGACGCTACCGGGCACACCGTCGATGAGGTCCGCGCGCGCAGTGTCTCGGTCGTCGCAGCGACCGCGCTCGCGACTTCGGTGCTCGCCTGGACGCTCGTCAACGTCGGCACCTACGAAGGATGGCTCGCGTTTCTGTTGATGCTCGGTACCTACGGATTCGCCTCGCGCGCGACCGAAGCGCTGACCGACATGCTGCTGACGTTTCTGCTGTTCACCGCGTACTCGGCAATTTATCCGCTGCTCGAGGAGCCGACGGCCGATTCGTCACACAGGATAATATTCGTGGGCGTAGTGCTCGGTCTTGCGATTCTGACCAAGGGCCCGATCGCAATTGTGCTGTGCGCACTTGCCGTGTCGATCTTTCTGTTAATCGAGCGACGCAACCCGATCGCGATGCTGCGTAGTCGATGGCCGCGGCAGATCGTCGCGATTGCGATCGCGCTCGGCGCGGTGTGGTACGTTCCGGCGGCGATCGTCGGCGGGCACAAGCTCGTGAGGATTATCTTCGCCGAGAACTTCGGACATTTCATGCCGGCCCGGCTCGGTGGAACCGGCGAGAGCTATCGGCCCTTCTATTTCATCGCCGCGCGATTGCTGGGCGGCGCCTTTCCGATGACGCTCCTGCTCCTGCCCGCCGCGCTGGCCGCCTACACCGGCGAGATTTCCGCCGATAAGCGCCGCCCGGTGCTCTATCAGATCAGCATGTCGTTCGCGGTGCTGATTTTCTTCTCGATCGCCAGCGTCAAGCGCGACGACTACATCCTGCCCGCATTGCCGGGAATCGCGATTGTCTGCGCGTCGGTCTTCAGGCTGGAGTTCCGCGGGGCCGCATCGAAGCTGCGCGACGTACTCGTGGCAGCATTCGTCTTCGCCCCGATCGTCGCCATTCTTTACCTTGCGTTTTTCCGCGGCCAACCTACTCAGTTGAAACTTCAGTCGAGCGACTCCGCCTACTTCGCGCTCTTCAAGTCCATCCGATGGGCCAGCCCCATCTCCGATTTGTTCGACGTCTGGTTGGTCGCCATCACTATCGAAGGATTCGTCTTGAGCGCGCGGTCGCGACGTAGTGCGCTCGGAGGAGCAATCGCGTTCGGCCTCACCGCGCTGGTGCTCTCTCTGTTCTGGACCATGGCGATGCGCCCGCGTCTCGCCGAAATGCGCAGCGTGAAAAGCTTCGCTCCTATCGTTTCCGATCACGTCAAAGGCGATCAGTTGTGCATTCCCGCCGGCATCAACTACGAGCTGTCGTACTACTACGGCGCTGCTGTTCCCGATCTGAGAAACCCCAAGTGCTCCTATCTGCTTGCGACGCCGACCGAGCTGGACGCAATGCCGCCCGCCTACCGTTCCCGCCTCCACCTAGTCGCGCAGTCCAACTTGATCGGTGGCGGCGGACCGCCCGCGCTATTTGAAATTTCCCCCGAAGCCGCTAAATAGAAGTCCATGGACGACCGCGCCGAACAGGCCGAGCATGCGATTAGCGCGCTGATGCGCTTCGTCGTCTCGCTCATCATCCCGCTTTGGGCCCTCGCGATGCTCGCCCTCGGTATCGAGTATCGCTCGCTCTGGTGGCTCGGATGTGGGCTCGTGGTCGGCGCGGTTGGGCTGCTCTTCATGGTCGGCAATCCATTGGCAGGACCGGTACTCGACGTGCGCGAGCGCTGGAGACGGAACTAGAGCGGGGCTGCGCGCCCCGCGCCCGCGGCAGGGGTGACCCCTGCACCCAGTGATAAGAAAGAACGGATGCGGGACTTCGTCCCTGTTAGAACTTTTTAGGGAAGAAACTTGAAGTTTGTGCGCGACGACGGCGACGAGCTCGCTTCGCGTCCTCGCGCCCAAACTTCCTAACAGGGCGTCAGCCCGCATCTTTGCTTTTTCCGAATACTGGGTGCAGGGGTCACCCCTGCCGCGGGCGCGGGGCGCGCAGCCCCGCTTTGATTTCCGCTGAATTGCGGGCTGTCCCCGACAAGGATATTCTTTAGATCCGATGCCGATTTTTGAGTACGAATGCGCGCGATGCGGGCTCGTCAGCTCCCATGTCGTGATGGGTTCGTCGCGGCGTCGCGAGCGTCCCGGATGCCCGCAGTGCAAGTCGGCCCGGATGCGTCGGGTGATGTCGTCGTTTGCGGTGGTTGAGAGCGAGCAGTCGCGGCTGGAAAGTTTCGACGCGTCGAAGCCGCGCGACGATTCTTACTATCGCGACTCGCGCAACGTTGGGATGTGGGCGAAGAAGCGGGCCAAGGAGATGGGCGTCGATCTCGGATCGAAGTTCGAGGCGACGGTCGAAAAGGCACGCAGCGGTAAGCTGATCAAGGAGATGATCTGAGGCGAGACTATGGCGAGTGATAACAAGGATCGGCTGGGCGACCATCTGTATAACGTCGAGAAGGCGCGCGAAGATCAGTGGGCGCGAAAGCGCGATGCCGAGCTGATTGAGAAGATGCGCGAGCGCTTGAGTCAGGCTGCCTGCCCGAATTGCAAGGAGTTCCTGGTTCCAAAGACGAAGGCTGGAGTCTCGATGTTCGCGTGCCCGGATGGGTGTGGCGCATGGATCGACGAGCCGGCCCTGAAGTCAGTGCTGAAGGCGAAAAAATAGGTTAGTATCGCGACAGTTTGAATTAAGCCTCGCTTAAGCGAAAACGTCCACCGGTGAAGCGATTCTTCTTGACAGCTAAAGCCAGTCCAACTAATGAGGACTCGGTAACATCGCATGTATCTTAATTTTGGCGTGCCGCTGGCCCTTACGATCATCGGAATCGGCTTCGTGGCGCTGATGTTCGGGCTGCAGAAGCTACTGGCGCCGCAAAATCCGTACGATCGAAAACTGATTCCCTACGAATGCGGCGAGCCGCCGACCGGCCGCGCATGGATTAATTTTAACGTGCGCTTCTACCTGATTGCGCTGATATTCGTGGTGTTCGAGGTCGAGGTCGCGTTCGTTTATCCAATTGCCGCCGTTTACCTGGACTGGGTGCGATCGGGCCGCCGCCTGTACGCGCTCAGCGAGATTTTGATTTTTCTACTGATCCTGTTCGTCGGCCTGGTTTACGTCTGGGTCAAGCACGACCTGGAATGGATCAAAAAGGTGCCGGTCGAGGAATAGGCTCGAGGTTTGTCTTATGCCCCTGTTGAACACGCTTCCGGATTACGTTTTGACCACCAAGACCGACGAGTTACTGAACTGGATGCGCAAATCGAGCATCTGGTACATGCTGTTCGGCCTTGCTTGCTGCGCGATCGAGCTGATGCATACGGGAGGCCCGCGCGCGGATATCGATCGTTTCGGCGCGACGCCGCGCGCGTCGGCGCGCCAGTCGGACTTGATGATTGTCGCGGGCACGCTGACGCTGAAAATGGCGCTGCGCACGCGGCTGCTTTACGATCAGATGCCCGACCCCAAGTACGTCATCTCGATGGGTTCGTGCGCGAGCTGCGGCGGACTGTTCCAGCTCGCTTACTCGGTTTGCGACGGCGTCGATAAGATCCTGCCGGTCGATGTGTATGTCCCAGGATGCCCGCCGCGCCCCGAGGCGCTGACCGAAGGCCTGCTCAAGCTGCAGGAGAAGATGATGACCGAGCGGTGGCTGGTGCGGTCACCCAACGGCAACGGTAATGGCAAGCAGGTGGCGGCTGCCTGAGTAGATGGAGTCTCTGCAAATACTCGAACGGGTGAAAAACCAGTTCGGCGATCGCGTGCTGGAAATTTCCGAAAAGAAGCCGGATCCGTTCGCGGTGATCGATCCGAAGTCGGTGGTCGAAGTCGGGCGGTTCATGAACCAGGATTCCGAGCTCGCGATAGACTGCCTCTCCAACGAGACCGGCGTCGACTACAAGGACCGCATCGAGGTGGTCTATCACCTGTTCTCCTACTCGAAGCGGCACACTGCGGTGTTGAAGGTGAAGCTGCCGCGCGACAACCCCAGCATCGAGACGCTCGAGGGCGTGTGGAAGTCGGCGAACTGGATGGAGCGCGAAATCTTTGACCTGATCGGCGTGAACTTCGAAGGCCACAGCGACATGCGGCGAATCCTGATGCCGGAGGACTGGATCGGTCATCCGCAACGCAAGGATTTCGTCGAGCCGGCCGAATACCACGGAATATCAACCGTCAGAGAGAGCCCGATAATCCGGCTCGACACCAAAAAGAAATGAGCACGCTCCACACTGAGGAAATGACGCTCAACATGGGCCCGCAGCATCCGTCGACCCACGGCGTGCTGCGCTTCGTGGTGCGCGCCGACGGCGAGGTGATGCGCGAGGCGATCCCGGACGTCGGCTACCTGCATCGCTCGATCGAGAAGATTGCGGAAAAGGTCGGCTATCACGGCTTCATGCCCTACACCGATCGCGTCGATTATGTATGCGCGATGTTCACCAACCAAGGTTGGGGCATGGCGTGCGAGAAGCTCGCGAACATCGAGGTGCCCCATCGCGGCGAGTACTGTCGCGTGATCGCGGCGGAGTTTAATCGAATCGCGTCGCATCTGCTGTCGGTCGGCGCGATGGCGATGGATATCGGCGCGGTGACGCCGTTCACGCATGCGATCCGCGAGCGCGAGATGATCAACGACTTGATCGAGGAGCTGTGCGGCGCGCGGCTCACGTTCAACTACATGCGAATCGGCGGCGTGGCGTGGGATTTGCCGCCCGGATGGCGCGAGAAGGCGCTCGCGTATCTCGATCATTTCGATCCAATCCTCGAGGAGTACAACGCGCTCATCTCGTGGAACAAAATTTATATCGAGCGGCTGGCCAACGTCGGAGTGATCACGCCCGAGGAGGCGATTAACTACAACCTGGTCGGGCCGAACCTGCGCGCGTGCGGAATCAAATGGGACATCCGCAAGGACATCCCGTATTCGGTGTATCCCGAGTTCGAGTTCGACGTGCCGATTGGTGACGGCCACTGGGGCAAGCTCGGCGACTCGATGGATCGCTACGTGGTGCGGATTCGTGAGATGGCGGAGTCGTCGAAGATCCTGCGTCAGGCGCTGCGGAAGATTCCCAGCGGGCCGGTGCTCGCGAAGGTCGCGCGCAATTTCAAGCCGCCTGCGGGCGAATGCCAGATTCGGCTCGAGAGCGGACGCGGCGACATGGGATGGTACGTCGTGAGTGACGGCACCGGCTATCCGTGGCGGGTGCACGTCCGAACCGGCTCGTTCGCCGCGATGGGAATCATCCAGAAGCTGAGCGCGGGGCTGATGATCGCCGACCTGGTGACGCTGATTGCGAGCCTCGACGTGATCGCGCCGGAGATCGATCGCTAATCCTCGATGGAGACACTGGTACAAAATCTGATCGCGTCGGGCGCGTTCGGCAAGAACGCGTCGCCGCACCTGGTCGCCGCGCTCGTCGTGTTCATCATGAGTGCCGTGGTCTTCCTGGGCGTCGCGTTTCCGTTTGCGGGGATCGTTAGCTGGGCGGAAAGGCGCGTGTGGGCGCGAATCCAGTCGCGTGTCGGTCCAAACCGCGTCGGTCCTCAGGGCTTCCTGCAATGGCTGGCGGACGGCGTCAAACACGTCTGCAAGGAAGATATCATCCCCGACGAATCCGACGCGCCCCTGTTCAAGATGGCGCCGTACCTGGTGATGCTCGCGTTTACGCTGCCGTGGGCGGTGATGCCGTTCTCGTCGTCGCTGATACTGGCGGACCTCAACGTCGGCATCCTCTATATGACGTCGGTGACGGCGCTCACCGTGGTCGGCGTGCTGATGGCGGGATGGTCGTCGAATGACAAGTGGTCGCTGATCGGCGGAATCCGGTCGGCGGCACAAATAGTCAGTTACGAAATACCGGCGGGGCTCTCGATTTTCCCGGTCGTGCTGATGACCGGCACGCTGTCGATGCAGGGGATCATCCGCGCGCAGGGATGGGCGCCGCAGCATTGGTTTCTGTTCGCCAATCCGTTCACCTTCGTCGCCGCCAACATCCTTTATATTTCGGCGCTGGCCGAGGGTAATCG
>Ga0209420_1000718_pt1 | contig 16616 bp, 16 predicted proteins | sample BlaSpr_A8_OM1_O1_FD_187972 | JGI IMG/M metagenome (GOLD analysis project Ga0209420, IMG submission 187972) | Forest soil microbial communities from Thunder Bay, Ontario, Canada - Black Spruce, Ontario site 2_A8_OM1_O1 (SPAdes) (version 2) | ecosystem: Environmental > Terrestrial > Soil > Boreal... | reverse complement strand
ACCCGGTTAAGGTAACGTACCTGCGATCGCAGCTCAGCAGCCAATCTGATATGGTCAAGAATGTCGTCGATCCGGCGTTCTTCAACGATCAATACTGGTTGCTCATCCCGTTCCACGCGATCTGGGACACCAGCGCTACGGTCACCGACGACGGTATGCAGAAAATGTCGCTGACGGACGGTTCCGCCGAGCGAATATCGGTGAAATATGCAGGAGATGGTGGCTACACGCCCGGCGATACCTGGGACCTTTATGTCGGCAAAGACAATCGCATAGAGTACCTTGTCTTCCACCACGGCGGGGACAAAAAGCCGAGCCTCGTCAGTGCAACCTGGATAGGCTATAAGAAGGCTGGACCGCTTCTTATCTCAACGGAGCACCGCGGCACTGCGGATGGAAAGCCTCTGCACATCTTCATTTCGGGCGTGGCCGTCAAGCTGACGGGGTCAGACGCCTGGGTGGACGCGAAATAAGCGTCGATTCTATCTGGCGATCACTACGGTAGTGCAGGAACTGCCGAGCTTGGGCAGATCGCGGGTCGCAGCCATACGGACTTGCAGGGTTCGGTGTTGCCCGCGAACGATGGGACAGTAATAGTCAGGCTCGAGCAGCGCACCCTGCAAGCGTCGTCGTCCGGCACAGCCGCCATGGCATGCGTCACGGAACTCGCAAGGCTGGCACGCGTTGGGAAGCGTGCGGGCCTGACTGAAGGGCGCGGAGTCTAGAATCTCGACGCCCGCCGAAATCAAATTCGCCAGCGGCTCGCCCGATCCCGGCCAGTAAACGCAGGGCTGTGTCGTAGCGCGCGGAGTAACCCGCACGGTACTGACTCCGCATCCTCCCCGGAGCGGCGGGAGGCCCGCCATCGCTCGCACGAGGGGCTCGCCAATGGCGATCACGTCCGTCTCCGCAAAGAGACTCCGAAACCCCTCCCAATACTCTCCGTAGGACAATGCATAGATGTCGGATCGCACTGCCTGATACACGTTCACCCGTAAAGGCGCGGCAAAACGCTTGGCCACTCGAGCCACGTCGGCCAGACGCGAGTAGTTCGTCTTCATCATGACCGCGACGATGGTTACGGGCACGCCGAGCCGAAAACAGCGTTCTGCTTGATGGTGGACCAGTTCCCAGTTGCCAGTTCCGCGCTGCGCGTCTTGCTCGGCTTGTGTCGGGTAATCGAGAGAAAACTCAAGATCGTGAAAAGCAAGCAACTCGTTGTCTTCCAGAACTGCGACGCTGTGGCCGTTGGAAGTGATGGTGAGTTTGATGGGTTGCGTTCGCAGGTAACCCAATATCGCTTTGAACTCTGGATGCATGCCGTTCTCGCCGGTGCCGAGATTCACCGAACGGATCGGCAGTCGTTCCATGACCGATTTCACTTGATCCAGAGAGAGGCGATCGGTGCGGGCTGGGTCCCGGTAACAAAAGGCGCATGAAAGGTTGCACTCGTTGGTGAGCCCGAGCCCGAGCGAAATACCGGCGTCAGGCGTCTTCGCGCCGGTTGTGGAAAATGAAGATTCCGCTCGCACGTCGTTCACTCGCGCTCCTCCTTCACTGGATCCGGTCGGCGAGCCAAGCATTGCCTATAGCGCGCGACTGCGGCAAACTCTGGCCGCATACCCAGCTTACGTTCCAGTTCGAGAATGCGCTGATACTCGGCGTCGCAAGATACCGCCGGCGGCAGATAATCCGCAACCACGCGCACACCGCGCTCTGCAGTTAATGTCAGCGATGCCGCTTTCAGCATACGTTGCATATAGTCGTTATTGAAGAGTCGCACTCTCCCTCCGTAGAGAGATTCCTCTCCCCACTCAGCCATAAGACCATTTTCCGCCTCATCCAAATCGCCCGCTTGGATTGCGGATTTTAATACCTCGCCTTCCTGGGTTCGTACGAGCACTGAGACTATCGCGGATGCACCTCGCAAGGCGCGAGCCACATCACGCAACACAGCTCCCGGGTCATCGACATATTCCACGATGTTATGGCAGAGAATTACATCGAACGAACGCGCGGGAAACAAGCTGGCAAGCTTTGCTGCCTCACCGTGCTTCACCACGATCTTCTCCGCGACCCCGCCTTCGAGCGCAGCGCGTTGCGCGATGTCCAGCATCGCCGCAGAACAATCCACAGCCGTGACATGAATGCCAAGTCGCGCCAGGCGAACGGCTGTCGCTCCCGTGCCACAACCGAGATCCAGTGCGCGCAACGGCTGTTCGGCCTGTTGGGGAAGAAAATCGTGCAGGTTGGCGAAGGCCAAGTCCGAGCGCAAACGTCCCCCGGGCGTTTCGAGGTAGGCAGCGTATTTGTTCGCGCCGCTTTGGAAGCGTTGGCTGCTAGGACTGGCGGACATATTCATGCGATCTCCAGGCGCAATCGTCCAAACTGTTAATTCGATTCTTCGTCAATGTTCTCTAAACTAATAATGAAATTGACGGCGACGCTTCCGAATCGTCGGCAGCGGCTAGTTTCGAAACAGGTTCGATTTTCAATAGATTTTAACTCTAGATTAGATTCGTCAGAGTTCTGTGACAAAAACTAGCTCAGATTACCTCGACCGCTCGCTCTGCAACACGCGAAAACGTCCGCCACAACTAGCGGCTTAGTTCAAGTCGCTTCTAAGGAAGTGACTGCGATCGTTCCTGGTTGAGAGGCAAGTCGGAAGTTATGGCCAGGACAGACTCTCAACGACGTGGCCAGAAGTCGGCTTCGACGAAGGTGCACGGCCTGATTCCAGCTAAGTAATGAGGGCCTGATACCACAAATCAGGGAGGTTTCTCCATGAACCGTGAGGTCAACGTCACCAAGCGCGTCAAACCCCCCCAAGGTCCCCGATACTGTCCCGTCGTGCTCTCCGCAAATGGCCGTATCCGGCCGGACTGGGTTGTCGTCAATGACAGCGAAGAAAAGCATCCTGAAGGTGCTTACTACCTGGAGTGGCGGGAGGGCACAAAGCGCGTCCGCCTCTCCATCGGGAAGGACGCTGCAACCGCCACAGCCCGCCGTCTGCAAAAAGAAGCCGAAATAAACGCGACGAACAACGGCGTTGCCGTTGTCCCTCAAAACGGCAACGACGGCAGCAGGTCGCTCGCAGCAGCAGTTGAAGACTTTCTCGAAGAAACCGAGCTGACGAAAAAGCCGAAGACGCTAGCCGCGTACACAACTTCCCTAAGCTATTTCACCGAGTCTTGCCCGAAACGGTATCTCAAAGACATCGAACGCAAGGACCTCCTGAGGTTCGCAGCGTTTCTCAGAGACGATAAAGACCAGGCTCCACGAACGTGCTGGAACAAGTTCGCTAATGTAATGTCATTCCTGAAGGCGAATGGCATTCGTGGACTGGTCAAGAAGTGCCTTTGGGCCGGCGTCAAGATTACAAAGGTAATGGCGGAGAGAGTTGGATTCTATTTGTCCTACGCCGCTATCTCTCTGCCCTTCAAGGACATTCCATGTAACTTGCAGTAATTACAGCATATTAAGAGATGTTGCAACTTATAGCCACCGCTGCATGCGTTGCTACTGGAACCCTATTTGTCACTGTTTTCGGTATCACTGGTATCACTGTCTGGCACGTTGAGTCTGTTTGCCCGCCTTCACGGTTCGATAAACACTGAGAGTACTAGCCGCGTGCCGTCCTGCACGGAACCCCAAGCGAATGCATCGATACGAAAGTATCCAGTGAAAGATCCTATGCTGACTTCTTCGTATTTAGAATCTCCCTTCACCCTGCCAGCAGCCGCCAGGTCGGCAACGAGAGAACCTAGACGTGCCTTGCATTTCCGCACAGGAACAAAACTTCCGGGACAAAGATGCCATTGTGGTGTGAGCCGCGTAACAGTCCGTACGCTCCATGACTTTCTTGTGCGAGCTCTTCTGAGAGCAAGCGATCGTTGGGGAACCCGAGCTCTCTTTCGAGTGCCCACTCAACGACGGGTTGTTTGTCCCAAAAGGCGAAATCCAAATAGGCGTGCAACTGCCAAATCGAGACGTACATATCCTGCACTGCTCGGATTTCTCGCTCATATGGGCCAAGACCCTCTGGGCTGACTTGAGTAAGGTTTCGTAACTGTGCGGCCTTTGAAAGGTCAGATCCAACCACGAGTGCCTCTGCGACCTTCAAAGACGTTTTTCGCCGCGGGCAGTGTACGAAAATAGACCCCATCGGAAGACTACATATCTCCTCAATCCTGCGCTCAAGAATGTACCTGTCCTTAGGTCGAGAATAGGTATCCGCAATGGTCTCATCAGTCGCTCCACCTGTATGATGGGCCGTGCGGAGCCGGTATGCGGGCTTGGGAAACCGTCTGGCGGTTAACCGTGAGATCACGTTGCGGGCGCTCCGCGATCGCGTCAACAGGAATTCTGCTTGGCCGAGGGTGAGGGGTTCGGTTTTCGGAGTGTCGGGCAAAATCCACTCGATCGATTTTTCGAGGATTGTGGCCATACGAGGATCCAGTGACCAAGCACCGCGGACAATCTCTCCCCATGGCTGAGGTTTTGCTAGTCCCACTTGGGCTGAGAACCTCGGAACAGACGCCTCGAGATTCCGAGATATTTCCATCAGCGCACGAAGGAACTCTTGATCGCCTAACACCTGCATCCAACCGGGCAGATCACGCAGCCCGAGGAGCTGCACCGCTGTCCCTACCATGGCCCCAGCGGCACACTTTGTGGGATGAAACAGAACGCGTTCATTGATCAGGTATCTGGCTTTGAGAATCCCACTCATCTCCGAAAGGACGTCGTAGCGCATTTTGTCCGTGAATATCTGAATTGCCGTGCGAATACAAGGCTTGTGGTCTGGAGATAATTCCTCGCCCCGAACGGACGTGACGCACAAGTAACGCAGGAATCGGTCGTCGAACTGTATGCGCAACCCGGCATTGTCTGCGTCGCGGCGCGCATAATCCAGCAGGTCAGCGCATATAGTGTTCCCCACGAGGTCCAGCATGAACATGTCGCGGTGAAGAACGAATTCGTGTGGCGGGCAGGACTTGTCAACAATTTGTGCCGCTTCGCTGACCAGTAAATCTGCCAAGTATTCGTCCGGACTCTGATCCGGATGGTGCATGAAATCGAGGTGCAACAGGAGACGAAATGCAAATTCGAGGTCCCGCAAATGGCCGGCGAGTGCAGTAAGTTGATCCTTTTGCGGCCGCAAGTATTCTGCCAATTCCTCCGCCCAGCCGCGCTCACGTTTGCGGCCAGCGCTGAGCTCTAATTCCGCAAGCCCCTCAAGGACAGTTCCGTCGAAGCGATGAATCCGCTCTTCCGTGCACCACAAATATAGAAGTTGCGCGACAAGGGCATCGAAGAAGCGCTTTTGTCGGCGGGGGTCATCGTGCTTTTCGTCAAAGACATTAACCTCATCTTCGAGAGTATGGCCAAATGCCCCGTGCGTCAGGTCGTGAAGCAATGCCATCAGACGCAAGGCCCGCGTACTCCGTTTCAATTGTTCCGCTAAGACCTCAGCAGTAATCTTGCTCTCGCTCTTAGGTGGGGTAAAGTACGCGAATTCTTGAGTCTTGTGGGATTCCAGCCACGAGACAAGCTTTTCGCCCATCCTTTCCACAACCTCGGTGGCGCCAAGGATATGATTAAAACGCGAGTGAATCGCGTCCGGAAAGACCCGATCTGTGAAACCCAACTGTTTAAGGTTGTACAGGCGTTGCATGATCGGAGTGTGCAGAAGCTCAAGTTCGAACCGCGTGAAGATTTGATCACCGTACAACCTTGTGCGAAGTATCTTTGGACGAGATCCGCTCAAGAAGTTCATGGTGCCTCGCTTTTCAACGGTTGTCGGTTTGGAGGAGATCCCATTTTAACGCAGAACCTATCGACTAGCCCGCCCATTCTCCGTTGGGTAGTGGTGCTGTCTGAATTTCCACAGGCTGACGTAGTGTTGCGTTAAGCAACATGCGTCGGATACGGTGAGCCATCGTGAAACCATCGAAAAAGCTGGTAAACGAACGAAAAACAAGCCCGTCAACAAGAACCACACTCGACGTGAGGACGTTAATCAGGCTGCTGCCCTTACGAAGCAACTTTGAGCGATTCTAGGACTTCAATTTCGGCCAAGTCGTCTCTGAAGTCGAAGATCATTTGGATTGGATCGCTCGCGTTTATGTTGTCGTTGTAACTGTCCACGTCATTCTTAAGTTGGTGGCAATCTCCTACGATCTGCTGCCGCCTTTGCTGGAATGCCGTTTCCATGTGATCCCTGGTAGCGATCCTCATGTCCGACCACAGCGATGTCTGCTTTCCGTCCTGAGGTCGCCGAGCAACGTGTTTGGCTCTTACGCGCCGTCCCTGTGGGTCGGTGAAATATTCTTCTCGCATCGCCTTAGACAGTTCGTCCGAACATTGGTTGATTAAGGTGGCACGCTGCGGTCCCCATCTCCCGGTTTCGATGGCCCAAATCGCTATCTCGTGGGTCGTAGTGACACTGTGACCCGCCTCAAAGTATTCGTTGGCAATGTGCTGCATTTGTTCGACGTATGACATGGATTCTCCGTTTCAAAGATTTGAGGGAAGCGGCTGTCCCCATCCATCTGTTAGGGCGGATGCCGTTACTAAATGCCTCACCTTTGCAAGCAGATCCCGACTGTGGGAATACAAAATTTCCTTGCGGAATTGTAGCTGTCCAACCACGAGGGCCGGATGCACTCCCATACGCATGGCGAAGCCTTTAATTCTTTCTTTCGAATAGAGGGGTCTGATCCTGGCGATGAAATTGTCCAATTCCGCCCGGCTAAGAGAAAAGTCGGCGGCGAATCTATCCGCCTCTTTCTCCCTCTCAGGACGATCCTCAAAGGAGGCAGCATCTTCGCCAACGAGGGCAACGTCAATAGGTAGGTCATCATCTAGGCCGTGCCGCTTCCTTACGTGATCCATTTCATGCAGAAGCGTGTGCCAGAACCAGTCGAGTCTGTCGTAGCGCAAGGACAACACAATCACAGGCGATTGCGAATCCAACCAAAATGTAGCGCCATCAATTCGTGTTTGAGGCAAGTGCTCCACTACCAGGAATCTGATGCCGGAATCGGCCAGAATGCGCGGCACGTGCCGAACCTCTTCGGCGTGAGACATCAATTTCCGCAATTTACTGCAAGCAGTTTCGGCGGCAACATCAGAAAAAACGGCTCCAACGCTGACTGCCCTGGCAAGTCTGGATGCACGGCAGACCCAAGCGTCAATAGACGGGTTTTGGGCGTGGTAGCTCGTGGACTTCCTAGCAGCGTGTGCCAAGGGGGACGCCGCAAAAAATTCTTCTACTTCTTTCTCAAGTATTTCGATGCTGTCCGATGTCTCAATCCAATGCCGCTTTATCATCTCCTTGATCGGGGCACGTGAATACAACTTAGACCTACGTGCCACAGCGGAATCTGCCTGCTCCGCAAGAAAAAGACGATACGCAGTTTCAAGATTCATAAAAAACTGCGGATCGACATTGAATGCAGCCCCCAAGTCCTTCGCCAGTTCCGGGTTGATCTCTCGCTTTCCAGTAAGGATTTGGCTTACAACAGTGGGAGTACGGCCAAGAATATCGGCCAAGTCCTGTTGGTTCCATCCACGAGCCTCAAGCTCTTCCCGGATAAATTCGCCGGGAGGGAAAGCCTCCGCGATTTGCCTTTGCGCCATTTCTCTCCTAGTGGTAATCCTCAATACCAACGATCACGATGGTCTTGTTCGGCGCTTCACCTTCAAATTCGATGATGAGTCGCCACTGGTCGTTCAGGCGGATTGAATACTGATTGCTCCTATCTCCCTGTAGCTTCTCGAAATGAAGTGACTTCCACTCGTAAAAGACCCGTTCGTCGGGCGCGGCCCTAATGAGTTGCATCCGCTTGCGAAAGGCCCTGACCACACCGGGAGCATAGCCGCCAGTTGCGCCAGTATCGGTTTCGAGCCTGTCCAAGGAGGCATCGTGGAACCGCACCTCCAAACTCATGTACACAGCTTACACACAAGTTTTCCACATGTCAATATCTTACTTTCGATATTTCGATATTGACAAATACAGTTGATTGCAATACCTTTAATTTAGTCCAACCTCGCTCATCAGACGCTTCGCGTGACCTCGTGATGGAAGCAGGGATTACGGATCACGTTTGGTCTTTTGAAGAGCTATCGCCCTGCTTGAGGCAAAGAGCCTAGGCGATCACATCGTCCGAGTGCTGACGATGAAAGAGGCCATCACCGAAACGAAACCCTTGGTACTGGACGCGCTGTTAAAGATCCCCGCCAACTTCTATGTGGTCACCGAATGGACGCCGCTCCCCGCGGACAAGGCCCGTAAAGAAGTGAACAAGCGCCGCCGTCACTTCAATATGTCGAAGACAGGATTTGTCTCCCAGATGGGCAACGATGCCACGAAGACGAACCCACGCGACGTGCTGGTGGACGAGTCCAAACAGGCCGACATCGAAAATCTTGGTGATTGCCTTCGCGCCCTGGGTGACGGTCAATCGCTGGGAGATTTCTCGCTCACAATTGTGCTGTATGGCCGGTCACGAACGGAACTCGATCAGCTCGGGGCGGAATTTACTGGCGTCTTCACCAACGCGGACGGCAATCTGTTTGCGGAAACCTACAACCAGCTGAACGCTTATTTCGCCACCGTACCGGGCAACTACGCAATGAACCTCCGCCAACTGTATCTGCTGAACACGAACTACGCCGACCTTTCGTTTCTCTTTACGATCCTTCCCGGCGAGAAGACGAACACACATCTCGGCACGGAGTGCCTGGCAGTCGTCGAAACCGACAACAGCACGCCCTATTTCCTCAACCTGCACACCCGCGACGTTGCTCATACGCTAATTCTCGGGATGACGGGCAGTGGCAAGTCATACTGCACTTATGATTTCTTCGACCAGTGCCCGCACAGGATGGCCTGTGCGAAGTGCAGCTTTTATGTGCCCAAGGGCTCGTCGCAAGTACAGTTGCTCCAGGGCAAAACCAACTTGCTTCAGCTCCGTCAGGAGATACCGCTGAACGACTCGGAATTGGCTGCAGTTGATGACGGAGTCGCGGCCATGGAAAAGCTGCTTGAACAACTGGCCGATGTCCCTACACCGGCGGGACCGACTCCGCGTGAACTTGGGAATCGCACGTGCGACGATAAGGGCTGAAGGAGAGTTAAGATAGCGGTCTGTCGACAAACAATAATGATGAGACGACGACGCCCACTGATTGCCTCTCCGCTCGAATGGCAAATGACTGCAGCCCCAGTATTGCCCCCGCCAATCCCGGTTTTGGCAGAGCGTGGCGGTACCCAGCTCAGGGCGCCGCGTGCGGTCGTACTAGTGGACACTCGGGAACAGACGCCTTTCGATTTTTCACGTTTCTCTGGTTGGTTCTCACGAGTGGAGAAGAAGGCTCTCAAAGTTGGCGATTACACCATCGCCGGGCTGGAGGAAATCTGCACCGTCGAGCGAAAGGATCTCGCCGATCTGATTCACTCCTTCACGGTGGATCGTCCGGCGTTTATCAATCGGCTCCGGTTCATGAGTTCCTTCCCTCATCGGCTGTTGATAATCTCAGCCGCGCTCAGCCAGGTGAAGTCTCCTTATGCTCATTCCAACATTAACCCCAACCGCATTCTGCAGTCCCTGATCGCTGTCCTCGCCGGACTGAACATTGCTTTCCTGTGCACGGAAACCCACGAACTCGGCGAGGAAGTCGTCGCCTCGTATCTGTACCAGATTCATCTGTACGACTGGCTTGAAACCAACGACTATGGCCGCCTTCTTGTAGACAACGATCTTTAGGGGAGATAAACCCGTGTGTCTCGTCACGAACTTTCTTGATAGGTCGACCGTATGCAAGCATTCGATCCTTGTGCGTTCAATATGCGTATACGACAAATCCACAGGCGTTCCCATCGGGCCATGAGCCTGCTGTTCCCTCGACAGTGTGGCCTCATTCGGTCAGGCCCTTGTGGAACTAGAAAAATGTTTTTCAGCCCGAGATGTGGTGTGAGCGCAATCTGGTTGCGACGGCCATCCGATAAGATAGCGACTAAAGGACAGCTCGGGCGCCTCGGGAGGCATTTTATGAGCTATCGGAGAACGTTGCGCCAGCATCTTGGATTAGCAATCGCGCTGTGCCTCGCCGCGTCGGCTCGAAATATCGAGCAACCTATCTTGGTTGTCATTCAGCCAGAGGCGGAATATCTGGGGTCGGTCAAAGCTTCGATAACCAACCATTCGAAGCACGAGATTTGGTTTACATCGTGCCCAGACCCCTACACGGTACACCTGACGGATTCGCACGGTGGGATTGTCCCGTACAAGAATCCTCAGTTTCCACCGGACCAAGCCCATACGTGCGGAGCGAACGGCATTTACAGGATCTCTCCGAGCAAAACCTGGACCACGGAGGTCGCAATCAATGACAAATTCAACCTCAAGGCGGGCACCTATTCTCTTACTCTCCTATGGCACTTCCCGTGGAACGTCCGCAAGACAGATCAGGGTGAATCCTGGGACACGCTCACCGTCTCCTCGAACACTATCAGCCTAACCGTAGCTCACTAGCCATGATCCGCGACCCGCGCACCGAATCACCTTGGGAGTAAACTTATCAGATGCGGAGCGTCTCGATCTTTATTTGGTTTGTGATGGTGTGCGTTCTAGTCGTTTTTGGCCAACAGGACGCGCCCCCCTGTCCGTGTTGCAAAGATTTCGTTGCCTGACCCCGCCTACGTCGGGATGCCGATCTGGATGCAGGTTATATCTCCGACCGGGTACAAAATCCACTATCCGTCCAGCGCGACTCCGAATGATTTCTACTGCAATGAAGTCGAGGTAAAGCAGGACGGGCGCCTACTGCGGCCGCTTATTGGTTTGCCGGCGGAGGGACGGGGCGGTGCAGCCTGCGGCTGGCTGGGAATTGCGGACATCGCGGAATCGAAACTGCCGATACATCTCGAATACTTGCTGACTGAGCCCGGCACGTACATGGTTCGGTTCACGCGACGCGAATACCGCCTGGCGAAGCCGAGCAGGGAGATTGCGGAACAATCTGACTGGACGCCCCTGTACCTCCAGGTTGCACCGCCTGGAATGATCGAGCACTGGCTAACGAACCAGCTTTCTGACCTTCCTGGCATTCCCGGTCGACTGCTCGGTGACGCGCTCCCGTCGCTGCTCGCCAGCCGCGATCGGCGGGTTTTGCAATTGATGATCGAAACCAGCTACGACGCGGACCCGGCGGTCGCCGCCTACGCTGCAAACAGCCTTGAGCTGTTTGATCCTGAGCAGGTGCGAACACAGCTGCTTTCGGTTCTCCGGGAACGCGGGCCCAACGACGCGCTGGGCTACCCTCACATCGACGAGGGTCGCTACTATGCTTCGAGGGACCGGTACCACCTGGTGGTTCAAACAAGCGAAGGCGCTTCGAAGCTCATATGCGGACCGGAGATAGTCCAGATGGGACTCGGGGAGGTGTGGTGGCTGAACAACAAGGCACTACACTCGTCTGAGAATAATTCTTCGACCGACCGAGTGCACGTTATCTTTGATCTGGCTCCAGGCAAGTAACTTCCCAGCTTTGGGAGTACCATTCTCGATCCCAACGAATCACGGCACTTGTACCGAGAGCTTGACCAAATCCGGAGAGACCGTATCAAGTACGAATTGAAAACAGCTTTCCTGAATACCCTGGCGCTTGAGGGGGTGAAACCGCCATCCACGGTTTGATGCCTGCGACCGCGGATGGCGGCTTCAATTGAATGATCTGAAGTCGCCCATTTCACTTTTCCTTCGAGGGGTGGCTCTTCTGCGGTTGAACCGCGCAGGAGGTAATTGGCTCCGGTACCCGTCTCGGCGACCATATCGCACTGCGAAGCCTGAAAATCAGGCCGACATGTCTTCGCAAAGTTTTCACGTCCCTGGCGATTGCTTCTTCCAATTGATCGAGCCGTTCGGACTGCAGATCAAGACTCAGTGTGCGCTCTTTGAGCTGTTCAATCGTGCTGCTCGTGTAATGATTCAATGTGCGCACAAACGCAACCGTTACTTCCAAGTCGATTCCGGCTTGCGTGATGCTGCTCTCCCAGTCGCGAGTGTAGCCCCACATGTGAAACTGGACTATTCGATGGGCGTCTTTTTCTCTGATGTTCGCGGTAAGGTGCGTGTCGAGGTATAGGAGGCAATCGCGGAACGACGCCAAACCCTTCTTGACTCGGTGGAGTTTACGATGAACGTCTTTCGTCAGGGCCAGCAAGTGCTGTTTGTCACATTCGTGGGGTTTAAGGATGCCGGTAACCTTATTACACGCAAACTCAAACTGTTGGTCTGTCAGATATCCGTATGTGGTCGTGTGCGTTGTCGTTCTACCAGCCGTAGTCGTATGCTGAATGTTCTTGCGGCCTCTCCGAACGCAATCGCGGAAGCCTAGCAAGATCGGAACGAGATCCGTGTGCAATTCGCTGTCCTTGTTCGGGTGGCAAAGCGATCGCAAGAGCACATGCGAGAGTTCATGCGCCATGACTGCGACGAAGGTCTCGGGACGTTCGAAGCAGTTCTCGCTGACGCGAACGCTGATGGGATATCCTGCAAGAGAGGAACTGCCAAAGAGCGGGAGAGAATTTGGTATAGACACCTGAGCGGTGATGCCATCGACACCGTGGCCCGTCCAGTCTGTACGGGATAATGAACTGCTTTGGAATCCACCGGCACCGGCTGGCCTGAACTCTTTCGGCACGTACGACAAGCTGATACGAATGGGCAACCCGAGCCGGACTGCGATTTCCTGAACACACCGTTGTGTGTCCCTCTTTCCAAGAAGTGCGAGCAGGTCCAAGCAAGCTGTTTCTTCTTTGATGCCCAAACATCCAATGAGTTCGTCGACCGCAATGGAGATGTCGCCAGTGCTCAGCTTCTCAAACACCTGCCACTTCCCCCCGAACGTCGGCGTTGCAAAACAAATCGAGCCCAGTAGAGGCTGCGCTAACCCGATCTTTGGCACTCATCCTATCATCGGTTAGCGCCGTGATACCCCAGAAGATTGCAACCATCACGTTTGAGACGATCATTGCATCCTCCCGCGCCGCTATTTTATGCGCAACGGGGCGACTGGCCCACTCGATGGGACGCAATCCCCTAGAACCTCCGTCTGGGGCTGGTTTTGGACTGCAAGTGATTAAAAAAATTGTTGACCCATCAGGAAACTTTCTGGGGCTGGCCGGGTTCCAACCTCATAACCACTCGTCGCTTCACATGCAAATGGCAGGACGAAACACCTGGCGTGACCGAACTCTTAAACGGGGCTTGGAGAAGTGTTCCCCAGCGTCGAAATCCGTCACCTGCTTGCAGTCATTGCCTTGGCCGAAGAGCTGAACTTCAGGCGGGCCGCGGACAGATTGCATATAACCCAGCCTGCGCTCAGTAAACAGATTACCGACCTCGAAGCAGAGCATCGATTTTATCTGTTCACTCGAAACAAGCGACGAATTGTGGAACTCACCGATGCAGGGCGTGTCTTCGTTCAAGAGGCCCGCTCTGCGCTCTCTCACACGGAGCGCGCCGTGCATCTCGCTCGTGCTGCGCACGACGGGTCCGATAGCATCCTGACGATTGGACGCTCACCTTATGCCGATCACGACTGGGTCTCCGCGATGTTTGCGATCCGGCTTCCTTTGTATCCGAGACTCGAAATTCGACTAAAGACTCAGTTTGTAATGGAGTCGGTCCATAGCGTCCTTGTTGGAGAAGTCAACCTCGCCTTAGTAACGGCGCCACCCCAGGATGCTCAGATCACGGCTGTGCCGTTTGCTCCGGCTCCTCTCTACGCTGTACTTCCAGAGAACCAGCACGCTGCTCACAAAGAACACCTGGTTCTGCAGGATCTGGCCAAGGATGAGTGGATTCTCTTTCCGAAACGTTTTGATCCGATAGTCTTTGATGCAATCATGGATGCAGCACAACGTGGGTCCATTGCTCCCAAGCATGCTCACGATGCCATCGCGCCACAGCAGGCGGCGGACCTAGTATCGGAGCACGTAGGCGTCGCCATCCTCACGCAGCCCACTGCGCCAGGCTTTCATCCTGACGGTGTGGTCGTAAAGCCTCTTTCCGATGCATCGTTGTGCTTCAAAACATGCGTGATCCTGAGAGCCGACAACACCTCCCGGCTCGTAGAGGAATACGTTCGTATGTTCCTCCGCAGGTATTCTTCCCAGCGCATGCCACCAAAGCAAGTGAAGTTGTCGCCGTCCGCCCAAGTCTTGGGCTGGAAGACCCCATTCCCGCCGTCGCGCCATTGACCAGCACATCAGATTGGCTCGAAGTCGGCGTATATGCTCAATCTGTGCCACATCTCGGAAGCCGGTCGAGGGGATCATAGGACCTGCCCCTCAGGAGTGTGGAGCGACGTTATAATGAAAGAGCCCACCGAAACCCGGTGGGCTCTTTCCACTATCGTTTGTCCGCGGGAGGAGGCTTTCGCCAACAAGTCCCACGGCTAGTGTGTTTAGTATAAGACGTACTTCCTGTTATGTCAACGAAAACGACCATTCACGCAATCCGACAGGCTCTCTCGTTTGCTCGGATTAGCACCTTCGAAACATCTGTCAAGATCGTGGATGATGCTGATTCTAGGGCACTTGCTCTCTATGCTTGGAACGCTCGCATTTCTGCTGCTCTCCTAGCGCCACTGCACGTTTGTGAAGTCGTTATACGCAACGCCGTCTCCGATGCGGTCGAGAAGGTTTACGGACCTCGGTGGCCTTGGCAGATTGGCTTTGAACAGAGCCTCCCGAGTCCTCGCACGGGCTACAACCCGCAGAGGGACCTGCAAAATGCCCGTAGCCACGCGCCAACCACGGGGAAAGCCATCCCAGAGTTGAAATTTGTCTTCTGGCAAAAGATGTTCACGAGTCGGCACGATCAACGGTTATGGACACCCTACCTTCGGCAGATTCTACCAAACCTCGGTCCGGGCAAACCTGTCAGTCAACTCCGTCAGGAGATCTACGACGATCTAGAGCAGATACGGTATCTCCGAAATCGTATAGCGCACCACGAGCCAATCTTCGCTAGAAATCTGAGCGATGACATGCAGAAGATCGTCGCACTTATTGAGTTTCGCAGCAAGGAAACCGCCGCGTGGATTATGCAGAACCAGGACGCCTCGGCGATTCTCCGGGAGACGAGGACGCGGCCCTCGGCTGCGCGCATCGCGGAAGCTGCGTACTTCCTTTGGTTGGAGCGCGGTGGCAGTGAGGGCAATGCGGAACAAGATTGGTATCAGGCTGAGAAACACCTGCTCGGCTTGACCTAATAGTTTCCAGCCGGCATCCTAAGCGAAGATCTCGTTCACCTTCTCACGCACATGCTGACTACGCGATGGTTTCAGGTAGCGCATCGTGCTCTCCATGTCGGAATGGCCGAGCCATTGTTGAACCGTACGCAGATCGACGCCTGCCCACAAGCACCGGGTCGCGAAGGTCGCTCGAAACTTGTGCAGCCAGAAATTCTCTCGATCAAGCTCCGCGCGTTCGGCCACAGCTTTCAAGCTGTCTAGGAAGTTGAGCTTCGGGTTACATCCTGAGGTTGGAAATAATAGATTGCAGTTTTTGTTCGCCTTTGCCTTCCACGCTTTCAGATTCTTCACGAGCCTAGTAGGAATAGGAATCTCGCGTTCCTTGTACGCCTTCGGCGTCCATCCCCTGTCCGGCTTGTGGGTGACGCGAACGATTGATCCGGCGAGGTTGATGTCCCTCCACTCGGTATACATCACTTCCTGCTCGCGCTCACCCGTCATCAGGAAGAATTCATACCAAAGTCGTTCTTCTGCGTCACAGACGGCGAACAGCTTATCAAGTTCTTCCTGTTCGTACACCTCCGGTTCCTCTTCGGTGTAGCGCGGCCAGTCATTCTTTCCCGCAAGCCCACGAATCCCTTGCGCCTTCAGGAATGTCATCACGTTCGAGAATTTATTCCAGCAGCTCCGTTGGGCCTGCTCTTTCTCGTCCCGTAAGAATGCAGCGAACTTCAGGAGATCTTTTCGATCAAGATCCTCCAGGCAGAACTTCGGGCAGCTCTCTAGGAAATATTCGAGAGCCGTTGAGTATGCGGAGTAGGTCTTTGGTTTCTTTGTAAGCTTTATTTCAGCGAGGTAGTCTGCAATGGTCGCTGGAACTGATCTGCGACCGTCCTGGGCACCGGGAGAAACTACCGTGACGCCGCTGTTGACAGCGTTGAGTTCTGCCTCTTTACGATGTCTCTTAGACGCGGCCTCAGCCACGTCCTTGCCTACCGACACCCGAACTCGCCGGGCGCCATTCCGCCACTCCAGGTAGTACGCACCCTCGGGGTGCACTTCCTGTTTTCCATCGACGAAGACGTAATTTGGCCTGATCCGGCCATTGGCTGCGAGAACGACTGGGCAGTAGCGAAGGCCGCTTTCGGTCTTCACCCTTTTGGTGAGATTGACTTGCCGGTTCACGTGAGCTACCTCATTTCGGTATCAGTCACGGTATCACAGCATGTCAAGTATAACAAACTAAAAGAAATGGCGGAGAGAGTGGGATTCGAACCCACGTTACCCTTTCGAGTAAACACGCTTTCCAAGCGTGCGCCTTCAGCCACTCGGCCATCTCTCCG
>Ga0209420_1000717_pt1 | contig 16619 bp, 14 predicted proteins | sample BlaSpr_A8_OM1_O1_FD_187972 | JGI IMG/M metagenome (GOLD analysis project Ga0209420, IMG submission 187972) | Forest soil microbial communities from Thunder Bay, Ontario, Canada - Black Spruce, Ontario site 2_A8_OM1_O1 (SPAdes) (version 2) | ecosystem: Environmental > Terrestrial > Soil > Boreal... | reverse complement strand
GTGTGCCTGGACTGCTCAAGCGAAGCGGTGCTCGTACAGCTACACGCTGAGATCGAATGGGCCGCGAACACCCGCAGACGGATCAAGGCAGCTAACCCGCAACCCGGCATTCCCTCGCGAGCAGATCATTCGATGACCTCGCCCACGACCTCTGCGTGTCGCTGACCAGGATGAGCGAGCGTCCATCACACCCTCCTTCCCTCGGCGCCTCGGTGGTCGCCGGGCCGGTCGGCATCGAGCTGACTCGTGCTCAGATCGATCGCATCGTTCGGCAGGCTTCGGGGGCGGGCAACATGGCGGTTCTGCTGTCGGGATTGCAAGGTGCCCGCGGGACGATCCAGGACAACCAGCGGCTGCTTAATGATCCGCGCATGTCCAGGTCGCTGCTGCAAGGACTGGTGGTGCTGAGCGGCTTCCCGGCCGATGGGAGTGAGATCGGGGTCATCGACCTCGCCCACCGGATCGGGCTCGGCGCGAGCACCACCTACAGGTACGTCGCGACGCTGTTGAGCGTCGGGCTGCTTGAGCGTGATCCAGGTACGCGTCGCTACAGGCTCTCGCAATGAGCCTCGATCAACTCAGCCAGCGTGGTCCTTGTGAGCGATGGTGCGATGCGCCCCAGAAATAAACGTTCTGCCCGACACTCGATCTCTGCGCACGGCAGGCGCAGCCGAGCTGGCCGGTCGGCAGGGTATCCGCCTGTCGCGCGCGAGATAATCGTAGTGCGCAACACACGCCAGCTGCGGCGACTGGAAGCAGAGCTCGTGGGTACCCGCCGCTATCCCGTGGTGCTGCTCGCGCTCGCTGCGGACGCTGACGAGCCCGTATTCCCGCCAGCCCAACTGCGGACGGCCGCCGGTCTGAGGGTCCGCATCTACCTGCTCCTCGGACAGCATCCGTTTCAGCGCCCTGCTGTCGTGGCCAATAGCTACTTGGCGGTTCCTCGCGGGACCGTACGCATCTGTTGGCCACAGTTCAGCGTTGGCAGCGATCCTGACGACCATCCCCTCGTGCACCGTCTGGAGGGCGAGAGCGACCGAGACGCCCTCAAGGAGTTCGCCCGCCAGTGCAATCTCAGCCGCCCGTGTGTGCGCCACGAGATTAAGCTCATCGAAGGCATACGCGCCACCAGCGAGCACGAACTGGCACAGGCAAGGACTCGCCTGACCGAGGTAGAACAGCAGCTTCGCGACGCGTACATAGGTCGCCACCAGGCCAGCGGGCGAGACAGAGAAGCGCAGCAACCATCACAGCCGTCAGACGCTGGCTGAAACGCGATGGTCTACCAGGGCTTCTACATCGACCGGGCTGTGCTGGTACTCACCGAAAGCATCGCGACGAAGCTGATTGGACGTACGAGTCGCTCCCAGCGAGCGGTGGCGTCGGGAGCCCGGTAGGCGTCGGTGCTTGCAATGCAAAGCGCTTCAGCATCTGCCAAACAAGCTCGGCTGGCCGCACTCGGTCCCGACAAGCCCGAGAAGGATGAGCTCCTGCTCGCGTTCGGTAAGAACCTGAGATCGCTGCGGGTCGCGGCTGGGCTATCCCAGGAGAAGCTGGCCAGGCGCTGCTTTCTACGTCGCGACGACATCTCACACTTCGAGCGGGGGGTGCGTACGCCAAGCCTGACCATACTTTTGCTGCTCGCGCACACTCTGGGCGCATCCGTCGCTGAACTCACCGACGGCTTGGCTGCCCCCAGTCGCACAGCCAGCAAAAGCCAGACGCTCGCTCTGGTTGCCTCGCAGCCCGGGATCAGCACGCTGGCTCTTGCCGAAGACATGGAGGTGCCGGCCTGGTATGTCCGCGAGCTCATTCTCTGCCTGGAGGCGACCGGCGAGGTAGCCCGCCAACCACCCGGCTGGCGGCAGGCCCACAGGCATCCGGCAAGTGTGGCCGGCCCGCGATGACTGGTGTCGGGTATGGAGGCTGAAGGGCTGGTCTGTGCAGAGGTGACGGGCGGCCAGCCAGCTTTGAGTCTCATCCGGGTTAACCCGGGCCTCACACGACGCGACCCGGCCGTCGACGTAGCCAACACCGTCGTGAATGGGCTCGACCTCGTCAGGGTCGTCCTCGGGCATTTTGACCCGGTGCAGGCGCATGGCCTTGCACAGATTCTCAGCCAGACCCCAGGCGTGTGCGCCCTCACAACTGGGCTCGTGACTGCCGACCTCGAAGATGCCATGGCCGGCAATCGGGCTCGGGTTGCGATCATCAATGAGGCCGTCCGGCCACCCCGGGTGCTGTCGTCCCACGTAGGGATCATTGTCCTGGCTCGCAAGCCCGCACGCTGCTGCGGAATGGTGCTGCTGGAGGCGGGAGTGTCGTGTCTGGCTGACAGCACGACCGAGGAGGATCTGCTCGCGGCCGTCAAGCTCAGCTCTACCGGCGGTTGCCTGCTCGTTTGCGAGGGTGGTTACCGTCTCGAACGTCGCGATAGCAACCGAGAGGCGATCTTGTCTGAACGAGAGCGCCAGGTACTTGCCGGCGTCAGTAAGGGGCAATCGCCCAAGAGCATCGCCGCGAGCCTCGGCATCAGCGCGGTGACGGTGAGGACGCATACGTCGAGCCTAGTTCGCAAGCTCCATGCTCGCAGTAGAAACGACTTGGTCGGAGCGCCTGTTTCCTGGCTCAAGGCACGCGTTTAGCGTTGCCTGCGAACGCGACGACGGTGGCGTGTTGTTCCCGCGAGCAGTAGCGTTGCCGCAGTTGCACAGGATTGACGATATTGCTCCGTAGAACCTCGTAGTTGTCACTCATCAAATTCGTCAATTTGATGATAGACATGGGCGCTCCCGCCCACTAGGGTCACCCGCAGACGTTTCATTCTCGTTCTGGCCGTCAAGGCTTGGATGTCCCGCAACCCGGGGGTTCGACGATGCCGCTTGCTCTGCGACGACTTGTGACGTGGCTTTTCATGTTCTGTGCTGGTGTGGCGTGCTGGTCGGTGGGCGTTTCGCAGGCGTCGGCATCTCCGTTGCAGCCTGGCTCAAGCCCACTGTTGGGTGCGTTGGTGGTTCCGGGTGTTGAGTCGTTGGATGGTGGGCAGCAGCAGGTGGCGGCGCTAGAAGCGGGTAGGTTGAGTCCGCAGGCTGTTGTGGCGCGGGAGGTGTCGCGGACGCGGTTTGAGCGGGAGAGCGCGGCGCAGGCGGCCGCCACTGTGCGAGAAGTGTTCCCGGCGTTGGTTGGTGATCCGGCTGGCGGTCTTCATCCCCCGGCGGGTGCTCGCGTGGTGGGCTTTCTGTCGAACACGGCCGCGCGGCTGGAACTGCCGGGGCACAAGCATGCGGTTGTCGAATCGTCTGTTCCCCTGGCGCGTGAAGTCGCGCCGGGCCGGCGCGTGCCGATCGACCTGTCGCTGCGTCAGGTGGGTGGGGTGTTTGAACCGATGGTGTCTGATGTTGGGGTGAGTATCCCTTCGGATTTGGCTGCGGGTGTGCGGTTGTCTGATAGTGGGGTGTCGTTGACGCCTGTGGGTGTCTCGGGCGCGCCTTTGGGTGGTTCGCCTGGCAGGCTTGAGGGGGCGGGCGTGTTCTATGCCAACACGCAGACCGACATGGATACGTTGGTTAGGCCGGCGTCCGCTGGTGTTGAGACGGACGCGATCTTGCGTTCGGTTGCCAGTCCGCAGACTCTTGCGTTTCGTCTTGGCGTTCCGGCGGGTGCGCAGGTTGTGCGCCAGAGCAGCTCGGGCGTTGTCGAGGTGAGGCTCGGTGCGCGTGTGTTGGCGATGGTTTTGCCTCCGGTTGCGGTGGATGCCGAAGGAACCCCGGTGCCGGTGTCGACGCGGCTGTCGGGCGACACTTTGTTCTTGACCGTCGCTGACCATGGCACGGCCTACCGTTATCCGATCGATGTCGACCCGTACACGGTCGACTCTACGTTTATTTTGAGGAAAGAACCCCCTACGGAACCCGCCAACTGGGGTTTCATCACGACCAACAAAGAAATCTTCTACACGGGCGGCCAGGATTCGGAAATACACATATCCGCCAAAAAAACCTATAAAACCGAAGAATATGCTGCGTTCGTCTACACCACGCAGGGTGCATCGCACATCTGGGAGTTTGAAGCGAACTGGTGGGTGCTTGCGGAAAAAAGTCCGCCGATCAGGACGTACCTGGCGCTGCGCAGTCCGCGCTCGGGGATAGAAGGGGAATTCACCCTCAGCAAAAAAGGCGAAGAAGGTCATGCAACCTCTGGCGTGTGCCCGCAAGTCAAAGGTAAATGTGAATTCGAAAAAGAACCAGTCACGGAAGCCGATGAAAACAACACCGCGTACTTTGAGGCGTCGGTGCTGGAAACGGGCGAAACGACGGAGCATTATGAGAGCCTGTTCACTGAACCTGGCGTGTATATCAGCCAGGAAAAAGCACCGTCTGCGCATTTCGATACTACCGACAAAACGATAAGCGGCCACCCGAATCCGCTGTATCCGGGCACATGGACGCCGTTTGACCGTACGTCATCGAACCAGTTCGCGCTTGACGCGTATGACCCTGGGTTGGGGCTTGACTATGTGCAAGCCAGGACAACGGGCTGGAGTCACTCGGAAGAACGAACAGCGGCCGACGGCTGCGCCGGACAGCAATGCGAAGAGTGCCACGAAGCCGAATGCCCCGCCAACGAAGTCGGCGGAAAAAAAGTAAAAGGCGAACCGTACATCTTCACGGCGCAGGTAAATGGAGAAGTTCCCGAAGGCGAAGACACGCTTAAAGCTACGGTCAAAGATCCCGCGGAACTTGAAGGCCAGACAACCGCGACTATCAAAGTCGACAATCTTCCACCGACGATCACGATCAGTGGACTGCCGACCCAGTTCACCGAACCGGAAGCGCGGGTCAAAGTTACGCTGAAAGACGGCACGACGATCAAAAGCTCGGGGGTAAAGACCGGCCGGGTGACGATAGATGGCCGCGAACTTACCCCCGCGCTCGGGTCATGCCCGGAAGGTCCGTGCAGCGTGTCGGGCGAATACACGCTGGTCGCGGCGAACCTGGGCGCCGGCCAGCACACGTTCAAGGTCGAAGCCGAAGACAACGCCGGCAATCAGGAAACCGCGAGCGACACGTTCTACGTCCACCATGCGACTCCTGTGCCGGTGGGTCCTGGCGCTGTGGACCCGCAATCCGGTGAAGCTCACCTGAGCAGCACTGACGTGTCGGTCGCGGGGCCGTCGGCCAGTCTGACCGTCCAGCGGGGCTACCGCTCGGACGGCCTGACGGCTGGCGCGCAAGGGCCGCTGGGACCGCAATGGACGTTGAGCGTCGGTGGCCAGGAAAGCATCACCACGCTGCCCAACGGCAATGCCACGTTGACAGCCGCAGACGGCGGCCAGACGACCTTCACGGCCGCTGGGGAAGGGAAATACACATCGCCCAACGGAGACGCCAGCCTTGCGCTTAGCGAAGCCAAGAACAGCAAAGGCGAACGCAACGAATACCTGCTGCGCGACCCCGCCAGCGGTCTGACGACAACCTTTACCTCTCCAACGGGTCCCACGGGAACACTGTGGAAGCCGACCAAGCAGGAAGGTCCGCTGCCCGCCCAGAAGGTCCAGTACATCTACCAGACCGTCGAAGGCGTGACCGAGCCCAAGTACGCGCTCGCGCCCGAACCGGCCGGCCTGTCGATCTCCTGCATCGCCAAACTCGAAAAAGCCGAAAAACTCGAAAAGGGCTGTCGAGCGCTGGAATTCAAGTACGCCAGCTCGACGACCGCGACCGGCGAAAAGGAAAGCGAATGGAAAGAATACAAGGGTCGCCTGAACGAAATCGTCCTGATCGCGTATAACCCCGAAACCAAAGGCATGGAAACACCGGAAGCGCAGTACGCCTATGACAGCAAAGGTCGTCTGCGTGCCGAGTGGAAGCCAAAGATCTCGCCCAACCTCAAGACAACCTACGGCTATGACGCCGAAGGGCACGTCACGGCCGTCACATCCCCAGCCCAGCAGCCGTGGCTGCTGCACTACGGGACGGTCGCGAAGACCGCAGGCGGCGACTACCTCCTGTCGATGATTCGACCGTCCGCGGCGACCAAACGCGAACCGAAAATCGGGCCGCCCGAAAAAACGGTCGCACCGACGCTGTCGAGCAGCAAACCAGCGGTCGGCACCAAGATCAGCGTCTCGACGAACGGCACCTGGAACAACACGCCGCTGGCCTATGACTACCAGTGGCAGCGCTGCAACTCGACCGGCGGCGAATGCGCGGCGATCATCGGCGCCGTCAACCAGTCCTACTACCCCGTCGATGCCGATGAAGGACACACACTCGTCGCGCAGGTCACGGCGCTCAACGCCAACGGGGCCACCAGCGCCGTCAGCGTGGCGACATCGGTCGTGGCGAGCGGCACGGAAGACACGCCGGCTCCGGAACCGCCGAGTCCGGGCACGAGCGCGGTCACGACGATCGACTATGGCGTGCCGCTGGAAGGTGTCGCCAGCGAAAAACCACTCGGCAGCGAAAAGCCGATCATGACCAGCGGCGAAACCGAAAAGTGGGGACAGACTAAAGACAATCCGGTCGAAGCTACCGCGATCTTCCCGCCCGACACGCCGATGGGCTGGCCCGCAGACGCATACAAACGCGCAACCGTCCTGTACTTCGACAGCAGCGGGCGCACGGTCAACACCGCAACCCCCGGCTTGGGTGTCTCGACTACGGAATACAACAGCCTCAACGACGTGGTACGGACACTGAGCCCGGATAACCGCACCGCCGCGCTCAAAGAAAGCTGCGTATCGAAAACCAGTCGCCGGTCAGCCGAAGTCTCCAAACTGCTCGATAGCGAGAGCACCTACGAAGAAAAAGGCAGCGAACCCGGCGCCGAGCTCATCGAAACGCTTGGCCCACAGCACACAATCAAGAATTGGGCAAGTGGCGAAGCAAAAGAAGCGCGCGAGAGAACCCGCTACCACTACGACGAAGGCGCTCCCAAAGAAGGATACCGCCTCGTCACCACAAAGGAAGAAGAAGGCACCTGGGCGACAGGCAGCGGGCTAGACCGGGTTACGCAATACTCCTATGCGGGCCAAAACGGCCTGGGATGGACACTGCGCAAGCCGACCTCAGTCACCATCGATCCCGGCAGCCCTCCTGAACTAAACCTCACTCACAACTATGTCTATGAAGAAACCACCGGGAGTCTGAAGGAAACCACCACGCCGACCGGTGTGAAGGGGGGCAGCTCGCTCAACTACATCCGTACGTTCGGCTCCACCGGCAAAGGCGAAGAACAGTTCGAGTCTCCAGTGAGTGATGCCGCGAACGCGAGCGGCGACATATTGGTAGTGGATAGTACGCTCGCACGGATCAAGGAGTTCTCAAGCACGGGAGCGTATCTCGCCAAGTATGGCGAACTCGGCTCTAGCGAAACCGAACCGGCCTTCAAGGTCCCGTTCGGCATCGCGATCAACCAGACTACGAATGACGTCTTTGTCGGTGATCAAGACAACAATCGGATCGTTGAGTTCTCCTTGAGCACTGGCAAAGATATAAGGATCATCGGCAAGCCCGGTAGCGGCGCGGGTGAACTGAAAGAACCCGATGGTGTCGCGCTCGATGGCAAAGGGCATCTGTGGGTTGCTGACAATGGCGCCAACACGATCGAGGAGTTCAGCGAAGAAGGCAAATACATCAAGAGCGTCGGCGAAAAAGGCACGTCCTGTGGCGACTTCGACAGCCCGATGAGCATAGCGATCAGCGGGGAAGACATGTATGTCAGCGACACGGATAACTCGCGCATAGAGCGTTTCACCGAAGAAGGCAAAAACTGCACCCAGTTCGGCTCGGCCGGCAGCGGCAACGGGCAGTTCAAAGAACCCGAGGGTGTCGCCGTTGGCCCGACAGGGCATGTATACGTCGCCGACAAGGGTAACGCTCGGGTGCAGGAATTCACAGCCACGGGAGGCTTCCTGGCGACATATGGAACGAAAGGAAGTGGCAACGGGCAGTTCCTCGCTCCCACGGGGATCACGGTCCTGCCATCCGGAGCCATGTACGTGACCGACGCCGGCACTAACAATCGCGTGGAGGAGTGGGCACTAACCGCCGGTGCCCACACCACCCAGACCACCTACTACTCAGCTGGCGAAGAATCGGCAATCACGACCTGCAGAAAACACCCAGAATGGGCGAACCTGCCGTGCCAGACCCAGCCGGCAAGCCAGCCGGAAACCGGCGGCATGCCCAACCTGCCGGTGACAACGTACACCTACAACGTCCGGGATCAGCCGGAAACCACCACCGAAACCGTCGAAATCACCAAAACCGAATCAAAGACCCGCACCAAGACCACCACCTACGATGCGGCCGGCCGCCCGAAAACCGAAACGATCAGCTCCACCATCGGCACGGCACTTCCGGCCGTCACCAACGAATACAACACTGAAAGCGGCGCGCTTGAAAAGCAAACCGCACCCATCGAAGGCAAAACGAAAACGATCACATCCATCTACAACTCGCTGGGCGAGCTGGAAACCTACACCGACGCCGACGAAAACAAATCGACATACGAATACGACATCGACGGACGCATAAAGAAAACCAATGACGGCAAGGGCACCCAAACCTACACCTATAACACCACCAGCGGTCTCCCCGAAGAACTCGTCGACTCCTCCCACGAAGGCATGAAGTTCACCGCCACCTACGACGTCGAAGGCAACATGCTCACCGAGGGCTACCCCAACGGCATGACCGCCACCTACACCTACAACCAAGTCGGCAAGCCCACCGCCCTTGAATACAAAAAGACGACGCACTGCACCGAAAAATGCGTGTGGTTCAGCGACAGCGTGATCCCGTCAATCCACGAACAGTGGCTCGAACAGACCAGCACCCTGTCCCACCAAAACTACACCTACGACACCGCCGGACGCCTGACCGAAGTCCAAAACACCCCCACAGGCAAAGGCTGCACCACCAGGCTCTACGCCTATGACGAAGACACCAACCGCCTCAGCCTGACCACCCGCCAACCCACAAGCGAAGGCACGTGCGCCACCGAAGGTGGGACCATCGAAACGCACCTCTATGACAGCGCTGACCGCCTCGCCGACAGCGGCACCAGCTACAGCACGTTCGGAGACATCACCGCGCTACCCGCGGCCGATGCCGGCGGTAGCGAACTGACGAGCACCTACTACACAGACAACCAGCTAGCCAGCCAGACCCAGAACGGCCAGACGATCGGCTATCATCTTGACCCTGCCGGGCGCACCCGCGAAACCGTCGAGACCGGCAAAACGAACATGGACATCGTGTCCCACTACGCCGGCCCAGGCGACAGTCCGGCATGGACGTCCTCGAGCACAGAATGGACCCGCAACATCCCCGGCATAGGCGGGGGCCTCGCCGCGACCGAGAGCAGCAACAGCCTCATACCAGTGCTGCAGCTCACCAACCTGCACGGCGACATCATCGCCACTGCAGCCCTGTCTGAAACCGCGACCGCGCTAGCCTCAACCGCCGACACCAGCGAGTACGGGGTACCCACCACCAGCCTCCCGCCCAAGTACTCCTGGCTTGGCGCGCTCGACATACCCACCGAACTGCCCTCCGGCATCATCAACTTGGGGGTGCGCAGCTACGTTCCCCAACTAGGGCGCTTCCTGCAGCCCGACCCCGTCGCGGGCGGCTCGGCTAACGCCTACGGCTACACCTACGGCGACCCCGTCAACACAAGCGACCCATCTGGTGCATACACGATCTCGATCAGCAATGCGGTGATCGAAGGCGCCGCCGAAATATCAAGCCACGGCCAAGAAGCTTACATGGCCGAAAAACGCGCGGCCGAAGAAGCCGCCGCGCGACGAGCCGCCCAAGAAGCCGCCGAACTAGCAGAAGAGATGGCCGCAGCCGCTGGCGGACCCGCTGCTGCGGGCGAAGAAGGACTTGAAGAAGGCGAAGAAGAATGGTGGGAAGAAGAAGGCGAATACGAATACGTGTCTGACCACCACGGCGCTAAGCCCGAAAGCGAAGAAGCACACGTCGAACCAGCGATCCTCTACCAGCCGCTAGGAGGTGAAGACGAACAGGGCGCTGGTCAGCTTTACGAAGCCAAGGGCGGGCCTGGAATCTGTCAGGGGCACTGCAGCAGAGCACATCACATCTGGAGCCACGCAAGACCAGAACATTGGGAAGAGGATTGTGCAAAGGGGGTCGCAGGATACATGTTGTTGGGTACTCCGGCGGACGCAGTCAATCCGGCGGGAGATGCCGCCGGCTGCGCTGTCGGGGTTCTTCTCGGGAAGATCTGAGGGTGATATAGGTGAGTAGCGATGGCAACGACCCACGACTATGGATGCGGCTGGATGAGAATCGCTCTTGGCTGAGGATGCGGTCTACCTGCAGTGACGCCAGTGTCGAGTTCCCAACCCACGGTGCGTACGATGTCACGAAGTTCACGGCCGTTTGACCGCCCACGCGATATCGTGCTTTTCGTGCTAGCGGCGCTGGGGCTCGTCCTACTTGCGTACGCACTTCTGGGAGTAGCCGGTCTGGGTGGTGCATTCGTGGCAGTGGCTGTGAGGGTTGCTTACCTGGTCCGTCTACGGCGCTCGTACGTTCCGTGAAGCCCGCGGTGTGCAAATGCGATCCGCTGCGGCGGTTCAAGCCTTAAGAAGAAGGCGAATACGAATACGCCAGCTACCCCCCGCGCTCCGAAAGCGGCAACGAAGAGCAGCATCTGGAAACGGGCATGCTCTACCAGCCGCTAGGCGGAGAAGCGGCTAGCGACGGCACGACGGGCTCCATCGTCCCGCTGTGCGAAGCAGTCGCAAACGGCCCGTGCGCGCGCTCCGTGCCCAACGACAAAAACAAAAACGATGACTCAAAGTGCAACGAAACCGGACAGCACTGCTCAGGACATCGTGGCGGCGGACACGGCGGCGGAGGTAGCATAAACCTCAACCGAATATGCGAGGGAGCTGGATTTGGCCTTGCCGTCAAACTCGTTGCCAAATAGGCTCTAGGTCCAGCCGGCACTGCCGTGACAGTCGCCTGCGCTGTTTACGGCGGAGTCCGGTTGGTAAAAGAAATCTTGTAACATGCACGCAATAGGACCCGTACTATGACTCGGACTACGCGCTCGATTGAAAAACGCATTGTGCTGCGAGGGCCAGGCGAAATCATTGCGTGGTTTCTCGCTGTCGGCGCATTGATAGGTGCTGTTGTAACTGAAGGCGCCGGAACATCATTGCTCCATGCCGTGTTGTTCGCGAGTGCCTTTACACTCCTGTTGGGAATCGTGATTAGACGCCGGACGCGTCGACGAGGCGGCAGGAATTAGCTGAAGCAGTCACAGCGGGTGAAGAGCTCGACGGCCGTCAAGCCCTTCAGAAGGACGGGTGGCCGCGATCCGCGGGTGCCTGTGCATCCGGGCTCTGCAGCGCGCGCATCGGGTCGACTCGCGCCCGCGCTCGCCCGGCGCCGCCCGCCGTCCCCGGAAACAGCCTATGGGGCTCACGGGCGGCTCTACGGTGCCCCAGCGCGCCCTCTGCGGCGCGAAAACAAGCCGGCCCGCCGCTGCTAAGATCACGCAAACCACCTGTGGCTGGATCGGTGGGCGTTGCTCAGGGGGCTGGTGTGGGGGCTACTGTGGGACCGCAGGTCTCGAATGCCGAACATATCTCAGAACTCTCGGGACCTTTCGCTAATACGGGCGGTCAACTCGGTGTTGGTCCAGATGTTTCACTCGAAGCGTTTGGTGCTCCTGGGGATTGCGGCCCGATAGTCGGCGGTGGAGTCTCTGCGGGCGCTGGAGTGGGCGTGTCCCGCTGGATCGGCGGTAGCTATACCGGGACCTGGAGTGTCCAATTCTAACCGGTTCAGCAAGCGCAGAAATCGACCGATAGTTGTTCCCATGTTCAGGCCAAGCGAACGACAGACGCTCCACACATCAACAACCGTCAATGCGGCCCGTAGCATTCTGCGCGAGCAGTTGCGTCCGATATTGGCCGATGTTCCACGAGCGTGGTTCGGCGGCAAGCTGACGCCAGGGGTTCGAGGGCTTATCCTCGGCAGCTACATGATGCTCGTCCCTGTGCCTCCGGACCGCGGGCTCTGGAGCAGTCGGAGAAGCCCGACGGTGATAGGCAGAATCGTTCCCCGATCCGACGGCGGTGCCGACATACGCATGTCCATGTATACGCCCGGCTACCCGTACCGGACAACGAAGGACTCGACCGCGACTGACTTCCTGCATGACTGGATGGGCGCGGTTGCGCGCAAGCTTGATGCGGAGTGGTCTCTCTCCACCGATGACGATGGATAGCTTGATGTACGGTCTTGCCGAAGTCTTTTTCGAGCAAATCAACACCTCGACCGGAACAGTCCTCTATTTGCACCACGATCAGGCGGGCTCACCTGACGGGACGCGTGTGGGGATACGAGAAGCGTCGAAGACCGGCGGCTCGATGGTTGATATCAACCAGGATGGAACTCAGTACAAGATTCACTTGGCAGAATGAACCGTGCACTATATAACGAGTTGTTGGACCGTGGGCTGTCGGACATGCTCCAGCTCAGCGAGATGGCCTCTGTCGCAAAGCGTCATCTTGGCGGGTCGCCGAGCGAAGGCGAGATCATGCGCGAGACGACAGAGGTCATCAGCGAACTGATGGGCTCCGGCTACGCGATCGTGGGTGATGTGGCGAGAGACGAAGGGCTCTTGTGCGTTCAGTTCTGGGGGCTCGGCGCCGCCGAGACAATCAAGCGCGTTGAAGATGAGTGGCGTGCCCTCGGACGGATGCCGAATCTCGGCGAGGTTTGCTGGCTCGAACTCACGGACGCTGGCCGCGCGAAGGCAAGAGAGTTGGTTTTGTGATGCGTTGGCACTGAGCGCCCGGCTCTAGGCTGCGAGGCGTTTGGCCTCGTGGCTGAGGGAGAAGGCCGTTGATGAATCGTATGACGAGTTGTCTGTACTCATCGGTGAGGCGTGCGGTGGCTTCTAGTCGCAGGCGTAGCGCCTCATCCGAGTCTCGCTCGGCGTCGAAGACGAACGTATGTGAGCTGACGGACAGAGCGAATCGCGAGCTTGCGCAGCACGTCGAGGGTGGGCGAGGAGCTGACGCCCTCATAGCGGCGGAACCGCGAGACGTGGATGCCGACGTGTTGGGCGAGCGTGCCCTGGGTCATTCTGCGCTCGTTGCGCAGGGCGGCTAGGCGTTGGGGAAGTCCATCGCGATCAGGTCCGGTCCTGGTCCCGAGACGATATGGGCCGCCTTGGGGGAGCATTTGTCCTCGCTAGGATTCCGCAAAATCCCTGCTAAACGCGGCATTCGATGTGCGGTGTCAGGAGAGGGTTCGACCCCCGTCGCTCCCGCTCTGGACACCGCTGCTTCCAGACCGGCTTTGATGGGTTTGGGTTGCGGCTTGGAAGTACGGTACGAACGCGCCGCGCGGTTTGACGGCGACGATCGTGCCGTTGTCCTGCCGATCTGCTCGAAGAGCGTTGTGAGTAGGCGGTGGCGCTCTGCGGGTGAGGTCTCGGCCTCCCAGAACGCGGCGAAGTCCGAGAGCAGCCGCTCGGCTTGCGCTGCGGCGGTCGGCGGGTGGCGCGAGGCGCTCGATCTCGTCTTGGAGGGCCTGGCGGCGCATGACGTACTGCGCCTTGGTGAGGTCGCCGAGCACGTAGAGGTCTTGCAGGCAGCGTAGCCGCTAGGCCATGACTTCCTGTTCGATGCCGGAGAAGTCGATTTCGTCCTGCATCACCAGACTCGCCTTTTCGAAGGCGACGCCGTTTTCGGTGGCTAACAGCGTTTCTTCTGTCCTAGTTTCACATTTTTTTAGTTTCTGCACGCCGACCGAGGACTCTTCGAAGGTCAGGGTAAAGAGCCGTTCTTTTCTGTTGATAGGGTCGATCTGGCCAATCGTCCAACCTATGACTTCGATGGCTTTGCCCAAAATCGCGAGGTGAATCGGCGTTGGGTGAATCACGGTCGCGACTTCGCGTTTGGCTTTGTTGATGTAGCACAGGGTCATGTCGCCATGGATTAAGACGACGCCTTCTTTGTCGCCTAAGGACTCAAAGCTGACCCCGGCCGCCTTGCATTTTTCGAAGTCAATGGTGAGGACGGCTTCGGTCGCGCTTAAGAGCATGCCTTCATTTTTGCCGCCCGGACATTCGAACGTACCTTTGTTTACGAACGCCAGAGTGCTAGGGCCGGTTTTGCCGGTGAAGGTGCTTTCTGCTTTCCCGGGTAAGAATTCGGGGAGGGCGGCCCCCGCTGTCGCGGATGTGATCGCGCTGGACATTGCAGCGACTACGAGGACGAGTGTGATCGTGGTACGCGGCGTGTTGCGTCGGCGCATCTCGTTGCTCCTTGATCTGCTCGGGGGTGAGCGGACAATATGCTCGCGCGCTGGAGCCGCTGTCAAGCGATGCGCCCCAATGTCTCGCACTGGTGTGTTCGAGAGAGAGTGTCGGCGCCGGTGGGAAACCGACCCTTCTTCGCCGGTTGAGATTTGACCCCTCTCGGGTGGTGGCGGAGGCGTCCGGGGTGTTGGTGAGCCTGGCTCGATCGTGTTGTCGAGACCGGGAGAAGGAGCGTGCTGGACGTGGAGCAGTGGGCCGAGCTGCGCAGGGAGCATTTCGTTCGCGGGGCGAAGGGGCGCGTGCCGGACCGCCTTTTGGATCGGCGATGAAGGGGCGTGACCGTCGCGAAAAGAACGCCGAGACGAGGAGGAACACATGAGCGCCGAGCAGTCGACCGCCCCGGACACGATTGTGCTCATCCACGGACTGTGGATGACGCCGCTGAGCTGGGAGCATTGGATCGAGCGCTTCCGCGGTCGTGGCTATCAGGTGCTCGCACCAGCATGGCCGGGCATGGACGTAGACGCCGATCAGCTTCGCCGTGACACGAGCGCGATCGACAACGTCGGCATCGAAGAAATCGTCGACAGCTACGACTCGATCATCCGCAACCTCAACACGCCGCCGATCATCATGGGGCACTCGTTCGGCGGCGCGTTCACCGAGATCCTGCTCGACCGCGGCCTCGGAGCGGCAGGCGTTGCTATCGACGCGGCCGGCGTGCGGGGAATCACGAAGCTCCCCTTCTCGACCCTGCGATCTGGCTGCCCCGTGCTCAAGAGCCCGGCGAACAGGCACCGCGCAGTGGCCCTGACCTTCGAGGAGTTCCACTACTCGTTCACCAACACGATGAACGACGAGGATGCCCGCGCGGCCTTCGAACGCTACGCGGTCCCAGGCCCCGGGCGCGTGCTGTTCGAAGGCGCCTTCGCGAACTTCAACCCCCGCACGGCGCTGCAGCTCGACTTCAAGAACGAGGACCGCGCGCCGTTGCTGCTCGTCGCCGGGGGCTCAGACCACGTCGTGCCCGCGTCGATCGACAAGGCCACATCCAAGCGCTTCCAGCGTAAGTCCACCGCGCTGACCGACTACAAGGAGTTCCCCGACCGCTCGCACTTCACGGTCGGTCAGCAGGACTGGGAGGAAGTCGCGGACTACGCTCTCGACTGGGCCGTCGAGCACGCGAGGGCGGCCACCCCAGTCTGAGCCGCTGCTTGCTGAATCGCTACACCTCCAGGTCCTTCTGGAGGCTTCCGATGACCCCGCCGCTCGTCCTCACCACAGGGCGCTCGACATCACGGTGTGCCGCTCGGAATCACCGCCCACGCGCAGAGTCCTCCCTTGCGCTTGCGCTCCTCGATGTCCCTCAACCGAGAGCGAGCGTCTCGCCAGTCGAGCTCGGCGTGCCTGCTTGGGACGACGTCCGAGCGCGTCGGCAGAGGTTGGGTGCGCGCCTGCTTACGCGACGCACTGCGCACCGATAAGCGCCGCGCGAGACGACTCCTATCACGCGCGAGCGACAGCGTTGGCCACGGCTGGGCGGCCCAGAATGAAAACGTTGGCTCGACGCGGAGCGGTGTAGGGTGGGCGTGGCCGTCGCAGCGGTGCTCCACATCCACGTTCATAGGTTCGGGCCTGCGCGCCCGTGACTCGCCATGCGAGCCGGCTTTCAATCCAAGGGAGATGCGATGCGCTTGATGATGACGGTGCAGATTCCGACCGAGGCCGGGAACGCCGCGATCAAGGACGGCAGCCTGCCGCAGATCGTCGGAAGGGCGCTCGAGGCGTTGAAGGCGGAGGCGGCGTACTTCACGTCGACGGATGGGATGCGCACCGGCCTGATCTTTTTCGAGATGGCGGACTCCAGCGACATCCCCCCGGCGGCTGAGCCGTTCTTCCAGGGGCTCGGCGCCAAGATCACGTTTTCGCCGGTCATGAACGCTGACGAGATGGGCGCGGGAGTCGGCAAGGCCATGCAGGCCGCGTAGCCCTGGCGGGCACTTGGGCGGGTCCTGGAGGCAACCTGTCGGCATCGCCGGTGCAGGGGAGGCGGCGCGAAGGTCCGTGTAGCTGCTTCCCCGGGCACATCGACCTGTGTCGCTATGCGCGATTTGCGAGCGTCCCCTGAGCTTGGCTCCGGACGCCTGCTCAGGACGAGGAGGAGCCGCGCCGGCTGGCGACCCGGGCACGCTCGCTCCCATAGGCGGTTGCGGGCAGGCGACCGCCGACACCGCTGGCTCCTGGTGCTCGTCCTTTGCGCAAGTGTGGTGCGGAGTTTGGCTCGCGCTCGTATTGCTCGG
>Ga0209420_1000716_pt1 | contig 16627 bp, 17 predicted proteins | sample BlaSpr_A8_OM1_O1_FD_187972 | JGI IMG/M metagenome (GOLD analysis project Ga0209420, IMG submission 187972) | Forest soil microbial communities from Thunder Bay, Ontario, Canada - Black Spruce, Ontario site 2_A8_OM1_O1 (SPAdes) (version 2) | ecosystem: Environmental > Terrestrial > Soil > Boreal... | reverse complement strand
TATGCAGCGGCGGATGCCGCCACCGAAGGGGATCCACGAGAACGTATTGATTTCCCCCCCACCCGCGCCATCCAGGAAGCGCTCCGGGCGAAACTCGTCTGGCTCGTCGTACACGCCTGGATTGCGGTTGGTCAGGTAGATCGATGCGGCCACCCGCGTGCCCGCCGGGATCATGCGCGTCCCCAGTTGCAGGTCCTGCTGGAGCATCCTCACGACGAGCGGCACCACCGGCCTGACCCGCAACGTCTCGTTGACCACCGCCGTCAGGTACTCCTCGCCATCGCCGTCGTCGATCTCCGCGGTCAGCCGCGCGAGCTTGTGCGGATGGCGCACCAGCCGCTCGATGGCCCAGGCCACGGAGGTGGCAGTCGTCTCGTGGCCGGCCAGCAGCAACGTGATCAGCTCGTCGCGCAGCTCGCCATCGGTCATCGCCTGGCCGTCCTCGTCGCGCGCTCCCAACAGCAGCGACAGGATGTCCGTCCGCTCGTCCAGGTCGCTCTGCTGACGGCGGCGTGCGATCTCCTGATAGAGCAGCTCGTCGACGCGCACCAGCGTCCGCGCGATCGCGCCGGGCGGCAGCTGCCCGGGACTGCGGCGCAGCGCAAAGCGCACGAGCGCGAACGACTTCGCCGGCTCCAGCAGGTCTGCGATGGTGGAGCGCAACGGCCCCATCCGACCGTCCACGCCGAGCACCGCCCGCAGGATCACCTCGAGCGTGATCGCGCGCGTGCGCGGGTGCAGCTGCATCGGCCTGCCGATCGGCCAAGTGGCCATGTCGTGGCGGGTTGCGTCCACGATCACGTCTTCGTACTCGCGCATGCGCTCGCCGTGAAACGGCGGCAGCAGCAGCTTGCGTTGGCGCATGTGCTCGGGGCCGGTCAACACGAGCACGGAGCTGCGCCCCACGATCGGCGCCAGCGGCGAGTAGCGGGTGGCCGACGGCGCCACGTCGCCGGGCGCGGTGAACAGGGCCTTGACCGCGTCCGGGTCGCTGATCAGCACGAACTGCAATCCGCTCGGCGCAAACGTCACCGTGAACGCGTCGCCCAGACGCTGCGCGCAGCGATCCATCAGCCAGGTGGGCGCGAACGCCCACACGAGTGTCTGCGCGATCGCCGGCATGCGCGGGCCGGGCGGCAGGCGCGGCTCAGTGGTGCGTGACTGCCGGGCGCCTTGCGTGGGCGTGATCGTCGCTGCCATGGTCGTGGTCGAACACGTTACCGACCGCGTGCTTGACGTTGTGAGCAGCGTGTCCCACTACGTGGCGCACCCCCGGCGAGATCGCGTATGCGAACAGCGTCGCTGCGATTCCCACGGTGGCGATCGCCACGACCAGCCGCGCGCGCCTGCGTTCGCGCTCTGGCGAGACCGGTCGCGTGCTGAAGGGTGCGATGGACATGCCTGGCAACCAAACTACCGTGCCACGGGGGCCCTGCTCGCTCCTGCTGTGCTCGAGCAGCGCTGCAGCGACGCGCCCACGCGCCTGTTCGATCTGCTCGTCGGTCAGCCTGGCGGGCAACTTGGACAGGTAGCCCAGGAGCATCCGCGCGGGGACCACCCGCACGCCCTTGCGCCGCGCGGTCGGCCTGTCGACCCACGCGCGGCTGTACACGATCATCGGCTCGACCTCCACGCCGGTCACCCGTTCGATGGCCTTGCGCTGCGCCTGGGCCTGGCTGAGCGTGGCGCCGTGCACGCGCCCCACCCGCACGGGCCCCTGGTGGCTCTTGGTCTCCACCGTGAACACCCCGGCGGGGCCGACCAGGATGTGGTCCACGTTGCCCCTGCCCAGGCTCGCGTCGTGGATCACCCGCCAGCCGTGGTCTGACAGCTCGTCGAGCAGGGCGCCAACGTGCTCCTCGCCCTGCGCGCCGCGATCGCGGCGCTCGACCAGCGGCATCACGTAGCGGGAGATCACGAACATGCTCGCCAGCAGCGCCACCTCGGAACCGAGGAAGCGCGGGTCGTGCAGCCCGAACGTGCGCCCCAGCAGGGCCGTGGCCACCGCCAGCGTGCCGAGCGTCACCAGCGTTCGCAGCCGCAGGCGCTGCACGGTTGCGCGCGCGTACTGACCTGCCGTGCGACGGGTGGGATCGGGCTCGACTATGTACATCTCTCCCTCTTGGTCGCCTTTCCTACTTCATCGGCCACTTCGCACCTGCTCCTTGAGCGCGCGCGTCTGAAGCGCGTGCACGCGGCCAGGCACGCAATCGGCCCGGAGAAGCGTGGAGAGGCCCACCTGAGTTCTAAAGCATGGATGTCCGCCCGCCGAAGCCACGAGCAGAGCAAATGCTCCCTCGATCGGCACCAAAGCACGGCGTTTTCATGGCGGACCTTCCCGATATCTCCCACCCTCCCGACATATGCCTGCTCCTGCGAGCGCACAGTGAGCAGCACTGGCTGATCTCCCAGGTGGTGCCCGTCCTGCGCCAGATCGAGCAGCGGGGCGCGATCCCCGACGATCAGCTCGGCGCGGCGCTCGCATATCTCGAAACGCTGTGGCTGGACGCGCGCAGACGCGCAACGGAAACCGACGCCGCGCGCGCGCGCCTCGACGCGCTGGTCGGCGAATGCGACCGCGTGCTCTATGCCAAGGCCCGCCGCTACCACGCTGCTGTGCGCCGCCTGCGCGACGCGGTCGGCCACCGCGTTGGCATGCTCACCGGCTGCCCCTGTCGCGACGAGCCGCTCACGCTGGCCGACCTGTGATCGGCCGACCGGCCGCCGAAGCGATGGCATAGGCTGGCGCGCATGGCGCTCCGCTTCGACCTGCAGTCGCACTCGACCCACTCCGACGGCACGCTGGGAGCCGCCGAGGTCGTGCAGCGCGCGGCGGCTGCGGGCGTGGAACTGCTCGCGCTGTCCGACCACGACACGATCAGCGGCATCTCGGAGGCGATCGCGGAGGGCGAGCGCGTGGGCGTGCGCGTGGTGGCGGCCGTCGAGATCTCGGCCGTCGACGCGGGGTCTTCGGTGCCGCGCGAACTGCACATTCTCGGCTATTGCATCGACTACGAGGGCCCCGCCATGACCGAGCGGCTGACCGCGTTCCTGGCGGATCGCGAGAAGCGCACGCTGCGCATGCGCGACGGACTGCGCGAGGCCGGCTTCGATCTCGACGAAGCGGAGATCGACGCGCGCATCGCCGAGGGCAAACCGATCGGCCGCCCGCATCTCGCGGGCGCGGTGCTGCGCGCCCCCGCGAACGCCGAGCGCCTACAGCAGGAGGGCATCGACGACGTCGGCTCGCTGATCCGTGGCTATCTGATCGAGGGCAAGCCCGCGTTCCGCTTGCGCGAGACGCCGACGGTCGCGGAGGCGATCGTCGCGATCCACGAGGCGGGCGGCGTGGCCGTGTGGGCACACCCCTTTTGGGACATCTCAGACGCCGACGAAGTCCTCGACAGCATCGACCGCTTCCACGCGCTGGGCATCGACGGCGTGGAGGCCTTCTACATCACCCACACGCGCGAGAACACCGAGCTGCTGGTCAAACGCTGCAGGGAGCTGGGCCTGCTGACGACCGGCTCGGCCGACTTCCACGGACCCGACAATCGCCAGTTTCACAGCTTCATGGCCTTCGATACCTACGGCCTGGAGCCCAACCTCGGGCCGATCGCAGCCTGAGGCGATCGCTCGTTTTGATGAAGGCCGCCTGCGGCGGCAGGGACGGGCGAGCTGCTCAGCCGACAGGCAGCGCGTCGACGGCCAACACCTCTTGCAGGCGATACGCAAGCGCATCCAGGGCCAGCTCCTCGGAGACGTTCAGCGCGAGGCTCAGGCGGGTGTCTGCAACCAGTTCGATCGCCCTGCGCAGCCGCGCGCCGTCGCAGCGCCCGGCGTCCTGCTCGAGCTCGCCGCGCCGATCGACCGCGTAGATCAGCTCGCCGGCGCCCTCGCGGATGCACAGCGCGTCGCGCAGCCACAGCTCGGCCAGGCGCAGCGCCAGGTCGAGCGCTTGCGTGCGGGCGCGCCGCTCGCCGCGCCTCTGCGCCTCCAGGGCTTCGCGCTCATAGCGTTTTCGCTCCTTGGCGGGGAGCAGCTCGAGCTCACGCTCCAGCCGCTCACTGCCCTCCTGCGCGGCACTCGCCGCGGCCTCCTTGGCCACGTCGAGCATGCCCATCCAGGGACGCTCGTCGGTGGCACCCGACAGAGCGCAGCGCACGAGCTGCTCGGCGCCTGCGCGCAGCGCGACGCCCTGCGCGCCGGCCAGGCGCGCGGCCAGGCGCGCGTCGCCCAGCGCCAGGCGTGCGCACGCCTGCGCACGCTCGTCGTCGGCCACGCGATCTCCGTCCTGCGCGTCCTGCAGGCGCGCAGCGATGACGGCAGGGGGCAGTGGGTCGAAGCGCACCTGCTGGCAGCGCGACGCGATCGTCGCCAGCACGTCCTCGCGGCGATCGCTCAGCAGCACCAGGTGCGCGAAGGCAGGCGGCTCCTCGAGTGTCTTGAGCATGCGGTTGGCCGCCTGGTCGTTCATCGTGTCGACCGCCTCGATCACGAACACGCGCCGCGCGGACTCAAACGGCGTGCGCATGGCCGCCGCCACAACCGGCTCCTCTATGTCGGACACCAGCACTTCCGCGGCGCCCGAAGGGCGCACCCAGGTCAGGTCGGGGTGACAGTCGCGCGCAACCCGGTCGGCCACCGTCTGCGGATCGCGCGCCCCATCCGCCAGCAGGGCCGCCGCGAAGGCCCGCGCGATCGCCCGCTTGCCCGTCCCTGCCGGGCCGTGGAAGAGGTACGCGTGCGACGGGCTGCCTTTGGGAGGCAGCGCCGGGACGAGCACTGCGAGGGCATGCGCGTGCGCCTCGATGCCGGGCAGCGTCGCGGCGGCGTCTGAGCGCGCTGGCGGTGGTGATGGCGCCGTGCTGGACATTCGCGCCCATGCTAGACGCGCGAGCTCGCGCGCAACCGCCAGCATGCCGGCGCCCCCGGGAAACGATGCAAGCGTGCTAGCAATGCCTGCGCGCAGCGGCCACCTGGCGCACGCGCCGTCGAGGATGTAAACTGGTCTTGGCTGCGCAGCCAAGACCCTCCCATTGCGGAGGCGACCGTTGGGGCTATGTGTCTCAGCCCTGCGGTCGCCTCCGTTCCAAATGCAGTGGCCGCCGTGTAGCGTGCCCGCGTGCCCCGCGGCAGGCTGATCACGATCGAGGGCCTGGACGGCGCCGGCAAGTCCACGCTCGCCCAAGCGCTCTCCGACGAGCTGGCTGCGCGCGCGCAGCACGTGCAGCTGCTGCGAGAGCCGGGCGGAGTGGACGTGTCTGAGCGGATCCGCGCGCTCGTCAAGGACCCAACGCTGGACGTGCACCCGCGCACCGAGGCGCTTCTGTACGCAGCTGCGCGCGCGCAGTTGGTGCACGAGCGCGTGGCGCCACTGCTGGACGCCGGCGCGCTCGTGCTGCTGGATAGGTTCGTGGACTCCTCGCTGGCCTACCAGGGCGCTGGGCGCTCGCTGGGCATCGAGCAGGTGCGCGCGATCAACCTGTTTGCAACCGGCGCGCTGGAGCCCGACCGCACGCTGCTGCTGCGCATCAGCGCCGCGGCTGGGCGCACACGACAGCGCGACCGCGCGCTGGAGCCCGACCGCCTGGAGCGCGAGGACGAGGAGTTCTTTGCCAGGATCGCCGGCGCCTACGATGAGCTCGCCCGCGCCGAGCCCGCGCGGATCCGCGTGATCGACGCCGAGCAGGCGCCCGCGCAGGTGCTCGCCGACGCTCTGGCTGCGCTCACGGACGTGCTGTGAGGGCGTCGCCCGCACGCCTACCATGAGCGTTGCGATGCCCTCCGCCCACCATGCGCTCGCGGCCCACGCCGGCGGGCTGTCGACCGGCGCGATCGTGGTCGCCGCGCTCGCCGCGCTGGTTGCGCTCGGCTGCGTCGCCTGGGGCGTCGCACGTGCGTTCGCCTACGAGCCCCGCTGGGTGCAGTACGCGCGCCACTCGATCGCCGAGGCGCGACTTCGGACCTCGTCGACCTGCGCCGAACTGGGCGACTGGATGCGCCTGGGGCGTTGACGAAACGGGAGGCTCGGCAAGCGTTGTCGGGAAACACCCTAACGGCCTGAAATTCCGCATCAACACTAGTAAAATAGAGAGTCACCTCTGGACAAGCCCGTGCCGTCCGACGGCTCAGCGAGGATGCTCGGCCCGCCCAAAAGAACCGAGTCGAGCAGGCGTCCGCACCGCCGGCGCAGCAGAGGAGGAAGGCCCAATGAACCCCGCTTCGCACCCCACCATCTCCCCTCAGGCAGCACCCGGCGAGGCGCTGTCGATCAAGCGTTTCTTCACGACCCCAGGGGTACATCCGTTCGATACCGTCGCGTGGGAGGCTCGCGACGCGCGTATCGGCCACGGCGACCGCGTGGCCTTCGAGCAGGAGAACGTCGAGTTCCCCAAGAACTGGTCTCAGAACGCGACCAATATCGTCGCCCAGAAGTACTTCCGCGGGCAGCCCGGCTCGCCCGAGCGCGAGCGCTCGGTCAAGGAGATGATCGGGCGGGTGGCCGGCACGATCGCCGGCTGGGGTCGCGCCGGCGGCTACTTCGCGAGCGAAGAGGACGCGCGCGCGTTCAACCATGAGCTGACGCACATCCTGGTGCACCAGATGGCCGCGTTCAACTCGCCCGTGTGGTTCAACTGCGGATGGCACCCACAGGACAGCCCGAAGAATCAGATGAGCGCGTGCTTCATCCTCAGCGTGGAGGACACGATGGAGTCAATCCTCGCATGGAACACCAAGGAGGGGATGATCTTCCGCGGGGGTTCGGGCTCGGGCATCAATCTCTCCAAGATCCGTGGCTCGATGGAGCCACTCAGCAAGGGCGGAACGGCTTCGGGACCAGTGTCGTTCATGCGCGGCGCTGATGCGTGGGCGGGCTCGATCAAGTCTGGGGGTGGCACTCGCCGGGCAGCCAAGATGGTGGTGCTCGACGTCGACCACCCCGATATCCGCGAGTTCATCTGGTGCAAGGCCAAGGAGGAGGACAAGGCCGCCGCTCTGCGCGACGCCGGTTTTGATATGTCGATCGACGGCGAGGGCTTCTTCTCGATCCAGTACCAGAACGCCAACAACTCAGTGCGCGTGACCGACGAGTTCATGCGCGCAGTCGAGGAGGATGGCGAGTGGCGGTTGATCGCGCGCGCTACCGGCAAGCCGATCGACGAGCCGATCCCGGCACGCGAGCTGATGCGTGAGATCGCCGAGGCTGCCTGGCGCTGCGCCGACCCGGGGGTGCAGTACGACACGACGATCAACCAGTGGCACACCTGCCCCAATAGCGGGCGCATCAACGCGTCCAACCCGTGCTTCCCAGCGAACGCCCGTGTGCACACTACGCTCGGATTGCTGCCGATCGACGAGCTCGTCGCACGTGGCGAGACGGGCGAGGAGTTTCGCGTGTACACGCACCGAGCCACGGCGGAGCAGCCCGCAGACGGTGTGGCGGCAACCCAGCCGGTTGCTTTCATGCGAAACGGCGTCAAGCCGATCGTGCGCCTGCGCTTCGCAACGGGCGCAGAGCTGCGGTGCACGCCCAATCACCGGCTTTGGACGCTGAACCGCGGCTACGTTGCCGCTGAAGATCTGACCAGTGACGATCGCGTCCTGCTGAACGACAGCACAACCCCAGCAGAGCAGGCAAGCTGGATGCTGCCTATGAAGGTCGAGACGCCTGCGAAGTCTGTGGTTCGCGGTGGATCGGCAACCTACCGGGAGCTGCCAGATCGGTGGAGCGAGGGCCTTGGAGAGTTGACCGGGCATTTGGTCGGCGACGGGTGGCTGACAGATGTGCAGACCGGCTGGGTCTACGGCGGGGACGACATCGAGGATGGCTTGGCTACCGCGCACGAAGGACTGCTGCGGGAGCTGATCGGGGGTATCTCGAGGCAGGAGATGGACAACGGCACGATTCAGCTGCGCGCCGGCAGCGAAGCAGTACGCAAGCTGTTCAAGGGCATCGGAGTGACCTCAGCTCGCGCTCACGACAAGCGTGTGCCCTCAGCCATCTTCACGGCTCCAACCGAGGTGCAAGCTGCGTTCCTACGAGGCCTCTTCGGAGCCGACGGATGTGTCTCGCGCGTCGAGACGGGTGGCAAGGCCAGCCGTTACGTCGGGCTTGGCAGCCGCAGCAACGGTCTGCTCAAAGATGTTCAGCGGCTGCTGTCCGCGTGGGGGATCCGCGGGCGCATTTATCGCATCAGCGAGAGCGCGTCGGCCCACTTTTCCTACACGCGCAAGGACGGAACGACCGTCGAGTACGCCTCGCACGAGGGATTCGACCTGCGCGTCACCGGCACGGACATGGCCCGCTTCGCCACCGATATCGGCTTCTCGTGCCCTCGCAAGCAGGCTGCCCTGGAGAACCTGATCAACGAGTGTGAGCTCTATCGAACCAAGGCTGCAACCACACTGGTGGCACGTGAGGACGACGGCCAGGAGATGGTCTTCAATCTCACCGAGCCACTACACCACTCCTACATTGTGGACGGCTTCGTGGTTGCGAACTGCTCGGAGTACATGCACGTAGACGACTCGGCGTGCAACCTGGCGTCGCTGAACCTGATGAAGTTCCGCCGCACCGACGGGACGCTGGACGTCGAGTCCTTCGAGCACGCGGTCGACGTGATGCTGCTGGCCCAGGAGATCATCGTGGGGCCCTCCAGCTACCCGACCGAGCAGATCGGCGCAAACGCGCGCGCCTTCCGCCAGCTCGGCCTCGGCTACGCCAACCTGGGCGCCTACCTGATGAGCAACGGCATGCCCTACGACTCCGACCAGGGACGTGGGGCAGCCGCGGCGATAACCGCGCTGATGACCGGGCGCGCCTACCGATGCTCGGCCGAGGTGGCGGCCGCGCTGGGCCCGTACGACCGCTACACGGAGAACCGCTCCGAGCACAACAACGTGATGCGCATGCACCGCGACTCCTCCTACGCGATCCCCGACTCGGCCTGCGCGGACGGCGAGCTGCTGGGCGCGGCGCGGCGCTCGTGGGACGAGGCCGTGGAGCTGGGCGAGCGCTTCGGCTACCGCAACGCGCAGGCCACGGTGCTGGCCCCGACGGGCACGATCTCCTTCCTGATGGACTGCGACACCACGGGCGTGGAGCCCGACTTCTCGCTGGTCAAGTTCAAGGAGCTCGTCGGCGGCGGGCAGATGACGATCGTCAACAAAACGGTGCCGCTTGCGCTACAAACGCTCGGCTACTCAGAGCCCCAGATCGAGCAGATCGAGGCGCACCTGGCCGAGCACGACACGATCATCGGCGCGCCCGGCCTGGCCGAGGAGCACCTGCAGGTGTTCGACGTGGCGGTGGGCGAGCGCGCGATCTCGCACATGGGCCATCTGAAGATGATGGGCGCGGTGCAGCCGTTCATCTCGGGCGCGATCTCAAAGACGGTCAACCTGCCCCAGGAAGCGACCGTGGAGGACATCGCCGACGCCTACACGCAGGCCTGGCGCCTGGGGATCAAGGCGCTCGCGATCTACCGCGACGGCTCCAAGACCGCCCAAGCGCTGCGCACCGACGCGCAGCAGGGCGCAACGGAGCCGGTGGACGTGGACGCGGTGGTGGACGCGGCGGTGAGCAAGGCACTGGCCGATGCCGGACCGATGCGCAAGCGCATGCCGCGCGAGCGCCAGTCGATCACGCACAAGTTCTCGATCGCGGGCCACGAGGGGTACATCACCGCGGGCATGTACGAGGACGGCTCGGTCGGGGAGATCTTCCTCACCGACATCGGCAAGGAGGGCTCGACGCTGCGGGGCATGATGAACTCGTTCGCGACCGCCATCTCGATCGCGCTGCAGTACGGAGTGCCACTGGAAACTCTCGTCCAGAAGTTCAGCTACATGCGCTTCGAGCCAGAGGGAATCACCGGCAACCCCGAGATCCCCTTCGCCAAGTCGATGCCCGACTACATCATGCGCTGGCTGGCCTCGCGCTTCCTCGACGTGGACGCCCAGGAGGAGCTCGGCATCCTCACTCCGGCGGTGCGCGCACGCAAAGCCGCCCAGGAGGCCACCCAAGCGGTCAGCGCGTCGGACACTGCCGGCCCAGCCGCAACTGACGAGAACCCCGTGCCAGGCGCACCGCAGGCGTCGGCGGGCGCGGACAGCGCGAGCGCCAGCCCGGCCGCGGCCTCCTTCACGGAATCGCCGCCCGTGGTCCCCGCACGCCTGCAGGGCCTGGACCTCGGCCCCGCGTGCAGCCAGTGCGGAGGCATGATGCAGCGGACAGGCTCGTGTTACACATGTTCGAGCTGCGGCAACAACACCGGCTGCGGTTGAGCGCCGGTCAGGCCTGACGCGCGCTCGCGCAGCCACGTAAGCGAGTGGGGCTGGCCGCAGCGCTCGCGCCAGCCCACAAGCGTGCGCTCGAGCCGCTCGCGGCTGTCGACTCGCGCCAGGATCTCGACTGCGCCGCCGCCCTCATCGGCAGGTCCGAGCCGGACGAGATACAGCTCGCCGGTGTCGGTCACCCAGGCCGCGCGATGCAGCGGGCCGTCGACGTGCTCGCACCACCACAGCCCGACATCGAGCTCGCGTGAGCGGATGCGGTGCGAGTCGGCGCTGTAGAAGTCCGCCAGGGAGCGGTGTCGCTCAACCGGCGGGCACGGCCGTTCAGCATCAGCATCTCTGCATGCCATCCGGGGCCACCCAACTGTCGCGGGGAAATGGTTCGAGAGCAAGCCTGCCCTCCCGTCCTAAACGGCGGGTTACCCGGTCGTAAGGATTGCCATGCCCATTCCAGCGATCGCCGTGTCGAATCCCGCGCGAGTTGGGCGAGACCGGCGCGCGGCGGACGCGCACGCGCGGGCTCGCAGAGAGCACCAGCCTGCTCGCGGCCGGTGACCCCTGCGAGCGCGCGCTGGCCCGCTCAGCCGTTCAGGCGCTTCTTCAGGGCGCTCGCAGCGGAGAATTTGGCGGCCTTGGAGGCCGCGATGTTGATCGTCTCGCCTGTCGAGGGGTTGCGTCCCTGCCTGGCAGCGCGCTTGCTGACGCTGAACTTGCCGAAGCCCGCCAGCGCGACCTCGCCTCCGCCGGCCAGCTCGTCGGAGACCACCTCGATCGTCGCCTCAACCATCTGGCGCGCCTGGCTGGCGGCGATCCCGGTGCGCTCGGCGACCTGCTCGGCTAGCTCGTTCTTGGTCATGCCACTCCCTTCTCGAGTGTCGTTGCTTGCCCCAGGCTAACCGCTGGCGCAGACGAAGGGCTTGCGATCCGGCTGCGCGCGAACGCGCCAGCGGCACAGGCCGCCCAGATCGTGGCAAGCCAGGCGCACGATGCCAGGCACACGTGCACCCACACAAGCTCGGTCGGCAGGTGCGTCTCATACTGATCCAGCCCGACCGCGCCCTGCAACGCGAGCAGCACGCAGAGCACCGTCAGAGGTCGTTGCAGCGCGATGGGGGCGTTGCGCCGGCGCGCTACCCACCAGAGCGCTACAGCGGCGAGGCTGAACACAAACGCGATCTCCGCGTGGCGATGGATTACGAAGTCCATCGTTCCGCGCCCGTCGAAGCTCAGCCGGTTGATCTTCTGCCCGGGAGAGCCCCCCGCGTGGGGCCCCGCGGCGGTGGCGGCGGTGCCCGCGAAGATGGTCAGGGCGCCGACAGCCACCAGGCCGCGCGCCCACCAGACGAGCGTGCGGTCGCCGATCGCGCCTGCGAACGCCACCGCGGCGGTCCCGGCGCGAGCGCCCGAGCGCCCGACACGCTGCTCGCCGGCCTGTGGCGCCGGCGAACCGTCAGCCTCGTGATCGCCCGACAGCTGACGGGCACGCCAAACAAGCATGACCGCGGCCACGAGGATCAGCATGGACAGCGCGAAGTGGCCCATCACCCAGCCGTAGTCCAGCGCGCCTTTGACCGTGAAGCCGCCCAGCACCGCCTGGCCGATCACGCCGAGCGGCAGCAGCGCGCCCAGCCAGACCAGGTCGCGCCGGTAGGGACGGCGGCGGACGGCCGCCAGCCACGCCAACCCAGCCGCGATCGACACCGGCGCCGTGATCAGCCGGTTGGAGAACTCGATGATCGCGTGCGTGTTCAGCGGCGGGTAGACGTTGCCGTAGCACTTGGGCCACGTCGGACAGCCCAGGCCCGACCCCGTCAGGCGCACGGCGGCGCCGGTCGCGACGATCAGCGTCAGCGCGCCCAGCGCCGCATAGGCGAAACGCTCGTACTGGCGCGGGGTGACCGTGTAGCCGTTGGTGCGCTCGCGCAGATGCTGCATCCGGGCGGACATCGGCCTTAAGGATGCCACCGAAAGGGCAGTTCGGCGGCGATCTCGCGCAGCGTCGGGGCGGCGCCGTCGCGCTCTGACACCGTCAGCTCGTCGGCGGGCAGCGGCCAGTCGATGCCCACGTCGGGGTCATCCCAGGCGATCCCGCGTTCTACCGCCGGGTCGTAGTAGGCGGTCTGCTTGTACAGCACGTCGGCCACGTCGCTCAGCGCACAAAAGCCGTGGGCGAAGCCTACGGGCACATACAGCTCGCGCATCCGCTCGTCGTCGAGCTCGACCGCCTCCCAGCGCCCGTACGTGGGCGAGCCCCTGCGCAGGTCCACCGCCACGTCGAGGACGCGCCCGCGCGCGCAGCGCACGAGCTTTGCCACGCCGTCGCCGATCTGGAAGTGCATGCCCCGCACCACGCCGCGGGCCGAGCGCGAGTGGTTGTCCTGGACAAAGTCCTCCGCCTCAGGGATGCCCGCCTGCGCATGCCACTCGCGCCTATAGGTCTCGATGAAGAAGCCCCGCTCGTCGCCATGGACGGCCGGCTCGATCACCGTCAGGCCGGCGAGGCCGGTGGGAAGCACGCGCATAGGCGCAAGAGGGTAGCCGCAGGCTTGATCGAGGGACCCTCAGGGCCCGGTAGTCCGGCCGGCAGAGAGTAGCTAGTCCAAATGGCAGGTGATAGCCTAGCCATATGGCTGAGCAACTGCTATAGTCGGCCGGTCGCCGCGTCTCGCGGGACGGGAGGAAGGGATCAAATGCAGCCGAGAGCGCTGTTTCGCCCTCAACGGGGGGTGAAGCCGTCTTGTGCTGTCGCTTTCGCCTGCCCGAGTGACGGGGTCGATGAGGGACGATCCACAACTCAAACAGGGGAAGGACTCAATGCATTCAGTCAAGAACAGGTCGGGCGTGTCAGCCCGCATCGGCCGTACGCTCGTCGGCGCGCTCGCCGTCGGTGCGCTCGCCGCCGGTGGCAGTCTCGCGATCGGGACCGCGTCCGCGCTGGCGGTCGCATCGTCGAACTCGCCGTGTGCAACGGTCAACCTGATCGTCGCGCGCGCCTCCACCGAGGCGCCGGGCGACGGTGCAATCGGCGCGCTCGCCGAAGAAATCCAGAAGGGTGTGAAAGCAACCGTCAGCCAGCAGGCCGTCAACTACCCGGCGTTGCTGACGCCGTATGAACCGAGCGTCACCGCCGGTGACAAAGCGATCAAGGCACAGCTGGAAGAAGAGGTCGCCAAATGCCCGAGCCAGAAGATCGTCCTGCTCGGCTACTCCCAGGGCGCGCAGATCGTGGGCGACGTCCTCGGCGGCGGCGGCGGCAACGTGCCGTATCTCGGCATCGGCGACGGTCCCGCGACCCCGCCGGCATCGTCCTCGGCGACCTCGCACGTGGTCGGCGTGATCCAGTACGGCGACCCGCGTCGCATCCCCAACCAGTCGTTTGACGTCGGCACCGACAAAGGCGCAACCGGCATCTTCCCGCGCCTGTCCAGCCAGTCGCTGTCAGGGTTCGCATCGGACATCCAGTCCTACTGCGACACCGGCGACCCGTTCTGCGCCAAAGGCCTCGACCTCGAGGCGCACCTCGACTACGTCGAAAAGTACGACAAGACGGCCGACAAATTCATCATCGGCCGTCTCAACGCAGCCGGCATCAGCTGATCCACAGCCAAACCGGACGCTTGCGTTTTTTTGGGGCCCCAACCTGGGGCCCCAAAAAACGCTCGATCTCCGGCAGCGGTGTGCGGCGCGCTACGTGACCACGCGATCACGATTGGCAGACCAGACACCGGCCAGGCGCAGCGCACCTGCCAGGAGAAGCTCGAAAGTCTCATCCACGCGCTCGTCTTCGCCGGTCGCCAGCAGATCGAGCGTGATGCCGCGCAACATCGCCAACATCGCGGTGGCACACGACATCGCCTCAGACTCCGCGCAGCCGAGGCTGACCATGATCCCGGCGATACGCTCCAGCCGCTGCCCGATCGAACGCGTGACCGCCGGCGCCGAGTCGGGTCCCGCGTACAGGCCCTGTACGAGAACCTCCGTGAACAACCGTATGTCTCGCCTGCTGGTCGGCGTCCTCAGGCTCGACCACAGCTCGCGCAGGCGCACCTCCACGTCGGCCACAGTGGCTCCCTCCGGGTAGTCCTGCCCCGGGGCGAAGCTTCGTTCGAGAAGATGCTCGACGATCTCCTCCAACAGCTCCTCACGACTGCCGAAGTGGTGTTGAAGGGTCGCGTGGGTCACGCCCACCGCCTCCGCGACGCCGCGAAGCGTGAGCGTCGCCACTCCATTCTCGAGCACGTACTCGCCGACCGCCACAAGCAACTCGCCGCGACGGTGGCGGTAGCGCAAGCTCCGCTTATCGACAACCTCGGCCATAAAAGAAGGATAGGCAAGGTCGTGCGACACGCCAGCCGGCTCCTCCCTGGAGGCTTCCTCCTGATCCTCATCGCTATATCAAAACGTATATACTGCTAGTCCGGTGGAGTTTTCGACGGTGATACGCGATGCTCGCAGCGCCGCTGACATCACGCAGCTCGAGCTCGCCAAGCGCGCCGGCACCGCACAGCCCGCGGTCGCAGCCTATGAGTCGGGCGGCCGGACTCCGAGTCTTGCGACGCTCGAGCGTCTGCTCAACGCCTGCGAGTACGACATCGACGTGATCGCTCGTCCCCGCGTCCGTCGCGGGGCGACATCGCTGGCCGAGTTGGCGCAGACGATCAAGGAAGACCTCGAGGACGGGGCCGAGCGCGATGCGGTGCGACTGCTGTTTGGGTTCGCAGACGACTTCAGGGGATCGTCGCGCCCCGGCAAGATCGCGCTGCTCGCAGACGAGCCGCCCGGTACCGGCGATGCGCGTTTCGACGCGGCGCTCGCCGGCCTCGCAGAGTTGTTCGCCGCCGAGGCAGCGATCGCAGCACCGGCGTGGGTCAACGGCCCCAAGCGCTTCGTGGAGCCATGGTGGTTCATCGCCAGCCGACCCGCCTTCCACGCATACACGCTCGCCCACACACCTGCAGTGCTCGCCCGCCACGGGGTGTTCATCGCGCGTGAGGTGTTCGACCGTGCCTGACCGGCAGTTCACCCAGGCCAAGATCGTCGCCGCGCTGCAGGCCCTCGGCGACGAGCTCGCTCGTCGGCATGTGCGAGGGCAGATCTTCATCGTCGGCGGCGCCGCGATGGCGCTCGCCTATTCCACACGGCGCGTCACCAAGGACATCGATGCCGTGTTTGAGCCCAAGCGCGCCATCTACGAAGCCGCGGCGAAGGTGGCACAAGAGCTCGAGCTGCCCGACGACTGATGGCGATGCGCTTTGGCGAGGACGACGAAGACATCGAGATCCTGCTGCGAGAGTGCGGGATCGAAAACGCCGCCGAGGCCGTGGACCTCCTCAAGCGCATGTATCCCCATCAAGAGCCGCCAGCGAAGACGAAGTTCTTCCTCGAGGAGCTGCTCGGCGCTATGAAACAGCCAAATTGACCAGATCACCCAAACCATCGCGTACACACGGCGCCTGGACGCCTGGTCCGCAGCACCCGCGACTGGAGCCTGGCGTCATCGACATCTGGCGGGCCGACCTGGCGGCCGTGGGCGACGAGCCGTGCGAGACGCTCAGCGGTGAGGAGCGCGAGCGGGCCGAGCACATGCTGAGCGAGCGCGGCCGGAGCCTGTGGATGCGATCGCGGGCAGTGCTCAGGGCGCTGCTCGGCCGCTACCTCGACGAGGACCCCGGGACACTCAGCTTCGTCACCGGCGAGCACGGCAAGCCGGCCCTGCGTAAACGGACATCGGCCGACTCCACGCCCATGCCGATGCAGTTCAACCTGTCGCACTCCGGAGATCTCGCGCTCTATGCGTTCGCTGTCGGGGCCGCCGTCGGCGTCGACGTCGAGCTCGCCAGCCGGCCGATCGACGAGGTCGCCGTCGCGTCGCGCACGCTCGGCGTGGCCGAGGCGCAGCGCCTGCTCCAGTTCGAGCCGGATGCCCGCAGGCGGGAGTTCCTGCGTTCGTGGGTTCGCCACGAGGCACGGTTGAAGTGCCTGGGAGTCGGCATAGGCGGGGCAGATGCGGGCAATGGCAACAGCGTTTCGTGGATCGCCGAGCTCGATGTGGGACCGCACGGTGCCGGGGCTGTGGCGGCCGAGGTGGCGGTGCGACAAGTGCGCCGCTGGCTGTGGCCTGTTACGAGCGGGGCTTGAACGCCGCCGATCGTCGCGTCGGGTCCTCCACATACGCCAGGGCGATCTCCGCTCCAACTGCTAGGTTCTCGCCGGTGCCGGCCTGGGACTCGACTGCCATGCGCCGCGCTGCATGGGCGCTGCCGGCGATCGTCGCGGACCGAGCCGTTGGCGACGCGCTCGTCCGGCGCTACCTGGAGCCGCTCGCCGG